>Ga0335080_10005852_pt1 | contig 12713 bp, 9 predicted proteins | sample Lox_Sample_34_FD_206720 | JGI IMG/M metagenome (GOLD analysis project Ga0335080, IMG submission 206720) | Soil microbial communities from Loxahatchee National Wildlife Refuge, Florida, United States - Lox_Sample_3.4 | ecosystem: Environmental > Terrestrial > Soil > Wetlands | place: USA: Florida... | reverse complement strand
ACTCCCCTGAAATCAGTAAGTTGCGCACTCTTTCCGTCGGCACGGGGGGAGGGGGCTCGGCCGTTACAAATTCAAAGCTCGATTTACCCAGCGGCGCTGGGATGGAGGTCGAGAGGAGAAACCCTGTTCGGCGAACGCCATTTGCCGAGGAAGTCTATGCGGGACGCTGGTCGAGGCGTTTGAGCAGGTACAAGGGAAGCGCGAGCGACAGCCCGACTACCAGATTGGCGAGGAGAACTAGCCACCACCCGGAGATCCTTCGTTCCGCAGCATCGCGGCCCGACCAAACCAGAAAAATCACCGACGAAACGATGAGATCCGCCGCGAAAAAACTGGAAATTCGCGTGGCGAAGATCTCCTCGAAAAACAGGCTGAAATTCGGTCCGTGAATCAGGAAAAAGGGAAGCGCAAACCAGTACGGGATCACAATTCCGGCGATGCAGCAGACGATCAGGAAGATTCTCATCGGCGACCTCGAATCGTGCCGTTCCAGGGAAGAACTGATCCACACCGAACCAAGAATGCTGATTCACTCTTTAATGTACGTGCTTTCGGACAACCAAGTCGAGCAAGGCTAGGGATGCGAAACGGCGCTTTGTTGTGCGCCATACGCAAGGGCGGAGAGAGACTCGGTGTAAGGAGCGCGGGCCACGCCGCGTTCAGTGAATATGGCAGTGATATAGCGATGCGGAGTGACGTCAAACGCGGGATGCGCAGCGGGCACATCGGGGGCGATGCGCACGCCGCGAATCTCCGTCACCTCCGCGGAGGAGCGCTCCTCGATGGGGATGTGATCGCCGTCGGGGATGGAGAGATCGAGCGTGGAGATGGGCGCGGCGATGTAGAAAGGGACGTTGTTCTCCTTCGCAAGGACTGCGATCTGGTACGTGCCGATCTTGTTCGCGGCGTCGCCGTTCGCGGCAACGCGGTCGGCGCCCGTGACGATGGCGCGGACTTTGCCGGTCTTGAGGAAGTGGCCGACCATGTTGTCCGTAATGAGCGTGAGGGGAATGCCGCTGCGGTGCAGCTCCCAGGCGGTGAGCCGTGCCCCCTGGAGGTAAGGGCGCGTTTCAGGCACGAGCACGTGGATGTCCTTGCCTTGCTCGAAAGCGACCTGAAAGACGCCGAGGGCAGTTCCTATGCCGGCGGTGGCCAGAGCGCCGGCATTGCATTGCGTCATCACCTGCCCTTCGCGCGGCATGAATTCGGCGCCGAAGCGGCCGATGGCCTCATCAATCGCTCTTTTTTCCCGATGGACTGCCTGGGCTTCCTCAACCATGGCCAGCTTGATTTTCGAGAGGTCGGAAGTCGCGCTGCTGGTTTCCGAAAACCGCTTTTTCATGCGTTGGAGCGCCCAGAAAAGATCCACGGCAGTCGGGCGAGTTTGAGCGAGCGTTTCCACGATTGTAGGGAATTCGTCGCGCAGCTCAGCGAGAGATTTCGCTCGAGAATTCTGAAGACCCAGAGCGACGCCCATGGCTGCGGCCACTCCGATTGCGGGAGCGCCACGAATCACCATTTCGCGAATCGCCCTAGCGACTTCGCGGTAGTCGGTGTAGGTGTGGGAGATTTCTTCGCTGGGCAGGCGGCGTTGGTCGAGCATGATCACGCCGCGATCGGTCCATTCGATGGGCTGCGCTACATTCATTCTAGAATCATCTCCGTAAACTTCTATTCTAGCGGAGATGGCCTCTTCCAACCGAATGATCGGCGGCTTGGGCACAAGAACAAACTGCGTCTTACTTCTCCGCTGAAACGGCGATCGTCTGAGGCGAAACATTCCAGCCGCGGAGGGCCAGTTGCGGCTCGCCTCGGGCCGCGCTTGCAGGATATTCGATTTTGATACTACGCGATTCTCCGGGAAGGAGCGAAACGTAGTTGTCGCTGTAATAAGCGGGCAGAATGCGCGTTCCATCGGAAGCGTTGACCAGCGTGAGTTTGGCTTCGAGGGCCGCAACTGCGCCGGTGTTGCGCAATTCAACCCGCACGAGGGCCATGGAGCCATCGGTGCCCGGGGCTGCAGATGCTGCCAGGGTGATCTCCGGCAGATGGTTTAAGGCGCGATAGGAAGCGTCGTTCTGGCCGAGCCAGTAAAAGTTGTCTGACAAAACCTTGCCGGAAGAATCGTGGAGCTGGAGCTTCACGAAAACGAGACCTTCGGCAAGTTGCGGAGCGAGGTCGAGCTTGAAGGCGTTGGTCTCGGCATCGGCGGCGGCGTCTTTCTTTTCTTCGCGGTGAAGCAGAAGCTTGTTTTCGATGGAATAGACGTCGGCTGTAACTGTGAGGCCAGCGAGCGAGGTATCCGTTGTGTTGATGACGTCGACTTCGCCGTTCGAGAGGTCCAGTTGCACGTGAATGGGTTCGCAAGCTTTCTTGACGCCATAGTAGGAGGCCTGTGTATCGTAATCGTGCGAGAGAATCTGCCAATTATTGCTGGTCCAGGCGGGCTGCGTCATCCAAAGCATGCGGCCGCTGTTGGGAGCCCAAAGATGCGCGTTCATGCCTTCAAAAATCGCGCGGTGTTCGACGTAATTGAGCATTTGCGCCTTGCGTGCAAAGTCGGCGAGGCTGGTGGCGGCGCCGAATTCATCTTCGATGGCTTTCATGAAGGGAGCGACATCGCCGTTTCCGCTCTGGTGCCAGTCGTGGTATGCCCAGTCATCGCTGACGGGCCACTGATCCGGTTTGGGAATCGAAGCGCGAAAAGATTCGAGCGTGGAAAAGGAGGGAGTGCCGGTTTCGACGGAGAAGCCGTGATTGAGCGTCGTGTAGTAGAGCTTCGGATCCATGAATTTGTACGGGCCGCTGTTCTGCAGATTGACTTGATTCGAGCTAGGAGAGTAGTAGCGCGTGCCATCGAGCGAATTGATGAGATGGATGAGGCCTTCGTTGATGGTGGGCTGGGGAACGCCTTCATTGCGGCCGCACCACAGGACGATCGAGGGATGATTCCGGAAACGGAGGATGGTGTCACGTGCGTTCGCAAGAAAGAGCGCGGGATCTTCGGCTTCGACGTTGTAATTTTGCGTGGAATCCCAAAAATCGTTCCAGACGAGTAGGCCGTACTCGTCAGCCAGGCCGTAGAAAGTTTCTTCCGTGCTCTGGCCGACCCAGTTGCGAATGATATTGAGATGCGCGTCGCGATGGAGGCGGAAATAAGGCTCGAGCCGCGCGCGGGAAACGCGCTTGAGAAAATCGTCCATGCCCCAGTTGCCGCCGCGCGCGGCAATGCGCACGCCGTTCACTTTGATGACGAGATAAGGCGAGGCTTTGGTGTCGTCGAGAATGCGGATAGATGGAGAGGATTCGGCACCCGGATAAATCGAGGCGACCCAGGACTTCCACCACTCGCGCCAAGCCGCGGGGAAGGTCGCCGGAAAGGGATCCGCCGGAGGAATTTCGCGCATGCCTTCGTGGGTGAGGTCCACAACCTGCTGATGTTGAGTGCTCGCGGTCGTCGGGGAATATTCAACGCGGCGGAGATGGCCGGAGTCATCCAAAAGGCTCAATTCGTAAGTGATTTCGCGGATGCCGAAGGTCAGGCTTTTTTCATCAGATTTTTTTCCGCCTTCTTCGAAAATTAGTTTCAAGTGATACAGATTCGGATCGCCATAACCGTTGGGCCACCAGAGTCGCGGATGCTCGACGGTGAGCTGGGAAAATTCGGCAGGCGCGAGCTTTACGGAAGTTTCGCCGGGAGCAAGCGCGATTTCTTTCGTGACCTTGGTTCCTTCAAACGATGCGGTCAGAGCTCCACGGACCGGTTCTTTGGAAATATTGTTCAAGGGCACGGCGATGTTTACATCGGCGTGGGTGATGTCCGGGAGAGGAAGTGTGGTGATAACTTGCGGATCGCCGATGGAGACGGAGCCCGTTGCTTCGATGGTGACCGGTTGCCAGATGCCGGTATCGCGGTCGCGGACGGCAGGGATCCAGTCCCACCCCTCGGTGGCGACGAACGTTGGGCCGTCGAGGCACATGATGCCGCCGTTTTCGCCGGGACCGCCCTTGATGGACTGTTCCTGCGGAATGCCGGGATGCGGAGGCGGCGAAACGCGGACGGCGAGAACATTTGTTTGGCCGGGCTTAAGAATATTCGTGACGTCGAAGACGCCACGAATGAAGGCGCCGGTGATTTTTCCCAGGAATTCGCCGTTCAACCAGACAGCGGCTTTGTAGTTGATGCCCTGAAACGTGAGCGTGAGGTGGCGCCCGGCCAGGGAGCGCGGGGCGGCAAATTCGTTGCGATACCAGTAGTCCTGCTTGTTGAGGCTTTCCGGAATCGCCAGATTGTTGAGGCCATAAGAAGGATCGGGGTAGACGCCGCGATCAATCATCGTGGTGAGCACGGTGCCTGGCACGGTGGCAGGCCACCAGTCTTTGGTGCTGAAACTCGACGCTGAGATTTGTGGACCATCCGAGTTGACTTCCGGGGCGGGGCGAAGCGTCCAGTTTCCGGCAATGGTCCATTGATTTTCAGAGTTTTCCTGCAGCGGCGTTTTCGGAACGGGAAGCGGATGAACGGCAGGAGCCGAAAAAGGAGCTTTGCTGACCGGCATGGTGGAAGGATCCTGCGGAGCGCGGTATCCGGCCTGTCCGCGGGTTTGCACGGGCCATGGTTTCGAGCCCTCCTCGAAAACGATGGTGGAGTAGTCGGGAGGATTCTGAAACTCCCGTTTGATTTGTTCTTCGTTCAAAGCTTCGCGAAGGATGGAGAAATGGGCAATGTAACCGCCGAAATGTTTGCTGTCGGGCCAGGGCTGTGTGGGAGGAGCCATCAGAATCAGCGGACTCACGCTCGCGAGGAGCAGCTTGCCGGAAGCGATTTGTGCGCCGTCGCTATAGAGATGAAAATCCGTGCCGTCGAAGGTGGCGGCGAGGAAATGCCACTTTCCAGGAGTGAGCGACACAGGAGAGGAAAGTTCGTTGTCCTTGCCCATCCAAAGCAGAAGTTTTTGCCCATCGAGAGCGAGATAACGGGAATATTCATCTGCCGGATCGCCGAGTCCGGCCACCAGAGAAGGACCTTTGATCGCTTCGGAGGTCTTGATCCAACAGGAGAGCGTCCAGGGGGAGTCCGCGCGCAGAACGGAATCGTGCTCGACGACAGTTTTCTTCAGGCCGTCTCCATCGGGAAGAAACACGGCGTTGAACGGACCGTAGAAGGGCGGATCGTTGGTGGTCACCTGAGCGTGCAAGCAAGCGGATCCAGCGAAGAGAATGAGGAGGAAAAATCGATTGAGAAGCGAGACCGGCCGGGCGGGCTTCGCTTTCGACTGGCTCATGAGGGCTCCTTGGAGAAAAAACCGGACATGGAGAACATAATGACGCGCAGTCGCGATGCGTGTCAGAGCAGGCTTCTCCGCGGAGCCATCATACTTCAGGAAAGTCCATTCTCGACGGGAAGAGCAGCTCAGGGATAAGGAGGCATGCGGGTAAAGCCGTGCGTGGCAATAATCGAAGTAACGGCGATCATAGCGTTATAGCCAAGATGCATGAGAAAGCTGGCGACCACGGTTCCGGTACGCGCCCGGACGAAGGTGAAGATAATTCCCACTCCGATGAGGACGCTAACCAGGCGCCAGGACCAACCCAACTGGTAGCCGTGCATGAGACCAAAAAGCACGCCTGTGACAACAATGCCCGGCACGATGCCGAACGATTTGGCGATCAGGGGATAGAGATATCCGCGAAAAACGGTTTCCTCGAAGATGGGAGCGATGAACACCGCCATAGCCATAAAGAGGAAGGCGGTGGTACGGAATTTGAAGAGATCTTCAATCGGAGCGTTTGGCGGAGTCTTCATCGTTGCGGTGGCCAAGGCCACGAGTACATAAAGGCCGCAACCAGCAAGCAGATAGAGGAAAGGATTTCCCGGAGCGGCATCGGTAGAAAGAAGTTTTCGCCAGCCAAGCGATTTCCAAAAGGGGACTTCGCGCAAAGCTGCGATGGTGATGTAGAGGAACAGGAAAATCAGCGCGTCCCAGAAGAGCATGGTGCCGATGACATACTGCGGCTTGGAGAGAAAGTAGCGTTGGATATCCTGCGGAGAAGAAAGCCGGGTGTGCGGAGCCAGCATCATGGCAAAAGCAATCTGCACCACCATGAGACTCACCACGCCAAAAATAAAAAGGACCACGAAATGGGGCCAGGACCAGGGAATGCGCAAATCTTCAGGAAGCGAGTCAGAGGAATCGGGAGGCTGAGGCAAATAGGAAGGCTGAGCCCCGGTGGCTTGCGACAGAGGATCGCCGGGGAGCGAAGAATCGGATGCAGGAGGATCCGCCGGCGGCAAGGAATGATTTTCGTCGTTCAGGATTTTTTTCTCCTTGGCGGCGAACTGCGACGCGGGGATTCGCGCTTGCGCGTCACCGTGGGCCAGCCGGCAACGAGCGCAGCTGACACCAGAGGCATAAGCAGTTCATGGTGCCCGGTGATGGCATAGCCGTGCGAACCAGCGCCCATTCGCCGTGTTTCAGGCGAAGTGGGACGCTTCACCACATTCTGCAACGGACGGTAATGCTGGATAAAGTCGAAGTTCGCGGTAGTGATGGGGCGCAACGGGACGCCCAAATTGCGAACGACGGAAACGGCCTTCAAAAACACCTCCGGGAGAAGCACGGCGGAGCCCCAATTGAGATATACGCCGCCGGGATGCATTTCTTTCACGAGGGAACAGAAGAGCCGGAAGTCATGGTGGGTTGCGTAACCGAGAGCGGCGCCGTCGGCGGCGGGGTGCATGTGGGGAATGTCCGTGCCGATGGCGAGATGGACCGTGACGGGGATGCGGAGCTTGTAGGCATTGAAAAGGGCGCTGGCGGCGGAGAATTCAGGTTCGAGATCGCGGGCTGCGAGAAACTGGCCGGCGGCTTCACCGTAGCCGATGCGGGTTCGTGAAGCGGAGATAGCAATCTGATTGAGAAATTCGCCCGTTTCTCGGGCCATGCCGAATGCTCCGGCGCCGAGTCCGGCGGCAACGTCTTCCGAAGTATTGCCGGCAAGGGCGATTTCGAAGTCATGAATGAGCGCAGCGCCGTTCATGGCGATGGCGGAAATGAACCCGCGGCGCATAAGATCGACGAGGACGGGTCCGAGACCGGTCTTGATGACGTGGCCACCGATGCCCCAAATTATGGCTTTGCGGTTCTTTTTCGCGGCATGAATTGCAGCGAGCAGGGAGCGAAGATCCTGCGCGGCAAGGATATCGGGAAGGGAATCGAGAAATTGTGCGAGGGAAGAATTTGGCGCAGGCGGCTTGGCGAAATCGGCAACGGAGACTGTGCTTTTGCGCGAGGCAAGCGGATAGGTGCGGATGTCGCCGAACGCTAATGGGGAGATGGAGTAAACGCTCATCGCGGAATTCACACTCTAAACGGAATGCGGAAGCTGGCGCAAGCCGCGCGGGTCAATTGTTGCCATGACTATTGCCATGCCCGTTGGACTTTGCGCCGCCGTTGCCGTTCAGGCCGAGGAAGCGGGCAAGAATCTGGCCGGTGTAGGATTTCTTCACGCGGGCGACCTGTTCCGGAGTTCCTTGCGCGACGACGCGACCGCCACCTTCGCCACCCTCGGGGCCAAGATCAATGATCCAGTCGCCCTGTTTCACGACGTCGAGATTGTGCTCGATGATCAGCACCGTGTTGCCGAGCGAGACGAGGCGTTGAAGAACGTCGAGAAGTTTGCGGACGTCGTCGAAATGGAGGCCGGTGGTGGGCTCGTCCAGAATATAGAGCGTGCGTCCGGTCTGGCGGCGGGAAAGCTCGCGGGCAAGCTTGATGCGCTGGGCTTCTCCGCCCGATAGGGTCGTGGCGGACTGGCCGAGCTGGACATAGCCGAGGCCGACTTCAACCAGGGTGGCGAGCTTCTGCTGAATTTGCGGAATGTTTTCGAGGAGCTTGAGCGCATCGGAGGAAGGCAAATTCAGGATGTCCGCGATGGAGTGGCCTTTGTAGCGAACCGCGAGAGTCTCGGAATTGTAGCGGCGGCCCCGGCAGACCTCGCAGGTGACGTAAACGTCGGGAAGAAAATTCATTTCAATGCGGCGGAGGCCATCGCCCTGGCAGGCCTCGCAGCGTCCGCCCTTGACGTTGAAACTGAAACGACCGGGACGATAGCCGCGTTCACGGGATTCCGGGAGCATGGCGAAGAGTTCGCGGATGGGACCGAAAACGCCAGTATAGGTAGCGGGATTGGAGCGCGGGGTGCGGCCGATGGGCGCCTGGTCAATCTCGATGACCTTGTCAATATGCTCGATGCCGAGAACGATTTTGTGAGCGCCGGGCGGCTCCATGGAACGATAGAGTTTTTGCGCTAGGGCGCGGTAGAGAATGTCATTGACGAGCGTGGATTTCCCGGAGCCGGAGACGCCCGTTACGACGGTGAGAAGACCGAGGGGAAGTGAGACATCCACATTTTTCAGATTGTTGGCGCTGGCTCCGAGGATTTGGATGGACTTTCCGTTCGGACTGCGACGCGTTTCAGGAACGGGGACTTTTGCCGCGCCAGATAGATAACGGCCGGTGAGCGAATCGGCGCTCGCGGCGATCTGTTCGGGCTTGCCCTGGGCGACGAGATAGCCGCCGGCATTGCCCGCGCCGGGACCGAGATCCACGACGAAGTCAGCGCGACGAATGGTGTCCTCATCGTGCTCGACGACCAGGACGGTGTTGCCGAGGTTGCGAAGCTCCTCGAGGGAACCGAGAAGGCGATTGTTGTCGCGGGCATGGAGGCCGATAGAAGGCTCGTCAAGGACATAGAGAACGCCGCGAAGGCGGGAGCCGATCTGCGTGGCGAGGCGAATGCGCTGAGCTTCTCCGCCGGAGAGCGTGGCTGCGGAGCGGTCGAGGCTGAGATAGCCGAGGCCGACGGCGAGCAGAAAATCGAGGCGCTCCGCGACTTCTTCGAGCGGGCGGGCGGCAATTTCCTTCTGGCGCGGCGAGAGATGCGCGAGGATTTCGTCCACGGCGGGCCGCGCGGCGCTGAGGGAAAGAGCAGTGAAATCGGCGATGGACCAGCCGCCGAGCTTGACGGCGAGAGACTCCGGGCGGAGGCGTTTGCCATGGCAGACGCTGCAAACCGTCGCGGACATGTACTGGGTCATCCATTCACGATAGGAATCGGAGCTGGAGTCCGCGAAATTGCGTTCCAGGAAGGTGAGAATGCCGGGAAAACGAAAACTTTTCTCGCGCTTGCCTTGAGCCTTCGCGGCGTGGCCGTTGCGCGAAGCCGGAGCGCCCATGGGCGGATAGCCGTAGAGGAGAAGGTTCTGCACGCGGGCAGGGAACTTCTCAAATGGCAGATTGAGATCGAAACCGTGGGCGTAAGCGGCGAGTTCGAGCGTGCGCTTGAGAATCGCCGAGCCGGAACCCGGGCCGAGGCCTCCATCGAAGAGGGGGCGCGTCCAATCGGTGATGACCTTGGCGGGATCGAAGTCATACTTTGAGCCGAGACCGTGACAGGCAGGGCAGGCGCCATAGGGCGAATTGAAGCTGAAGGAGCGAGGCTCGAGCTGCGGAACGCTGACGCCGCAGTCGGGACACGCAAGTTTTTCGGAAAAGACGTGTTCCTTGCCGCCGACAACGGCGACCGTAACCAAGCCGCCAGCGAGCTTGAGGGCTGTGGCGATGGACTGTTCGAGACGTGAGGCAATGGTTTGCTTGACGAGAAGACGGTCAATGACGACTTCGATGGTGTGGTTTTTTCGCTTATCGAGGACGGGCGGAGCGTCGAGGGGGAAGAGCTCGCCATTGATGCGCACGCGTACGTAGCCGTCCTGCGCGAGTTTTTCCAGTTCCTTGCGGTAGGCGCCTTTCCTTCCGCGGACGATCGGGGCCAGGATCATGATGCGATCGTCAGCTTTGCAGAGCTCGCCCGAAAGAATCGCCTGAACGATGGCCTCGCTGGACTGGCGAGCGATGGGCTTGCCGCAATGGGGACAATGAGGAGAACCGACGGAAGCGTAGATGACGCGGAGATAATCGTAGATTTCCGTGATGGTGCCGACCGTGGAACGCGGCGAGCGCGTGGTGGTTTTCTGCTCGATGGCAATGGAAGGGGAAAGTCCTTCGATCACGTCCACATCGGGGCGTTCCATCTGGTCGAGAAACTGCCTTGCGTAGGCAGAGAGAGATTCAACGTAGCGTCGCTGGCCCTCCGCGTAGATAGTGTCAAAAGCCAGTGATGACCGTGAGGGTATTCCTGGGAATTTCAAGGCTGATGTTCTTGAGATTGTGCTGCCGCGCGCCCCGGACGATCAGTTTGGTCAGGCCCATAATTTCAGAGTCTCTCCCCCACAGGAGCCCTGACGCTCAGTAGAGACACTGAGGCCAGAATAATCTTTCACAATAGCAGCGAAGGTTTGGGAGGGTCAAGAAACATGGCCGGCGGACGGAGCGCACGGACGGGATGGCGGGTAAATTTTCGGGGGGGTAGAGCATTTTTACTCGCTTTAGATATGGCAATCGAATGATTACAAAGAGCTTATGTGTGGTGTGCCGTTTGCATTACCCCCATGCTGTGGGGGAGGCGAGCCGAGGATCCCTTTAGGGGATTGAGGGCTGGGCCGGTTCGCTTCTCCCCTCACTTCTGCCGCCGGTGACCCGGAAATCCTTCCGGACCATCACCAACCCTCCACAACCACCCCGAACGTACCCGAACACGGCGGAAGTGCGCGGAATTCCCGGGCAGAAGCCGGAGGAAACACGGAAAAAGCCTGGCGGTCAGGTACAAATCAAGCGGGAAGTTGAGAAAAGCTGGCTGCTGGGCCCATTGGGTTGAGGAGCGCGCGTGGTGTAGTCCGTCAGTGTCAAAGAAAGCATGACGGCAAGCCAGAAGACGCCCGCAATGATGACGAGTTGCGTGCGGCCAGGAATGTAGCGGGCATGCATAAAGAAGAGAACCACAAGGGAAGCCTTAATGGTGGCAATCGCGAGGGCAACTACGATATTAAAAGGACCGAGATCCACGAAAGAAACCGCGGCGGTGGTGACGGTAAAAACGATGAGGGCCAGAAAGACTGCAACATAGATCTTGGGCGAAACAACGTGTGCAGACATAGTTTCCCTCGAGCTGCGCGTCACCTTAAGTGCCGGTCAATCAGGTAGAGCAGCGGGTAAAGATAGATCCAGACAATATCCACGAAGTGCCAGTAAAGACCTATGTTCTCCACAGGATTGTTGTAACGCGAGGAGAATTTGCCCTTCAACGACTGCAAGAACAGCCAAAAGACGAGGCCGACACCGACGATCATGTGCAAGGCATGCAGGCCCGTCATGCCGAAATAGAGGGAGAAATAGAGCTGGGCATGCGAATTGAGCCCTGGATCCTGCTCGAAGGCCTTCTGGAGTTCTGCTGCGTGCTCCGGACCTTCCTGGTGATAGCGGAGATCGAAATTGTAGCCGGGTACGAGGTGATGATCGAATTTCTGCTTGTACTCGACAAATTTGATGCCCAGGAAGGCACAGCCGAAAATGAGGGTGAGCATCAAGTACACGGGCATCAATTTCTTGCGATCTGTCTCCGCGCACCAGACAGCCATGGCCATGGTCAAGCTGCTGATAATGAGCACGGCAGTGTTGATGGTCCCCAGATAGATATCGAGCGTATTGCTGCCGAGACCGAAAGCCAGGGGATAGGCGTGACGGTTGACGGTGTACGTGAGAAAGAGGCCGCCAAAGAAAAGGATTTCCGTGGCGAGGAAAATCCACATTCCCAGCGTGGCGCTGTCTTTCTGCTGCTCCAGTGTCTGATACTGCCCGAATAGTTCTCCGGTGCGATGCACTCCGGACTCCTCTTCTGCTTCAAATGCGGCGGTCCGTGAACCGCCGTGTAGCGGGTTGCCCTGCAATCAAGACCGGGGCAAATACCCGCTGCTACAAGCTTGCTCAGTCGTCGCCCTGCGCATGTGCCGGCGTGAGCGGCTTGCTTCCGGCAAGCCCAAGATCCGGACGATTGATGTAATCGTACGGTTCCCAGGTCACGACCGGTGATTCATGGAAATTTTCCGTGGGCGGCGGCGAGTCCGTGGTCCACTCCAAACCCGTGGCGGGCCAGGGATTGGGTCCGGCGATCTTGCCGTAACGCATGGACCAGATGAAATAAATCATGGGCAAAAGATAACCTACCGCAAGAATCGAGGCGCCCGCAGTGGACATTACGTTGAGCACCTGGAACTCGGGGGGATAGTTGTGATATCGGCGGGGCATGCCGAGATAACCGAGAATAAATTGCGGGAAGAACGTGAGATTGAATCCGACAAAGAGGACGATGGCGGCAACGCGAGCGAGGAACTCTGGATAGAGGCGGCCGGTAATTTTCGGCCACCAAAAATGGAGGCCGCCGAGATAGCCCATGATGGCTCCGCCGACCATGATGTAATGGAAATGGGCGACGACGAAGTACGTGTCGTGGATATGGATGTCGAGGCCGAGGCATGCGAGGAAGAGGCCGGTGAGACCGCCGATGGTGAACAGTCCGATGAAGCCGAGGGCGTAGAGCATCGGCGTGTCAAACGAAATGGAGCCTTTGTAAAGGGTGGCGGTCCAATTGAATATCTTAACGGCAGACGGAATCGCGACGAGATAGCTGAGGAAGGAAAACGCAACGGCGGCGTAGGTGGCCTGGCCCGTGACGAACATGTGGTGGGCCCAGACGAAGAAACCAATCACCGCGATGCCGATACTGGAAGCGGCGATGAAGGTATATCCGAAGATGGG
>Ga0335080_10005850_pt1 | contig 12714 bp, 12 predicted proteins | sample Lox_Sample_34_FD_206720 | JGI IMG/M metagenome (GOLD analysis project Ga0335080, IMG submission 206720) | Soil microbial communities from Loxahatchee National Wildlife Refuge, Florida, United States - Lox_Sample_3.4 | ecosystem: Environmental > Terrestrial > Soil > Wetlands | place: USA... | reverse complement strand
GCCATATTCAGGCCTGAGAGGTATGGCAGCCCGCCGGTGATCTCATCAAAATTCGCGTGCCCGATAAATACCGTTGTGGCCGCGAGAAATCTGACAAGATCGAGGTAGATTGAGGTAGAGCGAGGCATCGCAACCTTTCGGAGACCGGCGTTCCAACGGGGATCAGTCCCTATGCTGATTTACCCTGATTATTGTCGCAGGAACTTAGCCACCTTGGCCAAGCGCTAGCGATTCAACCGCCCCGGGCCACAGATAGTCGTTTCCAAGCCAATTGCGCCAACTCTGAACCGAACTTTGATCCCCTTCAAACGGCTGCTCTTTAAGGACCTTTCGCGACCGCCTTCGCGGTGGTCGCTATTTCCGCTCTGGGTTGCGAATTCAACCGATCGATGCAACAGTTTGGTGGAATCGTTCAGCTGGTGTTTCGAAGTTTAGTGTCTTTCTTGGGCGTTCGTTTAATCTTCTGGCCACGGCATTGAGCTTGGCTTGCGAGTAGGCTGAGAGGTCTGTTCGCTTGGGGAAGTACTGTCGCAATAGCCCGTTCGTGTTCTCATTGCTCCCACGCTGCCAGGGATTCTGTGGATCGCAGAAGTAGACCTGGATGTCGGTCGCTAGAGTAAAGCGTTTGTGATCGGCCATTTCTTTGCCCCGATCCCAGGTCAGCGACTTGTAGAGTTCGTCCGGTAACTTGCGTGCGTTCTTGATCAACGCGTTGATGACCGTCTCCGTATCTTTGCCGGCAACCTTCACCAGCATCACATAGCGGGTATGGCGCTCGACCAGGGTCGCAATCTGGCTGTTCTTGCTGCCGAACAGCAGGTCGCCTTCCCAATGCCCGGGTACGGCCCTGTCTTCGACGCTGGCCGGACGCTCGCTGATCGAGACGGCGTCGGTGATTCGCCCGTGATCGGCAGTCTTCTGGGTGTGATGGCGCGAACGGCGCATCACTCGACTGCGCCGCAAATGCTCCACCAATTCCTTCTTCAGGGCGCCGCGGGCCTGGATGAACAGACTGCGATAGATGGTCTCGGGTGACACCTGACGGCTGGTATCGTCTGGATAGGTTTGCTTGAGCCACCCAGCAATCTGTTCCGGTGACCACTGCAACTGGAGCTTGCCGGCCACTAGACGCGCTAGCGCTCGGTTCTGTGCCAGTTTACAGGTCTTGGGGCGGCGTCCTCGATCCCAGGCAGACGCGTCGGCCTGACTTGCTCGATAGGATTCCTGTCCCCCGTTGCGCTTGAGCTCCCGACTGATCGTCGAGGGTGCTCGGCCGAGTTGCACTGCGATCGAACGCATGGAATGACCCGCAACCACCGCGCGCGAGATCTCTTCCCGTTCGCTAAGGGTCAACGCCAATCGGGAGCGGAAGCGAGGAACCGGACGGATCCCGCCGGTCGGCGCCAGAATGCCCTGGACCGACGAGTGGTTCCGATCAAATAACCGGGCGATCTGCTGCAGCGACTCACCCTTCTGCCAGCGCTCCCACATCAGCGCTCTCTGGTCCTCCGTGTAATAGATCCGAGGTCTCATCTGCAACACTCCTCTGATTGCTCAGACTATAGTGTGTTGCATTGACCGGTTGAGACCGCAGCCCGATAGCAGCTGTTGGGTTCGCCCCGCGGCCAAGCTACTAGCTGTCGTACTGGCGGGAGCGTAGCTGCCGCGCCAGAATCGCCGCATGGAAACATCGGCGGGGAAAGCGGTAGAGAGCATCTACCGGGTCAACGTATTTACCGAGCATCCCGGCGGTTGCTACACCTGCCGGCACTTCGGCGAGCGCGTAGGGATCGCTGTGTGGTGCGCGAAGCCCGACGGCGAGCACGTCCGCTCGCAGGCTGAGCGCGGGTGCGCGTTCTGGGAGCGGGAGCCCGGCGCGGACGATAGTTAGCCCCTGACGCAGGCCGCTTGTGGCGTCGATTTATAGGCGGCACTATTGTGAGCGACAATGCTGATTCTGGGACCATTTCCGTGACCAAAACCAAGACCGATGGGTGAGCGACGCTTTATCTTCCGTCGTTTATAGGATGGCTACTTCTAGTTAGGCGGCATTCCATGACCCCATCCGTTGGACTATGCTCTTATCGTGCAGCGCGCCGCCGCGATCATCGGTTCCGCGATCTTCCTGGTCATCGCTCCGGGCACGCTCGCCGTGTACGTCCCTTGGTACCTCACGCACTGGCACTTCGCGCCTCCGCTATTCCCGATCGCGCGCGTGCTCGGCGCCGCCCTGACCGTTGCCGGGTTGCCCATCTTGCTCGATTCGTTCGCTCGCTTCGCGTTGCAGGGCCTCGGCACACCGGCGCCCGTGATGCCTCCCAAGCGCCTCGTCGTCACCGGGTTCTATCGCTACGTCCGCAATCCGATGTACGTCGCAGTCACGGCGTTGATCGCCGGCCAGGGCCTCCTGTTCGGAAGCGTGACGGTGTTGGAGTACGGCGCAATCGTGTGGGCCGGATTCTTCTTGTTCGTTGTCGCCTACGAAGAGCCTGCGCTGGGCGAGCAGTTCGGCGACGAGTACAAGCGCTACCGGGCGAACGTGAGGCGATGGTTACCGCGCATGAGCCCATGGCGCGGGTAGGTGGTAAGAATGCTGCGTGGGCGTCGCATTCAATCGACGTTCGTCTGACACAATCGTATGTCGCTCGAACCGTCCGGCGATAGCACGGTTTAGCTGATTGCTACTCGATTCACACAATAGCGAAGATGCCGCCTAACCTCTCGCTCAAGCGGACCGCTCGCCGGCGGCGCTTACGCGCCGTCCGCTCGCGGCCGCTTAGCTTAGTTCGTTAGGCATCACCAGGAGAATTGCTATGTCTCAGTCTGTGGTTGATGTGTTTCAAGAGCACGGCGTGGTCGCCTCGCTGCAACCTGGCCCGAAGGGCACGGTTCGCCTCAGTTACGAGTCCCCGCACCAAGATCTCGTGCGCCACTTCTTGGAAGGGCTCGTGCCGCCGGCCCAAGTGCGGCAAACCTACGTGGCCTCGTCGGTCATTGAGATCGATCGCGCCAAATTGCTGCAACTCAAATTCTCGCAGGAGGAGCTCGCCGAAATCGGGTTTAGCCTCGTGCTCAGGCTATCCGGCTTGCTTCGGTATGGCTATGCCTAACCACTCGCTCAAGCGGACCGCTCGCCGGCGGCGCAAACTGCGCGCCGTCCGCTCGCGTCCGCTTAGCTCTGTTCGTTAGGCGCCAGAATCGGATGCCATGAGCGGATTTGCCAGCTTCAGACTGCTGCGCTCCTTCGTCATCGTGAGCCTCATCGCGACGCTCCTCGCGGCATTAGCGGGTTGTGCAACAACCTCACGACCGCCTTCAAACGCACCAACGTATCCCGACGTCGGTATCTCAATCGTCTCGCCACCGCCGGCCGCTTTGCTTGTCTCCTTTGGAGGGACCGGCAAGTCGGCGACCGAGAGTTCAGGCTCTTCCATGGCTTTTTTCAAGGGCTGGGGGTCTTTCGGACCCGGAGCACTACTAGTGATCCCGTTCGCGCTCGCGTATGACGCATTACGCTCGCCCGCCGATTCCCAATCGGACCTTTTTCCTCAGTGCGAAGCCAAGCTGAGCTCCGCTTATCCCCGAGCAACATCGATGTTCCGTGCCGCTGTGCAGCGCGAATTCGTACCCGACGACGTCCTCCAAGGGTTCATGGACGCGCCTAAGCATTCGAGTTGGAGGTTCGTCGTTGTCACGAGAACCGTTGAACCGCATGATCCTCCGGCCATTCAAGAACTTCTCGATGCTGCTGAGCACCGTGGCCTGGTCCGTCTGTTGGTCGTAGAGGTTCTGAGCGCGGAGCTGGCCCCATTGAATGCCGCCTGCGAGCAATGGGCAGTCCGCGTTGGTCTGCGGGTATCGCTTTGGAACATTGCCGATGGGAAGCGTATCGGGGGGCCAGCGCTCATCTATCCCTATGTCAATACGGACCTGAGCAATCTGCAATCCATTATGGAGGAACCCGGCGCCATCAGGTCGAGTCTCGCCTTGAATTTCAGGTATGCGGCCGGCGACCTCTTTAATCAGGGATTGCTGTTTCGCTAAATATGTTCACCCCGCCGCCTAACCGCTCGGTCAACACGGACGCCCCGCCGGCGGCGCTTCGCGCCCGCCGCGGGTCGCCGGTTACCTTAGTTCGTTAGCCGTCACGCTACTAACTTAGCCCAGGGCAAAAAGCGCCATGCGCCGTCTCTTCACTGTGATATTGCTCGTTGCGTCGATTTCCCAAGCTAGGGCCGCATCAACTGCAGCGGTAATCGAAACTCCAATGCTCAAATTCGCGTTGCCCGGTCAGTGGGAGCCGCGGTCCGAATTAACGAAGGGAGTCCCAAATAGGTACCCATTCTATGAGACATCGACCGGTAGTCTCATGTACATCCAACAACCTGGAGGCACCCAACCCCCGAAGGAATCACCGAGCCCGGAAGCGCTATCCGAAACCGTCAAGCGCATGGCCGCTCCTGAAACATTTTGGGGCGAAAATCCTCACCCGTACTTGGCACGCTTTATTGCCGTAGCATTCTTTCCGCTTCCCCAGTCTTATCACAAAGCAACTGCCGGTTACTTCAGCGAGATCAAGAGCGGCGGAAAAGCAGAGCCAGTGGATATATGGGACGCAGAAGGAATCGAGCGCGATGCCCAGGTCTTTTACACGTCACAACTTACACCGCGCATTATTGCCACAAACCGCAACAATGTGGTGAAAGTTGGGGAGGAGTATGCCCCACTGCGCGTAACTCGCGCCGAACAGCTCACGGTGGCCAAAGGAGACGCGCTCGTATACGAGATGGAGACAGAGAAGGCGGCTATTGATCGCGCGGTCGAAAGATTCGGAATGCCGGAGAGCCTGAAGAATCAGCGCATCCGGTACAGTTTAGTGCTCTATGCTCCAACCGGCTTTGCCGCCGGAACGCCCGTTGCCATCGTCGTGGCGGCACCTGTTTCATCTTCGTTAGATTGCAACTTACTGGTCGAGGCATTGCGACAAGCGGACGGGCAGCGGTAGATCGGAAGTCAGACTTCCCGCGCTGAGCACGAAAGACGACGATATTTGCACCCCTAAAGTCAGGGGGCGCTGCGAATGGCCACAGGTTGCACGCTAGTAATTCGAGATGGTGACGCCTAACCCCTCGCTCAACCGGACCGCTCGTCGGCGGTGCTGGCGCGCCGTCCGCTCGCGGCCGCTTAGCTTGGTTCGTTAGGCGCCAAAGCAGAGTGGCCCTGCAATCTACTTCGAAACGTGAGTGAACGCTTCGAACCTGGATACGTGGCGATGACTAAACACATGTACGCCATTGCGTCGCCAGTTTTACTTTCCCTTGTCATTGCGAGCTGCGCAGTCTCTACGTCCACAAGTTACAGCGGGTCTGCCTCTTCTGATGAACAAGTAGCCACCATATCGAAGGATTGGGGTTGCAGTCTTTGCGTCGAACAAATCTTGGCTGCTGACGGCCAATTGCTTTATGACGTTCGAAGAGATGGTCGGAAAGACCCGTTCAAACTTAATCCGGGGATATATTTAATCCGCATTGCATTCCAGGCGCCCAAGATTCCACGTGTGTCCTTCCAAGGTACGGTCGATTTGAAGGCAAGTCACGTTTATCGTGTCCAGAATGAAACGTGCTTTGCCTGGGGGGTTTTGACAGGCGCACTTTTTGGCGGAACTTGTCGTGGACGGCACGGCTACACTGGAACTGTGTGGATAGAGGACGCGGCAACCGGCGAGGTAGTGGTTGGCGAGAAGTGGAGTTGACGCGCCCCAAAACGCCAGAATCGGACGGTAGTCGCGAGCCCGACCGAGCCGCGCGATGGCGGGAGCAGAAGCTTCATGGAGTAGATTCGAGGCAACAGGCTACCGCTTCGATATCTACAGTGGTCTACCTGTGCCTGATCGCGGAACCTTATAGAGAGCGAATGATGAGTCAGTTGAGGGTCTTCCTACTGGCGGGTTTCCTCGGGGTTTTAGGCTTGCCTCAAGTGTGGGCGCAATCTCGTGCCGAGTATTGGGTGAATCAAGGCAACGCGGACGCAAACCGTGGGAATCTCGACGCTGCGATCGTGAATTACGACAAAGCTATTGGAATTGATGATCGGTCTACGCTCCCGTGCCAGCTGCGCCTTGGGTTTCTCGCTCAATGCGACCTGACGAACCGCTTCAAGCTTGAACTCCCCTGTCAATTTCCTGCGCGGCTTGTATTCCATCGAACACCTCCCTCGAGCTAGTATTGCCCGAATTAAGGTGTCCATCAAACGTGGGTACTTTCATGTCGACCCAAACCAGACCATGGGGCGATTGAAAGCGGACGTACACGAAGAAGCTGCTCTCCAATGTCAGGTGATTGCCGAGAAACGGGATGAACTGCGTGGGGGCGAGTCTACTTTCCAATCGGGATCCTTTTTAAGAATCCTATGACTTGGGTGCGCACCCCTTCCGGCCACCTAACCGATCGCTCAAGTGAGCAGACGAAGGATCCACTGTAAGTGCCAGTACTATCAATAATTGAGATCGCATCTCGTATGGATTGATCGGAAAACAAGAAGCCATGTGATCCGCCCCACGAATCCTCGATACCGGTTGACCCAAAAGAGATAGCCTGACCGTCCGACCCGATGACGCAGACATAGTCCAGCGTCTGATATAGGAACGGCGCGCTGCCTGCGGGACTAGTCGGCGCGAGCGACGCCGTGAATTCCCCCGGTGTATGGGATCTAATTGCACTCACAACGGCGCTTGCGTCGTCGGACGCCATTAAATTTGGCACGATGACCGTGCGGCCCTGCGCAGAATTCATGACTGCCAGTACAAGGACGCCCGCAGGCGCCGCATCGCTGACCGCACGCGACGATGTATCGGCGCTTGCGGCGGCTAGGTCGCGAGTGGGTGCAGGCATTGCCTCTCGGTCCCAGCGAACGAACCCTTGTCCCTGAATGGTGCCGGTTCCAAGTATCTCCTGAGTGATGAAGTGTTTGTTCGTGACCTCCATCAGGAGGGATTCGTCGCTCAATGGGCGGAAGCTACGTGAACTCGACGCCACCCCCACATGGAGGACCAGCAGGCTGAGGACCGCACCACCAGCGCTCATATCGCTGCCGATCAACGACATCGTGATACCCAACGAGCCGCATTCAAAATCACCATGGCCGCGTGTGAGTATTCGCGGCTGAATCGAGGGGTTATCCGGCACCGATATCGAGAGAGTGTTCGAATCGGGCTGTTTGATTTCGATGACTCGAGCCGAAAGGAAAGCGGGATCGTCAACAAGATCTGTAGCAAGTCCCGTATTGCAAATCCAATTCGTGCGACGAAAGCTCGACTTCACGCAGAAGTAGTCCATGTTCGCGTACCAATCTGGACTCTGCGTGCCGGCGTTGAGATACCGCCCGGCAATTTCGGGACAGGCTGCGGACGCAACCGCTTTTTCTTGCGGCCAATCCGCCGGATAGACCGCTAGATGAATTGCCGAGCAACCGGACAACACTGAGGTGGCAAGTAGAAGGCGGCGGAACATGACCAGGTCAGGCATCATTTCCCCTCCCGGTTGGTGTTTCGTGGGTGCGGATTACTTGGCACGCCATCTTAATTGGCGTTCATGGAATACGCCACGGTTCCGATCGCATACCCGTGCTGCTACGTATGTTGGCGGCGAAGGCTCAATTGCCGCTCCCTCCTGCTGGGGCGGACGAGGTGATTCAATCGTCACCCCTGACTGAGCGACAGCCGTTCACGAAAGTCCGACATCGGCAAGGAGCAGCCATCCGACGAACCCGCTGAGAGCGGACGTTCGATGGCTTCATGGACGTTTCTCGGATAGTCCGCTGAAACGCAGGACAGCAAGCCCTCGGTGGCAGGAAGCGGCCGTGTTTTCACAGCAAGGTCAGCTGCCGAATCAGTCTCGGCCGTCACTTACGTATCTCGCCGCGCGTTGGGAGCGGCGTGCCCGGCTTCCACATCTTGCCGAGTTCGTTTGCCTTGTTGATTTGCTGCGGTGATAGTCTCTGCAAGATATTGGCTCGATTGCTCGGGGCGGTCTTGTCTCCGGACGCGGCCGCCAAATTGAAAAGCATAAGTGCCAGCACATCATCTTGTGGCACACCACGACCATGTTGGTACATGAAGCCAAGGCTATTTAGCGCGTTGGCCACGCCTTGCTCGGCCGCCTTGCGAAACCATGTAGCTGCTTCCGCGTCGTCCTGCCGCACGCCTCGGCCACCAACGTACATCAGACCTAGGTTTTCTTGAGCAGGCGCGAAGCCTTGCTCCGCCGACTTTCGATACCACTCAACTGCCAGCTTGTAGTCCTGCGGCGCCCCGCGGCCGTTTTCGTACATGTAGCCGAGGTTGTGTTGGGCGCTTGAACTACCCTGCGCGGCTGCCTTCCGATACCACTGAACCGCTTGCACATCATCATGCAGCACGCCTCGGCCATTGAGATACATGTTGCCGAGGTCGAATTGGGCGATGGCAAGCCCTTGCACGGCGGCCTTGCTGTACCACTCGACAGCTTGCGTCTCATCATGCACCACGCCTCGGCCATTGAGGTACATGTTGCCGAGGTTGTATTGAGCAAGGGTATTGCCCTGGTCGGCCGCCTTGCGATACCACGCAGCTGCTTGTTGATCGTCGCGCGGGAGTCCACCAAACCCGGATTGATAAGCCGCGCCGACGTTGAATTGCGCCGTCGCCAAACCTTGATCCGCGGCGGCGCGATACCACTCGGCGGCTTGCTTCTCGTCTTTTGACACGCCTCGGCCATTGAGGTACATGTTGCCAAGATTATTTTGTGCCATCGCGTTGCCCCATTCCGCCGCTCTGTGGTACCAGCGCACGGCCTGCTTATCGTCCAATGACACGCTGCGGCCCTCAACGTACAAGGTGCCCAGATTGAATTGGGCCTCGCCAAAGTTGTGTTCGGCTGCGCGGCGAAGCCACGTGACCGCCTCAACAATGTTCTTGGGGACGCCTAGCCCTTGAAGATACATGACACCCATTCGATTTTCGGCGGCGCCACATCCTTGGTCCGCTGCCAGCCGAAACAGACGTAATGCCTCCGCCCCGTCCTTGGCGACCCCGCGTCCATCGGCATACATGGAGCCCAGATAGAACTGCGCCGCCGGGAACTCCTGATCAACTGATTTCCGTAGCCAGCGTAGTGCCTCGGCATAGTCGCGCCCCACGCCGCGGCCTTCGGCATACGACACTGCCAGACCGAATTGGGCGCGAGCATCGCCGCCTTCCGCGGCTTGGCGGAGCCACACGAATGCTTCGGCGGGATCGCTTGGGAGTTCGGCAAACCGTACCAGCGACTCGTTCGTCAGACCGGTTTTCTCGCGGATTGCCAGGGAGCGGCGTGATAAAGGCCCAGCATCGGCTTGCCGGCCCATCGCGCGGTTTACTTCCGCTATGCCGCTGAGAACATCGGCCACCGCTCCGCTTTCGGGACCAAAGGTTTTTTCCGTAATATCGAGCGCCCGTTGATATGTCGCCAGGGCTTCGTCGTATCGGCCCATCGAAAGATAGAGGTCCGCCAAACCGGGCAGAACCAACGGCACGAGCGTGGACGATGTTCCCTGATATGTAAACCCCGACATATGCTCGAGGGTCGGCAACATACGTTGATACTGTCGTAGAGCCTCCGCGTAATTTCCAATCGCTTGGTAGGATCGCGCCCGGGGGAGAAGTGCCCACGCTTGAACTTGTGGGTCTGGCTGCTCCATCGTCTCCACCTTCGATAGCGCCCGCTGCGAGAGCGACAATGCCTGGTCGTATTTCGCCTCCTCATAGTAGAGTCCCGAAACATTGGCAAGGATCAGCGCCGATTCAATGGCGTCGCGAGGTTCTTGACGTTTCTCTGAAATCGCAAGGGCGCGCTCGTAGAGCGGTAGAGCCTTCGCCATCCAGCCCAAGTTTTGGTAAGCGAGCCCAAGCGTGTTGAGCGTCGCCGCAACTCGGAAATCGTCCGGCTCAAACGTTTTTTCGCTGGCGTTCACTGCCCGTTTAGCGAACGGCAATGCCTGTTCGAACTGTCCTATGCTCATGTACAAGATCGCCGCGTCATTGAGTGTCGCTGCGAGGTGGCGATACAGGGGCGTGGCCGCTTTGTCCAAGAGCGATATCGCGCGACTGGAAGCCAACAGTGCCGGCGCATACTGTCCGGTCGCTTGGTACGCCTTCGCCATTCCATATTGGTAGTACGCCACGTCCGCCTGGTCAGGACCAAGCGCCTTTTCAGCAATCGTCAATGCTCGTTGAGCAAGCGGTAATGCTTGAGCAGGCTGATTTGTTCGTATGTAAAGCTCCGCTAGGATGGCAAGGCTGTCCGCTACACCGATGTGTTCCGACCCGAGTACTTTTTCTTGTATCGCCAATGCGCGCTGCGCGAGCGGCAGCCCTTGCTCTGGCCTACCGGTCTCGCCATAGAACTGCCCCATGTCGTCAAGACTGACCGCCAGGTCGGGATGCTGAGGTTCGAGCAGCTTCTCGCGAATAGCTAACGAACGCTCGGCCAAGGGAAGGCCTTTTTCGTATTGGCTCGCGCTAAACAACAAGCTGGCTTGAGTGTTGAGGCTGGTTGCCACGTCAATGTGTTCGGGGCCAAACGCGTTCTCCTGAATGGAGAGTGCACGACCGGAAAGAGCCAAGCCCGTGTCGTACTTCTCAAGTCTTCCGTAGATGCGCGCTTGCGTATCGAGGCTCGCCGCAACATCGGGGTGGTCGGGCCCTAGCACTTTCTCACGGATTGACAGCGCGCGCTGTGCCAACGCGAGGGCCACTTCATACTGGCCGAGCCGCGCATAGATCTGTGCCTGGGTGCCCAGACTGGCTGCAACATCCGGGTGATCAGCTCCAAGAGCCTTCTCCCGGATCGACAATGCACGTTGAGACAACGTCAGGCCTTCGGCGTATTTGCCTTGTGCGCTATATAGCTTCGCGAGGCGATCAAGAGTTGTGGCGAGCCGCGGGTCATCCGGAGCAAAGGCCTCCGCCAACTGCATCGCTGCCGCGTATTGCCCCGCGGCCTCCGTATACTGGCCGCGCTGGAACGCTTCTTCTCCATTCTCGATTGCTAATTTCCAAGGGTCATCCGAACCCGCAACTGCCAGGACCGAAAATTGAAGAAGAACCGCGCCGAAGTACAGCCGCCAAGAGCGGATCGATTGTTTCATGCCCCCCCGTCTAGCTCGTGATTTCAGCTTGATGGAATATCGCGTTCCACACTAGTTCCCCCTGCTGGCGCAGCATCAGGAGCTCACCAAGGTCTACTCCACTGAGCGCGGCGCAAGCTCCAATCTACGGGTCATGCTAGCCGGGGCTGAATTACAGATGACTTACAATGGTAGCGGACGCTGGTCAACTTCGCCTTTGGGTCGGGCACGGCCGCTCGGTCCTCAGCGATGAGCGGAAGTTCGACGATCTACACCGGCCGTTCACGCCTCGGTGGCCGGTGTGAGTTGGGCAGCGGCCGTTCGTAGCGGAAAGGTGGACGTCTCTGCCCGGCCACGAGCGGTCCTCGAGACGATCGGGTTGAGCGTCTGCAACAGACGGGTAGCGAACATCGGGCGGGCGCGAATTTGGCTGGAATTGAGCGCGTGGGCCGATTCGCGTCTAGTAAAATTGCTGGCGCCGCGCGCATCGCCGATTTTCTAGCTGGGAGCCGGTATGAAATCGCTTCACCTTGCGCTTGCCGCGCTGATTCTCGCATTGTTGTTAGGGACCACGGCTGTTTCCGCCGAGTCATATTCAACCGATCAGAGCGACTTGTGGTGGGCCGATCCACCTGGCTCGGAGAACGGCTGGGGTTTTCAGATCGTTCAGCGCGGCTCGATAATTTTTCTGACGATGTTCGTGTACGGGCCGATGGAGACTCCGACGTGGTACGTGGCGACTATGGAGCCAAATCCTCCCGGAAGTCTCGTTTGGACAGGAGACCTTTACGCGACGACCGGGTCATGGTTCGGCACAGTGCCTTACAACCCGGCGCTGTTTACCTTCCGCAAAGTTGGAACGATAACGTGGGCACCCGCCACGGTCACGAGCGGTACGCTCAATTACGTCGTTGACGGAGTCCCGGTGACTAAGAAAGTTGTGCGGCAAACCCTCGTCTTGGATGACTTCAGCGGTACATACTTGGGGGCCTTTCACAATGCCACGATCGACTGTAGCAACCCGGCGAACAACGTTCCACCTTCTAATGACCCTTCGGTAATCATTTCGGTAACGCAGAGCGGCCAGGCCATTAGCATCGTCCTTTCGCATCCCAGCCCCGGTTGGTCCATTACGATTTCTGGAACGCTTACGCAAGACGGACAATTTGGCGCCGTGAGCGGTACCTATACCTCTAGTGCGGGCGAGATCGGCAACGCCGACGTCTCCGTCATGGACGTTCAAACGAACTCGCTAACAGCGAACTTCTCCCTCATGAGCACTAATAATGGTTGCCAAAATATCGGCTACCTGTCGGGTATGCGCGCCCGCTGACCGGCCAAACAAGACAACGCAGCCCCGCCCAGCGAATGCGTCTTCCGAGTTCTGCGACGTTTCAAACATCGACTCTTGGCCGATAGCGCCAGTTGACGGGCGTCGGCTGAATGGCTGCAACCGCGGGCATTGCTGCCATTGGCAGGGCGACGGCTCAACGGCCGCAGGGGGTCGGCTCCCGACCGTCGCTGACCGGCCACAAGTTGTCGTTCGCCTTAGAAACCTGTCATCCGAAAAGC
>Ga0335080_10005849_pt1 | contig 12715 bp, 18 predicted proteins | sample Lox_Sample_34_FD_206720 | JGI IMG/M metagenome (GOLD analysis project Ga0335080, IMG submission 206720) | Soil microbial communities from Loxahatchee National Wildlife Refuge, Florida, United States - Lox_Sample_3.4 | ecosystem: Environmental > Terrestrial > Soil > Wetlands | place: USA... | reverse complement strand
CGCACTGCCAGCGATGCCAAAGCTCCTGGTTTCTCTTTGGCAGTGAAGCCCCGAAAAAACCATCGACGTCTCGTCAGGCACTCCGTCTTTCCCTTCAAGACAGAGAGTGTTGCGTCGACCGGTTGAATCCACCGTCAATAGCGGACATCAGTGGTGCTTTCCCGGGCACGGCACCACTTCAACCGTTACATGCGATAGTCCGGTAAGACTCCCTAGTCGTTTCTTGTAATGGTCGGGGGCAAGCGGCTCGTGCGTCACTATCGAAATGACCGCTGCAAGATGGCCTGGGCCCAAGCGCCATAAATGAAGATCGGATACACGGTCACTACCTTGCTCAAGTCGTGACGCGATTTTGCGAGCCAATGCGGGGTCGGGGCAAACGTCAAGAAGGACAGCGCCGGCAGAGCGGATAAGTGTCCATGACCAGCTCAGGATAACGACGGTCGCGACCAAGCCCATCATCGGGTCCATCCAGACCCAACCAAACTGCCGACCGGCAACTAGACCCACAATGACAAGGACCGATACCGCAGCATCCGCCGCAACATGCACAAAGGCGGCGCGAAGATTGTGGTCGCGGTGGACACTGCCGCTTCTATGCGCACGGTCATGGTCATCGTGCGGGTGATCGTGGGCATGGTGGTGATCGTGAGCGTGCCCATGGTGATGGTCATGGTCGTCTCGCAACAGGAAAGCGCTAAGCAAGTTGACGCCTAAGCCAACGATCGCAATCGGAATGGCCTGGTTGAAAGCAATCGGCACCGGATTGATGAGGCGGTCCACGCTTTCATAACCGATAAGAAGCGCAATCATCGCCAAAGCTATTGCACTCGTAAACGCAGCGAGGTCACCAAGCTTGCCGGTGCCGAATGCCAACCGGATATCGTCCACATAGCGTCGTGAGAAGGTGTAGGCCAAAGCGGCTATGAGAAGAGCGCCCGCATGTGTGGACATGTGAAGGCCATCAGCTATTAGCGCGACCGAGCCAAACCAGAAGCCCCCAACAATCTCCGCGACCATCATTGCGGCGCAGATGCCAATAACGGCCCACGTTTTTCGCTCGTTCCGTTCGTGCGCGTCGCCAAGAAACACATGCGAATGGCGAAAATCATCGATCGAATGGGTATGCATGTGCCGCTCCAGAAAGCCGACGATCTCCACACATATAGGAGGCAGAACGCTGTTCCTTCAATGTCCGCTTTGGGTGGTGGATTCAACCGGTCGACGCAACACTCCATCTCATTCTATCTGCTGGGGTTTGAACCCCAAGGCCTTGCGCGTACTGCCAGCGATGCCAAAGCTCCTGGTTTCTCTTTGGCAGTGAAGCCTCGAAAAAACCTCGACGTTTCGTCACGTACTCCGTCTTTCCCCTTCAAGACAGAGAGTGTTGCGCTGACCGGTTGAACCGGCCACGGCAACCCAAAGCGGACATGGCGTGATCGTCGGAAATTACGTAAAATTGTGTACCGCCATGACCTTTGTTTGAGGAATTTTGTACTGAAGAAGAAGATCAAGCTATTAAAGCACAGGTTCGTAAACACCCGAAAGAAATAGAAATGGAGACCGGCTTCCTGAAAAGGCTCCGTCGCCATCATGGCTACCACCGAGCAGTGTGACGGTTGGACGCTGGCAGCGCCGATTGGTGCAGTCGCGATTTTAATGCGCACAACCGACCACTTTTGTGCTAGTTTTCAGCGAATGGCAGGCTTACGAACATTAGTTCGGACCAGATGGTTCGGCCGTCTTTTGACGGTCGGCGTGGCCTATCTGCTTGTGGCCGAGGCCTTTATTGCCAGCGTCGGCATAGGAATGTCGGCCGAATCGGCGCTTGCGCTGCCCGAGTTCGCAATTTGCAGTTCGGTCATGGACGAAGGGCTAGTCGCTCCGAGCGACAATGAACAGAATAAATCGGGTCATCAGTCGCAGTGTCCGTTTTGTTTTGTGGCCGCACAAAGCGACGTTCACTTGGCCACGATTGGCGATACCTTGGCTTCTCCGGCCTATGCCGAATTTCAAATCGCCGGGTTGCTCTACGGCGCTTACAGTTGTGCCACCGATATACGCTGTTTTTACCGCACTTCTGGCGCCCCGCGCGGACCACCGCAGTTCTCCGTCTAACGCTTGAACCTGCTCCATTTTTTGGAGTGATGATCCACGCGCTTACGGAGTAAATCATGCGCTATCTGTCGAAACTCGCCCTCGCGGCCGTGTTGATGGTCGCTGCTGTTCCTGCATTTGCCCAGTCGTCAATTCAGATTGAGAAACCTTGGGCTCGGGCGACACCTGCTGGAGCTAAAACCGGTGCTGCCTACATGACGATCGACAATAAATCGAATGTTGCGGACCGTTTGATAGGCGTCTCATCCGATGTCGCCAAAACGCTGCAAATTCACGAAATGAAGGTCGTCGAGGGGACCATGAAAATGCGTGAAATCCCCGGTGGCCTGCCTGTTCCTGCAGGGGGTTCGGTCGTCCTGAAGCCGGGCGGCTTTCATGTCATGCTAATCGAGTTGAACCAGCCGCTTAAGGCAGGCGAGACGTTCCCACTCACACTCGTGTTCGAAAAAGCTGGCAAAGTCTCGATCAAGGTGCCTGTTGAAGCTATGAGAGCCTCACACGACAGCATGCCTGGCATGGGTCACATGGAGATGAAGTAATGCGTCGGCGCCTTATACTGGAGGTGGTGAGCGCGTCCGTGGTTATTGCCGCTGCCGGCCTTGGCGTCGCATTCTTCAGCCTCTCCGGGAGAACCCACATAAACACGAACACTGGCGTCGTTGCCGTTGGCGGACCGTTCACTCTTGTCGATGACACCGGATCGACCGTCACGGAGAAGACCCTCGCCAGCAAGCCATACGCGATCTATTTCGGCTACACCTTCTGCCCGGACGTTTGTCCGACGACGCTCCTAGATCTATCGCGCTGGATTAAAGATCTAGGTCCGGACTCTGAAAAGCTTAACTATGTGTTTGTGTCGGTGGATCCCGAGCGCGACACCCCGAGCCTGATGCACTTGTACCTGTCATCTTTTGACAAGCACATTCGCGGCTTTACTGGCACGCCCGAGCAAATTGCTAAGATCGCCAAGGAGTATCGAGTGTTCTACGGTAAGGTGCCGACCGATGATGGCGGCTATGTCGTCGACCATTCCGCCATTATTTTTCTAATGGGTCCAGATGGCAAACTCGTCACCGCAATCCCGTATCAGGAGAATGATGCCTCAGCGCTTGCCAAGCTTCGGAAACTTGCGGCAATGGCACCAAGGTCCTGATCCGGAGTTCGCCGCTGGTGGTCATTGATCTAATTACACGTTTGCGTACTGCGCTCGGCGGATAATGGAGAGGACTTTGCTAGGAAGACATCTATGGATCGTCATCTTGGCGCTGCTGATGGCTGTTTCCGCAGCCGCCGGTGAGCAGGTTAACGACACCGAAGCGGCCATCAAGACGTTAATGGCTGCACAGTTCGACCGGCCTGAGCAGCACCTGAAGGTCGATCCGGTCATCGTCGAGGGCGATCATGCCATCGCTGGTTGGGTCCAGGGTGACATGGGTGGTCGGGCACTGCTTCGCAGGAAGGGACAAAACTGGCAACTCGTACTGTGCAGCGGCGACCAGATCAAAGGCGCCGATGCTCTGGTGAAGATTGGTTTGCCAGAGCCTGTCGCGACGTCACTAGCAAGGCGGCTCGCAGATGCCGAGAGCAGGTTGCCGCAGGCCACGCTCGCGATGTTTTCGAAGTTCGACGGCATCGTAATGATGAATGCGACTGGGAACCATCCCCCGCAACATGCTCCGGAAGAACATTAAGCTCAGCGGTTGACCGGTTATGGCGACCGACGGACTATTTGGTCGAGCCGATTCAATGAAGCCTCCTCATGGCCGGCCTTATTCATTTCAAAGCAGGTTGCGATGCCTGCTATGGCAGAAAGCTAACAGTTGGGTTGCCTCAATCCCGCGGCCACCAGACAATCTTCGGCGTGCAGGCGCGTCTGGTAGCTTTTTTATTTCCAAAGGCTTTGGGTGGTGGTAGGATTTAAGGCTGCGCGATAGGAACGTTACGTATTATGCGCATGAGCCTCAGACGCGCAGTGACCTGGGCCGCAATCTACGTGGTCGCGCTGCAGGCCGGTTTTTTGGGCGTCGCGCCAGTCACCACCAACTCGTTAGCTAGGATCGATCCCTTCTCAATCGTATGCCATAGCGTTGTTGACGCTGCGGGCGACGAGGTGCCGACCGCTCCCAACCTTATCCCCGGGCACGCCTGCGACCATTGCATGCTCTGCAGCGCTGCAGCGCTACCCCCGGCACCGGACCTCGCTCTCAACGTCGACCTTGAGTCGGTACGCATCACGCACGTGCTTCGCCCCATTTCAGCGACAGCGCGCACTAGCGTTACTCCGAAACTTGCCCGAGGCCCTCCGCAAATAGCGTGATGTTAGGTCGCCAAGCGACCATCCTGAAACATCCACGTCCGGAATTTGGTGGAGTTCTCCTCATGCTCAAGGTTTTCGAGATTCGTCCCATAATAATTGGGTCTGCATTGGTGTTCACCTTGCTACTCGGATTCGCGCCGAGTGCCGCGTTGGCCTGCGCCTGCGGATGCAGCGTGTTCGATGTTGGTTTCAGTGGCTTGCCGCAGGAAGACGATCATGGCGGCAGAATTTTCTTCGAATTTGACCGTTCAAACCAAACTCAAAACTGGGTTGGACATTCAAAAGCTGACGCCAGCCTGAATAACGACAAAAATGTCAATACCTATTGGTACAACATCGGGCTGTCATACATGTTCGACCGCGAGTGGGGCTTTTATGTAAAAGTGCCATATGTAACGCGTGGGTTTTCGACGCTGAATGACGATGGTGTGTCGGTGGACACTTTCAACTCCCGCAGCATCGGTGACATAGAAATCATGGGTATGTATACCGGGTTTTCAAAAGACTTATCGACCGGGCTGTTGTTTGGTCTGAAGCTGCCGACGGGCACGTATACGGCGCCGGGATTGGATCGCGATACACAGATTGGTACCGGAAGCACCGATCTAATGCTGGGTGCATTTCATCGAGGCCTGATCACGGGCGATAATGCTTGGCAGTACTTTGCGCAAGTGATGGCCCGGATTCCATTCGCCTATAGTTCCGCCCTCGATCCTGCCGGCAGCGGCCAAGTTCAAATATATAAGCCCGGCTATCAGATCGATGGCACCGTCGGTATCGTTTACAACAATGGTTACAACATTTTGGGCTTCGATAAAATTGCGCCGTTACTGCAACTCATTGGCTCGTACCGGGTACGAGACGGAGGGGATGCTTCAGATCCGTTGAATTCAGGATTTAGTCGCTTGATGATCGCCCCTGGTATCGAGTTCACAAAAGTGGTCGATGAACTCAACAAGCGTGTCGTCAAAATCTACTTTGATGTCGAGATACCCGTTTATTATTACACAAATGCCGCGGTGAACAGTGATGGAAGCGAAGGTCAGTTAATCGCACCCGTCATGTACAGATTGGTCGCTAGCTACAATTTTTGATGCACTGGTGTCCCATGATGTCTTCATACATAGGATCGATCCCTCGTGCTTTGTTGGACTGAGGATTGTATGTCCGCCGATGATCGTCTAATCCCTTGCATGGTAATGGCGCGCATCTTCATGCGGGGCAGCAGGTTTCCGGTTGCCGGCCTTTTCGTCGGCTGCCTTGCTTGGACGTTGGGTAATGGTTTGGCGCGGGGCAGCCCAATATTAGATCGGTCCGCGCCGGCATTAATTGTTACCAAATTGGACGGTCGAATATTCGACCTGTCCGAAATGCGGGGAAAAGTCGTTCTCGTGAACTATTGGGCAACCTGGTGCGGGCCATGCAAAAAGGAAATGCCGTTGCTCAGTGCGTTTTATCGGCGTCATCACGGCGAAGGGCTCGAAATTATCGGCATAAGCGCCGATCGACCTCAGGACTTCGAAAAAATGCGTGAGATGAGCAGATCGCTTCCTTATCCGACAGCGGTGATCAATCAAATTTCCAACAATGGATTTGGTCCGCCTGAAGGCTTTCCACTCACCTACGTTATCGATGTCAATGGAGTTGTTCGGGATAAGTTCATTGAGGTCCGAGATAAACTACTAACAGACGCAGTGCTTCCTCTCATGCCTCATTCATCGGATGCGTGTACGGAAAAATAACTTTTATAAAATGATAGCCGCTCACGTAGCGGAAGCAATTTGCGCGTCGGCAATCGCACTGAGCTATTCAGCCGCCTTTGCTCAATCTGTTCAGTCTGGCGATTTTATTGCCGATGTAAATTCAGGATGTAAAGTGTGGAATCCGCATCCGCAATCTAACGAGTCAGTCAAATGGTCAGGTTCTTGTGCGAACGGGTTCGCTCAAGGCCGCGGAAATTTGCAATGGCTGCGAAATAACAAGCCCTACGAGAAAGATGAAGGCGAATGGAACGAGGGTCGTCAAGTTGGCATTGGGACGCAGGATTGGTTCTCAGGTCGCTTTAATGGTGAACTTTTGAACGGCGAGCCTCACGGTCGAGGCATCATGACGTTGAGGACTGGTCGTTACGAAGGTGAATTTCGCAACGGTAAGCCAAACGGATACGGGACGGTTACAGATTTAAGTGGCGTGTTTAAGGGAACATGGAAAGAGGGCTGTTTGCTTGGCGATAAACGAAAAATTGCGTTTAGCGTACCGACCGCGACTTGCCCCTGATGTTCTCGGCAAAATAGCGTTTCACAATTGGACTTGATGAATTGAGTACTGCGTGCACATCTTAGGAGACCAAGAAATGAAACGAATTGTATCGCTGATGATAGTCTCGCTCGCTGTCAGCATCGGGGATGGCTGGACGCCTACATTAGCTGTCGCCCAGGAGACCAAAACGTCTGTCGCAACCAAAGGGAAAACTTGCAGGATGGAGCAGCAATGCCGATGGGAGAACTTCAAGAAAATCTGCACCTACGTAAAAGTGTGCCGTTGATATATGCGATCTGATGTCGTTGGGGGCGAAATTTAGAAGGAGTCTTGTCATGAAGTTCATGCAATCTGTTGGGTCACCTGCACTTGTGCTTCTTGCCCTCGCCGCTATTTACGCCGGACCCGCATCAGCACAACAGGTCAAAATCGGCGATCTCGTACTCGACCATGCTTGGGCCCGCGCGACGCCAGGCGGTGCCAAGGTCGGCGGCGGCTATCTCACCATCGAAAATAAAGGCACAATTCCGGACAAGCTCATAGGCGGCTCAAGCCCGGTTGCTGGCAAGGTCGAAGTGCATGAGATGGCAATGAACAATGGCGTCATGACAATGCGCCCGGTGAAAGACGGATTATCTATTCCTCCCGGTCAATCCGTCACGCTCGCGCCCGGTGGCTATCACATCATGATGACTGAGTTAAAGGGCCCGCTCAAAAAGGGAGGCAAGGTGCCAGTGACTCTGGCATTTGAGAAGGCGGGAGAGGTCAAAGTCACTTTCGACATACAAGGCATTGGCGCCACGGGTCCGGCTCCAGGCCAGATGAATCATGCGATGCCCGGCATGCAACAACCGATGAAAATGAATTCGGATCACAAGATGTGATCCTAGCTCGGATTAACGTGACACCCGCATGTCCGTCCGAAAGGACCGAATGTCGCACCAGATTTCGACGCAAGGAATACATCAAGCTGGCGCGGGGTTAGCATGTTGTCAGGCAGGACAACCGGGAGAACCCGCTATGAAAGGGATGAGTTTGAGTTTAGTCGCTATCTTGCTCCTTGCAGGGCCAGCATTTGCGCAAATGGCACCAGCCAAAAGCGCTGATACCTCGAAAGGCAAGGCGCTCGTCGATGCAAAAGGCATGACGCTGTATGTGTTCGACAAAGACGCGGCCGGCAAATCAAATTGCAACGGCCCTTGCGCCACCAACTGGCCGCCGCTGATGGCCGCCGCTGAGGCCAAGGCATCGGGTGACTGGTCAATCGTCACGCGCGACGATGGCGGAAAACAATGGGCCTACAAGGGCAAGCCGCTATACGCTTGGGCTAAAGACACCAAACCGGGTGACGTTACCGGAGATGGCTTCAACAATGTCTGGCACATCGCCGCGCCTTGATGAAGTTTGTTCAATCCCCCGCCAGAAACTAGGCGGGGGATTTCTCCGACCATAATGCTCCACTGATGTCCGCTATTGGCGAACGTTTATTCTACTGCGCTTGTGCGACGTCGCGTTTTTTTACACAGCCAAGACCCAAAGCGAAGATTGTCACCGCGACTCCCTCCGCTCGTCAGTCGCAATACTGCTTGGCCTCGCCGGTGCATCGAGCACCGTTTTGCAAGCCGAAGGCAGATCTTTAAGCATCAGCCCTTTGGATGGCGGGGCCGATCCGAGCTTAATCTTTAAGATACGATCGGCGAACCAATAATTGAGCGACTTATCACAGCCATCGCCCACCGGCACCGCTGCTTGAGCGCGACAATTCGGTGAGTCGGCGGGACATTTCAGGCGTACGTGGATATGGTCGGCGTGACCGTACCAGGGGCGCACCTTAGACATCCAAGATTTGTCATTCTTGCCTTCGACACGGCACAGCTCTTTTTTTATGGCCGCATTGACGAGTACCCGTTCGACCTCCGGTTGCGCAGCGGCAGTTCGGATGAAAGCGACGTCAGCTGGAGTCCAGGTCTCCGGATCGATGCCTTTCCCATTGGTGGCAACTAAATTGCTGGCGGCAATATCTTCACGCTCATCGTTGCTCAGAACATGGCCGGGCATCGGCATGAACCAGATATCAACGTCAAGCCCAATCTGGTGGCTCGTGTGTCCGAATGGCAGCGGTCCGCCACGCGGCTGCGCCATGTCGCCGACGAGAATCCCGTGCCAGCCTGTGGCCTTGGCAGCGAGCGGCGCAAACCGTTCCAGAAAATTCACTAACTCGGGATGACCCCAATTGCGGTTACGCGATACCCGCATCACCTGCCAAGTTGGCCCCGTGACCGGCAGTTCGACGCCCCCTTGGAGACAACCGCGCGGGTAGTAACCGATCGCCATAGCTTTGCCGAGGCTTGGTAGTTTCTTTTCCGAAAAAAGTATCTTCGCCGGCTCGGAGTTCTCGGTGTTAGCAGTTCCGTTGCTCAATGGCCGGCTCGGAGGCAACGGAATAGGAGCCCGCGCGAAACTGATTTCAGCGGCGGTCAGACTGACAGACACAGCTGCTACAGCTGCAAGGCGCCGATACATACCTTTTTCCGTTGGCACCGGCCTACCAACCGGCCAGTTGATTGCCACGCTAGCGTCGCAGTCTATGGTATTTTGCGACGCATGATCGTGTCATTCCGAGATCTCTTTATAGGGCTGATTTGTGTCACAATTTGTGCGGTGCCGGCCCAGGCGCATCCGCACGTTTGGGTGACGATGCACACTGAGTTGATCTACGCTCCTGACGGCCGGATCACAGGTGTGCGCCATGCTTGGGCGTTCGATGACATGTTTTCTGTCTTTGCCACGCAAGGGTTGGAGACCAAAGAGAAAGGCAAGTTTACCCGCGAAGAACTTGCACCGCTCGCCAAGGTCAATGTCGAATCGCTTAAGGAATTTGATTATTTCACCTACGCGACTGCCGACGGCAAGAAAGTGCCGTTGAGTGATCCGCTGCCAGACTATTGGCTTGATTACACGGACTCGATCCTGACGCTGCACTTCACTTTGCCGTTCAAGAAGCCAATAAAGGCAAAAGAGCTTAAGGTTGAGATCTATGATCCAACTATTTTTGTGGATTTTGAGTTCGCCAAGAAGACGCCGGTCAAGCTCGTCGGAGCGCCTCAATGCAAACTCGATGTCGCACTGCCGCCGGAAATGAGTTCTAGTCAAAGTAAAGCGTTGAGTCAGATACCTGCTGACGCGTTCAACACCACGATGGCTTGGGGTGCACAGTTCGCGAATAAAATTCTCGTGCATTGTCCGTAAGACGGCTTCATCAGGCTGCATTCGTCCCGGCGGCCCCTTTTTAATCACCCTACGGTTATTTGGGATCCCTGAGGCTGGGAGATGGATTACCAGGCTCGCCATAGCCTCGATTAATATCCGGAAACGATCTATCGAGATCGGGCAGCGGTTCTGGTTCCGGTAACGGTCCACGTGGGTATTTTTGGAATAAAGCGGAGGCGCCATAAAGCACTCCGATTGCAATCAACCAACTTCCGAAAATGCGCGCGAAGATTTCAAACCATGGACGTATAAAGCCACGGCCCGTTAGCGAAACCGATACGATAATCCAAAGCCCGATAAGAGCACCGACAAACGCATTGGTGTGATCATGAAAGCTCGGGTCGGTCACAACGATCGCAAAGACAGCATAATCCCTGCGACCGTGGCAGCCGCTGGCAGAACAAATGGGCGCAGCCGCGCCCCAGGCACGAGAGCGACGCCGACGGCGATACTTGCGATTGGACCCGTAAAGAAAAGATGCAGTGCTGCTTGTGGCCCTATTGTTAAGAGCGTGAGCAGGAAATTCTGAGCAAGGAAGCCGAAGCAAACTCCGACCAGAAACAGAAAAAAAGCGACCGTAAAGGCAGGCGTACTGACCAGAGAGAGTGCCGCGCCAAGACCAATCAAGGGCAGTACGCGCTGAAGTGCCAGTGCGCGATTTACAATCCACCACGTAAGTGGGCTCTCAGGAGCTGTGGGATGTAGGATAATCACGCCTAGAACGGCCAAGCCTACAGCGGTGAGCGTCAGGCCACTCCAACGTTGGAGCGCCGCCGCCCACAACGAGGGTTCAGCGTGCTGAGACAAGAAAGTAAATTCCACCGATACTAATCAATGCGCCGAGTCTATGCGCGAAACGTCCACCGGCAGGCTTGTTCAGCGTAAGACCAACACCGATACCGAAGAGATGGATCATGCCGGTCGCGACGACAAAGCCGATGGCGTAGTCGGCCGGGTCCGCAGCGCGCGGCAGTTCAACTCCGTGCGCATAGCCATGGCAGATCGCAAAAAACCGATCAAACAGAGGGCGATCCATTCCGCTGGCCTCCACGCAAAGGCAACCGCCAAACCCAGCGCCAGGATGGAAAGCGCTATCCCGATTTCGATACCGGGCAGCGGCACGCCAACCATGCGCCGATGCCACCTATGACCATGACGAGGGGAAAGGTGACTGGTAGCGTCCAAACTGGCCGGCCGCCCATTTGCCCCAGAGGCCGACCGCGAACATAGCGAGGAAATGATCCGGCCCCGTAAGAGGATGTTCGAACCCACTGCCGAACCCTCCCTGCGCCCCCTGCATAATGTGAGCGTGCGCCGGCTCCGCCAACAGAACGAGGCAGAATCTAACAGACAGCCCGAGTGAAATTTTCAGGTGTCGCCCATCCACACTTCGATCAGCCCAACATCAGTGATCTGGCATATTCCGGTACTGATAGCCCGGCGGAGCCTGGGGACCGCGCTGATCGGCACCAAAGAACGGTCTGAAATCGAAGTTCAAGAGGCCGTTGCCTTGGTTGAAGGTGCTCTTGCCGGACGCGAAATTCTCGAACTGCTCGTCGGGATCGACAAACTTTGCGCTTCCGTCCGCATTGCTCCCGCTCTGAGGGTCAATGGAAAAAGCGTGCGCGGCGTTGGTAGCAACGAATGCGGCCGTCGCTAGCGTCGCAAGAAATGTGGATAGTTTGTGGGGCCAAAACACGGTCATGGCGGGCATCGCGCTAGTCCCCGAAAATGAAGCCCCTTAAACATAATAGGGCAAGCGGGGAATCGGGGTCAACTCGCCCTTATTTTCATGCTGGCTTTATTTGCTCAGGGACGTTTGAGAACATTTATGATGGCACCCCCAGTGACAATCCATTTGGTTCGGATTGCCGGGGGAGCAGTAATAGTGGAGGCATCTCTCCTCGCACTTCGACATCGAACGATCAGTTTTGGCGTTGGCAGAAAGGGGAGCGATTGCGCAGAAGATCGAAACGCAGATTGCTATTGTAATACTTCGCATGATGCGTCTCCTTGCATTTTAGCGAATATTGGAGCGAATTGGTATGCCTTGTCCGGGAGGTCACTACTGATGTCCGCTTATGTGACCGTTCGATCGGTCGACGCAACACTCTCTGTCTTGAAGGGGAAAGACGGAGTAGGTGACGTTTTTTCGAGGCTTCACTGCGGCAGAGAAGCCGGGGACTTTGGCATCGCTGGCAGTGCGCGCAAGACCTTGGGGTTCAAACCCCAGCAGATAGAATGAGATGGAGTGTTGCGTCGATCGGTTGAAACCACCACCCAAAGCGGACATCAGCCCCTTCAGCTCGGCCAGCATGATGGATACGATGTCGTGTTCTGAGCGTCCGAGGTAGCTAATGAGGCGCCGCGAGAAAGCATCTGGCAAGGCGTTAAAAAAACACCGCAGGGCATCAAAAGCTCGTCGCCGGGCAAAACCGGGACTGCATCGTGAGCCGCCTTCGCCCGTCAAAGATACGGATCTTACGCGACTAAGACGCGGATTGATCGAGGCGCGAGAGCAGCAACAGGCGACTGCGGCAATACTTCAGGTTATCCGCGCGTCACCGACCGATGCGCAGCCCGTGTTCGAGACCATCGTGCAAAATGCAGTGTCTCTATGCGGCAGCCTATTTGCGAACGTGTTCCGTTTTGATGGTCAGGTCTTACATTTCATCGCAACCCACAATGTGTTGGGCAAAAATTTCGAAGATATGCTGAAAAGCCTGTACCCGATGCGACCAGACTCTACGC
>Ga0335080_10005848_pt1 | contig 12715 bp, 6 predicted proteins | sample Lox_Sample_34_FD_206720 | JGI IMG/M metagenome (GOLD analysis project Ga0335080, IMG submission 206720) | Soil microbial communities from Loxahatchee National Wildlife Refuge, Florida, United States - Lox_Sample_3.4 | ecosystem: Environmental > Terrestrial > Soil > Wetlands | place: USA: Florida... | reverse complement strand
TCGCCACCGGAATCGCCGCCATGAACATCGCCACCGCTTTGGCCCGCTGCTCCTGCCGGAACCAATGCGTTAGATAAATGATGACGGCCGGAAAAAATCCGCCTTCAGCGAGCCCCAGTACAAATCGCACACTGTAAAGCTGGGCCGCATTATGAATGAACCCGGTCAGAGTCGCCAGAACGCCCCAAACCAACATCACGACAGTGATCCACTTGCGCGCACTCCATCTCTCTGCCAGCATCGCTCCAGGGATTTCGAGCAGCGAGTAGCCGACGAAGAAGATGCCGGCGCCCAAGCCGAAAGCCTCGTTCGAGAAGTGCAAATCGCGCGTCATCTGGAGGCCGGCGAAGCCGACATTGACGCGATCGATATAGGACGTGATGTAAATCAGGAAAAGAAAGGGAAGCAGGCGGCGAGAGATTTTGCGCTCGGTCTGACGTGACAGATCCCGAGCAGCCGTAGTCATCGATTCTGTGGACTACTCTCCGTATCAGTTTGCGTCCGCGCTTCAGGAGCGCTGGCGAAAGGGTTGTCGGACGAGCTTTCGTCCGGCACAACAGGCAAGCTAAGTTCAAACCAGAACATCGATCCAACACCCACTCGGCTGCGCAATCCGATTCGTCCCCCCATCAACTCTACCAATTGCCGGGCGATCGCCAAACCAAGGCCGGTTCCGCCGTACCGCCGAGTGGTGGATGCGTCGGCCTGCGTGAATTTTTGGAAGATGTATTCCTGCTGCGCTTCCGGAATCCCGATGCCCGTGTCTTCCACTTCAACACGGATGATCGCGCTAGTCTCAGCGCGATCGATGCATTTTACGGAGATCGAAACCTTTCCCGATTCGGTGAACTTGATCGCGTTCCCCGCCAGATTGAGCAAGACTTGCCGGATCCGCCCGGCATCGCCCACTACTTGCACGGGCGTGCCAGGCTGAAACTCCAGCACGAGCTCTAACGCCTTGCGCTTGGCGCGCGGCATCAGAAGATGGACGGAATGCTCGACCTCAGAAAGCAGATCGAAGGCGACCGACTCGATCGCCATCTTCCCGGCTTCGATCTTCGAAAAGTCCAAAATGTCGTTGATGATCGCCAGCAGTGCGGTCGCCGATTGGCTGACCGTCTCGGTGAAATCGCGTTGTTCCTCGTTGAGCGGTGTTTCGAGCAGCAGTTCTGTCATCCCGAGGATACCGTTCATTGGGGTACGGATCTCGTGGCTGATTCCAGCCAGGAATTCGCTTTTGGCGCGAGCGGCCGCTTCGGCGCCGTCGCGGGCGATGGCCAGCGCGTCGGCTTGTGCGCGAAGTTCGGCGGTTCGCGCCGTTACCAGTGCTTCCAGCAAACGCTGATTCTCCAACAATCGGCGGGTACGGCGCCACAGGTACAACCTCAACGCCGAGAGCGACGCTACTCCGGCACTCCCCCAGAACCACCAGGTCATCCACCAGGGAGAGAGGATTTCGAAATTCAACAAAGTCGGATTCTTGCTCCAAGCGCCGTCGGTGTTCTGCGCGACTCCTTCGAACGTGTATTGGCCGGGGCGAAGATGCGGATAACGGGCCTCGCCGCGATCGCTTTCGGTCCACTGCTCTTCCAGACCCTTGAGTCGATAGCGGAAGCGAACCGCAGTGTCTTTCACCATCGTTAGTCCGGCGAATGCCACTTCGAACGTGTTATCGCGATACGGGATTTGGTACGTTCCGGCCGGCTGCCTGAGGACAAAGCTCTCCTGACGGCCCAGACCGAAGCGTACCGATGTGATTGCCGTCGCCGGAGCGGGCGCTTGCTGCGTAAACAGGTCCGCCGGCGGACGGAACTGCGATAACCCAAAACTGGTTCCGATCCACATCGAACCGTCGCTATCTTCGAATAGGGCATTCTCGCTGCAATCGTCCCAGGCCAGGCCGTCGCTTTTGTCGAAGCGTCGCCACTCTCCGGCCTCACCCACGTTTCCATCGTGCGTGTCGGTTACGTAGACGCCTTGATCGGAGCCGTACCACAGCCAGCCGCGATGGTCGACTATCAGCGCGTATACCGGAGTAGATCCAATACCGGGCGGCGTAAAATGCTTGATCTCAAAGCCGCCATTGTCGAGCCGGATCCGCGAGCAGCCTGGCGAGCTATCGTAGCCGATCCACAACTCTCCGGTGCGCGATTCCGCGAGGTATCGCACCTCGTTCTCCAACAGCCCGTTCTTGGACGTGTATCTTATCCAACGGCCGTTGATGCGTTCCAGAAGACCTTGATCGCACCAGACCCAGAGCCTGCCGGCTTCGTCTTCGTAGAGACCAAACACCTTGGGATTGACCACTTCGGGTAGCTCGATCTTCCGGAAGGTGCCCGAATCGTTGCCGGACGTATCGGTATAAAGGCCTTCCGAACTGGCGACCCACAGGTGGTTATCGCGCGTCCGTCGTAAGGAGTAAACCGAGACCGCGCTGCTTCCATCGGCTCGACCGTAGAATCTCAATCGGCCGGCAGACGTTACTCGCGCGACACCATTTCCCCAAAGACCGGCCCAGACGCCGCCATCCAAGGCCTGCGTGAGCGCATTGACGCCGGTGCCTTCCAGCCGGGGAGCAGCGGTGACCCAGCGGCGACCGTCCGCCTGAAGCCGGTTCAAGCCCGAGGCAGTCCCCGCCAACATTGCACCATCGCTGCCGCGCATGAGCTTCCAGACCGTGTTGTTGCTTAAACCCTGTGTTCGCGTCCAGGATCGCCATTCGGTTCGACCTACCCAGCGCGCCAGTCCGGTGCCCGAGAGTCCCAACCAAATCGACCGTTCGCGATCTTCAAACACAGTATCAACGCCGCCGATCAGTCCGTTGTCCTCGCGAATTGCGAGAGCTTCTTGACCGGTCAGAAGCGTCACTCCTTCCGGACCGGGAAGCCAGAGCCGGCCCTGACGATCCAGAAGCATATGCCGGTTGTCTTGCGTCGTGGGAGGGGAATCGAGGCGATAATTGAATCGCGTTTCGCCCGGCACTAACGCATACAGCTTGTCGTAGCTGCGCAACCACGCTCCTCCCCTGGCATCCGCTTTGATGTCGAACCAACGCTCGGCCGGAACGCCGCGCTGCGGCCCCCAGGCCTCCATGATCAGGGGTCGACCGGAAAAGATCCGATCGACATCGGCGGCGAGCACGCGTCTTACGCCGCCTCCGCCAGCGATCCAAAGATCGTCCGTGGGACTAACCGAGAGAACCTCTGTCGCCAGTTCGTTGCGCGTAACAAATCTCCATCCCTTGGAATCGAGAAGGGCCGCAACGAAAGTATTCCTGCCGCCCGCGAACAAGTGACCGCGATCATCGGCGGCCAGCATTTCGAACGGGCCCTGCCGCACGATCTGGAAACGCGACCCATCCCAACGTGCCAGTTCCAGGCGGGTACCCACCCATAGGGTTCCGTCACTGGTCTGAGCCAACGCGGAAACCGTCGCGCCGGAGAGACCTTCATTTTTTCCGAAGCGCGTGAATCGCTTGCCGTCGTAGCGGAACAGTCCGTTATCGGTGCCGGCCCACAGGAACCCTGACGAATCCTGGAGAAGGCAAAGAACGGACAGGTTAGTGAGCCCGTCCTCCTTGCCGTAATAGCGAAATTTGTACTCCTGCGCTTCGGCGCACACCACCAAAGCAAGCAGGCACAATAACGTTTTTGCCGACACGTGTCTTAAATCCTGTAATCGGCGGCCTAGGGGCGCGGCTACAGGTGTCCATGCCCCAAATCGGCCCAAAAGTCTAAATATTTCAATATGAAGGCAGCCGTAGGCAGACCCGGAACGCGATAGGCTATAAAAGTCCCGGAAGGAGACTTTTGATGCGTTCGATCTTACTAGTCTGTTCCGCTCTGGCGGCCGGAGCGGTGCACGCCCAATCGCTCGAAGGTCTGTGGCAGGGTTACGACGGCGAATGGGGACACGTCTCGCGGCAACTGATCGCGCTTGCCGAAGCCACCCCCGCCGAGAAATTCGCCTGGCGGCCGGCGCCCGGCATTCGATCGGTCAGCGAAGTCTACATGCACATCGCGATCGCCAACTTCTATCTGCTCAGTGTCACCGGTCCCAAGGCGCCATCCGATCTGAAGAGCGAACAGATGGAAAAAACCGTCACCGCCAAGGCGGACGTCATCGATTGGCTGAAGCGGTCCCTTGAAGCCGTCAAGACCGCGCACCTGGAGGTGAAGCCGGCGGATCTTCAACGCAAGGTGCGGATCGCGCGGCGCGACGCGACAGTGGACGGAATGTACTTGCGAATCATCGTTCATGCCAATGAACATATGGGACAATTGATCGCCTATGCGCGGATGACCGGCGTCGTGCCGCCCTGGTCGAAAGAATAAGGAGCATCTATGGAACGCAGAGAATTTCTTCGGAATGCAGCCATGGCGGGCGCCGCGCTCGAAGCTGCGTCCTCGGGCGCGCAAAAAGCGCACGCCGCGACATCGGAAACTTTATCCTGCAACGACCTTTCGCGGCAAGGCCCCAAGGCGGTGGTTCGCGGAAAACGCGCGGTAGCGGCGAGCCAACACCCGATCGTGACCGAGACGATGCTGGACGTGCTCAAGTCGGGTGGCAACGCGGTGGATGCAGCGCTCGCCGGTGCCATTACTCAGGCCACGGTGCAGCTCGACATGACGAATCACACCGGCACGGTCACGTTCCTCTACTGGGAGGCGAAGACCGGCAAGACATATCAACTCAACAGCATGGGCACGCTGGCGCCGAATCTGCCGCCCTTCCACACTTACCCGCCCGGACTCGGCGGCGTCGCGGAAGGTCCACCGATGGCTTGCATTCCAGGCTTCATGCCGGGCGTCGGTGCGATTCACTCGCGTTTCGGCAGCAAGCCGTGGAAGTCGCTGGTCGAGTATGCGATCCCGTGGGCCGAGAACGGTCACCGCATGGACGAATTCACCAGGGCCGTGCTCGAATACGAACTCGAAGGCAACACCTTCTTTCCTTCCATGCGCGAGCTTTACGCGCCCAGCGGATTCACCCCTTCAGTCGGCGAAAACTGGAAGAATCCGCCGTTGGCAAAGACGCTGCGGCGGCTGGCCGACGAGGGTCCGGAATACTTCACCAAGGGCGAATGGGGAAAACATTTCGTCGAGACCGCAAATCATCTCGGCTGGATGATCAAGCAGGAGGATCTAAGCAACAATCCTCCACGCTGGTGCGAGCCGCTACGCTGGCAGCATCGCGGCTACGAGGTGGTGCAGCTTGCCCCGCCGGAGCGCCAGGGCCTTTTCTGCAACATGGTGCTGGGAATTCTCAAGCACCTCGATATTACCTCGCTCGGCCATTACAGCGAATCAGCCGAGAGTTTGTACTACATGGCGCATGCGATGCGCCGCGCTGATTTCGAACTCGGCCAATTGCATGATCCGGAATTCTTCGGCGTTCCAGCGGATGTCTGGACCTCGGACGAATTTCACGCCCAGATCGCCAAGATCCTGCGCTCGACGCGCCCCAAGAGCGGCGTTGATCTGACCAAGCACGTCGAGCTTACATCGGCCCGAGCCAATCTCCAGGCCTTCGGATGGTCGTCGGCGGGTCCGGATCCTAAACCTCGCCAGCCGGCCGGAAGCTGCGAACTGACCTGTGTCGACGAACAGGGCAACTGGGTCCAGATGATGGACACGCTGCAATCCGGCGGCATTCCCGGCATCGTAGTGGATGGCGTACCGATGATCGGTAGCCACGCCACCTTTGACATGTTGAATCCGATCGCGGGCTGGCTCGGGATCCCGGGCAGCCGCATGCGCTGCGTGATCGGGAACACGATCGTGCTCAAAGATGGCAAGCCCGTTTTCTCGATGGGAACACCCGGCAACGTGCACTGCACCATCCCTCAGGTGCTGTCGAGCGTTCTCGACTTCGGCAAAGATCCCTACGAGGCAGCGGTGCTGCCGCGTATGTTGCCGATGCGCTACGACTACACCATCGAAATTGAAACGCGCATACCCGAGCACGTGCTTCGGGATCTGGTGAAGATGGGCGCCAAGCTCAAGCCGCTGCCGCCATACGATTTCCATATGGGCTCGTTCCAACAGGCCTGGCGCGATCCGAACACAGGACTGCTCAATGCTTCCTCAGACCCGCGCCGCGCCGGTGTCGCCGGCGGGATCGGCTGACTATAGCGCCAGTTTGCCCTGGTAGTTCATGTCTGAGAGCTTGAACTTGTGGTCGAATTTGAAGCCGCTCGACTGAAACTGGAAGACGATCTCCTTTTCGCCGGCATCGATGGGAAACGTTTTCGGGAAAAGATAACGGATCGCGATGGATCCGTTGTGTCCTTCGAACTGAACATCGTCGGCCGCGATTGGCACGCCGTTCTTGGGAATCAATTGTCCGGCATCCAGGAACCGGTTGCGCAATTCTTCAGTGCTGTTGCGCCGGTCGCTGCTGGAACTGTCGTCGCTCGAATCGGAATCGCTGCGGTGGGAGGGCAGATGTAGGCCGAGAATCGCGACCACGTAGTATTTCTGATTGATATCCGCCGGCTTGGCTGAATCAGAACTCGCCTTCGATGTCTCGGCTTTGGATGTTTCGGCCTTCGCGTCTGCGGATTTCTCGGTTTCATCCGATGCCGCGCTGCGATGGCCGCTCCGTCGCGCCAGCGCTTCCTGGATCGGCTGGGCGCTTTCCCAGCGCAGTACAATCTCCTGCTTCACCGCGCCTGGATATCCGCCACCGCCTGGATAACCACCGCCGCCTCCCGGATAACCACCACCACCGGGATAACCACCGCCGCCGGGGTAACCGCCGCCGCCGGGATATCCGCCGCCAGGGAATCCGATGCCGCCCCGCCCGCCGCCCATTCCGCCGCCACGTCGTCCACCGCTACGCCCCTGGCCTCGGCCCGCGGTTTCCGACGAGACGCTCAATTTCTTCGCCCAGGGCGAGTCGGTCAAAACCTTATCGACTTCTTCGCTCGACCATTGACTCGAGTCCTTGCTTTTCCAGGGCTCGGAAGCCAAGAGGGTGATGGCGCACGCGGCGCCTGTGAAAATCAGGAGACAGGTGGTCTTGGGTTGCATCAATGATGTCGGACGGTTCAGAAAGCAAGCCAGTTACGTCGGTGTCGACTGTGGTAAGGTCAAGGATTGTGAACTTTTGTAAGCGGCGCACTGCCGCAAAGTCTCGCCGGAGCCTATTTTTCCGTTAACCTAAGAGCTTGCGGGGACGTCTGTTAGCATCAATCGCCACAACATGAAACTACGTATTGTTTTTGTTTTTGGATGCCTCATTTCGAGCCTGTCCGCTGCCGTCACCAAGTCGGACGCGATGCGCATCCTCGATACCGCACCTCTTCGGTTTGAGCCCGCTGACGAACATGCTTCGGGCCGCTTCATCGCGCGCGGAACGCGATGCCGGTTTCAGTTTGAAGGGAGCAAGATCACGCTCCAGTCTCGCAACCGGAAGCTCGATCTTAAATTTGAAGGCGCGGCCGCGCATGCCCGCATCCAACCGGTGGATCGCTTAGCCTCCACAACGGCACTGTACTTGGGGAACGACCGTTCCAAATGGCGCCCTTCGATTCCGAATTACGGGCGCTTGAGTGTGCCCGAACTTTATCCGGGAATCGACTTAGTGTATTACGGCAGTGCGCACGAACTGGAATACGATCTCACCGTGAAGCGGGGCGCCGACCCAGGGCAAATTCGGTTGCGCTTGGATGGCGGAACGGCTCGCGTGGATCGTCATGGGAACCTCGTCGCGGGGCTGATTCAAAAACGTCCGATCGCGTACCAGATTTCAGCGGACGGTAAGCGCATCAAAGTTTCGAGCCGATACGTAAAGAAAGCCGACGGCACCTATGGATTTGCGCTCGGCCATTACGATCGAACCCGTGACCTGGTCATCGATCCCGTATTGAGCTTCTCTATCTACCTCTTCGGTGGAAATCAGGACCTCGCACAGGCAGTCGGCATCGACCGCATCGGCTACATCTGGGTAGCGGGCACGACCTTCTCTTCCGATCTTCCGGTCGGCGGCGGGCAAATCCAGAGCACCAATGCGGGCGGCTCCGAACTGTTCCTTGCTAAGCTCGATCCAAACGTGCCAGCGAGCCGGCAAATCGTTTTTTACACCTACATCGGCGGCACGGCGAATGAAACGCTTGGTGGAATGGCGGTTGGGCCGAACGGCGACGTCTACCTCACCGGGAAAACATTATCCACCGGCTTTCCACTTCAGAATGCGGCGCAGACTACCCTGAATGGCACATCCGATGCTTTCGTGGTTTGGATCGACTCGTCCCGCGCGCTAGCGTATTCTACGTTCCTTGGCGGAACCAGCGATGAAGTCGGCGTGGGGATCACGTACGATTCCAGCGGCAAAATCTACGTAACGGGCGGAACCGAATCAACCGATCTCACGATGGCGAATGCGTTCCAGAGTACGGCCGGCGGCCGGCAAGACGCATTCTTTGCGATCATCGATCCCAAGCAGTCCGGCTCGGCGACGTTGACTTATTCGTCGTATCTGGGCGGCAGCGGTTGGGACATCGGCCGCGGAATCGCGCTCGCCAAAGACGGCTCCGTCTGGATCACCGGCGGCACCTACTCGCACAATTTCCCCCAGAAGGGCAACAGCTATCAGCCGTCGTACCACAGCCTCGGCGATGCGTTCGTGGCACATATCAACCCCGCGGCGGGATCGGGCGGACTGGTTTATACCAGCTACCTCGGGGGCAGCGATTTGGATGAAGCGAAGAATGTAGCGATCGACGCCGAAGGCCGAGTAGTGGTCAGCGGATACACGCGGTCGACCAATTTTCCGATCACTTCCAACGGCCTTCAGACCACGTACGGCGGCGACACCGACGTCTTTGTGACGATCCTCGATCCGACCAAGTCCTCACGATCCGCGCAACTGATCTACTCCACATATTTTGGCGGCGCAGGCGGCGACACACCTGCCGATCTCAAGATCGACAGCGAAGGAAATCTGTATCTGTCGGGAACGACTTTCTCGGCGGGTTTGCCGACCACCGCGAATGCGGTTCAGGGGGCGTATGACGGTACCCGGGATGCGTTTGCGCTGAAGTTCAATCCCGCGACTGCCGGACAGGCTGCGATCGGTTATCTCACCTATCTCGGAAGCGGTGGCTTACAGAGCGGCACCGGTATTGCCTTCGACAACAAAAGTCACATTTACCTGATAGGATCCACCAGCGGCGCGATATTCGGCAAAGGCCGCGGCGTTGGAAAGCCATCGCCCACCGGCAACGTCGACGGCTTCGTCGCCGGCATCAGCATCAAATAAAAAAACTGGTGACAGTCACCGGTTTTTGAGGTAGTGGTCGATACCTTCCGCTGCCTTGCGGCCTTCTGCGATCGCCCAAACCACCAGCGATTGACCGCGCCGCAAATCTCCCGCGGCAAAGACGCCCGGCTGCGATGACATATGGTTCGCGCCCGTCGCGACATTTCCGCGCGCATCGAGATTCACGCCGAGCTGATCGATCAACCCGTCCTTCACCGGACCGCTGAAGCCCATGGCCAGGAGCACCAGGTCGACGTCCAACGAGAATTCGGTGCCTGGCAACGGCTCGAACTTCGGCGGTGGACTAACACGCACGGCATTCAGCTTGGTCACGTTGCCTTTGTCGTCCCCCGAAAACGACGTGGTCGCGATGGCCCACTCTCGCGTCCCGCCTTCTTCGTGCGAGCTTTCCGTCCGCAATTGCAGCGGCCACAACGGCCACGGCGTCTGTTCGGCGCGACTCTCCGGCGGCATCGGCATAATTTCGAACTGATGCACCGATGCGGCCTGGTGCCGATGCGATGTCCCCAGGCAATCCGCGCCGGTATCGCCGCCGCCGATGATTACAACGCGCTTGCCGGTCGCCAGGATCTGGTTGGCAACGCGGTCGCCCGCGCAAACCTTATTCTGCTGCGGAAGAAAATCCATGGCGAAATGGATCCCCTTGAGCTTGCGCCCCGGCACAGCGAGATCGCGCGGATGTTCGGCGCCGCCCGCGAGCAGGATCGCGTTAAAGTCCTCGCGCAATTCCTCGGCGGGAATGTCGCGGCCGACGTGTACGTTAGTTCGGAACTCGACGCCTTCCGCCAGCATCTGCTTCACGCGCCGGTCGACCACCCATTTTTCGAGTTTGAAATCGGGGATGCCGTAGCGCAGCAAGCCGCCGATCCGGTCGGCCTTTTCAAACACCGTGACTGAGTGTCCGGCGCGATTGAGCTGCTGCGCCGCGGCGAGTCCCGCGGGACCAGAGCCAATAACAGCGACCCGCTTGCCTGTTCGCGTATGCGGCGGCTCAGGATGAATCCATCCTTCGCGGAAAGCGTGCTCGATGATCGTCTTCTCGATCACCTTAATCGTGACCGGCGGCTCGTTGATGCCCAGCACGCAGGCCGCTTCGCACGGCGCGGGGCAAATCCTGCCGGTGAACTCCGGGAAATTGTTGGTGGCGTGTAGAACGCGCACAGCTTCTCGCCAGCGATCGTGGAAGACCAAGTCGTTCCAGTCCGGAATGACGTTGTTCACCGGGCATCCGGTATGGCAGAACGGGACGCCGCAATCCATGCAGCGCGCGCCTTGCGTACGTACCTTCTCTTCGGGAAACTCACGATAGATCTCGAACCAGTCATTGACTCGCTCGATGGCCGGCCGCCGCAGGGGAACTTCGCGTTCGTATTCCAGGAATCCTGTGGTTTTACCCATGTGCCACCTCCGCCGCCGGCTGCTGTACGACAGGCAATGCAGGCTGCACCGGCTTCGGTGCCGCGCCGAGCACCCGCTTGTATTCGTGCGGGAACACCTTTACGAATTTGGGTAAAAGCTGCAGCCAGTTTTCGAGAATCCATTTGCCACGGATGCTGCCGGTCGCGTCGACGTGTTTGACGATAAGATCGCGAACCAACTGCTGATCCGGCGGATCGGCGAGCGATTCCAGGTCGACACTCGCCTTGTTGCAATAGACTTTCGAAAAATCGCCGGTTTCATCCAGCACATAGGCGATGCCGCCGGTCATGCCCGCGGCGAAATTGCGGCCGGCACGGCCCAGCACCACCACCAGTCCCTTGGTCATGTACTCACAACCGTGATCGCCGACACCTTCGACAACCGCCGTCGCGCCGGAATTGCGGACCGCGAATCGCTCGCCCGCCATACCGTTGAAATACGCTTCGCCGCTGGTGGCGCCGTATAGAACGACATTCCCCACCAGGATATTTTCTTCGGCCGCGAACGTGGAAGCGCGCGGCGGATAAACAACCACCTTTCCGCCCGAGAGACCCTTGCCGACATAATCGTTCGCATCGCCTTCCAGCGTCAGGGTTACACCCTTGGCGAGAAATGCGCCGAAGCTCTGGCCTGCCGATCCAGTGAAATTGAGGCGAATCGTATCCGGCGGCAATCCATGCGATCCGTAGCGCCGGGAAATTTCGCCCGATAGCATCGCGCCGACCGTGCGATGTACGTTGCGAATTTCCAGGCTGTGCTCCACCGGCTTGCACTGCTTCAAGGCATCTTGCGAAAGCTCGATGAGCTGGTGATCCAAAGCCTGATTCAGCCCATGATCCTGCGCAATCATGCAGCGCCGCCCCACACGTCGCGGAACCTGTGGACTGTAGAGAATGGTCGAAAGATCCAGCCCCCGCGCCTTCCAGTGGTCGATGGCAGCTCGCATTTCGATCTTGTCCACGCGCCCGATCACTTCGTCCATGGTCTTGAAGCCCAGTTTCGACATCCACTGCCGCACTTCTTCGGCGATGTAGAAAAAGAAATTGATTACGTTTTCGGGGGTGCCCTGGAATTTCTGGCGCAGCACCGGATCCTGCGTCGCGATCCCCACCGGGCACGTATTCAGATGGCATTTGCGCATCATGATGCAACCCATCGCCACCAGCGGCGCGGTGGAGAAGCCGAACTCTTCGGCCCCAAGCAGCGCGGCGATAGTCACATCGCGGCCGGTCTGCAACTTGCCATCGGTTTGGACGCGGATGCGGCTGCGCAGATCGTTCAACACCAGCACCTGCTGCGTCTCGGCCAGTCCCAGCTCCCAAGGAATGCCGGCATGCTTGATCGAAGTGAGCGGCGACGCGCCCGTTCCGCCGTCGTGGCCGCTGATCAGGACCAGATCGGCGTGCGCCTTCGCAACTCCCGCGGCAACCGTCCCGACTCCGACTTCGGCCACCAGTTTCACCGAAATTCGCGCCTGCGGATTGACGTTCTTCAGGTCGTAAATGAGCTGCGCGAGGTCCTCGATTGAATAAATATCGTGATGTGGCGGCGGCGAAATCAGCGGAACGCCTGGAATCGAGTGCCGCACGCGAGCGATCACTTCGTCTACTTTGTGCCCGGGCAATTGTCCGCCTTCGCCCGGCTTGGCGCCCTGCGCAATCTTGATCTGCAGTTCGTCGGCATTGATCAGATAGTTCGACGTAACCCCAAATCGTCCGGATGCTACCTGCTTGATCGCGCTGCGACGCCAGTCACCGTTGGCATCACGCTCATAGCGCGCCTCGTCTTCCCCGCCCTCGCCGGTATTGGATCGGCCGCCGATGCGGTTCATGGCGATGGCTAGGGTCTCGTGGGCTTCTTTCGAGATGGAGCCAAACGACATCGCGCCGGTAGCAAAGCGCTTCACAATCTCGCTGGCGGGTTCCACTTCCTCAATCGGCACGGGCTTCGCAGCCAGTTTCAGATTCATCAGGCCTCGCAGCGTGCACAACTCGCGGCTTTGGCTGTCGAT
>Ga0335080_10005845_pt1 | contig 12716 bp, 11 predicted proteins | sample Lox_Sample_34_FD_206720 | JGI IMG/M metagenome (GOLD analysis project Ga0335080, IMG submission 206720) | Soil microbial communities from Loxahatchee National Wildlife Refuge, Florida, United States - Lox_Sample_3.4 | ecosystem: Environmental > Terrestrial > Soil > Wetlands | place: USA... | reverse complement strand
CAGCCGACACAGCCTGCCAGTTTTCACCGTTGCTGGGAGTCCCCTTACGCCGATTTTACTCCGACTGTCAGAAGGGAAGCGGCGGGTCCCCGGGATCCGGATGGAAGTCAGAAGAACTGCGGCCAGCCAAATAATTCGTATTGCTTATGGCACCACCTTAAATACCGTCCCGCACCCGGGGCTGCCGCAGTTTTGTTCGTCACCGCCGCCGAAGTAGGTGGTTCCGTATATGGCGCCTTTTTTATCGAGCACCAGGGGAGCGACCGGATGAGACCCGTCGGGGACGCTCGTGAAGCTGTAAAGCACGCTCTCTACTCCCGCTGTAGTGATCTTGAACACGGTGCCGCACCCGAGGTCAACGCCTCCGACCGGGCAGCCGAAATTACCGCCTGCGTACGTCGTGCCATAGACATTGCCCTGTTTGTCGAGAGTCACGCCCGCGTAAGGGTAGTTCCCGTCCGGGCCGCTAAAGCTGTAGAGCACCTTTTCGATTCCAGCCTGCGTTACTTCAAACACGGTGCCCATGTTCGGAGTGCCACCGCCCGAGGTTGTCCCGTAGATGTTCCCGTTCGCATCGAGGGTAAGGCCCGCCTGCGGATAGGCTCCATCCGAGCCGCCGACGAAGCTATAAAGAGTTGTCTTCGAGCCCGCCGGGGTGATCTTGAAGACCGTGCCCATGCCGAAGGTGCCACCAATCGTAGTCGTGCCGTACAAGTTGCCTTGCGCATCGATGACCACGCTGCCGTAGATCGTCTGGCCATCCAGTCCGCCGGAGAAGTTGTGGAGTATCGTTTTCGTCCCGTCTGGAGCTACTTTGAAAACGATCCCGCATCCATACGGTGCGTCGCATTGCAGGTCGCCGCCCGCCGCCGCCCCGTAGAGATTTCCCTCCGCGTCCATCGCCAGCTTTCCCGTTCCCGGGCCATAGCCGTCCGCGCCGCCCTTGAAAGCGTAAAGCAGGGTTTCCTGCCACTTATTCTTAGGCAGTGGGCTCAGCTTGTAAACCGTGCCATAGTTGTTGGGGCCGCCACAACAACTGGTTCCATAGATGTTTCCGGCTGCGTCAAAGATCACGCCGCCTTCCAGAATCGACCCGTCCAGCCCGTCGAATCCGTACAACACTTTCTCCTTGCCGGTTCGGCGCTGGATTCTGTAAACGGTACCGGCGCCTCCGGGACCGCAACCCTGCGTCGTCCCAAAAAGACGGTTTTTAGGGTCGAGCGTCAAGCCCGCCCAGGGAAGGCATCCGTCGTTGTTTGCGGAAAAGCTATGGAGCACGGTTTCGGTTTGTGCCTGTGTTCGTTGCGGGGCAGTCGACATCAGCGCCAGAATGGCCGCGAGCAAAACTAACTTTGAGAAGCTGCGGTCAAAGGTCGAGCAGGTATTACGCATAGATCCCCCGTGCGGCAGTTAGTTCCAAGCGCGGCAGTCAGTCGGTTCTGAGCTAAGCGGGTAAAACTTTGGGGGGCGGCCGCTCGAACTTAGTTTCTCGTTCGACTTAGTTTAAGGATGCCGGACCGTTCTGTAAACCGAATACTGCCCCGTCGCAATCGCTTTTTCGAGGAAGCCGAACCCGTCAAACATGGCTTCCAGCAAGGGATTATGATAGACGACCCAACAGGTGCGTGGAGCCTGCATCAACGACCGCTCCAGATTCTGTAAGACCTGCCGCAACCCGGTCTCCGGCAGCGGATTAAACAGATACAGGACCAGCGGCGCTACCGGAAACACAAACTCTCGCGCATCGAGCCGCAGCGCCTCAATCGCAGCCGGCAGTCGCGCCGGCGATTGCGCCCGCCAGGCAGCGATGTTCTCCTCCGCGGCGCGGTGCAATTCCGCGATCAACTCCACCCCCACAATCCTCCGGAACGGATACTCCGCCGCCAGCAGCAACGTGCGCCCCTTGCCCGACCCGATATCGACGAACGTGAATTCGCGGAAGTCGATCGCGAGCGCCGCCAACATCTCGCGAAACAACGCCGGATCGGTTGGCTGATACGGAGAATGAAACACGCCCAACAGCCGGGTGCGCCAGTCGAGTGTGCCGGCCGTCGTGTTGACGCGTTGCTCCCAGTCATAATCCATGTCGCCATAGCGCGAGCGCCGCCGCGCCGGAGTTGAGTCGCGCAGGAATCCAAACAATTCTCGAATCAGCAGGGAAGCGGCGCCGGTCGAGCCCCGGACCCGCGTCTGTTCGTGCCACCAGTCACGCAGGGAGACTCCCAGTTGGTTGGAGAAATCCGAGGGCACGCCAAGATGCTAGCAAAAGAACGCCTTTGCGCTTTGAGCAAGCAACTGCAGATTCCTGGCTGCGCAAGGAATGACAGCCTAAAGAGGATGAATGTAGGAACCGACAACCGACAACTGATGGCTGATAGGGGATAGCGGGGAGCTATCTACCCGCTGGCTTCGGCATTGGCGATTCCATTCCCGGCGGCAGGCCCTTCGTGATGTAAAGAATGCTCTCCGGATCCTGCACTTCGACCCGGCCATCCGGCGTCAACTTATAGGGGTGCCCGTTCGGATCGAGCGGCGTTCCTCGTATGAATCCCGCGCGCTCCAGATCGCCCGTGTTCGCGGGCCAGCGTCTAGTCTGCTGCCGGTACTTTGCGACCAGGCCCTCAAGCTGTGTTACCTGTTCATCCACCTGCAAGGCCCTCAAGTGATCGACCGCGTTCTGCCGGATCGCCGCTTCCTTCGTGCTCTGATAAGTCGAGTACCAGAGGATGCGCGAGGTTTCGAACTCGCCGCCCTGCTGCGCCATGCGTGCGGCCAGAATGGGCATGTACTCATTCGTGACCGGAAGCTGAGCGCCCCGCGCAAACGCCTCAGCCGCCTTTGGGTAATCCTTGAACTCCGTGAAGTACAAAAATCCCAGGTTGTAGTAAAGCCGCCACTGATCGGGATTGTGCGCGATCCCATATTTCAGCAGCATCATGGCATCGCCCGGCCGGCCGGCGCCATTTGGGGGTTGCGACCCCAGGAAATTTGCTCCGAACTGATACGGCGGAAGCATGTGCGGGTCGAGTTCTACCGTTACTTGCAGCAGTGGCGCGAGCAGGCGAAAATCGCCCGACCCTTTGTGGTGCTGCTCGCCGAAATACTGCACCGCGCGCGTCCAGTAAATATCGGCCATCAACCCCGTGTAGCCTAGAGACAGCCGCCGCAGCGCTTTCGACGACCGGATATATAACGCTTGCTGCGACTCCGGCCGCATCTTTACGCGATCGATGGCGAAGAGCAGCGCGACACCGCCAGCCATCGACACGAGCAGCACGGTTCCGGCCACCAGACTCACGCTTCGGGTCCTGCTCATTTCAGGTTCCGGCGCTGGAAGATGAGCACCGCTCCCGAGATTGCCATCGCCGAGTACAGCAGCGCGTAAGCCGTGTTATAGAGAATCAGCCGTCCCGGTACTGTAGCGCCATGGGCGGCCAGATCAATGATGTTGAAGGCGGAAAAATTCGGGACCAGATATGCGATGCCCGTTGCCAGCGCCCCCGTTATGCCATCCGTGATGCGCGCAAAACCGCGCAAGTCCTCGGCCAGGCTCCCAATCACGAACAGCGCAAAGGTGAATACCGCCGACATGACGGGAGTGGAGAATGACGAGAAAAACAACGCCAAGGCGCAAACAATCAAAAACTCCAGGACGATGAAGTACAGTGCGAGCAACACCCAGAGGTCGGCCTGAACGAATCTATGCGCCACATACAGCAGAGCCAGAAACACGCCGATCGCCATGAATAAAGTATTCACGACCAGCGTCCCCGTAAGCCCGCAAAACTTGCCGACCACGAATTCCCAGCGCCGCACCGGCCGCGAAAGCACCGTATAGAGTGTCTTCTTCTCGATTTCTTTTGAGACCAGCCCGATGCCCATGAAAATCGCAATCACTACGCCGAATAGCGAGACTGCGGTTAGTCCAAGATTCACCACCACCAGTCGCTCGATGTCGATCGAAATCTCACCCACCAGCACGGCCGCTCCCGAAATCAAGAGCGCGAAGGCGATCAGGTTATAGAGGACGCGGTCGCGTACCGCCTCGCGAAATGTGTTGAACGCTACGTAGCCAATCCGGTTCATGCGCCCGCCCCTTTGCCGTTTTCACGCGGCCGCAATTTCTGCACGTAGTACTCTTCCAGCGAACTGCGCACCGGCGTCAGCGAGATCAGGCGAATCTGTTCCCGCCTCAGAATCTCGAGCGCCGCCTCCTGCTTCTCCTCGTCGAGCACCGCGTTCACCATATCGCCGCTTACCCGCGCCTCTACTCCGAGCCTCGTCAATTCCGCCGGTACGTTCGGCGAACAGAAAATGATTTCTACACGCCGCCGCGCCTCTGACATCAAGTCCGCCACCGCTCCCACGCCGCGCAAGTCGCCCTGATAGATGATCCCCACCCGGTCGCAGAGCGCCTCGGCGTCCGACAGGATATGCGTCGAGAAGAACACAGTCTTGCCCTCGTTGCGCATCTGCTGGATCATTTCCCGTACCTCGCGCCGCCCCATCGGGTCCAGCCCCGACATCGGCTCGTCCAGGAACACCACCTTCGGGTCGTGCAGAATTGCCTGCGCCAGCCCTACGCGCTGTAGCATGCCCTTGGAATATTTGCGCAACTGTAACCGGGCGGAGCCGGTCAGTCCAAAGCGTTCGAGCATCTCCTCGATGCGCTTCGCCCGCCCTTTTGCAGGCACACCGGAGAGCTGCGCATAATAGGTCAGCAGCTCCTGCGCGGTCAGGTAGTCATAAAAGTAAGGTTGCTCGGGTAGAAATCCAATTTGCCGCTTGACCCGAGGATCGTCGAAGTCCATCCCCAAAATGCGGGCCGTCCCGGCCGTCGGAGAGACCAGTCCCATCAGCAGCTTGAGCGTGGTCGTCTTGCCCGCACCATTCGGACCCAGGAAACCAAATACCTCTCCCGGTTCGATCGTCAGCCGCAGGGGGCGGAGTGCCAGCTTCGGGCGTTCGCGCCAGAAGCCGACGTGATAGGTTTTTTCCAGATCCAGGATTTCAATCGCAGCCATGGTTATGCGCGCAGAACCAGGCCGGTGGCGTGGAGGTTCATGTCCAAATTATATGCAATGGCAGCTCCCACCGCGGCCGAACGCCCATCCGGTGATTACGAAGGTAAAGAGGTTGGAGAGAAAGCCGCGTTCTGCGCAAGCTTATTCCATAGGCAGAAGGGCGCGGCAGTTAGCCGCGCCCTTTCCTGGCCCAGAGATTTTGTCGGGCGAACTAGTTGAGCGACGATATCGAAGCGTCGCAGGTCGAAATCGCCGTCAGGCTGTAACGTACCACCCCATCCTGAAACGAACAAAAATAGCGCGTGCCAGAGACGTTCAGCAACACTGGATTCGCAATGAACTGATAACTCGTGGCCGGAGTACCCGACACACCCGTGAGGCTGAATGTGTATCCGCTCTTCAGGCCTCCGCCCAGGACGGTATCGATCAGGCAGGCGCTGGTCGGGTCGGGAGGAGTGCAGCTGGTGCCCCCCAGAGACGACAGAGCGCTCGCAAAGCCAACTGTCGGATACGATGAATTGTAGGTGATCTGCGCCGTATTCACGGTTCTTACCGAACCCACCGCGGACGACTCATTCGCTTCCATGCGCGCGTGTAAGTAGCTCGGTACCGCGATCGCGGCAATGATCAGGATGATCGCCACGACAATCAGCAATTCTATGAGTGAAAATCCTTGTGCCCGCCCCATCTAAGCCTCCGAAGCCTGTCCCACCGTCTCCAGGATTCACTTCCGATCCTGCATTTTGAATGCCGGAGACAACCTGTGTACGTCGTCCGTAACCCCTTGGGAACGCGAGCTAAATCCAGGAAACCGCGCTCCATCTTTGCCCGATGCCACTCCCGAGCAGATGCAAGTGACATTTTTTGTCAGACGCACCCGCTGCTTTGCTGCAGTGGGATCAGTCATCTCGTCTGAACAGCCCAAAAAGTAGAGGACCGCTCGGCTGCTTTCCGGCTATTGATTGAGCGGACTCACGCTGTAGTTGCACGTGGTCAGGGACGCGCTTCCCACACGAATTACAGCATCTGCAAACGTGCAAAAGTACCGCACTCCGCTCTGATTGGGGGACAGCGGATCTGCGCGGAACTGGTAAGTCGCGTTCGGCGTGCCCGAGGTTCCCGATTCCGTGAAGGAATAGCCGCTCTTTTTGCCGCTGGCCAGCTGTGTGTCGATCATGCAGGCCCCGGTCGATCCCGGAGGCGCGCAGTTGGTTCCAGCCAGCGAACTGAGTGCGGTTGCAAAACCGGCTGTCGGATAACTGGAGCTATAGGAGATCTGGGCGGTATTCAGCGCTCGCAGCGATCCCACCGCGGAAGCTTCATTGGCCGCAATTCGCGCCCGCAACAGGCTTGGAATCGCAATGGAAGCGATAATGAGAATGATCGCCACCACGATGAGCAGTTCAATTAGTGAAAATCCCTTTGGCTTTCGCATTTCTGGTTTCGTTCTCCATCTACGAGGGGCGTAGCTAAGTCTACGAAGTTATGCGTCGCACTTGAGAGGCCAGCGCTTTCAAATCATTACGAAGGTAAGAGCGTCTCGACTCGCCCAGTATTTTTGGGGGAAAGAAACTGAGTTAGGAGACTAAGGATCCGCTACTGCCGGCTCAGGGCGGGGAAAAAACTGACAGAAATTGTCAGACCATCACACCACGCGCCAGATTTTGTCACTCGGGAACTGTCGCCAGCGGTGCGTCATCTCGCTGCGATCTTTGCATGGATGTGGTCTATTGCAAAAAAGAAAAAAGCAGGGGATTTCTCCCCTGCTTCTTTAGGCTTGTACCCTCCCCCAGGTACGTTGCCAAACTGAGACTATTGGTTCAGCGGGGCCTGCGTATAATCGCAAGTCGAGATCGCCGTGGTCGGGTTCACGCGCACAACCGCATCCGCGAAGGAGCAGAAGTAACGCACGCCGCTCTGGTTAGCCTGCAACGGCGAAGCGAACACCTGATAAGTCGAGTTCGGGGTGCCGGAAGCGCCGCCGAGCGAAAACGAGTAGCCGCTCTTGCTGCCGCCCGCCAGCTGCGTGTCAATCAGGCAAGCGCTGGTCGAGTTTGGCGGTGCACAGCTGGTGCCACCCAGAGACGACAAGGCGCTGGCAAAGCCGACCGTCGAATAGCTGGAGTTGTAAGTGATCTGCGCCGTGTTAACCGTACGAACCGACGACACCGCGGACGATTCATTGGCCGCAATGCGCGCGCGCAGCAAGTTCGGGATTGCGATCGCCGCGATGATAAGAATAATCGCGACCACGATCAGCAGTTCGATCAGTGAGAAGCCCTTTTGTTTCCGCATCGATATTTTCCTCGTCTCCGTTTGACTGTGTGGTTGGATGACCAACTCGCTGCTACTATCGCACTCTTGTTGCCACAGACCCAAGTGACCGAAGTCAGATGCCCTTCCGTTCCAAATGCCTTTTCTTTCAATGTACTTCCGCATCCTAGTCACCTGCGCCGATTGACGTTATTTCCCAGTATGACACTTTGGGGGACCTGGATTGACAAAATTTGCCACTTTCCTCCCATCCCCTCAAACTGCCCGCTGGGAGCGGAAAGTGGCCGAAGGCCGCTGTCCGACCAATGAACGTCCATGGTAGGCTTTTCTTGCGTCGAAGGTGCCCGCCCCCCGACCTCCCTAGCTCCTCTTCAGCAAAAGACACGTGATGTCGTCATGCTGCGGCGCATTGCCCACAAACAGCTCCAGATCTGACAGCAGGCTCCGCAACAACTCCGCGGGCGCCGATCCGGCGCCGCGGTCGATGGTCCGCACCAGGCGCGCCTCGTCATACTCTTCGCCGGCCGCGTTGACCGCCTCCACCACACCGTCAGTGAAAATGACCAGCCAATCTCCCTCGTCCAGATGAGTCGTTCCCACCTGGTACTCGGAGCCGGGCAGAACGCCGATTGGAATCCCGCCGACTTCTGGCCGCTCGATCACTCCCGAGCATCTCCGCAGGATGGGCACATTGTGGCCCGCATTCACGTACAAGATCTCGCCCGTCGCGGGGTTGAGTTCCGCCAGGAACGCGGTCGTAAACCGGCGACCCTCCTGGCTGGTCGAACAGGCGTAGCGATTGATCTCTCCCGTCAGTTGTTCGAGAGGCAGGCGGCTACTGGCTAGCGTCCGCAGACTCGCCTGGAAGGTCGCCATCAGCATCGCCGCCGGAATACTCTTCCCGGCGACATCCCCTACTACGAACAGAACGCGGTCTTCCGCTCGCGACGTCCCGGGCCGCAGGATGACATCGTAGTAGTCGCCCGCGACCGTGTTGGCCGGCCGCGTGGCATAGGCAATGCCATATCCCGGTAACTGGAGCGGAGCGCCCGGCAGGAGCCAGCTTTGAATGTCCTTGGCAATCTCCAGGTCGCGCTTCATCACAACCCGGTCGGCGAGCTCCAATAGCAAAACGATCAGGATCAGCAGCGCGCCCCAGACGTGCAGATCCATCTCACGAATCTCGAACTGATTGTTTCCGCTCGAGTAGGAGCCGCTGAAAGCCGGAAGAGCAATCAGAATCAGGCCCGATAGCAGAAGTACGCGCCGTGCCGGCGACAGCTTTTCAATGATCGCCCAAAACAACGACTTCGCGATGTACCAGAACCGCTGCCCGCGTGTTTGCCCCGCCTGGCGTTCCTTGACCCCCGCTGAATAGAGGCGGTAACTCGAGCGCGCATCTTTTTCAAACTGGGACCAGAGCTGGTGCACTTCGAGCCCGTCGCTGACGCGCTGCCAAAAGCGTTCGGTCTTCATCCACAAGTCCGGCTTTGGAGGCGTCTGCTGCGAGGTCACCATGGTGAGGGATCATTATAAAGCGCGAACTCAGATGGGGCCTTTGCGAAGGCTTCGCGAACAAGTGGCTGGTGAAGAGGAAAACTGACGTAATGGAGAATGGCTGCCTCGCCCTTTCGCGGGCTGGCAGGCGGCGAGCAAAATCAAAAGAGCCATGGGTGCAGGGACTGGAATCGTCAGAACAAAGATTGCCGAAGGAACGATCACCCAGGCATCCGCTCCGGCCCGTATGCTCTTGCGTGCCGCGCGTTCCGGTTCATGGCTTTGGATCGCCGTCCTCACCATGGCCGCCGCTCTCCCTTACTTGCCCACGCTTGGCTACGGTTTTGTCTACGACGATAAACCGCAGATTGTCGAGAACGGTGATCTTGACTCTCTGCAGAGTATTCCGCGCTTCTTTACCCAATCCATTTCAAAAGCCGTCGGCTTTCACAACACGCGCCAGCCAGTCTTTTATCGTCCACTGTTTTTTTCACAGCTCTGCCTCACGCGCGTGCTATTTGGCAGAGGCCCCTTTGCCTTTCACGTTGTCTCCTTGCTCTTTCATATTGGAAACACTCTGCTTCTTTACCTCATTGTGTTGCGCCTTGGATCGGGCCACGCAACCGCGCGGCTTGCCGGATTACTTTTCGCTGTCCACCCGGTTCATGTGGAATGCGTAGTCTGGCCCTCGGCAACGCCCGACCTGATGCTCCTCGGCGCGACGATTGTCTCGCTCATGGCCTTCCTCGAGGCGCGAGAATCCCGGCAATCGTCGGCGGCACGCTACAGCTGGAGCGCGATATCTCTGCTGGCTTTCTTGGGGGGATTGTTCGTCAAGGAAACTTCCCTGATCGCATTGCCCCTGTTGGCGGCGATGGTTTTTCTGGAGCCTACGCGCATTGATCCTTCCTCGCTCGAACCCTCGAACGAATCCACTTTCCGGCGGCTGGTGGTGAACCTCGCACCCTATCTTGGCCTTACGATCTTCTATTTTGTGGTGCGAAGCCGGGTTCTTCACGGACTCGCGCCCACCGTTACTCCAATCTCGCTGCTTGATATGGCAAGAACCTGGCCGAGCGCCTGGTGGTTCTACGAGCGCCACCTGATCCTGCCCACTCACAGCAGCATCCTCTACGACTATGATCTCGTCGGACACGCGACCTTCACGGCGTTCTGGCTGCCGCTGGCGGCTGTGATCGCCACTTGCGGCGGTGCCGCTTGGTTGCTGTGGAGGAGGCGCACGCCTGCAGTGGCTGTCGCTCTCCTTCTGCTGGTGCTGCCCATTCTGCTGGTGCTCAACTTCCGCATTTTCTATTGGCGGGACCTGGTTCACGATCGCTACATTTACACGCCGTCGGCAGGCTTTTCCATTCTGGCCGCGATCATGTTGTTGGAGGCGGGTCGCGTCGTTTCGAAGACGATCAGTCCCGCAGTGCAGCAATTCCTGGGCGCAGGCCTCTTGTGCGCCTTGTCGCTCACTACTCTGGCGGAGGCCCAATCCTGGAGAAACAATCTCTCCGCACTGGCCAACGCCGCCGAAATCGCGCCGCGCAACATCGCCGCGCAGATCATGCTGGGCGATGAACTCGAATTGCGCCACAATCTTGTGGAAGCGAAGATCTGTTATCTGCGCGCCGTGCAATTGACTCCGGAGTGGGCTCCGGCGTGGTTCGCATATGGCCGCACTCTTCTGCTAACGGGTGATTCCGCCGGCGCCATTCAGAGTTTCCGGCGTACTATCGCGCTCGACAAAAGCCCGACCGCAGAGGTCTGGCTGGCGGTGGCGATGGATAAGGCCGGCCAGCACGACGAGGCTCGCGACCTGCTGGTGCGGGCATTTGCCGAAGATCCAGCGATGATGCAAACCGCGGTCGATCTTGAGAAGACCGTCGACTCCAAGCAAGAAGCGAGCGCCGCAGGCAGCCAGTGAACTGCACTCAGCGAGGCGCGCCGCTGAAGACGACTTAGCGGATACCACGAACAACCAAGACGCTCCCGATGGATTTGAAACCTTCCGAAGGCCGGAAGCGGCTGTAGCTCTGCTATGGGTAGCGTTCGCGCATGAACTCGCCGATCGCGGAGTAGGCAGCGTTCAGCGTCGGTTCATCCGGGAGGAAGACGATGCGGAAATGTTTCGTGCCCGGACATTGGCCAAAGCCCGAGCCGTGAACGACCATGACGTGCTTCTGGCGAATTAATTCCGTCACAAAAATGCCGTCGTCCTCGGGAATGTCGATGCGGGGATAAGCGTAGAACGCGCCGCGCGGGGCGACGCAACTGACGCGCGGCGTGCTGGAACACCATTGCATGGTCAGATCGCGACGGCTGCGCAGCTTGCGCTTCACTTCGACGAGATGATCTTGCGGGCCATCCAGCGCGGCGGGAATGGCATACTGTTCCGGATGATTCGCGCAGATGCGGGCGCGCAACAGTTTGTTGATTCCCTCGACGTACGGTTTGATCAGCGAGACGTCGCCGCTGGCAATGCCCCATCCGATGCGCCATCCGGGAGCCAGATAATTTTTTGACAGCCCGCCAAACGTAATCACCGGAACGTCGGGTGCAACCTCAGCCATGGCGATGTGCGGGTCGTCTTCGATAATCAGTTTGTCGTAAATCTCGTCGGCAAAGATAACAAGGTTGTGCTGCCGCGCGAGTTCCGCTATCCGCTCCAGCATGGCGCGCGTGCAAACCGAGCCGGTGGGGTTGTTGGGGTTGATCAGCACAATACCGCGCGTGCGCGGCGTGATTTTCCGCCGAATGTCATCCAGGTCCGGCTGCCAGCCGTCTTCTTCGTTCAGATAATAAGCATTGAGTCCGATGTCGAGTTTTGCCAGAACCGCCGAGTAGAGCGGATAGTCCGGGCAAGGCGTAAGCAGGTTGTCGCCTGGATTGAGGAGCGCCGCGAGGCAGATGTCGACCGTCTCGCTCACGCCCGAGGTAATAAAAACATCCTGAATGGTGGTGATGCCTTTGCGGGCGGCTTCGCCGCGAATGGCGTCGAGCGCGGGTTTGATGCCCGAGGAGGGAGAGTATCCATTCTTGCCGTCGCGCATGGCCTTGTAGACCGCCTCGATCAGATGCGGAGGCGTGACGAAGTCGAAGACGTTGGGATCGCCGATGTTCAGCGGCAGAATCTTGTGTCCCTGCTTTGAGACTTCGTCGGCAATGCAAGCCAGATCGCGGATCGCGTACTTAACGTGTTCGAGGCGCGACGCGCAGGAGATTTCGCGGCTTTGGGTCAGAGGCATATGAGGTTAAGTTTACCGCCGCAGCGCGGAGTGCGCCGGGAAGCGGAAATCTTTCGCGATTTGCCAAGATCCGCGGCAGTCATCTTTTCGCCGGGGAAGGCGCTATGGATAGCCAGAAAAAGATAACCAGAAAAATACTACCCCCTCCCCCCCTCCCCCCACCCGATTTCGCGTAAACCGTTTGGCGACAGTAAGTTGCCCGCAAAGTCTTCGAAGGTAATGAGTTAACTCGAAAAACTGCGACTGGAGAGGCGATCTTTACCTACTTTTGTAGGCGTTCGAGGGGGAGAAAATCGAATAATTTGCAGCAATTAACTCCAGGGCGCAAGTTTGTCAAAGAGTAAACACGCCTCCGGATGGAACATCCGCGCTCTGGAGCGGACCGCGCGCGGAGCGCGGTCGAGCACGGATATTGTCGCGTAACGAATGAGGAAATGTCTGTGGGGGCGGTCACAGCGAGTTTGTGAGGTTTTTTCGTCCGCCGGGAGTGCCGAGACGCCCCTTGAGTTACTCCTCATCCTTTACGACGACATCTTTCATTTCCTTGATTTCTGTAATCACGATGGCATGAGTGCCGGTTCGCTCAAATACAATCCCGCTCGCCCGCACGTATTTGCCGACGAACGGCATCAGGAGCTGCCGTTGATCTGTATCGGGCATTTTGGCGGAG
>Ga0335080_10005843_pt1 | contig 12718 bp, 7 predicted proteins | sample Lox_Sample_34_FD_206720 | JGI IMG/M metagenome (GOLD analysis project Ga0335080, IMG submission 206720) | Soil microbial communities from Loxahatchee National Wildlife Refuge, Florida, United States - Lox_Sample_3.4 | ecosystem: Environmental > Terrestrial > Soil > Wetlands | place: USA: Florida... | reverse complement strand
GACCGGCTTGCCTCCGAGCGGAGGTCCGACGAGGCTGCTCTGGTGGCTATGCAGCAGCGGCTCAGCGAGGCGCGCGGCGAGTCTGGCTATCGCGGTGAGCGCCTCCGGATCATCGACCCAGCCATCGTGCCGGAGCGGCCATCCTCGCCGAATCTCCCGCTCAACCTCGCGATAGCCCTGTTTGCCGGCCTGGCTTTGCCGCTCGTCTATTTCACGATGGAAATGAATTACCAGGAACACCGGGCCGGATTGCGGCGCGGAGGTCTTCGCGCTCTCGCCGAGAGCGGCCGATGACCCGCGCTGGCTATGCCGGCACGCTCCGAAACTGGACGTTGCCGGCGCTGGCTGGCGCATGGGCGGCAGCTGTTGCTGTGGTTCCCGGGCCTGCCGCGAAAGCGGCGCTGGCGGCGCCCGCGGTGCTGATTCCGTTCGCATGTTGGACCCTCACTCGGCCGGCCCGGTGGCTGGCCGCATTCCTGGCGGCCGCCTTGCTGCTGCCGCCGCTGCCGATCGCGATCGGCAACTCCGGTCCACACCCCTCGGCGTTGTTGGCCGCCTGGGGCATGTTCTGCGGCCTGATCTGGCTGGCGGACTGGCGTTTTACATGGTCCGGAGTGAGCGCTCCGCTCCTTGTTTTGACCGCTGTTCTCATGGGCAGCGTTGGGGCGGCGGCTCTGCACTCGGGCCCGGAGATCGCCGCCGGCAGCTTGGCGCGGGTGGCTCTCTTCGCGATTCCCGTTTATGTCTTCCTCTATACTGCGAACGGCCCCTCTGCCGGAATCGATACTTTTCGTGCCGCGCGTTGGCTTTACGCGGCCGCCGCCGTCTCTGCGCTTTTCGCCTGCGTCGATTTCTACTATCAGTTCCCCGCGCCGGCCGGCTACGGACCGCAGTTTGTCTGGCTCGATTCCGGTGTATACCGCCGTGCACAGGGACTGTTTTATGAAGCCAGCACGTTGGGAAATTTCTGTGCATTCTTTCTGGTGATGATCGCCGCCGGACTCTCGCGGCCGCCGTCTGAAGCGCCGCTGTCCCGCAAAGCAATGGCGGTTGGAGGAGCCCTGTTTCTAGCGGCTTTGGTGCTTTCTTACTCCCGTGGATCCCTGATCAACCTGTTGGTAGCGCTGGCGGTGCTGGCGTGGCTCAACAGGCGGCGGCTGCGCTTGCTGCGCCGCGGGCCTGCTCTCGCAGCCTGCCTCGCCGTCGTGACGCTGTTGCTTTGGAAGATCTTTCCAGCTTTTGTCGAAATGTACTGGCTGCGATTGGACGCATCCGCCCAATATCTTTTTTCTTCCACGGAAGGAGTGCTGTCCGGACGCGTAGCAAGCTGGCAGATCCTTGTGGATTGGATCGCCGCACACCCCTGGCAGCTGCTGTTCGGACTCGGATACAAGACGCTTCCGTACAGCAATTACCTCGGCACAGAGGTAGTCGCCGACAACATGTATCTCAGCCTGCTGGTGGAAACGGGCATCGGCGGCCTCGCTGCCTTGATCTGGCTCAATTTCGCGATCCTGCGCGCGGCTTGGCAAGCAGCGCATGCAGCGGACGCGCGCCGGTCGTTTTTCGGCTCATGGATACTCTGCTTCTGGTCTGGACAGGTGGTGCAGATGGCATCCGGTGACCTGCTCACTTACTGGCGTGTACTGCCGGTCTATTTCTGGGTGCTCGCTGTGGCGATTCGCGCATGAAGCTGCTCATACTGGATCAGTTCAGCGAACCGGGCGGCGCTCAGCAGGCACTCGTGGAATTGCTGCCCGCCATGCGGGAGCGCGGCTGGGAGGCGCTGGTCGGCATCCCCGGCGACGGCCCGCTGTTCAGTCAAATCGCCGCAGTTGGTTTCGCCGCTTCACGCGTTGATTGTGGCCCCTATCATCCGGGCCGCAAATCGCTTGCAGACGTCTTTCGTTTTGTCCGGGGAATGCCGCACCTCGCTGGACAAGTCCGGTACATGGCGCACAAGGTCAGAGCCGATCTGATTTACGTGAACGGTCCCCGTCTGCTGCCATCCGTCGCGCGGCTCGGTGTGCCGGTGTTGTTTCACTCGCACAGCTACATTGCCGGCGGCGTGGCCCGGCGGCTCGCGGGCGAGGCGCTGCGGCGCGCGGATGCATCTGTCATCGCAGCGTGCCGCTATGTCGCGGCGCCCTGGACCAACTATGTCAAGCCCGGCCGCATTCGGGTCATTTACAACGGAGTGACAGGGTCGCCGCACATAGTCGCGCGGCATCGTGGCATGCTGCGAGTTGGTTGCGTCGGCAGGATCGCCCCCGAAAAGGGGCAGCGCGAGTTCCTGCGTGCGGCTACCATCATTCATCGCGCTCTGCCGCACTGCCGGTTTGTGGTTTCTGGTGCGCCCCTATTTGCCGACGCGCGCGCCCAGCGTTACGCAGCCCGCGTGCGTTTTGAAGCCGCCGACCTCCCGGTCGAGTTTACCGGGTGGCTTGCCGACCCTCGTCTGGCGCTTGCCGGCCTCGATCTGCTGCTGGTGCCATCCACGGGCCCCGAGGCGACGACCCGGGTGATTCTGGAGGCCTATGCGGCTGGAGTGCCGGTGATCGCCTTTCCAACCGGTGGGATTCCCGAAGTGGCCGGCGTCTCGGCCGGCTTGTTGGCGAGTTCCATCGAGCAGATGGCCGCCCTCGCGATTCAGCTGTTGGCTGGCTCGGCGGAGCAGCAGGAGCGGCTCTCGGAAGCTGCTCGCGAAGAGTGGCTTCGGAGATTCACGCTCGAGAGATACCATCAGGATGTGCTGGCCGCGATCGGGTGCGCGGTCACGGGCGCTGCGCCCCGTGAATTGACGAGCGCCTGAAATAGTCCAGCCGCACATACCGCCAGCAGCGCCGAGCCCGCCAGGACCGCACCGTAGCCGAGGTGCGCCAGCAGCCGGCCCGCTGCCAGCGCTGCCACCGTTTGCGCGGAGAACGCCACCATGTAATTGAGCGCAGCCGCTCCGCTGCGCTCGCGCTCTTCCACCCGGCTCATCAACAGCGCATTCAGGCCGGGCTCGCTCATCCATTGGAAAGCCATGTACCATGCGTATGCCAGAACAGCGGCCGAACCTCCACCCTGGGTTGACAGACCCGCCAAACCGGCTCCCGTAGCTGCCATCATCCACACGATGCCGGTCACCAGTCCCGCCTTGCGGAAGACGGCTGGAGCCATCGCCACCCCGACAAGCTGCGCCACCTGCGAACCGGAAAATACGCTGCCGATTCGCTGAACGGAAAATCGCAAGTGCGCGAAATAGACGTTCGCGAACGGATTGAAGCTTCCGGTGGCCAGGTTCCAGGCCGCGAATGCAGCCAGGTATCGGAGCAGAAACGGGCTTCGCGGGTAGATCCTGGCCCGCTCCGGCCGTGGCTCGACCACCTGGAGACGCCAAGCCGGAAACAGCGCCAGCGCCACCAGCAGGGCGGCCAGCAGAAGCACCGGTTGTTTGCCGTGCATCCAGCCGGACAACAGCCCTCCGGCATAGTTGCCGGCAATTCCCACGGCAAACATCACTGCAAAGAACAGGCTGAATGCCAGAGGGCGTCGCTTCTCGTCCACCGTCCCGGCAATGGCGGGGTTCATTACCACGGCCCATACCGCGAAGATGCTCCCGGCGGAAAATGCCAGAGCCACCAGCCAGACGCGCGAAACCGCCAGGGCGCGTATCAGGACGATTGCAGCCGTGCAGGCGATGTCCGTGAGCAACACTCTCCGAAGGCCGAAGCTGCGCGCCAGGAAAGCCGCCGGTAAGGTGCCCGCGATACTGCCGATGGTTGCGGCGGCTCCTACCATTCCCAGAAAATCCTCGCGATAGCCCAGGTCCGTCAAGTGCAGGTTGTAGAGCAGGAAGAAAATGAAGAGGCCCAGATTGAACTGAACCGCAGTTGCCAGAAAGAGCCAGAACTGCCGGCTCAGGCCGTTCGCCCGTCCCCACCAGATGGCACCGGAAACCGCCACACCGCCCAATGAGACCGCGTGGCGCCGAATCCGCCGAGCCATGTACGATAGGTGCCGCGCCTTGTAGCCGGCGCGTTTCCGCCAGGTCAGTTGGCCCTCCGCAACGTGCGCACCGCCGCCGTCGCGCGGCAGCGTGAGCGGCAGCAGCCGTCGACGCGCCACTCCCCAGCAGTCGCGGCGCGTCTCCAGCAGGCTCAGGTGCAGCCAGAGTTCCTCCTTGTTCGCGTCAAACTGGGCTGTCGCCGGCGCTGCTGCAAAGTGGGCAAACCACTGTTGGGTGGCGCCAGGCAGGGCGGCTATTTCGTTCTCCAGGGCGGGCGCGACTCGGCATCCGAACCATTCGCTCGCAACCCGGAACGCCACCGCTTGCAGCCGGCGCAGGTGCGGTGGATGCATTGAGATCCACACCTCCCAGAATCGGTCGTCGTGGGCAACCGCCTCCAGGAATGCTGCGATCTCGTATGCATGGAACGGAATGCTATCGCCGCGCAGCAGGTGGCGCAAGAAGTGCAGGCCGGCATAGGCCAGTGCGTCGTGCAGACACAGAATGCCAAGCTTGACGCCCGCGACTGGCGCCTTGGTGCGGCGCTCCCAGAAGTCTCCTGTTCCCGGCGCCGGCAGGCGTTCCAACGCATCGTTCCAGAACCGGAAATGAAGCTCGACCGATAACGGGATCTCCGTATCGAAGAAGTCACCCCGCCACTCCCAGCCAGTCTTGCGAATCAGAGTGGGCAGATGATCGGTGGGGGATTTCTCCATTCCGGGGAGCCGGGTAAAGCCCAAATCGCACAGGGCCGCCTCCGCTGCGTACACGCTTTCGATCGGCGTAAATAGATCGATGTCGTACTGGACACGGTCGGCAGCCGGCGTTCCGAACAGGGCGCAATGGGTGATCCCTTTCAACGCCAGAAACTCGACACCACCCGCGCCCAGGCATCGCGCAATCGAGCTGTATGCTGCTTCTGTGCGGCGCAAGCGCTCCTGGTTCTTGACGGCGTCGCGATCCGTTCGCTCGCGTACCCAATCAGGCATGGCGTCGCGCGCAACCCGCCGCAGGGGGAGTGTCAGATGCGAACGGTCGCAGTATTGGAGCGCACGCCGCCAGTCACGGTCCGTCAACCGTCCCATCGGTTTCAAGTCTGCCGAGGCAAGGTGCAGGGCAGCGAGCGCCGCTGCCGGGCCTGCGGGAATCGAACGGCATCCAGGCCACGGGTTGGGCCACGCGCCTCTTGCTGCCGGCGTCATTGGCTAAAAGCTGTAGCGCAGTGCGAACTGCATGCGCCGTGGATCGCCGGAAGTGAAGAGCCGGCCAAAGAACGGCCCGAAGTCCGGATTGCCGCCGGGAATTCCCCAGTTCGGGTGATTGAAGGCATTGAAGCTCTCTGCGCGGAACTGAAGGGTACGGCCCTCGCCCACCTGGAACTGGCGGTGCAACCCGAAATCGAAGATGTTGTTGCCAGGTCCCATAATCGTGTCGCGCCCCGCGTTGCCATACGTGTAAGGGGTCGGAGTGCTGAATGCGGCGGTGTTGAAGAATGCGTCCGTGCTTTGCTGGCTGCGCGGCAAGGCGATGCTTTGGCCGGGAACGAGATTGGGGCGGTTGGGCGTTCCAGAGTTGGCCAGGTCCAGCGCGAAGTAGAACGGCGTGATGGGCGTGCCGTCCTGCAGCGTTACCGTTCCGCTGATTGACCAGCGCCGCAGCAGCGCGCCAGCGGCACGCCACTCCGGCAACTGCCATACATAGCCGGCGCTGATGCGTCTACCAGGGTTAGAAAAAGACAGGCCGCGCTCCAGACGTAGGTTTCCTTCATCCTCCGCGCCCACGCTGTCGTATAAGCCCGGGATCACGCTATCAGCGTCATCGATCGACTTCGACCAAACGAAACTCGCTAGTAGAGAGAGTTCCGCCGAAAGGCTCTTTTCCGCCTTCACTTGCATCGAATTGTAGGACGAATTCGCAATGTGTTTGCGTTGAATGATGGGACCCAGCGAAGGAAAAGTCCGCAGGGACTGCAGGTCGCCCGGCCGCGGCGCAAGGTTCAAGCCGAGCTCGGTGTGCGCCGGCGTGTTGTAACGGTCATAGCGACCCAAATGGGTTCCCTTCGAACCGATGTACGCTGCTTCCAGGAGCAGACGGCCGGGCAGTTCGTGCTGGACGCTTCCGTTCCATTGCTGGACGTACGGGGCGGGCGCATTGGCATCCACCCCGAAATAGCTGGGAAAGCCGCTCGAGGCAGTATTCGGAAATCCCGCGCGCGTAGTTAGCACCGGCGTCTCGTTGCCGTTGGTCTGGTTCATCTCGTTCAGCAGACCATTCAATACGAGGTCGTAGGATTCGATCGCGATTTCGGGGCTCCAATAGATTCCATAGCCTGCGCGCAACACCGTCGTTCCGCCTGGCAGGAAGTCAGGCAGCTGCCACGCCAGGGCGACCCGCGGCGCGAAGTTGGCCCGCCGGGGGGCCATTGCCCGGTGGACGCGTTGCAGCGTCGGTACATTCGGTAAATCACTGTAATCCAGGTTGAGCATGTCATCGCGCTCCTCCGAGTACGGCGCCGCGTATTCGTAGCGAACGCCGAGATTCAGAGTCAAACGCCGGCTGATGCGCCAGGCGTCCTGCGCATATGCCGCGTACACATTGGAACGCAGATACGCCTGGCCGGACCCGAACGTCCGTGTCGTGTTCTGCGGATAGCCCAGCAGGAAATCGGCGAACGGATCGCCTGAGCCCACTCCGGAGCCGTCCTGGCTGGTGAACACTCCGGTGTAGGTATAGTTCCCGCGGGTCAGATTGCTCTGCAGATAATTGAAATCGAATCGCAGAAAGTCCACGCCGAATTGCAGCGAATGCTGCCCGCGGAGCAGCGAGAAACGGTCCGCCGCCTCCCAGATATTGTCGCGCTGCACTTGAGGCAGTGAGGGCGAGTCTGTCACCATGGAATAGTCGGTGGCATTGAAGTAGGGCAGGCCATAGCTGAAAGGGTCCGTCGGCGCGTCGGCAAGGCCGAGCTCTTGCGCCACATTGGTCTTGAAGGCGCTTTCCGGTACGTCGAACATGCGCAGGCGAGTGAAGGATCCGCGCGCCTCGTTGATCCAGCCGTTGGAGCTGATGCTGTAGGCCACTGCAGCTGATTGAGCGCGTACCTGCTCGGAAGTCGGTAACACCGGGAACGATCCCGCTACGACATTCCTCTCCTCGTTCAACGTATACCTTCCGGCGAGTGCGCCGCGGCCGAATTGCCGGTCGATTCGCCCCTGAACGCTATTAGTCGCGTTCTGGTTTGGCGTGGAGTCTAAGTAGTTGCCACCCGGACTATCGCTATTCGGCAGCGGTTCATACCGGGTTAGGAAATTTGTGGCAATCGGGTCGATCTGCGTTTGCGGAATTGTGTTGCCGGGAAACGGCGTACGCGCGCCAGACGCCTCCAGCGAGAGCGGGCCGTAGATTACGTTCGGGCCGCTGAATTCGCCGCTGCGGACGGCGGCGTCCGGCACAATACCCAGCGTCGAGTTTCCCGCATTTTGCCGGAAGCCCTCGTAAATGCCATAAAAGAATGTGTTCTTCAGCGCGGGAATAGGCCCACCCAAGGAGGCGCCAAACTCGTTCTGGCGGAAAATAGGCCGCGGGAGGGTGGGATCATCGAAAAAGTTGCGCCCGTCGGTCGCCTCGTTGTTGAAGTATTCGAAACCCCCTCCGTGCAGCGTCTTGCTGCCGGACTTGGTCACGACATCGATCGTGCCGCCTCCCGCCTGCGGGAATTCCGCTCCTGCAAGCGATGAGCTGATGCGAAACTCCGCCACCGAATCCATCGGCGGATACACGGCAATGGCGAACGTGTTGCGGTCCGTGTCATAAGCGCCGTCGAGGAGAAACGCGTTGGCGGTGCTGCGGCTGCCGTTGACGGGAGGGTTCAGCGCCACCGAGCCGCGCGAGCCTTCCTGGATGTCATTGTTCACGTCGTGCGTGAACCCGCCCAGTTGCCGTGGAATCGCTCCCGGACCGAGCGTGACCAGTTGGACGACGTTACGGGACTCGAGAGGAAGGTCAGCGATTTTCGAGTTGTCCATGCTGTACCCAATAGACCCGCCATCGGCGTCCACCGGGGAAACCGAGGCCCGAACCGTGACGTCTTGCTGCGCCGTGCCGACATGAAGCCGAATCTCTAGCCTCCCGGTCTGGTCCACTGCGACGGTGATGCCGGTGGCCTCGTAGTTTCCGAATCCCGGCTTGTGCGCCGTGACCGTGTAAGTGCCGGGGGGGAGAGTGTCGAATACGTAACTCCCGCGCGAGTCGCTAAGCGTGGCACGGGAGAATCCCTTCGACGCGTCGGCTGCCTGCACAGCCACACCGCTCACTGCCGCGCCCGAGTCGTCCCGCACCTCACCCGATAGTGCTGCCGACCCTACCTGCGCACTCACCGATAGCGTTGCTGTAAGCATTACAAACGTGACCGCGGCCAGCGCTGCCAGGTCTTTCCAGACGCGCTCCATTATGCCGCGCTCCCCGTGTCGGGCCGGATGCCAATCGCCTCGCTAAAATCAGCAAGCAGGCGCAGCCCGTCTTCCAGCGACTCATACCGCAGGCGGCAGGCCGGGAGATGGAGCAGCCTGCCGGTGGCGCGCTCGTGCATCGCGTCCACTTTCTCGCCATAGCTGCACGAATTCAACAATTGCCGTGCTACTGCATCCGGCTCGACCTGCTGAAGAGCAGGCCTTGCGCGGGGTCCCCGGTCCAGCCATGCCAGGCCGCCCACCCTGCATCGCAGCGCCGTGCGGATTTCTGGGAAGGCGCGCATCGGTACCTCGATCGACAACTTGCCATTGGGCCGCTCGCGCGACCCGTAGTCGCCCAACTGGGGAAACAATTCCGGGGCGTCGTCACGAAACCGCGCCTGATGCGGCTTGCCGATCGCCACTGCGTCGGCGCTGCCGGCCAGCAGCCAGGTGCAATCGTCCGAGAGGTACGTCCATCCCGCGCATGCGGCGGCGAAGGAAAGCGTGCTTTTGCCGGCGCCTGACTCACCGCAGAGTAAAATCGCCGTTTCACCGCGGGCTACCGATGCGGCGTGCAGCGGAGCCAGGTAACGCTGCGCCAGCAGCGTGTAGGCAATCGATTCCAGGAACGACCAGCGCAAGAGCGTGTGGTCCGCCGCTGTTGCGCTCGTCACATAGATGGCCGCCATCTGGGCGTTGACGTCGATGGCCGCAAAGTTATGGCTATCCGAGACGATTGACAGCAGCGAGTTCTGCATCCGGAAGCGCGGCTGGACTGCCCGCGGCCCTTCGGCCTCCACCACGACTCGCAATTCCATCGGCTCGCAGGCGAATTCTGGCTCGTAGTCACGCCAGCACTCAGCTGCCGCCTCCATTACTTCGCGGGAGTTAGTGGCCAGATGGAGGCGGAACCCAACCGGATGGAAAGCTCGGCGCAGGTGCAAATCTATATTGCACAGCAACGGGTCGGGCCGCGTTATGCCCAAAGCGTCGTGAGTCCTCACAACCCTTGATAACATGGACCGACCTGTTACAGCGGTAAAACTCGTCAAGCCGCCCGTCATCTGCTCTTCGCGCGCAGTAAGCTGGATCTAAGTGCGGGTAGCGATCGTACATTACTGGCTCTTAGACCGTCGGGGCGGGGAGAAGGTACTCGACGCACTTTGCCGCCTTCTTCCGGGCGCGGATATTTTTACATTGTTCTCCGCGCCGCAAACCCTCAGCCAGGAGGTACGGTTGCACCAGGTCACAACCTCGTTTCTAAACCCTTTGCGGCGCTGGCATCGCTCCCTGCTGCCGCTTATGCCCCTGGCGCTCGAGAGTTTCGATTTGCGCGATTACGACTTGGTCGTGTCAAGCGAGTCTGGCCCGGCCAAGGGCGTGATCCTGTCTTCCTCTACGCGGCACGTCTGCTATTGCCACACCCCGCCGCGCTACCTGTGGGACCTGTATCCGGCCTACCGCAACGAGTGGACATCCTCGAGCTGGGCACGCGCGGCGATGACGCCGCTGACCAACTACCTGCGTCTGTGGGATTACGCTTCCGCGGCGCGAGTGGACCAGTTTGTCGCGAACAGCCGGAACGTGCAGACCCGCATTCGCAAGACTTACCGCCGCGATTCTGAAATCGTATACCCGCCTGTCGCAGTGGATTCCTTTTGTTGGAAGCCCCCGGAAGACTACTTTCTGGTCGTCTCCGGGTTGGTGCCATACAAGAGAGTGGATTGTGCGGTCCGTGCGTTCACTCGCAGTGGGCGGCGCTTGATCGTGGCCGGGGCTGGTCCGGAATACCGGCGGTTGAAATCGCTTGCCGGCGCCAACGTCACATTTGTCGGCCACGTGGCCGATCAGGATCTTTACGAACTGTACGCCCGCTGCCGCGCGTTGGTTTTGCCGGGCGAGGAGGACTTCGGTCTGACTCCGGTGGAGGCGCTGGCAAGCGGCAAGCCCGTGATTGCGCTGGGACGCGGCGGAGCGTTGGAAAGCGTGCCGTCCTCCGGCGGCGTGTTTTACAAGGAAGCCTCCGAGGGCGCACTCGAGGCCGCGGTCGAGCGCTTCGAGAGGATGGAGGGTCACTTCCGGCCCGCCTCGCTGCAGGCCTATGCCAGGCGTTTCTCTCCCGCGGAGTTCGCCGCGAAGATGGCGGTCCTGCTGGAAACCGGCGCCTGGCAGGACGAGGCGCTGCGCTCCTTCTAGCAGGTCGCGCCGCCTCGGAGGGAGAATCGGCCCCAGGCCCCAATCAAGCCCAAGAATCCGGGTTCGCCGCCGCGCCTTCCGTGCGACTGCAGAACGCTACAATCTGCTACATGGATTTGTTCTCTGGAGACCTGTGCCCGGAGAAAACTGCGCCGGCGCGCTGTCCGGTGCTCACTTCTCTATTGGCTCTGCTGGATCGAATCCCCGCCCTGCTGTGGGCAACGGACCGTGCGCTGCAGTTTACGTCCCTTACTGGATCCGGCCTTGGGGCAGCCAGTGTCCGCGCCAAAGACTACGCTGGCCGGCCGATCGAATCACTATTTCCCGGGACGGGGCGGACTAGAAAAGCCTTGCGCGCTCACCGGCAAGCTCTCCAGGGCCTCGGCGGCGTTTTCAATGTCGAGGTGGGCGGGCGTGACCTGGAGGCTCATGTGCATGCCTTGCGCGGCGTCGATGGCTCGATCGTCGGTGTGGTCGGAGTAGCCCTTGACAGCACGGAGCGCCTCGTGGCCGAGAGGGCCTTGCGTCTTTCGGAACAGAGCTTTCGTCTGCAGATCGAAGAAGCTCCCTATGCGATCTTCCGGGCGACCGAAAGCGGCCAGCTTCTCCAGGTGAATCGCGCGATGTTGGTGATGCTTGGATACGGCCCCGAAATGGAAGCGGATTTGCTGGCTTGTGACCTGCCGCTCATCTTCGCCACCGCAGCGGATTTCATCACCCTGCGGCAGCGGATGCTGGATGGCAGCAGCGTTCAGGGATTTGCCGCAACGTGGATCCGCCGCACTGGGGAAGAGATTCAGGTGCATATCGGCGGACGGGCCATCCGGGATGCGGCCGGCGCCATCCTGTATCTGGATCTTTTGGCGGAAAACGTGACCGGCAGGAAGCAGTTGGAAGAGCGCCTCATTCAGGCGGAGAAGATGCAGGCCATCGGGCAGCTTGCTGGAGGCGTGGCTCACGATTTCAACAACCTCTTGACCGTCATCGGTGGGCAGATCGAAATCGCTCTGGAGAAGGTATCTGAGGATCAGGTGCGGCGCAGTCTCGAAGACGCCAGGCGCGCTGCCGAACGAGCGGCTGCTTTAACAAAGCAGCTGCTCGCATTCAGCCGAAGACAAGTGCTGCACAGCCGGGTGCTGGACATCAACCGCCTGATCGAACAGCTGAGCCACATGCTCAGCCGCCTCCTCCGGGAGGACATCGAGTTGACCTTCGCTCTTGGAAGCGATCTTGGCTCCATACGGGCAGACCCGAACCAGATTGAGCAGGTCTTGGTCAATCTGGCCGTGAACGCCCAAGACGCGATGCCGCAAGGCGGTCGGTTGACCATCGAAACATCCCAAGTGCAAGTCAACGAGCGTGCCGCGGAGCCGCACGGGAACGTGGAACCCGGCTTGTACGTTTCGATCACGGTCCGTGACACAGGTCATGGGATGGATCGCGCAACTCAGGCGCACATTTTCGAACCGTTCTTCACCACGAAGGGAACCGGCGCCGGCACCGGCCTGGGGTTGTCCACGGCCTACGGCGTGGTGCGGCAAAGCGGGGGCCACATCCAGGTCGAAAGTCAGTTGGGGCAGGGGAGCACTTTCAGGATTTACCTGCCGCGCGTAGAGGGGATTGAGGCGCCAAGGCCCCCTGCGGCGTTGGGGGCCACGCCCCGCGGCTCAGAAGTCATCCTCCTCGCTGAAGACGAGGCCAGTGTCAGAAAGCTCATCAGCGCCCAGTTGGGGCTCCTCGGTTACCGAGTCATCTCGGCGTTCGATGGAGCCAACGCAATCCAGGTGGCACGTGAGCACCCGGGGAACATCGACTTGCTGCTTACCGACCTTGTGATGCCGAAATTGGGAGGGAAGGACCTTGCGGAGGAGTTGCGGAAAACGCTCCCCGGCCTTAAGGCTGTCTTTATCTCGGGGTATGCCGGCCATGCCGCATCACCAACAGACTTGGACCTTCCGGCAACCTATTTCCTGCAGAAGCCATTTTCGATACAGCAACTGGCGAAAATGATTCGCGAAGTGCTCGACGGCGATTTGCGATAGTCCGAAAAGGCCCCAAGCGGACTTTGCCGGGCCGC
>Ga0335080_10005839_pt1 | contig 12725 bp, 10 predicted proteins | sample Lox_Sample_34_FD_206720 | JGI IMG/M metagenome (GOLD analysis project Ga0335080, IMG submission 206720) | Soil microbial communities from Loxahatchee National Wildlife Refuge, Florida, United States - Lox_Sample_3.4 | ecosystem: Environmental > Terrestrial > Soil > Wetlands | place: USA... | reverse complement strand
CTCAGGTTTTAGGATTCGCCACACCGAGGGGCTGGTGCACTACCTGCTGCCGGCGCGATCGCGCGTAGACGTGGTGGAACGGAGTCCCCTGCTGAGCCGCTGGCTCCGTCACTTTGCGTTGCACTTCGCGATAGAAGCAGAACTTCCCGGGACGGCCACCGTATGAGCGAGCAAACAGCAGTAGCCGTGCAGGAGCGCGTCGACGAAAAGCGCGAGTTGCGGCGGTATTGGGACGCGCACCCGATTTCGACGGACAGCGTGCCGTACGAGGCGGGCAGCCGGGAGTCCTTCGAGGCGATTTACGCGAAGTGGAAAACGACCATCAACGGGATGCGGCTGGAGTTCCTGGAGTCGTGCCGGGGGAAGAAGGTGCTGGAGGTTGGCTGCGGGATCGGGAAGGATGCGCGCTTCCTGACGGAGAACGGGATTGACTACACGGGGCTGGACTACAGCTTTCGCACGCTGGGGCTGGCGACGAAGCACTTTGGCTTTGCGGGACTGGGCAAGCGGTTTGTAAATGGCGACGCGGTGGCACTGCCCTTTGCGGACGACACGTTTGGGCTGGCCATGTCCATCGGAGTGATTCACCACATCGTAGGCACGCCGGAAGCATGCCGCGAACTGATGCGGGTGACGGCTCCGGGCGGCACTGTGCGCGTGATGTTCTATAACAAGGAGTCGTACCACTACGCTCTGGTCAACTGGGTTGTGCGGCCCTTGATCTGGTTGATGCTGCGCATCCGATTCCTGGAAGCCTTCCTGAGATGGGCGCCGGAGAAGTACCGGCACCTTTACGCAATCGCGAAGGAGCAGGGGCTTTCAAGTGAGTTGCTGCTGGCCACCAGCGCGGACACCAGCTTCGCGGGCAGGAACAACTTCATTCCCAGGTCAGGATTCTGGTCGGAAAGCGAAATGCGGGAGCTGTTTGCGGGGCTGGAGGACTGCCGCTTCGTTCGCACCGATCTGAAGTATTTCCCACTGCCGTTCTTCCGGAGCTGGGTGGAGGCGCGGTGGGGATTCTTCCTGACGATGACGGGACGCAAGCCAGGCGCTCCGGCCCTGGTGGAGCGTCCGGCGGCTGCGATGAGCGTGGCGGCATGTGCTGCCTCGGGCGACTAGTTCGCGCCAGTCCGGACCAGGACTTCAACACAAGCGCCATGCGAGTACTGATTCTGGCGAAGCGATTTCCGCCGCTGTGCTGCGGTGTTGGTGATTACGCGTGCCGCATGGCGGAGACGCTTGTGGAGTCTGGTGAGCTCGTTGTGGTGCTGACGGAGCCGGCCGACACTCCGCGGCACATGGCCATCGGCGTGCGAGAGCACACTTTGGGCGGATGGTCCGACCTCCGAGCAGTGACGGAGCAGATCGTTGGTGCCGGGCCAGACTTTGTGCAACTCGAGTACTCCGGCTATGCCTGGGGCCGCTGGGGAGTGGCCTGGTGGCTGAACGCCCTGCTCTTTTCGCTGCGAGGGAGGGGAATCCCGGTGCGGATCGGGCTGCATGAGACCGCCATTCGCATGCGGCAGCACCCCTTGCAGATTCCGGTGGCGCTAGCCCAGTGGGTGCATATCGGACTGATGATTGCAGCGGCCGAGACGGTGTCCCTGAACATGCCATCGCGCGTCGAGACGCTGGGGCGCGTGTTTCCGTGGTGGCGGGCGAAGCTGAGGTACCGGCCTAATTCCAGCAACATCCCCGTCGAGCCGATGTCGAGAGAAGAGAGAACACGCTTTCGGATGGAGCGGGGAGTACGGGATGGCCAGCCGGTGGTGGCCACGCTCGGAATGTTTCACAGCGCGAAGCGATACGAGGAGCTGGTTTCAGCGATTGTGCGCATCCGCGACGCTCGGACGAACTTGTGGATGCTGGGAGACGTGGGGATGGCCGCGCCGGGGTATGTGGATGACCTGAAGGCCATCGCTCACGCCGCTGGCGTCGAGGGACGAGTCTGGTGGCCGGGGCGGCTGGAAGCGGGCAATCTCTCCCGGGCTTTGCAGGCTGCCGATGTGTTCGTACTGCCGCAGCCGGATGGGCACTTGACGCGCAGCGGATCGTTCATGGCAGCCGCGGCGCACGGGTTGCCGGTAGTGGCGGTGCGGGATCCCGATGGGCGGGATCAGGTTGAGTTCACCCATGGAAAAAACGTGTGGCTGGTGGCGCAGAGTACGCCGGAAGAGCTCGCAAACGGCGTGGATGCGTTGCTAAAGGACGCGCGCCTGACGCGGGAACTCGGCAACAACCTGCGTCAGCTTTACGAGGAGCGGTTCGACTGGCGCGTCACCGTGGGCCGTTTTCAGGCCGGCGGGACTGCCAGCGCCGTTGCCGACGCGCCAAACCAGGGGCCAGCAACATTTGCGACGGGACCGGGCGGCGGAGTTTCCACACCGGCAGGGAAGGCGAGAATTACGGCTGCGCACGCCGGCGGGACAAAACCTTGAGTCTTTCTCCACAGAAGCTGCCATTTTTGAGGCGCATGGTGCGGCATCGGCTGAGCGGGCGCCAGGCCGTTTGCCCGCATTGCGGCGGCACGACGTTGCGGCGCGTTGTGCGCAAGAAGCTGGTGCTCGATGTGTATGAATGCAAAGGATGCCTGCTGATGTTTCGCTGGCCGATGGAAACGGAGGAGGAGTTCAACCGGTTCTATCAGGCGGAGTACCGCGAGGGGGCGATCACGAACCTGCCTACACCGGCTGAGCTGGAAAGCATGCGCGTCGCGGGCTTCGTGGGAACGTCGCTGGACATCAGCGCAAAGATTGTGCTGCTGAAGGCGCTCGAAGCCACGGGTCGCGTGCTGGACTACGGCTGTTCCTGGGGATACGGAGTGTTCCAGCTTCACGCGGCCGGGTATGAGGCGACGGGCTTTGAGATTTCGCGGGCGCGGGCTGAATTCGGCCGCAGGTCGCTGGGCGTGGCAATACTGGAAGATTCCGCGGCGATGGAAGCGCTGCCGGGCGGCTCGTTTGACGTGATCTTCACGAATCATGTGGTCGAGCACCTGCGTGGGATGCGACCTGCGTTCCGCCTGTTCGCCCACCTGCTGCGTCCTGGAGGCCTGCTGTTCTGCGTGCTACCGAACTTTGCGGGCCGCGAGGCGCGGAATGGGCGCTTTTTGAATTGGATAGGGGAGGCGCACCCGATTGCACCAACGCGCGACTTCTTCCTGCGAAATCTGCCCACCGACGGCTTTCGTGAGGTCCAGGCGTTCTCAGGCCCGTTCACGGAATCGGTCGCGCGGAGTGTTGCCTCCGCGGAATACGGACGAATGGAGCAGGACGGAGACGAATTGCTTGTCCTGGGACGGAGGCGATGAACCGCGGCAGAATCAACGAGCTTTCGCTGAAAGAGATGCCAGGGCATGGCCTCTCGATGCCGTTGATCGTCTCCATCGTGCTGGCCGGCGCGGCCATTTTGTGGGTAGCCCCAAAGGCGGCGAGAGGGGATTACCGCGACCTGATCACCGCGTTCATCCTGCTACAGGGCCTCTGGATCATCCTGTTCTGGCGGATGGGCGTGTATCTCTTCATGGTGTATGTGGTTATGGAAGGCTTTCTGATCAACTATTTCGACGGCCTCTCGCAATTGAATCTGGTGAAGGACGTATTTGTTGCACTGTTGTTCCTGTCGGTGGCGGTGATGCTGGTCATGCGGCAGCGAGCTCCCATTCCACGGCTGGGTTGGGTAATCCCATTCGCGGGATTTGCAATCGTGTATGCGGCGGAGGTCTTTAATCCAAATCTGCCGTCCGTGTTTGTGGGCTTGGTGGGCATTCGCGTAAAGCTGTTTTATTTCCTGCTTGTGCCCGTCGCATTTTGGTTCTTTGATTCGCGGGAACGCGTGGTGCGTTTCTTTCTCTTCATGGTCGCGCTTTCCATTCCTGTCGCCGCTTTCGGGATTGTGCAGTACGTAAAGGGGCCGGCGTGGCTCATCGGTATTTCGCCTGGTTTTGCCCGCGCGGTGTTTTTTGCGTACGAAGGGGCGGGACCCGACGGCGCCGCTTTTCGCACATTCTCGACATTTGTGCATACGGGAGCGTTTTCGCAGTATCTTGCGCTCATGATGTTGATCACTGCCGCGCTGTGGGGCCTTTACCGGATGCAAGTGCAGCGACTGGTGATCGGAGCTGTATTGCTTCTGCAGTTTTCGGCCCTGCTGACGACCGGCGGCCGGACTTCGTTCCTGCTATTCATCGTGTGTGTCGCATTGTGGTGGTTCTTTCAACGAGGTTCTCTGCGACTGGCCCCTGCGGTGGTGCTTCTACCGATCTTTTTCTATGCAACGACCGTTTTGCTGGGCGGCGGCTTTCTGAGCAGGTTCTCGACCGCCTTCGACCCCGAAATTGCCGAGCAACGGAACATTCCATTGATGACCGGGTGGCTCGCGGCATCCATGCAGGCGGATTGGGCAGGCCTGGGGGCGGGCTACGCTTCCCTGGCCTCGCGTCACGTTGCGGAGACGCCTCTCAACATAGGAGCCGTTGAAAATGGGCTGGCCCAGATCCGCTATGAAGCGGGACTGCCCGGGCTGATTCTTTACGTCATCTTCTTGTTCGTGTTTGTGTTTTCGTGCGCGCGGCAGGCATTTCGCGTGGCCGACCCTGCGGTCAGGTGGTTCGTGACGCCGGTAGCTGCATTCGTTATCATGAACGTAATGCTCATTCCCATCGGCACACCATTCGATGTAATGCCCACGAGCATCTACCTCTGGTTCTTCGCCGGCTTCCTGGGCCGGGCCACCACGTTGGAGGTGCCCCAGGAATTCGCGGCTCAGGAGTCGCTGGCTGCATGAGGCCGGCAAGCCAAGGCGGCGTCCGGGAAGCGGCGCGCCCGTTGCGCGCGCTGTTCGTGGACAGCCAGAGCGAGCTTGGCGGAGCGGGCTTTGCGATGCTCACGCTGCTCGAGGCGCTGGATCGCGCGGAGGTCGCGCCGTTCTACGCCTCGCTGGCCGCGGAGGATCCGGAAATCCGGCCGCGGGTGGAGGGGTTGGGAATCGCCGCCTTCCACGTGCGGGCGGGCCGATTCCGGTCGGTTGGCCGCAGCGCCAAGGCCATTCTTGAACTGCGAAAGCTGATTCGGAAGAACCAGGTCGACGTGGTGGTGGCCAACTCCGGCCACCCGCTGTTGTACGTGCGGCCCGCCGCGATGGCCACGGGCTGCCCCTCCGCGTGGTGGGTGCATGGCTACGCGCCGGTGCGCGGCGCGAACGAGGAGCCCATCGCGCGGGCGCAGCGTCTGCTTTCAGCGGATTTGATTCTGGCCAACTCCGAATTCACGGCGCACCAACTATCTGCGGACTTTCCTCACGAGACCGTGCATGTTTTGAGGCCCGGAGTGGACCTGTCGCGCTTTCGTCCTGACCCCGCGGCAGGTGCGCGCATACGACAGGCCGAAGACCTGACCGCAAACGAGCCAGTGATCGGCATCTTCGGGCGGCTGCAGCGGTGGAAGGGGCAGCACGTCTTTCTTCGTGCGGCAGCGCTGCTGGCCGGCCGAGGGGTGAAGTTCTCGGCGGTAGTGGCTGGCAGCACGATGTTCGGAATCGAGCCGGAATATGCGGAAGAACTGCGGCGCCTGGCCGCGGTGCCGTCACTCGCGGGCCGCGTCCGCTTTCTAGGCAACTGTAAGAACCCGCAGGAATGGATGAATGCGTGTGACGTTGTGGTCCACGCTTCGATTGAGCCGGAGCCCTGGGGGCTGGTGGTGGCGGAGGCAATGGCGTGCGGGCGCGCCGTTCTCGCGTCGGCGGCCGGCGGTCCGCTCGAGATGATTGACCACAAGAGAACCGGCTGGCTGGCCGCGCCGGGAGACGAGGTGGCACTGGCCGCGTGGATGGAGATACTGCTGGCGAACCCTTCGCTGCGCGCCGAATTGGGCGCGGCGGCGCGGCGCCACGCGGAGTCCGAGTTCAGTCCACGACGGACGGCTGCGGCCCTGACGACGCACCTCTGGCGGCTTTGGGCCACGAAGATCGACAGCATGCAATTGTTGCCCGAGCTTGCCCGCTGACCTGGCGCTGTTCCCAGCTACATGCTGACATTCAGGAGCATCGCGAAGATCGCGAATCCTCCGTACTTGTTTCGCCCGATTCAGATGGCGAACCGGGTGTGGCGAGAACTGACCTGGAGGTCCAGCGATCGAGAAGTGGTGCGGTTGCCTTGGGGGCTCGCCATCGTGATCAATCCTCACGAGGCAATCGGCCACAACATCGCGACGCGTGGCGTTTACGACCTGGCGGTGACAGAGACGCTCTGGAGGCTTCCCGACCCCGGGGAATTGGTGGTCGACGCGGGAGCCAACATCGGCTACACAGCCAGTTTGCTGGCTGTCCGCGCGGGCGCCCGGGGACGCGTGCTGTGCTTTGAGCCTCACCCCGAGGTGTTCGTCTGCCTGCAAGAAAATGTAAGCGCGTGGAAGGACGACGCGCGATGCGGAGCGTTCCTGTTGCGCCAAACGGCGCTGGGCGGCGCGAGCAGCGTTTCCACCCTCGAGACCAGCGACTCTTTCGGGCACAACCGGGGAACCGCGAGGGTCGCCGCTGCCGACCGCCGCAGCGCTGGCGGCCTGAGCGTGCAGGTGGAGCGGCTAGATGATGTGCTCCGCCCTAGCGAAGAGATCGGAGTGATGAAGATCGACGCCGAGGGCGCCGAACTGGAGATTCTCAGAGGCATGCAGGCGATCCTCGCAGCGCGGAGGGTGCGGGATATCGTTTTTGAGGAGACGAACGGGTATCCGGCAGCGACGCACAAGTTTCTCGCATCGCGCGGCTACATGGTGTTCGGACTGCAGGCAGGCCTCTTCGGCGTGCGGTGCCTCCGCGATGCCCCGCCAAAGGTCGTGGCTCAAGGGGATCCACCGAACTACCTGGCAACAATTGCGCCGGAACGTGCGTTGGAGCGGCTGGGCCGGCCTGGCTGGCGCTCCTTTGGCATTCTAAGCGGCATCGGAGCGGACAATTGACCTCCGCATCGCAGCATGCGGGCCAATCGGCCCGGCGGCTTCTCCGCGGCGAATCAGTTGCGGATTACGCGATTCGCGACGCGCTGCTACGCCATCCGGAGTATGTTGCGGGAACTGTACTCGATCTGGGATGCGGATCGCGGCCCTACGAAAACTGCTTCAACGGCAGGGTGAAGCGGTGGATTGGCGCGGACTATCCGGCGAGCGGCCATCCCCCGGCGCTTGCGGTGGATCTGTTCGCCGACGCGATGCAGTTGCCGTTGGCTGGCGAGTCATTCGACGCCGTGCTCTGTACGCAGGTCCTGGAGCATGTTCCCGAGCCGCTTCACGTTTTGCGTGAAACCTACCGCGTGCTGCGCCCCGGCGGCCACTTGGTGCTGACTGCGCCGCAATACAACGGCCTTCACGGCGAGCCACAGGATTTCTTTCGCTACACCCGATATGGACTGGCATATCTGGCCGGCAAGGCCGGTTTCGAAGTGCGTGAGATCGAGCCGCTCGGTGGATTCATTTCCATGTTCACGTTTCTGACGACGATCCACTTCTCACCGCTGCGCATGCGGCCCATCGCGGGACTCTGGCAGTGGGCGGGGTGGAAGCTTGATCAGATGTTTCCCCGGCCGAAGGACTGCATGGGTTACCTGATGGTTGCGCGGCGGGCCGCCTCGCCGGCAACGAGCAAACAGGTCTCCTGACGCATACGCGGCGAAATGGAGTAACTGCGATGAGTGCAGCAGGAAGAAACGCACCGCCCATCGGCGCGGCCGACGGTGGCTTCACGCTCAACGAGCTGGAGCATTACTGGCAGCAAACTCACCACCGGATCGCTTGCGAGCAGGATGCCGCGTCCGCGATCGTCGAAGCGCATCCGCGGCTGGTGAACTTGTTCGACGACTTCGCGCACCGGCTGGGGATGCGGGCGAATTTCAAACGAATCGGGCCTTTGCAGGGCCGCCGCGTGCTGGACCTGGGGTGTGGACGAGGCCGTTGGGTGAAGGAGTTTGCTCGCCGCGGCGCAAAAGTCACCGGTGTGGACTGGTCGGAGGAAGCGCTCGCGCAGGCCGGCAGGCGCGTGCCGGGAGCAACGTTCCTGAAGATGCCGATCACGAAACTGGAACTCCCAACGCGATCCTTTGACGTGGTGAACTGCGTAACGGTCGTGCAGCACCTGCCGCACGCTGCGCAGGCCACTGTGCTTGCCGAAGCGGCGCGAGTCCTGGTTCCGGGCGGGATGCTGTCACTGGTGGAGCTGATTGCGGTGGAGCCGGGACCGCATGTCTTTCCGCGCACGGCCGCAGCATGGGACGCACTTGCGCGCATTAACGGTTTCGTTCTGGTGAGCGTACGGGGCTGCAGCTATGAGTTGGTCTTCCGTCCCTACAAGGCCGTGATGAAGCGATTGCGCGCGGGACGGGGGATCTCGAGCACGGCGGGTGTCGGTTCACGGTCGGGCCTCAGCTGGAAGCAGAAGGCGAATCGCCTGCTGATGGGCACACTGGCGTTGCCCTCGTTTCCCATTGAGTTGTGTTCCCAGGCACTGCCGGTAGGCGCAGCGACCCACGCGGCGATGGTTTTCCGCCGTGGCGAGAAATAGAAGTCCGTTGACTGCCACAGACCAAACCCGCGCGACACAGCCGGCCCGCATCCCAAGCGACGTTCGGCGTATGCGCATTGCCGTGGTGACGCCTGAGCTGCATCGCACCGGGGGCACGGAGCGCGCCAACGCGGAGATCGTGGCGGCGTTCGCGCGCGAGCATGACGTGTGCCTTTACGCGCACCGCTGGACGCCGGACCCCGATGTGAAGCTGTGCTTCCACCATGTTCCGCTGATCCCAGCGCCGGGAATCCTTCGGTATCTGAGCTTCTATCACGCAGCTTCGCTCGCGGTTGCCGCGGGCGCGAAGCGGCACCGCGGCTACGACGGCGTTTACTCGCCCGGCGCGAATTGCCGCCAGGTAACGGTGTCCACGGCATGGTTTTGCCAGGCCCGCCAGCTCGCGCTCTTCCGGTCAGGGGATCATCGGCCGCGGCCGGCGTCAGCGATGGACTGGCTGAAGCTGGCGAACCGTTGGTTTTTTGCGTGGGTCACTTCCGGGTGCGAGCGGCGGTTCTACCAGTCGCAGCGCCTGCAGCGCGTCGTGGCGCAGTCGCACCTGCTGGGAAATGATCTGACCAATTTCTACGGTGTCCCCGCGTCGAAGCTGGAAGTGGCGCACGGAGGCGTGAATGCCGCGACGTTTGATCCGGCGGAACGGTTGTCGTTGCGGCCCCGCGTGCGGGCCGAACTCGGCATTCCCGAAGGCCGGTTTGTGTTCTTCTTCATCGGCAACAACTGGCTGATCAAGGGCCTGTACCACGTTCTGCGCGCCATGGTGGAGGCGCCGGATGTGTTCGTGGCTGTCGTTGGCGCCGATGTGGAGCGACGCGAGTCATGGGCCCGGTTCAGTCGCGAGTTGGGAGTTGCGGAGCGGCTGTACTACCTGCCGAGGCGCCGCGACGTGATCGCATATTACGCGGCCGCCGACGCGCTGCTCGCGCCTTCGGTATATGACACGTTTCCCCTGATGCCGATGGAAGCGATGGCATGCGGCCTGCCCGTGATCACCAGCGCGCAGACGGGCGTGGCGGAGATTCTGGGGCCCGAGGATGCGCTGGTCGTGTCGAACCCGAAGAACACGGCCGAGATGGCCCAGGCGATGCGGCGCATGGCATCTGATGCGGAGCTGCGCGCGAGGCTGGTGGCCAACGGCCTGGCTCTTGCGCGGCGGAATCCCTGGGATCGGTTGCAGCAGGCTGTGACGCGTGAACTGTTTGCCCAGGCGCAGCAGCGTTCCGGCGTGCATTCTGCCTGCGAGGCACCGGCAACGGCGAAGGCGGTTGGCGCATGAAGGCGCTGCGAAAGCGCCGTCTGCGGGTACTGCTGGTCGGCACGGAATTCTTCCGCAGCTATGGCGGCATCCAGTCAATCAACAGGCTACTGGTGCGAGCGTTCTGCGAAATGGGCCGGCGTACGCCGATGGATCTGGAGGTGCTGAGTTTCACTGACGGGCCCGAGCATTTTCCTTCGGCGAACTGCGGGGATTCGCCGGTGCGTTGGTTCGGTGCGAGCCGCCGGCGCACGGCAATCGCGCTGGAATTTGCGAAGCGCGTGTCCATCGTGCGCCCCGATCTTGTGTTGTTCACCCATGTGTCGTTGCTGCCGCTCGCCGAGGTCATGCCGCTACTCGCACCCGGGACGCATATTGCAGCCCTGGCCCACGGGACGGAGGTGTGGAAGCCGCTGGGCGGGAAGGTCAAACGGGCCATGCCGCGCGTGGACTCCTGGGTGACTCCCAGCGCGTTCACGGCGGGGAAACTCACTGAGGTGCACTCCATACCGAAGGAACGTATCAACGTGATTGCGCACGGTCTGGATCCGGATTGGACGGCTGAGGGTTCCGCTGAAATCACTGCCAATCCTTCGCCAGTTCGGACAGGTATGTCGCTGCTCAGCGTGACCCGGCTGAGCCGCGCTGATCGCCAGGGAAAGGGAATCGAACTCGTGTTGCGGGCCCTGCCGGCGGTGCTCGAACGGCATCCCGGCGTCCGCTACACCGTGGTGGGCGGCGGGGCCGACCTGCCGGCGATGGCGGACTTGATCCAGAAGCTGGGACTCGGTGCGCGCGCAACGCTGACGGGGGCGCGGCAACTGGAGGTACTGCGCCAGGCGTATCTCGAATCCGATGTCTTTGTCTTGCCGACGCAGGTGGAAGGCTTCGGGGTTGTCTTCCTGGAGGCCATGTACAGCCGTTTGCCGGTTGTGGCTGTGCAGGCCGCAGCGACGCCCGAAGTCGTGGAGGACGGCGTGACCGGCATTCTGGTGCCGCCTGGAGATTCGAGCGCGCTGGCGGCTGCACTCGTCGCACTGTTCTCGAACGAAAATCGCAGGCGGGCGATGGGAGAAGCGGGCCGGCGTCGGGTGGAGCGGATGTATTGTTTTGAGCACTTCACGCAGCGCTGGGAGCTGTGGCTCGCTTCGCAAGTGCCGGAAGCGTTGTACGCTGCGCGCCAGATCGGGACCTTCGCGTCCATGAGTGCCGCGGCGGGGGCTGCTTAGCGATGTGCGGCATTTGCGGCTTGTGGGAACGCGAGGCGGCGACCACTGACGCATTGGCGGCGATGCTGCGCCAGATGGTTCCCCGCGGACCGGACGACGAAGGCTCGACAGAGATTCACCCTCACACCGGCGGTTCGCTCAGGCTGGGAGCGCGACGCTTGGCGATTCAGGATCTGTCGCACGCGGGGCACATGCCGATGCAGGATCCGGTAACGGGCGCCTGGCTGGTCTTTAACGGCGAGATATTCAACTTCCAAGAGCTGCGGCGGGAACTGGAAGGGCGCGGCTGCGCGTTCCGTTCGCAGGGGGACACCGAGGTGCTCTTGGTGGCTTACCGCGAATGGGGCGAGCAGTTCCTGGGGAAGCTGCGAGGGATGTTTGCGTTCGCGATCTGGGACCCGGCGCGCCACACATTGTTGCTGGTGCGCGACCGCCTGGGGATCAAACCGCTCTACTACACGAGCGGGCCGGGCCGTTTTTTGTTTGCTTCCGAACTGCGAGCGCTGCTCGCAAGCGGACTGGTTAGGCGTGAGCTGGACATTACGGGCCTCGATTCGTTCCTGAAGTTCGGCGCTGTGCAGGAGCCGGTGACCATGGTGCGCGGCGTCCACCTGCTGCCCGCGGGTTGCCTGCTGCGCTGGCAGGGCGGCGAGGCGCGCATCGAGCGCTACTGGGACCTGCCTCCGGCGGCGCTGCCACTGAACGGCAACTCGCGCATTCGCGCGCAGCACGTGGAAGAGCTTCGCGAGGAGCTCGATACCGCGGTACGCATGCGGTTGGTGAGCGACGTTCCGTTGGGCGTATTCCTGAGTGGTGGTCTGGATTCGACGGTACTGGCGGCGATCGCCGCGCGGCACTCAACGCGGCTGAAGACATTCACCGTAACGTTCGCGGAGCAGCAGTTCGCTGAGGGTGCGAAGGCACGCCAGGTGGCGCGGCTGCTGGAGACGGAGCATCACGAGATCACACTGTCGCAGGGAGACCTGCTGGACACCCTGCCGGCCGCAGTCGCAGCCATGGACCAGCCGACAGTGGACGGAATCAACACGTACATGGTGTCGCGTGTAACCAAGCACGCTGGTGTAACAGTGGCGCTCTCCGGGTTGGGCGGCGACGAGCAGTTCGCGGGCTACCGTAGCTTTCGCATGGTGCCACGCATGGAATGGACTGACCAGCGCGTGCCTGCATGGTTGCGGCGGGCGGCCGCAAGTGCGGCCAGCCCGTTCCTGGGAGGCAGCACGCGCGGACAGAAAATGAAGCTCTGGCTTCGTGGAATGGATGCGTTCCCCCATCCGTTCTATGTCTCGCGGCTGATCCTTTCCCCGTCACAGATCGCGCGGATGCTGCGCACGGAGCGGCTGCTTCAGGTCGATTTCGGCGCGTTTGAAGCCGAGTTTGCACGGCAGCGAAGGGTGATCGAGCAACACGACGCGGTGAACCGCGTGGCCTGCCTCGAATTGCTGGTTTACCTGCGAAACACGCTGCTGCGGGACACGGACTCCATGAGCATGGCGCACTCGCTCGAGGTGCGCGTTCCCCTGCTGGACCACCGGGTGACGGAAAAAATGCTGCTCCTGCCGGGGCAGTGGAAGCTCGAGGACTGGCAGCGCAAGTCGATGCTGGTGGCGGCGGCCGGCCGCGAACTGCCCTCGAAGATTCTGAGGCAGCCGAAACGG
>Ga0335080_10005836_pt1 | contig 12727 bp, 8 predicted proteins | sample Lox_Sample_34_FD_206720 | JGI IMG/M metagenome (GOLD analysis project Ga0335080, IMG submission 206720) | Soil microbial communities from Loxahatchee National Wildlife Refuge, Florida, United States - Lox_Sample_3.4 | ecosystem: Environmental > Terrestrial > Soil > Wetlands | place: USA: Florida... | reverse complement strand
GCCGTACGGTGATACCCCGCCCACTACCACCCCCGAACCAACTCCCGATCCGCTGATGGTGTGACCGTTCAGGTCCAGCGTCACGTGGGCCGGAATGCCGTCGATTCCAAGTCCATTGTTGGGACAAGGTCCGAGGTCCGCGGTAAGCGTTGTATCTGTTGTGATGTTATCGCCGCACTGCAGCGCGTATGCCGAAACCGCGAACCCGCAAAAGCTGGCAAGAATGAATGGCAGCAACCGGACCGCAATCCGGGACAGGGGCGCAAACCTGATATTTCTCATCTCCTCTTCCCTTTCGAATTCAGATCCTGGAGCAAACCACTCCATGCAAGTGGAAGCTTGTCAGAATCAAATTTAGGGGGAAGGCGTTCGCGTCGCGAATACTATAACATCAGTTGCGCCGCAGCTTAACATGTAATTGATGGAGGGTGTAAGGTATGCCCTCCGGTTGTTCCAGGGCAGCGATCGCTTGTCTCACCTCCAGATCGCAAGCTCTTTTTTTCTCTTGCGGTATCTGCATAAAATGTCCCTCGATCCGGACCCACCAGCCCCAGTGCCCCTCCAGAGTGTCGTAGTAAGTGGTGTGCGATTCTTCCACAGACAACTGTGACGGATCGAAAACCTGGCTGAAGAGTTTATGGGCGGCCTCTCGCGTCAACTGCTTCCGCATCCGCGCCGATTCCAGCAGGCGCTGCGGTCCCATGTGCTTAAGGAAGATCGGACTGGTGGCCTGTATGAACTCACGCCCATTGTTGCGCCCGATAAAAAAGAGATCCATCTCTCCCGTAGGCTTGAGTACTCGCGCCAGTTCCCTCACTGACGCTTCCAGGTTGGTGGTCCAGTGGAACGCAAAAATGCTGAACGCATAGTCCACCGAACCCGAATCCAGCGGGATGCTTTCGAAACAGCCGTTCATCACCCGCACTTCGGGCAGATTTCGCGTCCGCTCGGCCGTCAGCTGTACCATGCTCTCCGCTGGATCGATCGCCACCCAGCGAACTCCATGCCGCCCCTGGCCTGCCAACTGAGCAATCGCCCGCCCCGTGCCGCAGCCGACGTCGAGCACCACCCCATATTCTTCCTTGATGAGCAGCGAATTCAGCGCCTGATTTGCCGCTCGCCCCCAGCACGACCGGACGTTTGCGTCCTCGTCATACTGGTGTGCCAGCCGCGAGTAGGTCTCTACAATCGGGTTGGTGATGGTTGCCATTCCGCACTCCCCTGTTTCGTCGAACTCTCAGCCCTGACTGGCTTTGGAGGCCAGCAGCATGTCGTATTGCCGGGTCCAGCCGCGAACCATCGCGGCGGCAGTGAACTTTTCTTCCACCGTCGCGCGAGCGGCCTTGCCCATCTGCCTCGCCTTTTCCCGATCGCGCAGAAGCGCCAGGATCCGTTCCGCCGCCGTCCGCTCGTCTTCGCTCGGGACCAGGAAACCGCTGTGACCATCCTGGATCGCCTCCGGGTTGCCGCCCACCGAAGTCACCACGCAGGGCAGCCCTGTTGCCATCGCTTCCAGAATCGCGTTAGAGAAGCCCTCGCTTCTCGAAAGCATGCAAAACATCGTCGAAAGCTTCAGCAGTCCGGTTACATTCTCTGTCCGTCCAAGAAAGGTCACGTTTTCCTGAAGTCCCAGCTCCCGCACCAGGCGCATCAGGTGTTCGTGATGTTCCCGGTCGATGATCTCGCCGGCAATCAGAAACCGCGACTGTGGAAACTCCCGACACACGATCGCCGCCGCCCTCATCAGCACATCGAGTCCCTTCACCGGACGTATATTCGCCACCGTACTGATCACCGTAGCCCCGCCCTGCAGGCCGATGCTGGCGCGCAACCGTTCAACTCCGTTCGAGGCGGCTATCTTCTCCATCTCGATGCCGTTGTGAAGCGTCACCACCTTCTGCGGGTCAAGTCCGTCATTCTCGATCAGGAAGCTCCGCACCTGCTCCGAAACCGCCTGTACTTGATCAACCAGCCGGTTGACCACTTTGTATCCGATCCCGTGCTTCGGCGAGCGGAAGTAGCCCATGTCGCGGCGGCTCGACACCAGGATCGGACAGCCGCTCAACTTGGCCACCAGCCCTCCCCATATGTCTGCCGATTCGAGAAACGTGTGCACGATGTCTACGTTTCCCTCGCGGATCAGCCGCCTGATGCGCTTCGCCATCTTGATGGCGTTCCAGTCATATGTCTTCTTCAGCGGAAATACGTAAAGAGGGCACGGGAGTTGGTCTGCCGGTGGTACGCTCTGGTTCAGCGAAAAAGTCGCCAGCGAAAATCGGAAGCGCTCAGGCGGAGCCAGCCGTATCAGCTTGAGCAGCACCCCCTCGACTCCTGCCAGGCCGCTTACCTCTCCACTTCCGAAATCGAGCCCGTGTAGCACGTCTACCAGAAAGAGAACATGCGCTGGCCGGGCCGATTTTTCTTGCGTCGTCATTTAGGATTTGGGCGATGTCCGCCTTAGTCGGAAAACGGCTGCGCGCCGGCAAATGCCAGGTCGTCCGGCGGCTGCAGCGGATCCGGTTCCATACCCGCCAGGGCGATGTTGCATAGCCCCATCACCACTGTGAACTCTCCCGGGTCCACTTCCGCCAGGTTGATTCTGGCCCCGCACTGCGCCTCCAGAAACAGCACCAGGTCGATGAAGCCAAAGGAGTCCAGCAGACCCGCGGCCATCAGATCGGTCTCGGCCGTGATTTTCTGATCAGGGAACTCGCCCGTCTGGCCGTTTTCCCGGACCCATTGGATAATCAGGTTTAACAACTCGTCTTGTGTCAGCCTTGCCACTTGGTTAGCCCTCCAATAACTGCACTAGCTTTTGCCGGTCGATCTTTCCATTCACGTTGAGCGGCATCTCTCCCAGCAGGTAAATTCTCTTTGGCACCATGTAATCAGGCAGGAAGTCGCTGCAGTATTCCATCACCTGCCCCTGGTCCAGCGACTCCAAACCGGATACGAATGCCACCACTCCGTCCCCCGACCCGTTCCGCACCGGCCACGGCACCGATACCACCTGCGCCGAGCCACACGCCTTGCGGATCACTTCCTCGATCTCCTGTAACTCCACCCGGTGTCCCCGGATCTTCACCTGATGATCGGTCCGCCCCACGTAGAACAGGCACCCTCTCTCGTCCTGGCGCACCAGATCGCCCGTGCGATACCAGTGCCTCGCATCCTCTGGGTCATCCGTCAGCCGCACAAACTGCGTCTTGCTGCGCTCCCCATCGTTCCAATATCCCCGGGTGACCTGCGATCCGGACAAGCACAGTTCGCCCGCCTCTCCCGCCGTCGCCGCCTTCAACTCAGGCGTGATCGCCCGCGCGCTCTGCCCTTCGAATATCCACCCGATCGGGACAATCCCGTTTACGCACTCTCCCGGCGATCGCGCCTTATCCCAGCGATAGTTCGTGATGGCAATCGTGGCTTCCGTCGGACCGTAGAGATTCTCTACAACTGATCCCGGCGCCGCTTCCTGCCATGCCTCGGCATACTTCGCCGGCAACGGTTCGCCACAAAACAGGCTGTATCTCAAAGACGGGAAGCAATTCGCCGAGAGCAGTCTCAGCCGTGCGAGCGCGCCGATCACCGAAGGCACAGAAAACCACATGGTCAGCGCGTTGTCGCGGATAAACTTGGCCGGCGCCATCACCGATCTCTCTGGGATGCAGAACAGGCTGGCTCCCCGCTCCCAGCACACGAACATGTCGTGCACGCTCAAATCGAACGTCTGATCGAATTCCTGTGAAAACCGGTCCGCCTCGGTCACCGCATAGCGCTGGCACGTGTAGTCGACATACGAGCAAACGTTGCTTTGCTGGATCGGCACTCCCTTCGGCAACCCCGTGCTGCCGGAAGTGAATAGCAGGTAGGCAATCGCATCCGCGGCCACAATCGGCTCGGATAAGCCGTCTCCCGCGGGCATCTCGGCCCCGCTCACGAACCGGTGTTGTGGATATTCCTCGGGAAGCGTGCCTTCATCTCCATCGGGCAACAGCACCGTCAGCTTGTTCTCCGCTCCGTTCAGCAGCTCAGGCAGTCGGGCGAGAACCTCTTTCCCCGCAACCACAACCCGGCACCCCGAAAGCTGCAGCATCCTCCGGCTCCGTTCCACCGGAAACCTCGGGTTCAGCGGCACGTAGCCTTTCCCCGCAGCCAGAATGCCCAGCACGCCCGCGTATGCAGTCAAGCTTCGGTACGCAAATACCGCCGCCAGCGGATTCGATTCGCATTCATAGCTGAGAATTCCCCGGGCCACGCGGCAGGCCTCTCGCTGCAACTCGCCATAGCTGAATTTCTCGCCGTTGACGACAAGGGCGACTCGATCAGGCCATCGCCCGGCTGAGCCCAGAAATCCGCCCACCAAACCTCGGCTTCTTGTCGGGGATGTCATTGCTGATTACGGAAGTGAAGCAATTCCTAGGCGGCCTGCGCCTTGCAGGCCCGGTCGAACACGATTCCGACCTGTTGCAGTTCCTCGTAGCTGGGAGGCACGTCGAGCACGAACGTGTGATAGCCAAGATCGATGTAACGTCCCAGTTCCTCTGCCACCCGGCCGTGACTGCCCACCAGGTAAGGACAAAACGTCTTGTAATTCTCATAGGGCCGCAGCCAGTAGGCAGGCCGCGGTCCCCTGGCTTGATCCGCGATCTCGCTCAATTGCCGATGCCACACGGAGTCCGATACTTTCATTGCCAGTTGATGAGTGAGTTGCCCTTTCCGATCTTCGGGAAACCTCTCTTCGGCAACCTCCCAGGCTTCGTCCTCGTCTTCCCGCGCGATGATTCCCACCCGAATGCCGGACTTAAATCCATTCCCGTTCGATTCCACGCCGCAGTCATTCGCGGGCTTCGGATATTTGATCGCGACGGCCCCCAGCGCCTTGGCCGCCTCCAGACCTGCTTCCGACGAACCGGAAACGAAGACCCCCGGTTGCAGCTCAGCCGGCAGGGGGGGCGTCATCCTCAGGTTCTCGATCTTGTAGAACTCGCCGCTGTAGCTGACCATCGCGCTGCCCGCGAGTAACTGCTTGATGATAGTGGTGTACTCCACCAGGCGCGCATACCGCTGATCGTGCGGGGTCGTATCGTTGAGCGAAGTCAGATCATTCTTGAACCCGCCCGCCACCATGTTCAGGTAGATTTGCCGGCGGTACAGAAAACCGAATGTCGCAATCATCTTCGCGACCGTGTATGGATGCATGTAGATCGGCTGCACCGCCACCAGCGGACATAACGCCTCCGTATTTTCGATGATCACCTGCGACACGATCCACGGATCGACTAGTGAGTTGTCCGCGTAAACCAGGATCCCCTTGCACCCGTGCTGTTCGCTCCACCGGGCCACGTCGATCACATTCTGCCGGTAGGTCTCCCACGGAGCGCCGCTCGATTGCGGACAGGTCGCAAAAATCTCAATTTGCAGGTCCGATGGTCGTGTGCTCATAGTTCTCCTTCCTCACCGCGTCAGGCGCTCAGTCCGCATGGGTTGTTGCAGACTTCAGGTTCATTCCCCCATTCGAGATCCCTGGCTTTTCCCTGCGCATCGCTCGCTCGGGCCGGTCCCGCCAGCGATGCCTCCAGTTTTTCCGCCAGAAGATGAAGGCTTGGCTCAACCAGAATCCCCAGATGATCACCCTCCAGCACGTGCAACTCGAATTCCCCGGCCAGTACTCCGAACCATCCCTTTTCCAGTTCGCTCACCGCCGTCGCCCGGCGCTGAGTGCAGCGGAAGAACGCCGTCCGCCCCTCATACGGAACCGGCCGATAGGCCCTGGCTGCGACGTACAGAATCTGTTGCAGTCGCGGCAGCCGGGCCCCCAGCAGCCGTTGCCTCAGTTCAACGTAGCTGGTCCAGAACAGCCCTCGCGTTTCCTTCTTGATGTCCGCCAGGCGATTCTCAACGTACGCCCTGGCCTCTTTTCTGTTCAGCCGGGAAATGGTGCTCAAGTGTCTCCGGAGGAGCCCAGGATCAAGCCGCTCGGCGAGGGTCTTCACCTGCGTTCGCTGAGAAAAGCGGTCGTTGTGTGCCGGGTTCAACGCCTCGAACAGGGCAAGCAACCCCACTTCTTGGCCCTGCGCTTCCAGTTGCCTCGCGGTCTCAAAGGCGATCAGGCCATTGAGGCAGAATCCCCCGATGTAGTACGGTCCCTCCGGCTGGTGCTCCCGAATCGCTCTGACGAGGTGCGAAGCAATCTCCTCCAGGCGATAAGGTATGGCTAGCTGATCCAATGCCGTCGGATCCAGGCCCAGGCCCAGGAACGGTTGGTCGTCGCCGAGCAACAAGGCCAGATCACGCAGCAGCGGCCCCTCGGCCAGGCAAACGCAGAAAAAGGCTGGCTTGGTCCCCGCCGGTTGGATGGGCATCACCTGCACGAGCTGGGCGCTTTGCCTGCTTACAAAATCAGCCAGGCGCTCAATGGTCGGCGCCTGAAATATCGACGCCGGCGACATCTTCTTCCCGAAGGCCTTCTCGATTCGTGCCAGCAGCGACGGAATCAACAAAGAATGCCCGCCCAGCTCAAAGAAATCGTCGCGGATGCCAATTTTCCGCGCGCCCAGCGCTTCTTCCCAGATCGCCGCCAGCCTGCGCTCGGTATCGTTTCGTGGCGCCGCGAACTCCGTCTCCGCGTTGCTCTCCGTCCGCTCCGGCGCAGGCAGCGCCCGCCGGTCGATCTTGCCGTTGGGCAGTAGCGGGAACGATTCCAGAAACATGAACGCGCCCGGCATCATGTGCGCTGGAAGACGCCGCTTCATGTAGGTGCGCAAGTCCTTTACCTTCGGAACCCGGCCGTGCGCCGGAATCACGTAGGCCACCAGTTGTTTTGCTCCTGGGTCCTCTCCATCCCGTGCCAGCGCCACCGCCTGCTTCACACCGTGGTGTTCCTGCAGCGCTGACTCGATCTCTCCCAGTTCAATTCGGAAGCCGCGAATTTTCACTTGCCGGTCGCACCGGCCCAGGTGATCGATGTTCCCGTCCGCCAGATAACGCGCCAGGTCCCCGGTCTTGTACAGCCGTGCGCCGGCGCTCCCGCTGACCGTGTCGGCCACGAATTTTTCCGCCGTGAGCTCAGGCCGGTTCACGTACCCTCGCGCCAGCCCCGCCCCTCCGATATAGAGTTCTCCCGTCACTCCTTCGGGTACCGGCTGCATGTGCTCGTCGAGGATGTAGGCCTGTACGTTGTCGATGGGACGCCCAATCGAAACGTGATCTCCCTGTATGCCCTCTGCCGGCGGCACGTACCAGGTCGCGTCCCACACTTCCGAGGTTCCGTACAGGTTGTACAGAACCGCATGCCGCATGCCCTTTTGAAAGCGCTTCAGAAGATCGGCCGTCAGCGGTTCTCCACTGCTTACCCAGAATTTCAGGCGGGGCAGCCGCCGGTGCAAATCCGGAAAACTGTCCAGTAACACGCGCAGCAGGGAAGGGACCAGCCACAGCCGGCTCACATTTTGTTCGCCAAGCACGCGCACCAGCGCGGCCGGGTCTTTGACCACTTCATCGGGAACGATCACCGTGACCGTGCCCTGCAGGAGCGGCCCGAAGATTTCCCATATCGAATCCACGAAGTTCAGTGGTGTCCGTTGGCATCCAACTTCGTCCTGTTCAAAGGGATATTCCCTCCACATCCACCACAGGCGGTTCAGCACTTGCTCCTGTTCAACCGCCACGCCTTTGGGTTTGCCCGTGGAACCTGAAGTGTAGATCACATACGACAATTGCCCGCGACTCCAACCGATCTTCGGATTCTCGTCGCTCTCTCGGGAAATGTCTTCGCTGTTCCGGTCCAGATTCACCACCCGTCCGCGATAAGTCTGAAACAGGTCGGCAAACTGCTTATGCGTGACCAGTACCGGAGCGTTCGCATCCTCCATCATGTAATTCAACCGGTCGGCCGGATAGTTCGGGTCCAGCGGAACAAACGCTCCACCGGCCTTGACGATCCCGAGTAACCCCACCACCATGTCGAGCGATCGCTCCACACAGATGCCGACCTGCACCCCTGGTCCCACACCCGCTTTCTCCAGGTAGTGTGCCAGCCGGTTCGCCGATTGGTTCAGTTCCTGAAAGCTGAGACGCTTCGTTCCGCATAGAAACGCGGGAGCATCGGGAGTCTTCTGCGCCTGGGCTTCAAACAGCTCAGGAATGCTTAACCGCGGGTAGGGCCGCTCGGTGGCGTTCCAGTGCAGTACCAGTCTCCGCCGTTCGGCCTCTGCCAGCATCGGCAGTGCCGAGATCCTTCGGCTCGGATTTGCTATCGCCTCCTCCAGCAGCGTCTGCCAGTGTTCCACCATACGCTCGATGGTTTCCTCTTCGAACAGGTCTGGGTTGTAGGTGATGGCCGCCATCAAGCCGTCGCGCCGCTCGTCGAAATTGATGTACAGGTCGAGCTTCGATGCCCCAGTGGGCGTCGCGCCCAGGACCATGTCCCAGCCGGGACCGAGAGACGGCATGGCTGGCTCGAGCGCCACCACAACTTGAAACAGCGGATTGCGGCTCAGATCGCGCTTCTTGTGGAACTGCTTCACCAGTTGCCCGAAGGGCACATCGTCATTCGACAGCGCTCCAGATACGGCTTGCCGCACCCGCCTGAGCAGCTCGCGAAATTCAGGGTTGCCCGATACGTCCGTGCGCAGCGGCAAAGGATTCAGAAAGTATCCGAGCATGGTCTCGATTTCGGGTCGTTTGCGGTTGGCTGATAACGTGCCGACGATCACATCCTCCTGGCCCGTGTATCGATGCATCAGCGCCACAAATCCTGCCAGCAAGCTCATGTACAGGGTGACGCCCTCCCGCTGGCTGAATTCGCTGAGCTCACGCACGAGATTCTTGGGCAGCATCAGCGAACTGACCTTGCCGCTGAAGGTTTGCGCCGCGGGCCGCGGATGATCGTTCGGCCACTGCAGCACGGGAAGCTTGCCAGCGAGATTCTCCTCCCAGTAGGCCATCTGGTGCGCAACCTCTTTTCCATTGCTCACCCAGTCACGATGCCACACGGCGTAGTCCCCATATTGAATCGTGGGCTCGAGCAGCGGCGATCGCCGTCCCTTGGAAAAAGCGCCGTACAACGCAACCAGCTCACGGAACAGTCCGTGGTAAGCGGTTACACCGTCAAGAACAATCTGGTGAATATTGAAAAAGAGATCGTAATGCTCCTCCCCCAGCCGCAAAACGAGGGCGCGCACCAACGGGCCGCGGTTTAGATCGAAGCAACGTGCGCCCTCTTCGGATACAAGCCGTAACGCCTCGCTCTGGCGGTCACCCTCCGGCAGGCTCCGGAGATCGATCACCGGAAGTGAAAAACTGGCGGGAACAGGGTGCACGACCTGCACCGGCTGCCCATCGACAGTGTCAAAAGTTGTGCGCCAGATCTCGTGGCGGCGCACGATTTCCAGCATGCAGCGCTCGAGCACGGCCATATCTAACGCGCCCGTACGCGTGATCGTCATGGGCTCGTTATAGATCGGAACCTGCGGGGCTAGTTGCGCGTGCAGCCAGACCCGCTGTTGTGCAAACGACAGCGGCACTAGCGCGTCGGCTGCGCGTCGCGGGATGGGCGCCAGCGCTTCGCCCTTGCGCAACTCGCCCCTCAGAAGTTTCTCGAGCAGGAGCTGGCGCGCCTGGCCGCCCGCAGCATCAATTCGGCTCGTCGCGTTCTGGGAGGAGCCATTTTTCTTGCCAGACATATCGACCGCGGTGCCGTTCACGAGATTTTGTTCATTCCTGGTTACCATAGCTCTTCCGCGCTACCCCTGTACTGCGGCTTCCTGCCACGGATCGCCCAGGGCCGCCAGTCCACGACTCGCTAGACTCAGCTCAGATAAATGTTTCCCGGGACTGCAAACGATCTCGTTCAGCACAATCTCCTGATCCTTCAGCATTCTCGTAACCGTCGCCGCCTTCAGGATGTCTGGGTTGTACTGAACTCTTCCAATCATGCCGTTGGGCCGGTCGTCCCAAACCAGGTACAGATCCCAGCGGCCTCCGCCATTTTCGATATCCATAGGTGTCAGATTCCAGGCTGGATCGACCTCCGGCATGTGCGGTTCTAGAGAGGCTGCAACCGTAAAAAACGGATTGCGACTCGGATCGGTTGCCGGTTTCAAGGCATCGACCAGATGTTCGAAGGGAACCTCGTCGTGCGAGAGCGCCCCAAGCCTGACCCTATGAATCTGCGCAAGAAGCTCATGGATTGTGGGATCGTTCGAAAGGTCGGCGCGGAGCGGAACCGGATTGAGAAAGTAACCCATCAGACGCTGCGCTTCGGGCTGTTTTCTTCCCGCCGGGGATACGGTTCCTAAGATCAGGTCATCCTGATTTGTATAGCAGTGCAGCAACGCAAAGAACCCCGTGAGCAAGGTCACGAATAATGTGACCCCCTCTCTCCTGGAGAATTCATTGAGCTCCCGGCTGAGTGCGGCCGGCACTGTGAACGGTCGAATCGTTCCCCGATAGGTCGACTTGGCTGGCCGGGGTCCATCCTGCGGCCATTGCAGCGCGCGAATCTCTCCCTGAAGCTCCTTCCGCCAAAAGTTCATTTCAGAAGTCAAAACCTCGCCACTAAGCCGTTCGTGCTGGCAGCGGGCAAAATCTGCGTACTGGATTGGCGGTTCGGCCAATGGCGATGCTTTGTCCTGCGAAAACGCTTCGTACAGCGCAACTAATTCGGGCAGAAAGACCTGATACGCGCTAACGCCATCAATGATAATTTGGTGGGCCGCTACGTAGAGTCGATACTCTTGGTCTCCTAATCTGAAGACAGAGGCACGGAACAGAGGCCCATTGCGAAGATCGAACGGCCGCTCGACATCCGCCTTGGCAAGGCTTTGAGCCCTTTCACCGCGCTCGCTCTCCGGCAGGCTGCGTAGGTCGGTCAGCGGCAATGAAATTGACGCGGGGGCCGGATGGACAATTTGGACACGCTTGCCGTCCCGCACGTCGAACGTTGTTCGCCACGCCTCATGCCGCCGCACGATCTCCACGATGCAACGTTCCACAACATCCCGATCCAGAAGACCTCTGCGATGGATCGTGATGGATTCGTTATAAAACGGCGGGACACCGGTCCGCTGCGCGTTCACCCAAATCTGCTCCTGTGCCAGCGACAGCGGAGAGGGTGGACCGGGCGCCCGGAGCTTCGCAACCGACGGGATGGCGCCTGATCGGTTCCCGCTTAGATATTTGCTGAGGAGGCGGCGCTTGGCCTCCGATAGCTGGGTCGCTTCCAGCATCAGGCCGCCGCTCCCTTTTCTCGCGAGGCCAGTACTCTCTCGTAGACTGCCGCCATCTCCGCCGCCATGTTGCCGCTTGTAAACCTGGCCTGCACCGTTTTCCGCGCGGCCTCGCCGACTCGCCGGGCCTCCGCCGGATTTTTCAGCAGCATTACAATTCGTTCCGCAGCCGCCTCTGGCTTCTCCGTCGGCAGCAGGTATCCGTTCTTGCCATCGTCAATCGCCTCCGGATTCCCTCCCACCCGCGTAACCACACAGGGCAGCCGCGCGGCCATCGCCTCCAGCAAAGCGTTCGAAAAACCTTCGCTTCGCGAGAGCATGCAAAACACGTGGCTGATCTTCAGAAGCGAAAACACCTCTTCAAAATGCCCCAGAAAGCCGACGTTGCCGCCAAGGTCAAGCTCCCGCACCAGGCCTTGTAACTCCTCAAAATGTCCCGCCTCCAGCCAGTTTCCCGCCACCAGAACTCTTAGGTTGGGAAATTCCCGGCGGACAATCGCCGCCGCCCGCAACAGCGTGTCCAGTCCCTTGACTTTCCTGATATTTGCCACCGCCGTCAGCACCGGCGTTCCCTCCTCCACACCAAGCTTCGCCCGCAGCGCCGCACTGCCGTCCGCGGCATCGATTCGTGCGATGTCAACCCCGTTGTAAACCGTTACCGTGCGCCCGGGTTCCAGCCCCTCCTTGCCAATACAGAAGTTGCGCACGCTATCCGACACGGTTACGAAGGCATCCGTAAACCGGTTGACGATCTTGTATACGGCCCGGTGCTTCTTCAGCCGCAGGATATTCATGTCGCGCCGGCTGGAGACCAGCAGCGGCCTCCCGCTCAGCTTCGCGATCAAACCTCCCCAGGTATTGGACGTCTCGAAGAGGGTGTGCACCACATCCACTTCCTTGTCGCGCATCAGCCGTCTCAATTTCAGCGCGGTCTTCAGTCCGTTCCAGTCGTAGGTCCGCCGCAGGCGAAACACATAAAGCTCTGCGCCCGCTTTCCGTACCCGCCTCGCCGCATCGGGGTTGGCATCGAAGGTCACAATCGACACACGGAAGCGGTCTCGCGGCAGCCCTTCAACGATCCGCATCAGGGCTTCCTCCCCACCTCCCTGGATGTAAAGCCAATCGATCATGTACATGACGTGAACGCGCCGGCGGCGTTGTTCACCCCCTGCACGCACCGGCTCGACCGTCGCCGGCGGAGCGTACCCTTCCGATATGACTGCGCGAGTCGTCACTTCACGAACGTCCGGATCGCCATCGGATCGAGAATCGACCGGATAAGCAGGGGAATTTTTTTGTGGTCCGCGACTTCCAGCAGCTGCATAAACAGGTCGTCCGATTTTCGCCACGACCGCTCACCCTGGGCACAGCGGCCACAGCGTTTCCCGTCCGCATGAGCCATCCCCCGCGCAATCTCGAGCAAGCCCAATTGATAGGGGCGGCTGGCAATCTGGCAGCCCAGGCTGACTGCCTTGTCACGACACCAGATCTGCGACGGCGCG
>Ga0335080_10005835_pt1 | contig 12727 bp, 9 predicted proteins | sample Lox_Sample_34_FD_206720 | JGI IMG/M metagenome (GOLD analysis project Ga0335080, IMG submission 206720) | Soil microbial communities from Loxahatchee National Wildlife Refuge, Florida, United States - Lox_Sample_3.4 | ecosystem: Environmental > Terrestrial > Soil > Wetlands | place: USA: Florida... | reverse complement strand
CCTTCATCAACAACGGCGTGCTTTATGTGGTCGACGCGGCAGGTCCCTCCTCGCCGTTCGGCGCGCCGCATGGACTTGCCTCGGGTGCGAGCAGCCCCTCGCTCCAGATGAGCAACTTCGGGAAGGCCTACCTAGCGTTCGCCGTCGTCGACGGAGCGGGACACGACGTGAGAGCCGCGTACTACTACAGCGGATCCTGGGCCCTCGAGTCCGGGGCCCTGAACGCCACTCCCGCCGACGATGCCGGCACCGGCACGGGCGTCCCGCAGGTCGCCACGGCCGGCGACGGAGTCGCGATCGTGACCTGGGGCGAGGGCGGCCACGTCTACTCGCGCCGCGTCTGGGAGACGGCCCCGAGCGTGGTCGACGAGCAGGCTGATGTCCCGTCGGTGTCGGGTTGCGGCGAGGTGTCCGCGGGCGAGCCGCAGGTCTCCGCCGGCGGCGACTCCTCGTACGCCGATGTCGCCTTCCAGGAGGTCGTCTCGTGTAGCGGTCTCGAGCAGACGCGTGTCCTGATGAACCGGCTCCAGGCGTCGCAGTACGACGGCGTCGTCACGACGGACGGGCTCACGAGCCCGGGGACATCGAGCGCTGAGGACCCGAATGTCGCGATGACGGAGTACGGCCAAGGGTTTGTCACCTCGGCTGGGCAATCGTCGGGCGCCGTCGTCGCGATGGAGCTCGGCAACAACGGCGCGCCCGGGAGCGTGCTGCAGATCAACAGCCTGGCGGCGAGCGCGCCGTCGTATCCGGTCCCAGGGGTCGCCGGCCTGTTCTCGACGCTCGTGGCCTGGCAGCAGACGCCGGGAACGGCGGGGCCAGCGGAGATCCGACTCCGGTACGAGCCGCGGGCCTCGACGCTTGGCCCCGAGCTCGTCCTTTCCACCCCGGCCTCGGGTCCGACCGACGCCGCCCGCGGGCTGGCCGCCACGGGCGACGGCGGCGGGGACGCCGCTGTCGCCTGGGTGCAGGGCACCGGCGCCTCGAGCGAGATCGTCGTCGACCAGCTCTACCAGCCACCGGGCGCGGCCTCGGTTTCGAAGACGGTCGCCTACTCGCGAAGCACCCAGCCGGTGCTGAGTTGGACCCCGGCGACCGGACGCTGGGGACCGCTCACCTATACGGTGACCCTCGACCGCACGCAGCTCGGGCAGACCGCGGCGAGCTCGCTCCGGGTCCCGGTCGCGCTCGGCAACGGCCTCCACACGTGGTACGTGATCACGAGCAATCCGGCGGGTCTCACCGCGGGCTCGAAGGTCGCGAGGGTGTTCGTGGACACGGTGCCGCCGGTGTTGAAGGTGGCCGAGTCGGGTCCTCGGCGGGCAGCCGCAAACGAGGTCCTCCACCTCTCTTATCGAGACCTCGCGCCGGCCTCCGGCGTCGCCAAGGTGACGATCCGCTGGGGAGACGGGACCGTCACCCACGTGAAGGTCGGCACCCACCGCGTCGTCCACGTCTATCGACGGGCGGGCCGTGACAAGATCACGGTCACGGTCGCCGATCGCGCCGGCAACCAGACGACCGTGGTCCGGCGTATCAAGATCTCCAAGCCCGGCTCCTCCGGTAAGGGCGGATGATCCGCCGGGCACTCTGTCTCTCAGTCCTGCTGGCGATCGGCATCTGTGGTGCAGCGCGTGCCCAGGCACCCGCATACAGCGCGTCGCCGCCGACGAAGGGCGCGTGGTACAGCGACGGGCAGACTGGGCGCTACCTGCTCGGCGGGACGTGGCTGTACCGCGCCGACACCTCCGATGTCGGGGTGGCGCAGGGATGGTGGCGGAACGTCGCCTCGACCGCGGGGTGGTCGACGACCACGATTCCCAATGCCTACAACGCGGGCGACTTCTCGCAGGCCAGCATGAACGGCTACGTCGGCTGGTACCGGCGCGATTTCACGATCCCCGCGGGCGCGTTCTCAAGCTATGTCCCGAAGGCCAACCGGCACTGGATCATCCGATTCGAGTCGGTCAACTACCGCGCCACCGTGTGGCTGAACGGCCGCGAGATCGGCGCTCACGCCGGAGCCTCGGTTCCCTGGGAGCTCGACCTGACCGACCTGCGCGCCGGCGTCAACCGGCTGATCGTGCGCGTCGACAACCGGCGCACCGCCGCCGACCTCCCGCCCGGCCCGGGCGGTCAGTGGTGGAACTACGGCGGGATCCTGCGCGAGGTCTACCTGCGCGCCGTGCAGACCGCCGACCTGTCGCAGGTAACGATCCAAACGCTCCACCGCTGCCCGAAGTGCGACGCCGACATCGTCGAGCAGGTGCTCGTGCGCAACATGACCGGCTCGCGGCAGAAGGTCAGCCTGACCGGTGTCTATGGAAACAAGGGCTTCAAGTTCGGCTCGGCGACGATCCCGCCGCATGGATCGTGGATCGCGCACGGGTCGGTCAAAATCCCGCACCCGTCGCTATGGGCGCCCGGGCATCCGAAGCTGTACCCCGCCACGCTGACGCTGTCGGACTCGCGGGGCCGGCGCCTGGGCGGCTACTTCACCTACAGCGGCATCCGGACGATCAAGGTCGTGGGTGGCCGCCTGGAGTTGAACGGCCGGCTGCTGAACCTCCGCGGCGTCAACTTCCACGAGCAGACGCTCCAGACCGGGGCCGCGATGACCCCCGCGCAGGACGCACAGCTGATGAGCTGGGTGCAGCAGCTCGGCGCGACCGTGATCCGGGCGCACTACCCGGTCGGCCCAGAAATCGAGGAGATGGCCGACCGGGACGGGATCCTGATCTGGTCGGAGGTCCCCGTGTACCAGGTCCAGTCCGCTTATCTCGGCCAGCCGGGCTGGCTCGCGCAGGCGCACACGATGCTCGAAGACAACATCCTCTCCAACGAGAACCATCCGTCGATCCTGCTCTGGTCGATCGGCAACGAGCTGCCCTCGCCGCCGACGGCCGCCGAGGCGCGTTACATCTCGGGCGCGGTGGCGCTCGCGAAGAAGCTCGACCCGACCCGTCCGGTCGGGATGGCGGTCAGCAACTGGCCGGGGTTGGGGTGCCAGAGCGCCTGGGATCCGCTCGACGTGATTGGCGACAACGAGTACTTCGGCTGGTTTGACGCCGGCGGCGGTGGCGATGACGACCGGGACGCGCTGAGCCCGTTCCTCGACTCGGTCCGGGCGTGCTACCCGACCAAGGCGATCATGATCACCGAGTTCGGCTTCGACGCCAACCGCGACGGGCCTGTCGAAGAGCGGGGGACCTACGCCTTCCAGGCCAACTCGGTGGCGTTCCACCTGAACGTGTTCGCCACCAAGGCGTGGCTGTCGGGCGCGATGTACTTCGCGCTCCAGGACTACGTGGCGTTCCCGACCTACTCGGGCGGCGACCCGCGCCCCGATCCGCCGTACAACCAGAAGGGGCTGGTCGACTTCCAGGGGAACTTCAAGCCGGCGTGGGCGGCGGTGTCGCAGATCTACCACTCGACGCAGCAAATCGCTCCTTAGGGGCCTCGCTTCGCTCGGCGTCCATGGGGCCAGGCTCCCCGTCCGATCAGGGATCGCGCCCGCCCGGCACGGACGCCGGGCGGAACGGCCCCACGGACGCCGCCGAAGGCGGCCCATAAGGACATGCATAACTCACCAAAGCGCGGTCCCCGCCACCGACCGGGCGCATATAAGCATTCACACCATGCTTATGTGCGCCCGGCGGCTTGCGCGCGGGGAGGTTTGCTGCGTTGTGCAGGGTGGGGTTCGTGCCGCCCCGGCACCGGCTAGTCCGCGTGTACTAGCCTCCACAACCGGTGTCGTCCACCACCGAATTACGGCGCACTCCGCTCTATGACCGCCACGCCGCGGCGGGTGCCAAACTCGTTCCGTTTGCCGGCTGGGAGATGCCGGTTCAGTACGCCGGCATCCGCGAGGAGCACATCGCGGTGCGCACGGGCGTCGGCGTGTTCGACGTCTCGCACATGGGCCAGGTCGAGACCACCGGCCCGGACGCGCTCAAGTTTCTCCAGCACCTGCTGTCGAACGACTTGCGGCGGATCCCTGAGGGCGGAGCCCAGTACAGCGTGATGTTGCGCGACGACGGCGGGGTGCTCGATGACCTGTTCACCTACCGGCTCGCCGACTGCACGTTCCTGACGGTCACGAACGCCGCAAACCACGAGAAGGACCTCGCCTGGATGCAGTCGCATGCTGACGGGTTCGACGTCGATGTGATCGACCGCGCCGCCGATTTCGCGATGCTCGCGGTCCAGGGCCCGAAGGCTCGCGACCTTGTGCGGGGCCTCACCGACGGCAACTTGCCGGGACGCTTCCGCGTGTGCGAGCGCACGGTGGCGGGCGCCGCGATGCTCGTGTGCGGCACCGGCTATACCGGCGAGGACGGGGTCGAGCTCCAGCTGCGCCCGGACGACGCCCCGGAGGTGTGGGACGCGCTCGTCAGCGCGGGCGCCACTCCGGTCGGTCTGGGCGCGCGCGACACGCTCCGGCTCGAGGTCTGCTTCCACCTTTACGGGAACGACATGGACGAGAACCGCAACCCGATCGAGGCCGGCCTCGGATGGTGCTGCAAGGAACAGACGGGGTTCATCGGCGCCGACGCGGTGGCGGCGGCACGGAAGGACGGCACGGCGGAGAAGCTCGTCCCGTTCGCGATCGAGGGGCAGGGCATCGCCCGTCAGGGCAACGCGGTGATAGGCGGCGGAGAGGTCACGAGCGGCACGTTTTCGCCCTGTCTGGAGCGCGGGATCGGGATGGCGTACGTTTCCAGCGCCCGCGCCGCTGAGGGCACGCCGGTCGAGATCGACGTGCGCGGCCGGACGCGGTCCGCGGTGATCGAGAGCAAGCCTCTGTACAAAAAGGGAGCGTAGATAGAGATGGCCGACCCGAGTTACCCCGACGACCTGAAGTACCACCCCGAGCACGATTGGGCTCGGATCGAAGAGGACACCGCCACCTTCGGGATCACCTGGTACGCCCAGGACGCGCTCGGCGAGGTGGTGTTCTTCGACGCGCCGGACGTCGGCGCGGAGATCAGCAAGGATCAGCCGTACACCGAGGTCGAGTCGGTGAAGGCGGTCTCGGATGTGTTCGCGCCGCTCTCGGGCGAAGTCACCGCCGTCAACGAGACGCTCGCCGACAAGCCAGAGACCATCAACGAGGACCCCTATGGGGAAGGCTGGCTCGTGAAGGTGAAGCTGTCCGACCCCTCCGAGGTCGATGCGCTGATGGACTCCGCGGAGTACCAGGCTACGCTCGATTAAGTGACTCGCTACATCTCCGCCACCGATGCTGACCGCGCCGAGATGCTCGCGGCCATCGGCGTCGGTTCGATCGACGAGCTATTTGCCGACATCCCGCCGGGGCTTCGCCTGAGCCGGCCGCTGGCGCTGGACGCCGGTCTGTCAGAGCAGGAGGTTTTCGAGGAGCTCAAGGCGCTGGCGGCCAAGAGCACTTCGGCCGAGGATGAGATCTCGTTCCTCGGTGCGGGCATGTACGACCACTACGTCCCGGCGCTGATCGACTCGATCATCCTGCGCTCGGAGTTCCTCACGCCGTACACGCCCTACCAGCCCGAGATCTCCCAGGGCGGGCTGCAGGCGATGTTCGAGTACCAGACGGCGATCTCGGAGCTCACCGGGCTGCCGGTGTCGAACGCGTCGGTGTACGAAGGCCCGAGCGCGGTCGCGGCCGCGGGCTACGTCGCGACGGCCGCGTCGAAGGGCAGCCGGTTCGTGATCTCCCGCGGCGTCCATCCCCACTCGCGCGAGTGCCTGCGCACGCTCGCGCACGCCTGGGGTATGGACGTGGTCGAGGCTCCGCTGAAGGACGGCGTCACCGAGCTCCCCGCGCTCGACGACGGCGTCAGCGCGGTGATCGTGCAGCAGCCGAACTTCCTCGGTGCGGTCGAGGACCTGACGGCCCTCGCCGAGGAGGCAAAGAGCGCCGGCGCGCTGACGATCGCCGCGTGCGACCCGCTGCCGCTCGCGCTGCTGAAGACGCCGGGCGAGTGCGGCGTCGACATCGCCGTGGGCGAGGGCCAGTCGCTGGGCAATCGGCTCGACTTCGGCGGCCCGTCGTTCGGTTTCTTCGCGGCGACGGAGGCGCTGATGCGCCGGATGCCCGGGCGGATCGCCGGCGAGACCAAGGACGTCGACGGCAAGCGCGGGTTCGTGCTCACCCTTCAGACGCGCGAGCAGCACATCCGCCGCGAGAAGGCGACGTCGAACATCTGCACCGCGCAGGCGCTGAACGCGCTCGCCGGAGTGATCTACCTGAGCTGGCTCGGCCGGCGGGGGATCGTCGAGCTCGTCGAGCTGATGCTCCAGCGGACCGCGTACGCCCGCGACCGCCTGCGGAACATCGACGGCGTGACGCAGATTCACGACCGGCCGGTCGTCCGCGAGTTCGCGGTCGAGCTCGACGCGCCCGTCCAGCGGGTAATCGCCCGCTGCCAGGAGCAGGGGGTCAACCCGGGCTACGCGCTCGGGCGCGAATACCCCGAACACGAGAACGGGCTGCTCGTCGCGATCACCGAGCGGCGCACCCGCGCCGACATCGACCGGCTCGCCGACACGCTGGGCGCTGCGGTGGCGGCCGAGAGACAAACCGTGCGGGCGCGCGCATGATCGCCCAAGCCGACGACACGCTCACGATCTACGAGCGCTCAAAGGACGGCCGGCGCGCGTTCGTAGCGCCATCGCTTGATGTCCCCGAGCGCCCCCTCGACGATCTTCTCCCGGCCGACGCCAGACGCGCCGACGCCCCGCGGCTGCCCGAGGTCGCCGAGCCCGAGATCGTCCGCCACTACAACCGCTTGTCGAAGCGGAACTTCGATCTCGACACCGGTTTCTACCCGCTCGGGTCGTGCACGATGAAGCACAACCCCAAGCTGCACGAGCGGGTCGCGGGGCTGCCGGGCCACGCCCGCGTCCATCCGCTCCAGGATCCGCGCTACGCCCAGGGCGCGCTCGAGCTGATGTGGCGTCTGCAGGACGCGCTCGGCGAGATCGCCGGCCTCCCGCACGTCTCCCTCCAGCCGTCGGCCGGGTCGCAGGGCGAGCTCGCGGGCGTGCTGCTCACCCGTGCCCTCCACGAGGACCGCGGCGAGCACCGCACGAAGGTGCTGACGCCCGACACCGCCCACGGGACCAACCCGGCGACGGTGACGATGGCGGGCTACGAGGTCGTGAAGGTCGTGAGCGATGCCAACGGGAACGTCGACCTCGACGACCTCCGGGCCAAGGCCGACGAGGATGTGGCCTGCCTGATGCTCACGAACCCGTCCACCCTCGGACTGTTCGAGACCGGGATCGAAGAGATCGAGCGGATCGTCCATGGGGTGGGGGCGACGCTGTACTACGACGGGGCGAACCTGAACGCGATCATGGGCATCTCACGCCCGGGCGACATGGGCTTCGACATCGTCCATTTCAACCTCCACAAGTCGTTCACCCAGCCCCACGGCGGCGGCGGCCCGGGCGCGGGCCCGGTCGCGGTGTCCGACCGGATCGAGCCTTACCTGCCGCGGCCCCAGGTCGTCCGCCGAGAGTCGACGACCAACGGCAAGGAGCCGTTCTACGACCTCGATTACGACCGGCCCAAGTCGATCGGGCGTCTGCGCGGGTTCCAGGGCAATTACGGCGTGTTCGTGCGCTCCTACGCCTACATCCGCTCACTCGGCGCGGCCGGGCTGCGTGAGGCCTCCGAGACCGCCGTGCTCAACGCCAACTATCTGCTGGCCAAGCTGCGAGACGCGGGCGTCGCCCAGTACCTTCCGGCCGCCTATGACCGCCTGTGCATGCACGAGTTCGTGCTCTCGGGCGAGCCGATGCGACGCGAGCTCAAGATCAAGACGCTCGACATGGCCAAGCGCCTGCTCGATCACGGCGTCCACCCGCCGACGGTCTACTTCCCGCTGATCGTCGAGGAGGCGCTGATGGTCGAGCCGACCGAGACCGAGACCAAGGAGACGCTGGACCACTTCGCGGAGATCGTCGCCGACATCCTGCGCGAGGCCGGCGAGGATCCGGAGATCGCGAGAGAAGCGCCCTACACGACGCCCGTCAGACGCCTGGACGAGGCCGGCGCAGCGCGCCACCCGGTCGTCCGCCAGGCGATGAGCGGAAACTAGCCGCACCGTATGCGGTTCGTGATCTTCGGTGCGGGCGCGATCGGCGGCGTCGTCGGCGCGAAGCTGCACCAGTCGGGCTTCGAGGTCGCTCTGATCGCTCGTGGCGCCCACTACGAGGCGATCCGCGCCCGGGGCCTCACACTCGAGCAGCCCAACGCGGCCGCTCAGCATCTGGAGATCACCGTCGCCGAAGCGCCAGACGCGCTCGACTGGGGTGCCGACGACGTGGTCTTGCTCGCGACCAAGAGCCAGGACACCGCCGGCGCGCTCGGCGCGCTCAGGCCCGCCGTCCCCACGACCACGCCCGTGGTCTGCCTCCAGAACGGGGTCGAGAACGAGCGGGCGGCGCTGCGACTGTTCCCGAACGTGTACGGCGCGGTCGTGATGTCCCCGACCGCGCATCTCGAGCCGGGTGTCGTCCAGGCCTACGGAACGCGCGGTACCGGGGTGATCGACGTCGGGCGCTATCCGGAAGGCCTCGACGCCCTGTGTGAGGAGCTCGCCCACGCGCTCGGCGAGTCCGGCTTCAGCTCGGTGCCGCGGCCGGACATCATGCGCTACAAGCACGCCAAGCTCCTCTCGAACCTGGCGAACGCCGTCGATGCGATGTGCGAACCGGGGCCGGCCGCCGACGAGGTGGTCGAGCTCGCCCAGGAGGAGGGGCGAACCGCCCTCACCGCGGCCAGCATCGAGTTTGTGGCCGACGAGGTCAACGACGTCATAGGCCGCTGGAAAGAGCTCGATGTCCAGCCGATCGCCGGCCGCGAACGCGCCGGCTCGTCAACCCGGCAGAGCCTCGCTCGCGGCGCCCCGACGGTCGAGACCGACTACTTGAACGGCGAGGTCTCGCTGCTGGGTCGGATGCATCGGGTGGCCACGCCGGTCAACGACGCGCTGTGCGAGCTGTCGGCCCGCCACATCCGCGAACGCAGGCCGCCGGTGTCGCTGTCGGCGGACGAGGTGCTGGCGCTCGCCCGAGCGGGAAGCTACGCCGATGGACCAGTTCGTCGCTGACGGCGCCGCCGAGATCGCGGCACGGGCGGTGCGCGAGCTCGAGGCGCTGGTGGCGGTGTCCTCGCCCTCGGGCGACATCGACGGAGCAGAAGAGGCGATCGCGCTGTGCGCGGCGTTCCTGCCGCCGCAGGCTGAGATCGAACGGGTTCCGTGCTCGACCCCGGGCAGCGCCGATGACATGGTCGCGCGGATCGCCGGGAGCGGCTCGCGTCGCTTGCTGCTCCTCGGCCACCTCGACACCGTCATCGAGCACGCCTCGCACGCGCCGCTCCGCCGCGACGGCGACCGGCTGTACGGGCCGGGCACGGTCGACATGAAGGGTGGGGACGTGCTGGCGCTCGGGGTAGCGCGAGCGCTCGCGCCGCATCCCGAGCTGTTCGCCGAGATGGCGGTGTTGCTCGTCACCGACGAGGAGTGGCGCCGGCACGAATTCGTCCATATCGAGCGGTTCGCCTCCTACGACGCCTGCCTGTGCTTCGAGGGCGGCCAGCTCGCGCCCGACGGCGAGGAGGCGGTCGTCGTGCAGCGCAAGGCCGCCGGCACAATGCGGGTGCGCGCGACCGGCCGGGCATCTCATTCAGGGAGCGCCCCCGATCGCGGCCGCAACGCCCTGCTCGCGCTGGCGAGCACCTCGATCGAGATCGCCAAGCATCACGATCCGAACGGCGCCGAGCGGTTGAGCGTGGTCCCAACCGTGGTGCGCTCGGGCGAGGCGTTCAACGTCGTCCCCGCCGACGGCGAGCTGTTGTGCGACATGCGCGCCGACCGCAGCGAGGCGTTCGATGCGGTCTGCGCGGCCGTGCCCGCCGACCTCGACGGCGTCCGCCTGGACACGAAGATGCTGCGGATCTGGCCGGGCATGGACTCCCGGGACGCGACCCGCGGGCTGCTCGAGCGGGCCGCCGGCCGACTCGGGCGCCCGATCATCGGCTGCCCGCGCGGTGGTGCCAGCGACGCCAGCCACTTCGCGCCGCACATCCCGCTCACGGTCGACGGCCTCGGTCCCCGTGGGGGCGGCGCGCACACCCCCGAGGAGTTCGTGCTCGCGCCGTCGCTGCGCGACCGCGCCGCGGTGGCCCTGGCGATCGCCGCGGCTGTGCTCGATTCTTAGCGCGCGCTTCATTGCCCATGTCAGCCACCTGCGATCCTTAAGCGCGTGAGCGACACATGAGCACGACGGTTCCAAGTGGGCGCCCGCGGCCCTCGGTCCGCCGAGGTCAAACGCAGCTCGAAGGGGTGGCGGTGCTGGCCGGGGTCGTCGTCCTCATGTGGTTTATCGAGCTGATCAACACGCTTGACTCGAACCATCTGGACAGCGACGGCATCCTGCCGCGCAGCCTCGATCACCTCTGGGGCATCTTCACCGCGCCGTTCATCCACGCGAGCTGGCAGCACCTGATCGCGAACACTGTCCCGTTCGTGTTCATGGGGCTGATCATCGCGCTCCAGGGAGCCAAGCGGTTCGCGCTGGTGACGCTGATCGTGATCGTCGTGGGCGGGATCGGGACGTGGCTGGTCTCTCCGGCCCACACGTCGACGGGGATCCCCGAGTACACGATCGGCGCCAGCGGCGTCGTGTTCGGTTATGCCACCTACCTGTTCACGCGGGGGTTCTTCAACCGAAACATCCTCGAGCTCCTGATCGGCCTCGTCGTCGGCGTGATCTGGGGCGGTGCGCTGTACTCGAGCGTCGTGCCGCATACCGGTATCTCCTGGCAAGGTCACGTGTGCGGGGCGATCGGCGGCGTGGTCGCGGCCTACATGCTGCGGAACGAGCGCACCCGAAAGCCCGCTCCGAGCAGGGCGGAAACGCCGCTCGACCGGCTGCTGGCCGATCCGTAGCCGTCACGGCCGCCCGCCGACGGATAGCCTGGGAAGGCGATGCGGATTTTCTCGGGCATTCAGCCGACCGGCCGCAAGCACCTCGGCAATTTCGTCGGCGCGATCACTCAATGGGTTGCCGGGCAGGAGCGCGGCGAAGCGATCTACTGCCTCGTCGACCTGCACGCGATCACGGTCCCGTACGAGCCCGCCGCGCTGCGCGAGGCGGTGTACGACACCGCGGCGACGCTGCTGGCGGCCGGCCTCGACCCCGACCGGTGCATCTTCTTCCGCCAGGGCGATGTCCACGAGCACTCGGAGCTGTGCTGGCTGCTCTCGGGCGTGACGTCGTTCGGCGAGCTCAACCGCATGACCCAGTTCAAGGACAAGGCCGGCTCCCAGCGCGATCTGGTGTCCGCCGGGCTGTTCTTCTACCCGGTGCTCCAGGCCGCCGACGTGCTCGCCTACCGCGCGAACGAGGTGCCGGTCGGCGAGGACCAGCGCCAGCACGTCGAGCTCATGCGCGATGTCGCCGAACGGTTCAACGCCCGTTTTGGGGAGACGCTCGTCGTGCCTGAGCTCCGCGTTCCCACCGTCGGCGCCCGGATCATGGACCTCCAGGTCCCCGACAAGAAGATGTCGACGACCGGCGGTAGCCCGCAGGGCACGGTGCTGGTCCTCGACGAACCCGATGTGATCGTCAAAAAGTTCCGCTCGGCGGTGACCGACTCAGGGAGCGAGGTCGTGCGCGCCCCGGATAAGCCGGGTGTCTCCAACCTGATCGACATTCTCGCCGCGGTGCGCGGCATCGCGCCCGAGGAGGTCGAACAGACGTTCGATGGGTCGGGCTACGGGGCGTTCAAGCAGGCCGTAGGCGACGCGGTCGTCGAGTTCCTCGCGCCCGTGCGGGAGCGTTACCAGGAGCTGCGGCCGGATGAGGACGGGCTCGAGCGGATCCTCGCCGCCGGGGCTGACAAGGCCCGGGCGATCGCGTCTGAGGTGATGGTGGACGTCCGGCAAGCGATGGGCGTCGGTCCGGTCCGGCCACGCCGCTAGCCTGCCGGGGCCATGCGGATCGCCGACCTGGAGCTGGACCTCGACGTCTTCGCCGGGCCGTTCGATCTCCTGCTGACGCTGATTCTGCGGGAGGAGATCGACCTGCTCGAGGTCGATCTGGCCGAGGTCGTGATCGCCTACATCGACCACCTCGAGCGCCGCGGCGAGCTCGAGCTCGAGGCCGCGACGGAGTTCCTGGTGCTGATCGCCGCGCTGCTCGAGCTCAAGTCGCGACTCCTGCTGCCCGGCGAGGACATGCAGGAGCTGATCGAGCTCGATCCGGGCGAAGCCGCGGAGGAGCTCCTGGCGCGGCTGCTCGACGCCCACCGCTACCGGTCGGCGTCGGCGGCGCTGCGCGACCTGCTCGCCGCCCAGGAGGCGCATCGCTTCCGCTCCGCGCCGCTCCCGCCCTCGCTGCGGCGTGCCGCGCTGCCCGAGGCGAGCGCGGTATACGACCCGGCGACGCTCGCCAAGGCGATGGGCAGGCTGCTCGAGATCCCCGAGCCGGTCAACGTGAGCCACATGGTCGGGTCGCGGGTGACGGTGGCCGAGCGCCTCGCGCACCTGCGGACGCTGTTGCGGCGCGGCAGCTTCTCGTTCGACGACGCGGTCGTCCAGGCCGATCGGGTGACGATCGCGATCACGCTGTACGCGGTGCTCGAGCTCCACAAGCAGGGCGAGCTCAGTTGGACCCAGGACGAGCCGTTCGGCGAGATCACGATCGCGGCGAACGGAGCCGCGAATGGAGC
>Ga0335080_10005834_pt1 | contig 12728 bp, 8 predicted proteins | sample Lox_Sample_34_FD_206720 | JGI IMG/M metagenome (GOLD analysis project Ga0335080, IMG submission 206720) | Soil microbial communities from Loxahatchee National Wildlife Refuge, Florida, United States - Lox_Sample_3.4 | ecosystem: Environmental > Terrestrial > Soil > Wetlands | place: USA: Florida... | reverse complement strand
CCTGACCGACTCCGTCAACTCGATGGCGGGGAACCTTACGGCGCAGGTGCGCAATATCGCCGAGGTGACCACGGCTGTGGCCAACGGCGATCTCTCGCGCAAGATTACGGTGGACGTGCGCGGGGAGATTCTGGAGCTGAAGAACACGATCAACACCATGGTGGATCAGCTCAACGCGTTCGCCAGCGAAGTGACACGCGTGGCGCGCGAAGTGGGAACGGAGGGCAAGCTCGGGGGCCAGGCGGAAGTGAAGGGCGTAGCGGGGACCTGGAAGGACCTCACCGACTCCGTCAACTCAATGGCGAGCAACCTGACCAACCAGGTGCGCAACATAGCGGAGGTCACTACGGCTGTCGCCCGCGGCGATCTGTCGCGCAAGATCACGGTGGATGTCCGCGGGGAGATTCTGGAGCTGAAAAACACGATCAACACGATGGTGGACCAGCTCAGCTCATTTGCCTCGGAAGTAACGCGTGTCGCGCGCGAGGTCGGCACCGAGGGCAAGCTCGGCGGGCAGGCCGACGTGCGCGACGTTGCCGGGACATGGAAAGACCTGACGGATTCGGTCAACTCGATGGCCGGCAACCTGACGGCCCAGGTGCGCAACATCGCCGAGGTGACCACCGCGGTCGCCAAGGGCGACCTCTCGCGCAAGATTACGGTGGACGTCCGCGGAGAAATCCTCGAGCTGAAGAACACGATCAACACCATGGTGGACCAGCTGAACGCGTTCGCCGGAGAAGTGACGCGCGTGGCGCGCGAAGTCGGCACCGAAGGCAAGCTTGGCGGCCAGGCGGAGGTCCGGGGTGTCGGAGGCACGTGGAAGGACCTGACGGACTCGGTGAACTCGATGGCGCGCAACCTGACGGCCCAGGTGCGCAACATCGCCGAGGTGACCACGGCGGTCGCCAAGGGCGACCTCTCGCGCAAGATTAGAGTGGACGTCCGCGGGGAGATTCTGGAGCTGAAGAACACGATCAACACCATGGTGGACCAGCTCAACGCGTTCGCGGGCGAGGTGACGCGCGTGGCGCGCGAAGTCGGCACCGAAGGCAAGCTCGGAGGACAGGCCGACGTGCGTGGCGTGGCTGGAACCTGGAAGGACCTGACCGACTCGGTGAACTCCATGGCCAGCAACCTGACGAACCAGGTGCGAAATATCGCCGGCGTAACGACTGCCGTGGCCAAAGGCGACCTGACCACGAAGATCACCGTGGATGCGCGCGGAGAAATCCTGGAGCTGAAGAATACGATCAACACCATGGTGGACCAGCTCAGCTCGTTCGCCAGCGAAGTGACGCGCGTGGCTCGTGAAGTGGGCACCGAGGGCAAGCTGGGAGGCCAGGCGGATGTGCGCGGCGTGGCCGGAACGTGGAAGGACCTGACCGACTCGGTCAATTCGATGGCGGCGAACCTCACCATGCAGGTGCGCAACATCGCGGAAGTCACCACGGCCGTCGCGAAGGGCGACCTCTCACGCAAGATCACGGTGGACGTGCGCGGGGAAATTCTGGAGCTGAAAAACACGATCAACACGATGGTGGACCAGCTCAGCTCGTTCGCGGCCGAAGTGACGCGCGTGGCGCGCGAGGTCGGCACCGAGGGCAAGCTAGGCGGACAGGCCGAGGTCCGGGGAGTGGCGGGAACCTGGAAGGACCTCACCGATAGTGTGAACTGGATGGCCGGGAACCTGACGGCCCAGGTCCGGAACATTGCCCAGGTGACCACGGCCGTGGCCAAGGGCGATCTCTCCACGAAAATCACGGTAGATGCCCGCGGGGAGATTCTGGAGCTGAAAAACACGATCAACACGATGGTGGACCAGCTCAACAGCTTCGCCAGCGAAGTGACCCGCGTGGCGCGCGAAGTGGGCACGGAGGGCAAACTCGGGGGACAGGCCGAAGTGCGCGGCGTCGGCGGCACCTGGAAGGACCTCACCGACAACGTGAACTCGATGGCCGCCAACCTGACGACGCAGGTGCGCGGCATCGCCAAGGTCGTGACTGACGTCGCCAACGGCAACCTCAAGCGGAAACTGGTGCTGGAGACAAAGGGCGAAATCGCCGAACTCGCTGACACTATCAACGGGATGATCGATACCCTCGCGGTGTTTGCCGACCAGGTGAGCAACGTGGCGCGCGAGGTCGGCATCGAAGGAAAACTCGGTGGCCAGGCGCGTGTGCCCGGCGCCGCCGGCATCTGGCGCGACCTGACCGACAACGTGAATCAACTTGCAGCCAACCTGACGACGCAGGTGCGCGCCATCGCCGATGTAGCCACCGCGGTAACCAAGGGCGATCTGACGCGGTCGATCGCGGTAGAAGCACAGGGCGAGGTCGCGGCGCTCAAGGACAACATAAACGAGATGATTGTCAATCTCGCCGAGACCACGCGCAAGAACACGGACCAGGACTGGCTCAAGACGAACATCGCGAAGTTCACGGGGATGATGCAGGGGCAGCGCGACTTGTTGACCGTCAGCAAGCTCCTCCTGGGCGAGCTGACGCCGCTGGTGGGTGCGCAGCATGGCACGTTCTACATCGCCGATTCCACCGGCGACCAGCAGACGCTGAAGCTGCTGGCCAGTTATGCGGCGGACTTCGGCGGCGGCGTTCGCACCGAATTCCGGATGGGGCAGGGCCTGGTCGGTCAGTGCGGGCAGGAGAAGCGCCGCATCCTGGTCACCGAAGTCCCGCCGGATTACATCAGGATCACGTCTAGCCTCGGCGAGGCCACCCCGTTGAGCATCGTGGTGCTCCCGGTGCTGTTCGAAGGCGAGGCGCGCGCGGTGTTGGAACTGGCGTCTTTCCGTCACTTCACCGACGTCAACCTGGCATTCCTGGACCAGCTCACGCAAGGCATCGGCATCGTGTTGAACACCATCGCGGCCACCATGCGGACCGAGCAACTGCTGAAGCAAAGCCAGGCTCTTGCCGAGCAGTTGCAGAAGACGAACGCCGAACTCGAGGAAAAGGCCCACCTGCTGGCCGAACAGAAGAACGAGGTCGAAACCAAGAACCGCGAAGTGGAGCAGGCCAAGGCGGCCCTCGAAGAAAAAGCCGAGCAACTCTCGCTCACCTCGAAGTACAAGAGCGAGTTTCTGGCCAACATGAGCCACGAGCTGCGCACGCCGCTCAACAACCTGCTGATCCTGGCCCAGATGCTGGCGGAAAACACGGAGAGCACGCTTACCGCAAAGCAGGTCAAATACGCGGAGACGATCCACTCCTCGGGTACTGACCTGCTCGCATTGATCAACGACATTCTGGACCTGAGCAAGATCGAATCGGGCAAGATGGACGTGGAAGTGGGCAGCGTCCGCTTCAACGAAGTGCGCGATTTCTGCTCGCGAACCTTCCGTCACGTGGCCGACGGCAAGGGGCTCGATTTCTCGATCGAACTCGCCGAAAGCATGCACGCCGAAAGCATCATTACCGATGCCAAGCGGCTGCAACAGGTGCTCAAGAACCTGCTTTCCAACGCGCTGAAGTTCACCGAGCATGGCTCGGTGAAGCTGCGCATCGAGCGCGCCGCCTCCGGGTGGAGCGCCACACACTCGGTCCTGAATCGCGTGAAAAGCGTGATCGCCTTCTCGGTCTCCGATACCGGAATCGGAATTCCGCACGATAAGCAGCACATTATCTTCGAAGCCTTCCAGCAGGCCGACGGCACCACTAGCCGCAAGTACGGCGGCACCGGACTCGGGCTATCGATCAGCCGCGAGCTCACGCGGCTCCTGGGCGGCGAGATCCGCCTGCAAAGCGCTCCGGGCCTGGGAAGCACGTTCACGCTGTACCTGCCGCAGTCCTACGTGGCGCCGGTCGCGGTCCTCAAGCCGGATGTTCAACCGCGGCCGGCGGAGATCTGGGCGGGCGACGGCGCCATGGCGTCCCCGCTCGACGAGGCCCTGGACATCATCCTGCCCGCGCCTCCCTCGACGCCGGCCGCGGTGGTCCACGATATCGATCTCGAGGACGACCGGCACGTCATTCAGCCCGGCGATCCGGTGCTGCTGATCGTGGAAGACGACGTCACCTTCGCGCGCATCCTGATGGACATGGCGCACGACCGCGGCATCAGGGCCCTGGTCGCACTGCGAGGCGCGACCGCGCTCTCCCTGGCCCGGGAGTTCACTCCCGGCGCCATTACCCTGGACATCACGCTTCCGGACATGGCGGGCTGGACGATACTCGACCGGCTGAAGCACGATCCGGAGGTGCGGCACATCCCGGTTCACATTATCACCGGCGACGAGAACCGCCGCCGAGGGCTCGCGCTCGGAGCCATGACGTACCTGGAAAAATCGGTCACGAAGGACAATCTCAATGCGGCATTCGATACCATCCACTATTCGATCCGTGAGCGCAGTAAGAAGCTGCTCCTCGTGGCTGAGGACGAGGCGCGCCGGGTCAGTCTCGAAGAGTTGCTGGGCGGGAAGGGAGTTGAAATCACTTCAGCGGCGAGCGGCGGGGAGGCGCTGGCCATCGCCAGACAGACGTATCTGGATGGAATCGCCCTGGGTCTGCATATCAGCGATATTCCCGCTCTTCAGCTCGTGGAGGAGATCCAGGCCGACGGCGGCGCCCAGACCCCTCCGATCGTGATCTTCGGAGGCGAGAAGCTGGATGCCCAGGTGGAGAACGAGATCCGGCGCCTGTCGCGGCAGAGCGTGGTCCGGTACGCCGACGCCCCCGACCGTCTTCTGGAGGAGGCCGTTCTCTTCCTGCACCGCGCACAGAAGGAGCTGTCGCAGACGCAACTCGAGATCCTCACTGCCACCCGCCGCAGCGACTCGACACTCACGGGCAAGAAGGTGTTGGTGGTAGACGATGACGTAAGAAACATCTTCGCGCTGACCACCGTGCTCGAACAGCACAACTTGCAGGTGGTCCACGCGGAAAACGGGCGCGCCGGAATCGACGTACTGTTGAACACGCCCGACGTGGACGGAGTCTTAATGGATATCATGATGCCGGAGATGGACGGCTATGAGACGATGCGTGCGATCCGGCAGATCCCGGAGTTCCGGACGCTGCCCATTGTCGCCGTCACCGCCAAGGCGATGAAGGGCGATCGCGCGAAGTGCATCGAGGCCGGTGCATCCGACTACATCACCAAGCCGGTCGATCTCGACCAGCTCTTCTCGGTGCTTCGCGTCTGGCTGGTTCGCAGCCACGAGCCGGTCTCCGGCAGTTTGACCGTAACGGGGTAAGATGCTTTGACACCGGCTGCCGGCACCGCCGTGAAAGCGCAGGAATCTGCTTCTGAACGACGCATGAAGATCCTGCTGGTGGATGACACGCCCGAAAACCTCGTGTCGCTGGAAGCCGCTCTCAGCGGGCTCCAGGAAGAACTCGTGCTGGCCGGCTCCGGCAAAGAGGCGCTCCGCCATCTTCTGAACGACGACTTCGCGGCGATCCTCCTGGACGTCCGCATGCCGGAGATGGATGGCTTCGAAACGGCGGAGCTGATCCGCAGCCGGCCCCGCTCGCGGCAGATTCCGATCCTGTTTCTCACCGGCTACCGTAACGAAGAGCACCTGTTCCGCGGCTATGATCTGGGAGCGGTCGATTTTCTCTTCAAGCCGATCGTGCCGGAGGTCCTGCGGTCGAAGGTGGCGGTATTCGTGGAGTTGAGCCGCACCAACGCCCGGCTGAAGGAGCAGACGGACGCCCTGCGGAAACAAGCGGAGGTGCTCCAAAAAGCCGAGCGCAATTTCCGCGCTCTGCTGGAGGCTGCGCCCGATGCCATGGTGATGTGCCGCGAGGACGGCGAGATCCTCATGGTGAACTCGCAGACGGAACTCCTCTTCGGCACTGACCGTGAGCGGCTCATCGCGCGGAACATCCGCTCGCTCGTGCCGCAATGGTCCTTCACGCCGCTGCCCGGCGGCGGAATCGGTCCGGGACCGCTAGTCGACCGAGCTTGCGAGCTGACCGGCATCCGGGGGGATGGCAACCGGTTTCCGGTCGAGATCCGGCTCAGTCCGCTGGACACCGAAGACGGGATCGTCATCACCAGCGCCATTCGCGACGTCAGCGAACGGAAAAAATCGGAGGAGCAGATCCGCCTGTTGAACAGCAGCCTGGAGGAACGTGTGCTGGAGCGGACCGAAGAGCTGCTACGTTCCAACGAGGAGCTTCAGCAATTCGCGTACGTGGCCAGCCACGACCTCCAGGAGCCTCTGCGCACCATGTCGATCTACGCGCAGCTTCTGGCGCGGCGCTACAAGGGGCAGCTAAAGGGCGATGCCGATCAGTTCATCGATTCGATTGTGGACAGTGCCGGTCGCATGGGAACGCTGATCCACGACCTGCTCGATTTCTCGCGCGTGGAATCCCGCGGAACAGAGATGTTCTCCCCGGCGAACTGCGAGGATGCGCTGAACGATGCCCTCCGCAGCCTCGAGCCGCTGGTCGCCGAGAGCGGAGCCGAGATCACCCGCGATCCCTTGCCGGTCGTGCTGGGCGATGCCGTGCAGCTCTCGCGCCTCTTCCAGAATCTGCTTGTGAATTCGATTCGCTACCGGAGCCTGGAACCGCCGCGTATCCGCGTTTCCGTCCAGCCCAAAGACGCGGAATGGGTGTTTTCGGTGAGAGACAACGGAATCGGTATCGAGCCGCAGTACGCCGAAAAGGTATTCGGCATCTTCAAGTGCCTGCATCCTCGGGACAGGACATCGGGAAGTGGAATGGGCCTGGCCATCTGCCGCAAGATCGTGACCCGTCACGACGGGCGGATCTGGGTCGAGTCCGAACTGGGGAAGGGAGCCAATTTCCTCTTCACTTTGCCGAGGAGGCTGTGACGGGTGGCTTCGGCGGCGCCGCCGGAGACGCGGCAAGTTGTAGCAGCGCGTCCGACAGGTGATTGACCGTGTACTCTTCCTCGCGGCGATTGGCTTCGCTCCGCTGGAGATCGGAAAGCAGAGGCGCAAGCTCCAGGTGAATGAGTTCGTGAACCACCGTGAATTCGATGTCCCGTAGCATGGGCTGCCAGGCCATGTGGTAATCCGCCGGGTCGAGAACGCGGATCAGGGCGGTCTTCGCGCTCCGGTCCCAATGGATGTTTCCGACTGTCTGCGGCCTCAATTCGGCCGCTTTTGCGCACATAACCGAGATGTTCCAGTCCTGAAGCCCGAGGCGCCTCTGCCAGGAGGCGAGTTTTTCAGACGCGAACTTCTGGGCGATTGCGCTTTGCTCCTTCACCGGAGGTTCGGTAGGAACGTCTTGAGCGGGACCAACAACCGCGCTACCGAAAATCAGTGCCGGAAGAATTAGAAAAACAGGAGTACCTGAGGGGACCCGCAACATCAGCTACAGCATATCACCTCGAAGGCCGGGATGTACGGTCCATTACACGCTGCCCCGGGCGGGGCCGGCCCCTCAGGCGACGGTGCCTCACCGTACGTCGATGGATTCTACTTTGATGGTATTATCCCGTTCCTTTGCGCCAGTGACCTTCGCCGTGACTGCGTTGCTGCTGGTCCGAGTCGAACTCTTGAACGGGCGCATCTTGCTGCGTTTGCACCCCTCATTCCAATGCCGCGCGGCAGGTAAGAACTACAGAGTTCCGCAGACAAAAAAACGTCCAGGTTCCGTATTTTACTTGGCCGCAACACGCGATCGCCCGCGTGCCGGTAATGGCCGCTCCGGCCTCCTCAAGGCGAGCATTTTCAGAAACACGGCGAACAGGCCCAGCATCAGCAGCACTGTAGTTGCGGCGAGCGCGAATCGCAGGCGGCCGGTGCGGGACGGCGCCAGGCTGCCCTCGGGCGGCGTGGGTGCCTCGCCGGTTTCTGTCGCCAGGTCGCGGATTCCACCTTCCGTCCCGGCTCTCTCCAGCATCCTGGCCCGCAAATCCTCCTCGAGATCTGAGGCGGCGGGTTCGCCGCCGAGGAGCGGCGCGAGAACGAAGCCGGCGAACGCGGGCGGGATATCGCTTTGAAAGACAGACGCCTCCTCAGCCAGCATCGGGCCGGCGTGGAGAGTCGCGATAGTGCATCCGGCAACAACACAACCGGCCAGCGCACGAGCGAGATTCATCTTGTGGCGCGTGCTTTCAGCGGGACCTCAGCCGCGGGCCTTCAGAGTGGGTGCGCCTTGCCTTTCCATGCACTCCGCGTGTCCGCAGTTGCAGGCGATCTCGGTGACGTCGCCGGCGTCCTTGCAGTAGGTGCTGCAGTACTTGTTATTCTCATCCACTTCGCAGTCGCAGGCCGGGTGCGCGCACTTTCTGTCTTTTTCTTCCATGGGAATCGACGCTGCATCCGGGTTGCCAGCGTGTGCCCGCTCTATTTGCGCAGACCGTCCAGCAGTGCGGTATAGACCGCATTAGTCCAACCGAATCCGGCCTCGTTGGTGCTGTACCCGAATCGCAGTTCGCCGTCCACGTCTGCGTTCCGGGTCAGCACGTCGTATTTCTCGACGATCGTACCGCGCCGCCGGAACACGTCCTGCACGAGCCCGATGAAGCGCTGCGAGATTCGGTCCGCCTCGGTCTTATATCCGTAGCGGCGCATACCCTGCACCGCGATCCACTCCAGGGGCGCCCACCCGAACGGTGCGTCCCACTGATCGCCGCTGCGGTGCGTGCTGGCCTGCAATCCTCCGGGGCGCTCGAAAAGCTCGATGCGGCTCATCACCCGTGCGGCCTGTTCTTGGCTGGCGATGCCCACCCATAACGGATAGAAGGTCGTCAGAAACGGATAGCGTCGCACACTTCCGCGGACCCAATCGTAGTCGAAATACATTCCGTCCTCGGAGTCCCACATCAGGCCGTTGATGCGACGGGCCCTTGCCGCCGCGTGCTCGCGCCATTGGCTGGCGCGCCCTCCGTCCGCCAATGCATCCAGCATCTCAGCCGCCTGCGACTCCATAAGATAAAGCAGACAATTGAGGCACACCGGATTGCAATCGATGGTTTCGGCTCCGAACAAGCCAAACCGGCTTGTAGGATCGAATCCGGATTCCCGCATCGAGCGATCGTTCTGATAGAAGAGGAGGGTCAGCTGGTCCTTCGATCTGTCGTAATACTTTCGGGTATCGTAACCGGAGGTCCGGCGGCGGCGGTAGTAATTGCGAATCCGATCGTAGTCGGGCCGTCCGCGGCGATCGAATTCCGAAGCCACGGCCTCGGGCGCGGGACCACTGCCCGTATCGAAGTAGCGGGAGAGCCCTGTTTCTGGAATCAAGTGGGGACCCTCCGTCCAGAACCGGTAGTAGTTCTCCACCGCGTCCATCGAATTGCTGAGATATTTCCGGTCACCCGTCTGGCGGAAAATGGCGAGAATCATTTCCGTCAGAATCGGCGGGTGCGACCGGGTCAAATAGTAGGTTCGGTTTGCGTTCAGGACCTTTCCGTACTTACGGACCTGATACAAGGCGTTGTCCGCGAGGTTCCTGGCCAGCGACACCTCTCCGTCGCGAAGAAGACCCATCTGAATAAAAAAGCTGTCCCAGGCGTACATCTCGTTAAAACGCCCGCCAGGAACCAAGTAAGGGAAGGGCAGGTAGAGCAGTCCGTGGTGGTGGATCTCGGCGGGGTCGGGCGGCAGGGGCAGGAGAGCGATTCTGCGAAAATCGGCGGGCTTCATCTCGCCGCGAAGCTGCGACTCGATTACGTGGATGTCCTCGGTGGCAGGGAGGTAGACGGGCAGCCTCCCGTCGGGCAGTGGCAGGGTCTTCGAATCGGCCGCCGCGGATGAAAGTCCATCGTGCGAGCGCACCAGCTTGAGCCACTCACGTTTAATGTAGTCTTCCAGAGCGACAGCGGAAAGCTCGGGAGAAACGGTGTGCGCCATAAGTCAAATCAAGCGGGCGCCATCCGGGGTGCAATTTTTGACACGCGCACCGCTCCAATTGCAGATCCTTCCCTTGCGGCGTGCAAGTTATGTGCCGCACGCCAGCCGCCGGGGCGAACTCAACCAATAATCCCGTGTTTTCAATGGCAAATTGACGACCATGATACAGAAAAAGTGGCAAGGAACGTGCACCCGCACGCCCCAGGCACGGAGTCGTGACCGGGGGTCGGGCTTCCGGTCACAATCGACACGCGCAAAACAACCTGGCTCCGAGGAGTACGAGATGAACCGCACAATTTCTACCGAACCTCACGTGGATCCCACTGCGTTCCTGCCCCGCAAACCGGTTCAGGAGTTCCCTCGCAAACACACGATCTACGGTCCCGGCGAGGCCTGCGATCACATTTATGCCGTGCGATCCGGCCGCGTCGTTCTTACTAGCGCCTTCGATTCGGCGGCCCCTTCGGTTACGCGAATTGTAGGCCCTAAGGGGATTTTTGGCGAAGCCATGCTAGTCGGCACTTGCGACCCGTCCGAATCCGCTGTCACGCTCGACCGAACCAGCGTGATGTCGTGGTCGCGAGCCGAGATCGAACAGCAGATGATGCGCGACGCGCGTCTCGCGAATGCGCTGCTGGGATACTTTGTGATTCGCTGCGCGGAGCTGGCGGAGAGAGTGGAAGCGCTGGCCTTCTACCGCACGCCGGAGCGCGTCATGCTGGGCCTCCTGCAACTGGCCGAAAACCTGGGAACACCTGCCAGCGGCGCGATGCGACTGGCCCCTCTTACCCATCGAATCATTGCCGAGTACGTCGGAACCTCGCGTGAGCTCGTCACCTTCCACATGTGCGAATTCCGTAGGGCCGGCCTCCTCCAGTACTCGCGCAGCTTCATCGACGCTAACGTCGGCCTCATGCGCAAAACCCTGGAGAATGGCGGCTTCGTCCACAGCGCGACGGAGACCCCAATGGTCCAGTCCGCAGTCTGACCACCCCACAAGTCAGGGCAGCCTCCCGAAGCGCCCCGATGGGCTGTCGTCATACGTGTGTAACTGCCTTGAAAATCACGTATTTCGAGTCGTGATTTCCCCCATGAGTGCGCCCTCTCGCTTTCACTCCGCAGGGTGGTAAGGGATATCACCCGGTCGGAAAACCCTGTTCGGCGCACCACAGACAGCCGGCACGTGGCTCGGTCACAATCGCTCGTATCCGGCTTCGTGAGCTGGGTCGACTGCAATTCAAGTTGTTCCGAAGAGGACTACAAATGAAGCACCGCCTTCTACCACTGGCATTCGTCTCGATCGCATTCCTGTCCACAAGTCTGCAAGCCGCACCGCTCTTGGGTACGTTCAACATCGCCGGCACAATTACGGTTACGACCAGCGCGATTACCTGGATGAGCAACGATCCGCCGTTCATGCTGGATAAGGCCACCATCGGGCCAGGTCCGACGGGCAGTTTCGCCGGACTCGGCGGAACGGTCGCCACGATCGACAATTTGAACTCGGCGACCGAACCGGTGGGCACTCCCTTCGCGGCCACGCCGTTTTTGAGCTTCGATGCGGCCCCCGCTCTTGGCCTTCTGGATATCAACTTTATTTTCGCCGGCATCTACAGCACGGCGCAGTGCACCGCCGCTCCGGCCGTAGGCCAGACCTGCACGCCCAATCCGCCGATTACACCGGTCACCTCGCCCTTCAATTTCGTCAACAATCCTGGCATCATGGGGCCGCAGGCGACCGCGACCTTCGCGTTCGGTGGCATTTCCGCGGACGGTCAATCGCAATGGAGCGCGAACTTCACGTCGCAGTTTGGCGTGCCGTTTCAATCGGTGCTGGCCATGCTGGCAAGCACCGGCTCGGTCAGCAACACCTACTCCGCCACCGTCACGGTGACGCCGGTGCCGGAGCCGGAGATATGGTCGCTCTTCATAGTAGGCGCCGCACTCGTTCTGGTTTCCCGCCTCGGAGTGATCCGGTCGCGTATGGGGCGCGGCTAGGTCCGCAGGGCGCGCCACATCGCGGCTCCCGCGCACGCGGTGCTACCCTGACGGGATGAACCGCAAAGGAAGGATTCGCCACTCCCTCGCCTATTGGTGCCTGAACGCCACCGAGTGGCAGTGGGACATCGAGCGGATCTGTGAGACCGCCGTGCGGCTGGGCTGCGAAAGCGTCGAGCTGGCCCCTCCCGAACTGTGGCCCGTGCTGTCCCGGCACGGCCTGAAGCATGCGCTCTCGCTGAACGGGATGCCAGACCCTGTATTCGCAAAGGGTTTGAACAATCCGCGCCATCACGAGGAGATCTTCGCCAGGACCAAGGCGATGATCGACTGCTGCGCGGATTTCGGCGTCCCGAACGTGATCGCGTTCACGGGATATAAGTGGCTCGATCCCGCCGACCCGCGGAGCGGCGAGATTCGCAGCGACGAGGGAGCTGCCAACACGGTGAAGGGGCTTCGCGAGCTGGCGCGCTATGCAGCGCCGCGCAACGTGACCATCGTTCTGGAACAGCTCAACACCCGCGACGACTCGCACCCCATGAAAGGCCATCCGGGTTACCAGGGCGACGACATCGACTATTGCGCTGCGATTGTGCGAAACGTCGATTCGCCGCACGTGAAGCTGCTGTTCGACGTTTACCACGTCGCAATCATGAACGGCGACGTGATACGGCGGCTTCGGCAGTACGCCGGTTGGATCGGCCACATCCATGTCGCGGGAGTGCCCGGCCGCGGCGAGCTGGATACCGCCCAGGAGATCCATTACCCGGCGGTGATGCGGACCCTGATCGAAACCGGTTACCAGGGCTACGTCGGTCAGGAGTTCATCCCCACGCGCGATCCCGGCGCGGGCCTGGCGGAAGCCGTCGAGCTGTGCGACGTTTGATCCCGCCTATTCGCTCTTGAGCACCAGCACGCCCCAGGGCTTATC
>Ga0335080_10005833_pt1 | contig 12728 bp, 15 predicted proteins | sample Lox_Sample_34_FD_206720 | JGI IMG/M metagenome (GOLD analysis project Ga0335080, IMG submission 206720) | Soil microbial communities from Loxahatchee National Wildlife Refuge, Florida, United States - Lox_Sample_3.4 | ecosystem: Environmental > Terrestrial > Soil > Wetlands | place: USA... | reverse complement strand
TGAGGCTCGCGGTCAACGGCACCCGTTCGAGGCTGGTGGTTTGCGAGACCGACTGGTTGGTCCGGTAGACGGACCCGGTCCGCGAGCCGGCCCACCCCGCGCTGAACATCAGCTCCATCCGCGGCGCGAGGCGCACCGCGAGGTCGCCGCCGATCGCGAACGCGCCGAAGCTGCTCTTGGAGAGCGTGAACGTGTCCGTGACGAACCTGAAGATGGGGCTGTTGGCCAGGGCGCGGTCGTAGCCGGTCCAGATGGTCAGACTCCCCCCGGGCCGCCGGAACAGGAAGCCGTCACCGGACGCCTGTGCCCGCACAACGGGAACCAGGAGCAGCGTCGCGGCCAAGGCCAGGCCGCCGCTGCGCGTCACGCGCCAGAGAGGCGCTGAGTGCTTCATCGCCGAACCCTCCCGTCATTCCGTACCCCGCCTGCCACGGTATGTTGCGCCGCGGCCCGCGCAAGGACCAGCTCCGGCGCGGGTGATTTTTGACCGTCAGACATGGGATTAGGGGAGAACGGGCGAGCGGGGTCCGGCGGTGCCGCCGGACGTGCATGGCCGGCCGGAAGGCGGAGCGTCAGGTGCCGATGGCGGTCAGCCCCCTCGCCACGTTGTGCGCCCGCACGGCGGTCACCACCTGGGTGAGCTCCCCGTCGTCGCGGTCCACGTAGTTCTGCCACTGCAGGGCGACGAGGTTGGCCAGGTCGTCGCCGCCGTTCGGATCGCGGCGCTCGATGACCCATCCGAACTCGGACGCGCGGTCGCCGTAGTGCGCGCCGGCGATCCACGCCCCGCACTCGTCCTTCCGGAACCGGTTCGGGTTCTCGCCGTACACCTTCTTCGCCTTCGCCCAGACCTGCGCGATCGTCTCCTGCGTCCAGCTCACGCGCCACCTCCACCGGCCATCGTGTCGGGAATGCGCTGCTCTCCGTCGCCGGTGCCGCCGCCCAGCGGCGCGACCGCCTGGCCCTGGAGCTGGGCCCGCAGCCACAGCCACGCCTCCGCCTCCGTGAGGAAGGCCGAGGCGCGGCATCCGTGCATCTCGGCCAGCGTGCACAACACGCGCGTGCCGCCGAACTGCCCACCCGGCCGCGCGACCGCCGCCACCGGCGGTACCGTCGCCCGGAAGCGCGCCCGCAGCCGGTCCAGCAGGGCACCCGCCTCTTCCGCGCTCGGCGCGAACGGGTGCGCGCGAAAGTCCATCAGCAGCCCGCCCACCGCGACGCCGCTCGTCGGGATCGCCCGATCCAGCTCCGCGATCCAGCTGCCGATCGAGTCCAGCCGGCCTCCGCCCAACACCACCACGCGCGCTCCCCAGCCCGTGCGCAGCTCGCGGGTCACGAGCGCACCGCCGGACGCTCATCCGAGGGGGGATGGCGAGCAGGTTCGCGACGGATCATGGAGCCAGTATGAGGGGGACGGGCGACGGGCAATAGTCTATGACATGTTATAGTGCGGTTTCGGGAGACCCGGGCGGCGATCCCGGGGCTATGGGATGTCATAGTCTTTCGGGTGGTGCCCGTAGCGCGCACACTACGGGATCCCCCAATCCACGGAGACGCCTGTGGCATTGCCTTCCCGGAATCACCGGATCAGCCTCGAGGACGCCGCCGCCCACACCAGGCGCCACCGCGACGCGAAGGCGTCGGAGATCAACAGTCACGCCTTCCACAAGGACCAGGTGATGGAGTTGTTGAACCAGAAGGGCTGTGTCGGGCTGCGGATCTATCACGGGCGCGACGAGAAGGGGAAACCCTCGCTGGTGCTCGCCGGGATGGACCAGGCGGACAACGATCTGCACGCGGGCGTGCTGCTCGAACAGTCGTTCCCCTGTCCTCCGTGGTGCTCCCCGGCGAGCCCGCTGAACGGGTAGCGTGCAGTTCCCCGTGGTGGCGACTGCGTCGGCGCTGTTCCAGGCCGTCCCGCTGATGGCCGCGGCGGCGGGACGGCGTCCGCCCCGCGGTGCCATGGCCTGGATCGTCACCTGGTGCGCGCTCAACTTCCTCGAGACCGCCGCCATGTTCGCACTGGCCTTGAGAAACGTCCACAACCTGTGGGTGCCCTACCTGTTCGAGCCGCTCGAGGGCGCGACGCTCCTGTGGGCATTCTCCTGCTGGCAGGAGGGAGAGGTGGCCCGGCTGACCATGCGGCTGGCCATCGTGCCGTTCGTGGGGGTGCTGGTGATCGTGAGCCTGTTCCTCGAGACCACCACCTTCTTCAGCCGGGCCGTGGGACCGCTGACCAGCCTGGTCGGGCTGTACGCGGCAGCCAGCACGCTGATCGCCAAGAGCCGCGTTTCGACCGGGGACCTGCTGCGGCAGGAGTGGCTCTGGGTCGGGGCGGGGTTCGCCCTTTACTTCGCGGTCCACTCGATGGTGGGGCCATTGAGCGCCCTCCTCGTCGGGGACCTGCCGCTGTTCAACCTGGCGTACAACCTGGCCGCCGTGCTGGATGTCGCCGCATTCCTCGCGATCGCCTGGGGATTCCGGTGCGCGCCAGACGCCCGTGAGGCGGCCGCATTGCTGGACGATTCGCCGCGCGCGAGGCGGGTGGGCCGGCCGGCGTAACATGCCATTCTCGCTCTCCGCGTATGTGTTCGCGGCAACCGAGGCTGTGCCGCTGGCGGCGGCCGCACGCCGTCCGCCGCGCGGTGCCATGAGTTGGATCGTGGCGTGGTGCGCGCTCAATCTGCTCGAAACCGGCATCATGCTCGCGCTCGCGCTGCACGACGTCCACAATCTGTGGGTGCCCTACGTGCTCGAGCCGGCGCTGGGCGCTCTGGTCCTGTGGGCGTTCTCGTGCTGGCAGGAGAGCGAGGTGGCGCGGCTCACGATGCGGCTGGCCATCATACCGTTCGTGGGCTGCCTGGTGATCGTGAGCCTGCTCTTCGAGAACAGGACGTTCTTCAGCCGGGCCGTCGAGCCGCTGACCGCCCTCGTGGGCCTCTACGCGGCAGCCAGCACGCTGATCGCCAGGAGCCGCGTCCAGGCCGGTGATCTGCTGCGTCAGGACTGGCTCTGGGTCAGTGCCGGGTTCGCCCTGTACTTCGGAACCCAGTCCATGCGGGGTCCCCTGAGCGCCCTGCTGGTCGGGGATCTGAAGCTCTTCAAGCTGTCGTACGGAATCCTGGCGGCACTGCAAAGCTCGGCGTTTCTGGCGATCGCCTGGGGGGTCTGGTGCCGGAAAGCAGCCTGAGCATCTGGTCGCTGTTCGTCGCCGCGTGCCTCAGCGTGACGATCGTGCTCGGCGCCTTCGTGACCGCGCTCGTCATCTCCCAGAGGAGGCGCCTCGCCCAGGAGCGGGAGCACAGCCAGCGCCTGCTCGCCGCGCAGGAGGAGGAGCGCTCGCGCGTGGCGCGGGAGCTGCACGACGACGCCCTCCAGCGTCTGGCCGTGTTGCGCCACGAGCTGGAGCAGATCGCGCTGCTGGCCGGCCCGGAAGCCGTGCACCGGATCAGCGGCGTGTCGGGCGAGCTGGAGGACCTCGGGACCGTGCTGCGCACCGCCGCGCACCAGCTGCACCCGTCCGTGGTGGAGAAGGCCGGCCTGGTCCGCGCCCTCGGCGCCCTGGCGGAGGAGTTCGGGCGCACGGCGGGCCTCGAGGTGCTGCTCGTCCTGCCGACGACCGACGTTCGGACCGCGACCGCCCCGGGCATCGCGGCCTACCGCATCGCGCAGGAGTCGCTGCGCAACGTGGTGCGGCACGCCGGAGTCAAGCAGGCCACGCTCGCGCTCGAGGTGCATGACGGAACGCTTACGCTGTCCGTGTCCGACGCGGGCACGGGGTTTCCGACGGCGGCCGCGCGGGCCGCGGACGGCCTCGGCCTGATCGCGATGCGACAGCGGGCGGTGACCGCCGGAGGTCATCTCACCATCGCCGCGCGCCCGGGCGGCGGAACCGTCGTCACGGCGACGCTGCCGTCCGGGGTGGGCGCGTGAAGCGCGAGCGCGCCAGGCTCGTCATCGCCGACGACCACCGGATGGTCGTGCAGGGCCTCGAGCAGATGCTCGGCGCGCGCTACGACATCGTCGGCGTCGCCTACGCCGGCGACGAGCTGCTGGAGCTGCTCGAGCGCACGACGGCCGACGTAGTGCTGCTCGATCTCTCGCTCCCGGGGCGCAGCGGCCTCGACATCCTGCCGGACATCCGCGCCGTGCAGCCCGACCTCGAGGTCCTCGTGCTCACGATGCACACCGACCGCGTGCTCGCCGAAGCGTCCATCGCCGCGGGGGCGCGGGGCTTCGTGCCGAAGGACGCCGGCATGGAGGAGCTGATGCTGGCCTTGAGCGAGGTGGTCGCCGGCCGGCGCTACGTATCGCCGCGGGTGCCCAAGTCGAGCCACCGGGTGGGGCTCGACGCGCTGCACGCGAGTCTCGCCAAGCTCACCGAGCGGCAGCAGACGATCCTGCGCCTGCTCGGCCAGGGTCTGACCTCGGCCGAGATCGGCGACAAGCTCGGCCTGAGCGAGAACACCATCACGTTCCATCGCAAGCGCATCCGCACCATCCTGGGTCTCAAGACGGAGTGGGAGCTGACGCGCCAGGCCATCCTGGTGCACCTGGCCACCAGCGGGGCCGCCGCGCGGAAGCCGCGCTAGCGGGCAGCCGACGCCGCCGCCGGCTGGCCGCACGGTGTGTCGCTGCCGACCTTGGCGGTGGACCTACCAGGTGTGGCTGGCGCCGCCGAAGATGGCCGGTGGATCGGTCAGGACGACCGGCGGCTGCTTCAGAAACGTCACTTCGATCGGCGTCTCCGCGCGCGCCGGCGCGCTCGCGGCGGGTCCGCGCTCCTCGGCGCCGTCCTTGCCCGGGGAGGGCGCGGGCTCCGGCGCGGCCGAATCCATGAGATGCATGGTTGAGATAGTGCCTGCGCCGCCGCACACTTGGTAAGTCTATGAGAAGTCATAGCGCCCTGATGAGCCGGCGCATCGCCACGCCCCTGGGCTCGATGATCGCCGTGGCCGGCGACGCGGGGCTCTACCTGCTCGAATTCGCCGACGGGCGCCGCGTCGCGGCGGAGCTGCGGCGGCTGAGCCGGCGGGCCGGATCTCCCATCGTCCGGGGACGGCACGCTCATCTCGACCGCGTCGCGCGCGAGCTGCGCGGCTACTTCGCCGGCGAGGCGCGCGGGTTCCGCGTCCCGCTGGCGCTGGAGGGAACGCCGTTCCAGGTCGCGGTCTGGCGGCGGCTGCTCAGGATCCCGCGCGGCCGCGTCGTGACGTACGACGCGCTCGCCCGCGCCCTGGGCCGGCCCGGCGCGCAGCGCGCCGTCGGCCGCGCCAACGGGAGCAACCCGCTGGCGATCGTCGTGCCGTGCCACCGGGTGGTGGGCAGCGACGGCACGCTCACCGGCTACGGCGGCGGCCTGTGGCGCAAGCGCCGGCTGCTGGAGATCGAGGGCGCGCTCCGCGCCGGCGCGACCGACCTACGCCAACGCCGCGAGGTCCGCCCGTAGGGTCTTCAGGTCGAACTGGTTCGGCGCCTTCCGGTTCACCTTGCTGACCCAGTCGTCGCTCAGGACCGCGTACGCCTCGTCGCAGTAGGCGTCCCAGAAGCTCCACGTCATGCGCTTCGTCGCGCCCCACGTCACCACGGTGAGGCTCCGCGCGTCGTACGCCACCACCGGCACGGCGTGGCCGCCCCACGAGCCGGGAGCGCCCGGCCCGACCGGCCCGCCCGGCGGCACCGACCACACCGCCTGCCGTTGGGCGCTCACCGGCAGGGCGAGGCCGATGTAGCAGTTGCCGAAGATCAGCACCGCGTCTTCGATGTGGGTGTGGTTGCCCGGCTCCAGCGCGACGTACCCCTCGATGGTGTGCCGGCTGAAGCCGGTCTTGCGCCAGTAGTTGAGCACGTCGAGCTCGACCGCGCCCTTGTCGCTCGAGGGATCCCGCGGATCGTAGCCCGTGATGGCCGAGTACGCGGCGACGACCTGCGCGTCGCTCAGCACGACGGCCTTGCCGGCGTAGGTCGTCCACTGCTCGATCATTTGGCCCGCCGCGGCGCAGGTGCAGTCCCCGATGCGGTCGTTCGCCATCATCGGCCACCGCCTGACCCTGGCTGCGAAGTTCTCCGAGGCCGGCGGCGGCGGCAGCGCCTCGTCCTTGAGGTACTTGGCGAACAGGAACGTGCGGGGATCGTGGCGGGGAGCCTGCTTGCCCAGCTTCATCTTCGTGTGGTCAGCCACCATCGCTGCGGCCTCCGGTGACGGGATGGTCCGTCACTGGTACTACACCCGAGCGGCTGAGACAAGACTCCGACAAGTGATAGGCTGACGGGGAGGTGATGAGGTGATGCAGGTGATGACGTGATCAGGTGATGACGGCAGCGCGGCACGCCATCACTTCATCACCCCATCACTTCGTCACTTCATCACCTCCCCGCCGCATCTCTCGCTCCCATCACCTGCAGCAGTTGATTCGACCACAGCGGCAGCTGCTCGCCGCCGGCGCGGTTCAGCTCGGCGGCCGCCTGGTTGTAACTGACCAGCAGGGCCCGCGGGTCGAGCATGCAGAGGATCAACCGGTCGCGCCCGAACCGGCGCTCGATCACGACCGCCATCTTCCAGCCGACCGTGTACCAGGGGCCCTGCACGCCGAAGAAGGACATCGCCACCCGCTGGCGATCCTCGGGCGTCCTGAGCCTGCCGGACGCCACGTCGAGGAAGAAGCGCTCGAGCACCGGCAGGTCGCGCCCGAAGTCCGCCACGTCGCGGTCCCACCGCGCGCGTTCCTCGGGCGGGCTCACGGCGTGCGGATGGACGTCCGGTCCGCCCGCCGCCGCCAGCATCGCGAATCCCTCGCCGAAGGCGCCCATCCACTCGGCCGCGGCGTGCGCGTCCGGGGACAGCCCGGCGATGGACGAATCGAACCGCGCGGAGACGCTCGCGTACCCGATGTGGTGCAGCTCGTGCGCGACGGTGTTCTCGAACTGCGGCTCCGTCTCGGACGGATTGAGGTAGAGGAAGATCGCGGCGTCGGTCGTGGCCTCGAACACGAAGCTGTTGGTCTGCGGCTTGATGACCGGATACACCGTGGCCCGGATGACGGCGTCGGGCGGCAGGTACGCGAACGCCCGGCCCGCCGCCGCGGTGAGGTCGGCGCGGCGCCAGTCGGCCAGGGTCTCCCGCAGATCGCCGGCACGCGCGAGCAGCGTGTCGCTCAGCACGAACTGCCGGAAGTCGGCGTCGGTGAACGCGCGCCCCATCGACGCCTCGCGCGCCTTGAGCCGCCGATAGGGCTCGGTGGCGAACAACCGCCGCCAGTCCTCCGAATCCACCGCCTGGCCGGCCTGCCGCCGGGCGAGAATGGCGAGGACCGCCTCGGGCTCCGACGCGTCCAGCCGGATCTGGAGGCGGCCAGGCTGCTGCTGCGCCCGCGCCGCCGGCGGCGCGAACAGGATCGCGAGGATCGCCGCGCCGGCCGTCGCCGCGAGCCGCCGGAGCCGCGGACCGCGCCGGACCGGCGCCAGGACCGCCGCGCTATCGGAGATGCTTCTTCCCGTTGATGCCCCGCCGCAAATGCGAAACATGCTTCGCCGCCGCGCTGTCGCAGGCCGCGCTGTCTCCGAACGCCTCGGCGATGGCCGAGCCGACGGTTGCCCCGATCTGCTCGCCCAGCTCGGCCAGCTGCGGCGCCATCTCGGCCGCCGCCCGCACGCTGGCGGTCTGGATCCGCGCGACGTCCGGCGCGATCCGGGCCGCGATGTCCCGGCCGAGGCGGGTGCCGAGCCGCGCCAGGTCGCGCGAGTCGGCCACCAGCTCGGCGGCGTCCAGGTCGTCCGCCCTGGTCCACGCCGTGTCCACGCTCTCCTCGGGCATGTCCTCCATGTCCGCGCTGTCGTCCTCGTCGTCGCTTGACTGCGCGGCGCTCGCGGCGGCGCGCGAATCGTCGGCCGCGACCCGGACCGGCACCAGACTCCAGACGGTGGATCCCTCCGCGTCCACGATGCGCAGCGTATCCGACTCGCTCACCGACACCGTCGCGTCGTCCGCGACGGGCCGGCCGTTCACCGTCGGCTGCTGGTCGTCCATCAGCTCGATGGCCCGGCCGCCGCGCCTGATGCCGAGGCGCCCCTGGCCCGTGATGCGTGGCGCGAAGCCCGAGCGGAAGACGATGAGCCGCCCGTCCCGGATCGTCGCCCAGGGCTGCGGCGTGCCTTGGCCGGTGAGCCGCACCGGCGCCGGCCACGCGGCGGAGCCGGACGTCGCCGCGGCCGACGCGACCGGGGACGGCGGCCGGACGCCGGGCGCCGCGAACGCCACGGTGGCCAGCGCGAGCGCCGCGGCCGGCACGGCGAACCGCACGCCGCGCACGGCGCGCGGCTCCACGCCCTCGAGCAGCCGGTGCACGCGCTCGACCAGGTGCGAGCGATTCTCCGCCATCCCCGAGATGGGCACGGCGCGGCGCGAGGCCTGGACCCACGTGGCCACCTCGGCCAGGCACTTGGCCAGGGTGAGACTCCCGCCCGTCTGGCTCACGGCCCAGTCGTCACACAGATACTCGGCCGCCTCCTGGAGGCGCCGACGCGCGAGACGGTTCAGCGGCTGGAGGAAGAGGACGCTCTCCACCGCCACCGCGACGGCGAGCCAGCTGGGATCGCGACGCACCAGGTGCCCGAGCTCGTGCGCCAGCACGGCGCGCTGCTCGGCCGCCGACAGCGAATCGAGCGCCCGGACCGGCAGGCAGATCTCGGACGTGCCCATCGCCACGGGCCCCGACAGCTGCGTGGAGACCGCCAGGCGCACCCGGCGGCGCACGCCCGCCGCCGTCCGCAGCGACTCGAGAATGGCGACCGGCGCGCCGTCGCCGATGGTCCGCCGGTCCCGAAGCCGACGCACGAAGCGCGTCCGCCGGACGGCGAGACGCGTCAGCAGCGCCGCCGCGCCGAGCATCCAGACGACGAGCAGAGCGACGGGCCAGGAGAGACGGGTGGTGCGTTGTGGGTCGGAGGTGCTGGCAGATGGAGCCGCAGCCGCCGACGCACCGATCCACGTCGCGCGACGCGCGGACGGCGCCGCCGGCGTGCGCGGAGCCGGGACGCTCGCGTTCCGCGCCGCAGCCGAGGCGGCCGGCCGCCGGGCCGCGGAAGCCGGCGTCGCCAGCGAGGCCGGCGCGGCGCCCGGCAGCCAGAAGCGCCGGCCGTACACCGCGTCCTTCGACGCCACCTGCACGCTCGCCGTGAGGAGACCGCCCACCAGGCACACCTTCCACAGGGTGTCCTTCGCGGCGGGCGTGCGAACGGCGCCGGAGGACGTGAGGAGCCAGCCGCCGCCCAGCAGGATCGTGCTGTGGAGGAGGTAGGTCAGCAGCCACGCGACGGCCAGGAACACGAGCGGCATCTAGCGGCCCCCCTTCCGTTCCTTCTCTTCGATCAGTCGCTTCACCTGGGCGAGGTCGCCGGGCTCGATGTCGCGCGCGTTGACCAGGTGGCTCACCAGGGCGGCGACGTCGCCTTCGAACAGCCGGTCGGCCAGCACCGCCACCATCGAGCGGCGGACGTCCTCTTCCGATACGAGCGGGCGGTACAGGTAGTGTCGGCCCGCGGCCCGGTGGGCGACGAGCCCCGCCTTTTCCAGCCGCGTGAGGACCGTCGCGACGGTCGTCAGGGCGAGACCCCGATCCGGCTCCAGGGCGTCGTGCACTTCGGCCACCGTGGCCTTCCGGCGCCGCCACAGCACGCGCATCACCGCAAGCTGCAGCTCGCTCAGTTCCAGGGGTGGTGTCATGGAATACTATACTACAGATGTAGTTGAAAGTTTCAAGTGGGGGGGACCGGGGGCGCCGTCCGCCTGCGTCTGCGCGACCTGCGCCCGCACGTCGGGGAGGAGGGCCGGGTCGCTGGCCGCCCCGTCGCGCTCAGGGTGATCAACGGCCCGACGACGGCCCCCCTATCGGACAGGAACTCCAATGCCCGGCGCGGGGCCGGAGGACCCGTTCGATGGCCTCCGGTCCCGCTCCGTGGGATTCGATCAGTGAACCCGCATTACGGGCAAGGGGAAGTGCCGGTCCACGTGCCGGAAGCCGCCCCGGAGGTCCAGGTGCCGTTCATGGAGGTCGCGCTGGCCAGCGTGCCCGCCGCCGTTCCGCTGGAGAACGTGAGACTGATCGCCGTGCCGCTGAGAGTACCGTTCAGCCGAGCCGACCCGCCGCCGTCGTCGGCGTACGCGCCCACCAGCGAATTGCCCGTCTTCGCCAGGTTCCAGACGCCGCTGGCATCGCCGTCGTAGCTGCCGCAGAACAGTGTCACGTCGCTGCTCGTCGCACCCTTGTGCGTGCCGAACGAGCCCGTGCCGCCCGGACCGGCGTAGGTGCCGTCGAGCTCGCCGCTCGTGATGGTCCCGGTGAGCGTGTGGCCGCCGCCGGACACGCTGACGGCTCCGCTGCCCGAATTGTACGTGCCCGTCAGGGCGACGCCCGCCGAGCCCTCCGGTGTCAGCGTGCCGCTCACGCCGGAAGCGACGATGACGATGACGACCGTACCACCGACGCTGGCGCTCCCGTTCGAGGCACCGAACACGCCGTAGTAGCTGCCCAGGTTGGCGTCGCTGCCGCCACCGGGGCCGGTGCTGTCCTTGTGGCAGGCCACCGAGCCCGCCAGGGCAGCGAGCGCCGCCCACCGATACACACTGCGCATCATCGGACTCCTCCTCGTTGAGTGATGTGACAAACGGACCGCAACACCGCGAACCAGCTCTCAGAGCCGGACCAGCACCGCGACGAACGCCGCGTGCTGGTCCTGGCCGCTTGCGTCGAAGTCCCAGGCCGACCGGTCGGAGCGCAGCGACAGCGTGTCGCTGGTCTGGTGGAACGACACCCGCTCCGGAACGTCCCCGCCGTCGAGCCACAGCAGCAGCTCGTCACCCCGCACTTCGCAGCGCCCCGACACGCTGATCGAGCCGCGAGCTGCCACGTCGAACGCCAGGATGAAGGCCGTCGCCGTCAGGCTCAGCGTGATCGATCCGCCGAGGTCGGTCACTACATCCACCACCCGCTCGGGCGGCGACGCGCTGCGATACTGCCAGCGCGTCGCAGACCATCCGCCGAACAACGGGTGAGCGTCGGCAACTCGCCGCGACGCGCCGTCCGCCGGCTGGGCGATTCCCTGGAGGCTGCCCTCGGCCGCTCGAGGCAGTCGCACGCGCTCTCCGTTGTGAGGTTCGGTGCCGGAGGCTTGTCCGCGTCCTGGCCACGCGGTAACTCTGTGCAGCATAGGACGCGCGGCTTAGCTGGCTCTCTATCGCGATCTTATCTGCCGGATAAGGGCCGCAACGCCTTGGGAGACGGATGCTTAGGCTGACCACACTGGGGGCGCTGGACCTGCGGGACCGCCACGGCCATCCGGTGCGGGACGTCCTGGCGCAACCCAAGCGCGCGGCGTTGCTGGCGTACCTCGTCGTCGAGGGCGCGCGGACTCCGGTCGGGCGAGACCGCCTCCTGGCGCTGTTCTGGCCCGAATCGGACGAAGGCCGCGCGCGCAACGCGCTCTCCCAGGCGCTCCATCATCTCCGGCAGGCGCTCGGCCCCGGCCTGATCGAGAGTCAGGGGCCGCACCGCATCGGCGTGGACGCGACGCGGATCTGGTGCGACGCCACCGTGTTCGCGGACGCGCTCGAGCGCGGGGATCTGGAGCTGGCGCTCGACCTCTACCGCGGCGAGTTCTGCCCGTCCCTGTTCGTCAGCGGCTCTTCCGACCTGGAACACTGGCTGGAGCAGCAGCGGCGGGGACTGCGCGCCCGGGCGCTCGCCGCGCTGCGCACGCTCGCGGACCGGTTGGACGCGCGTGGCGACCGCGAAGCCGCCGCCCGCGCCGCGCGGCGCGCGCTCGCGATGCGGCCGGACGACGAGGCCGACGTCCGGGCGTTGCTGGCGGTGCTGGAGCGCGCGGGGGACTCCGCGGGCGCCCTGGTGGCCTACGGCGAGTACGAGCTTCGCCTCGCGGAGGAACTCGAAACGACCGCCGCGCCCGAGACCCGGCGGCTCGTGGAGGCGATGCGACGCCGGCGCGAGGCGGTGGCCGGCACGGGAGGCGTGCCGGTCGCCGCGCCGACCACGCAGCCACCACAGGTCGCGGCCGTGCCGGTCGGCGCGCCTGCGGCCGTCCCGCCGCGAGGCGCGTGGTGGCCCCCGCGCGCGGCGCTGCTCGCCGTCGTGGCCCTGCTGACGGCGGTCGCCGCGGTGAGCATCTGGCGGATGCGGGCCGCGGCCCTCCGGCCTGTGGACGACAACGCCGTGGCCACCTTCCCGTTCACGGTGCGGGGAGATTCCGCGGCCGCGTACCTGCGCGACGCGATGGTGGCCCTGCTGGACACAAGGCTGGACGGCGCCGGCGCGCTGCGGACCATCGACCCGCACGCAGTGTTGGCTGCCGCCGAACGAGAGCCGCTGGGCACCCTGGACCCGCGCCGCGGGTGGGCGATCAGCCGGCGCCTCGGAGCGCGGCTCTTCGTGCTCGGCGAGGTCGTCGTGGCCGCGGGCCGCTTCCACCTCGACGCGTCGCTCTACGACGGCCCGACGGGCACGGCCCTCGCGCGCGCCGCGACCGACGCCGATTCCAGCTCCTTCCTCCGCTCCGTGGATGCGCTCGCCGCGCAGCTGCTCGCGGGCCGGCTGAGCGGCGCGAGCGAGCGCCTGGCCCGTGTGGCGGCAGCCACCACCACGTCGCTCCCGGCTCTGCGCGCCTACGTGGACGGGGAGCGCGCGTACCGTGACGGCCGCTACCAGGCGGCCGCCGAC
>Ga0335080_10005832_pt1 | contig 12730 bp, 11 predicted proteins | sample Lox_Sample_34_FD_206720 | JGI IMG/M metagenome (GOLD analysis project Ga0335080, IMG submission 206720) | Soil microbial communities from Loxahatchee National Wildlife Refuge, Florida, United States - Lox_Sample_3.4 | ecosystem: Environmental > Terrestrial > Soil > Wetlands | place: USA... | reverse complement strand
TTTTCCGTAGTGCTCTCCTATCCGCGCGGAGTGCCCTATCACCTGGTCATCGGCGGCCTCAAGCCATTTACGCTGCTGAAGCTTCACGGGATCCCATGGCATTCCGATCCGACGTACTTCAAGTACTCCGACGGGTGGGACTACGACGCGGAAACGCGGACCCTGCTGATGAAGATCACTGGTCGGACCGACCAGGAACAGGTCGACCTCACGTTCTGAGATCCACGCGCCCCGGTTCAGCCGGGGGCGATCGCGGGATGACGTCCATGCCTCGGCGGCTCAGGACGAGGCATCCTCCAGTTTCATGTTCCAGCTCCCGCTTGATGCGCAGCTTTTCGCGGCCGAAGGGCGTGGCGGCATCGAAGCGGATCGGCACCCCGACCCGGATGCGGTGCGCGTTTCGGTGCACCGCCACCGGCAGGAACTGCACGGCCTTTCGCGTGCTCTCGTAGTACAGCTTGGCCACATGGATGAAGCCGGTGCAGAACTCGCACAGGACGTCGTTGATCCTGCGGGTGGAGTCCTCCGCAAAGACCAGGATGCTCTTCCCCTGCTTCAGCAGGGAGAGGCTTTGCATCAGGGTGGTATGGATGTCCCTGCTCTTCTGGTAGACCGGGATGGCTCCGATGTCCCTCATCACCGCCACGCAGACCCGGCCGATCATACGGGCCAGCAGCGCGCTGAGCGGCGGCTTCAACCGCAGCTCCTGCTCGCAAAACTCTGCCTGGATGCGCGGTGCCACCATGGAAAGATCGGTGACCTCGTGCGCGACCCACGGGCAGGTCGGCGTGGGGATCGAGGTGATGATGGACACCGGGCCGAATGCGCCCGCGTGGTTCGCCACCAGGATGACCGGCTCATCCCCCCGCAGGTTCTGGAGGCCGCGCAGGTGGGCGTTGAAGAAGAGACGCCGCAGAACTCTGTAGAAATACTTCGACAGCATCCGGGACCGCTCCCGTGGCCATCCTGCATAGACAGCCGATGCAGATACTATCTCCCGCGGGGGGCGGAGTCAAGGAACAAGAGAGTTCCCGGTGAGCGAGATGCAGCCGCAACCAGGCGCAAAGACGTCAGGCCGGGGCCAGAGGCTCCTTGTGCGCACCGTGCGCCAGCAGCGTTCTCAGCAGCAGCGGCACGGTGAGAAACAGGAACAGGCACAGCGCAACGGCAAGCGTACGGAACAGTCCGAGCACACCCCAGAACGTGCGCGCGGCGAGCGCCCCGCCTACGATCCCCACAACGATGACGGCCAGCACCTTGAGCGAGCGCTGCCGCAGGCGGACGAACAGCGCGGTTGCCGCGCCCAGCAGCACAAAGAGGTACCCCATGGACGCGTCCCATCGGGAGAATCGTACCTCCCATCCCCGCACGGCGTCTCCGAGGATCCCCGTGGACGGAAGCACGGTGACCAGCCACAGCCCGACGACGGGAAGCGGCAGGAGCATGAGGGACAGGAGCAGCCAGTCGCGCCGCGCCACGGCGATGGCGGTGGCCGCAACGAGCCACAGGATGATCAGGTCCAGCGCCCCCAGGAGCCCGACGTGCCAGATCGGCGCCGGCGTCCCCTGTCCGCTGAACAGGAAGGACACCGTGCGGGAAAGCGGGTCCATGGAGAGGTAACCGGCAAGCAGCAGCAGCGGTACGGCGGCGTATCCCATCCACGAGTACATCCAGGTCACGCCGCCGTTTCGCCACGCCAGCAGCGCGATCACCACAATCGCGGCAAATGCGGAACCCAGGAGCAGGGGCATGCGCCAGATGTGCGTGGCGAACAATGCGGCGACGATGAGGTGGGGCTGGCAGCCGATCAGCGCATCTGTCCAGCTCCCGCGGCTGTGCGCCTCATACAGGAGCCGCGCGATGCTTCGGGCGTTCCCGAACGTGGCGAGGGCGGTGTGGGCAGCCTCGTCCTCGGAGAGCCCCTGACCGAGCAGGTCCTCGACCTTCTCGTCGAAATGCGTAGAGAGCTCGCTGATGACCCTCCGCTCGGTGCGTGGGTCGAGATAGAGATGGTTGCGGACTTCGTCCAGGTAGGCGGCAACCTCGCGTTGCATGGAGCCGGTCCTACCCCTCCGCGGGCTTCATCACCTGGGCCATGGCCACGGAGAAGCTCTGCCACATGGCGAGCTTTTCCTGCAGCAGTGTTCGGCCCTGCTCGGTGATGGAGTAGTAGCGCCGCTCCTGGCCGTTGGGGAGTTTTTTCCATTCGCCCTGAAGCAGGCCGTCGTTCTCCAGCTTTCGAAGCGCGGGATAGACCGTGCCTTCCTTGAAATGGAAGTACCCGTTGCTCCGCTCCGCGATCTCCTTGATGAGCCGGTAGCCGTAGGTCTGGCCATGCTCGTTGATCAGGAACAGGAGCAGAGAATCGGTATTGCCGCGCAGGAGATCCGAATCGTAGCCGCGGGATTCTGCCATATTGTCGTCCTTTCCGTGCACTTTCTTCGAATCTGCTGGAAAAGGTAGCGGCGGCCGCAAGCTGCTGTCAAGCGGCGGCCGCAGGCCCCGAGGCCCCGGTGCGCCACGCGGCCACCGGCGCGGAGAGGTCGTGGCACGCAGACATGGGTGTATACTTTGAGGCGTGAAAACGGGAAAGCCCAGGAAGGCGGGTGCCAGGTCCGTTTCACCGAAGCGTCCGTCCGCCGCCGCGCGCGGCGGGAAGGCTCCGCGAGGGACGGGGGATGGTGCGGCCATGGGCCAGCGCGCCCGGCTGGAACGGGAGCTTCGGTCTGCAATCGGCGAGATCGACGAGAAGGGGCTCCTGTTCCTGCTCCGACAGGCGCAGGTGCTGATCCACAACGCCCGGCTGGAAAACATGCAGCGGGAGCAGCCCGAGGGTGCGGCCTCCCCGGATGTGCAGCGGCCGCTTGCCGTCTCCAGGGAAGGCACGGAAACGGTCGCGATTGAGCCCGGCAAGGGCGGGATTTTCGTGACGCTGGGATCGGTGCGGAAGGTGTTCTCCGCGGAGGAAATGAAACGGCTGGTCCGCATCTGCTATGGGGCCCAGACGAAGAGCGAGGCGCTGCACCAGCTCTTCACGGTCCTCGTGAAGGAACGGCGTGATGTCCTGGCAGACGCTATGATCGGCAGTCCGGACAATCCGCTGCTCAGACGGCTGTTTGATTCAATCCGGGAGACCTACCACCTGGAAGACCGGTAGCCGCCATTCCCCTGCGCGCCAATGGGCGCTTGCGGCAGCCCCGGTTCTCTTCTATTGTGAAATCCCAATGGCACGAACCGATACCGACGGCAAGTATTTCCTCTCCTACGAGCACATCCATCAGAGCGTCCGGTTCCTCGCCGACCGCATCCGGGAATCCGGCTTCACCCCCGACCTGATCGTGGCCATCGGATCCGGCGGGTTCATCCCCGCGAGGATCCTGAAGACATTCCTGGGAGTGCCCATCCTTACGGTGGGCATCAGTTATTACGGACCGGACCACAAGCCCGCGGCGGCTCCGCACGCCGTGCAGTGGATCGACGAAGTGGAGAAAAAGCTTGCCGGGCGGCGCGTGCTCCTGGTGGACGAGGTGGATGATTCCCGCGTGACCCTCGAGTACTGTCTGCGGGAGCTGCTGCGCCACGGTCCGGCCGAGATCGCGGTGGCCGTGCTCCACAACAAGAAAAAGGAAAAGAAGGGAGCGCTCCCCGCGGAAGTCCGGCGGTACTTCGCGGCGGAAGAGCTGAACGACCGATGGATCTGTTACCCGTGGGACGCCAAGGATATCCGCGAGCACGAAAAGATCGCGCGCTCGGGGATGCTCGCCGGCTAGAGGCGGAGCTGAGACGGATCCGGGAGCTGAGGCAGGGCAGGGGCGCATCGTGGGCATGGAGACGTTCTGGCTTAGGGATTCCCGTGCGTTGGTGGACGTCTGCATGGGACGCCGCCCGGCGGACCTGGTAGTCCGGGGCGGCAGGTGGGTTTGCGTTCAGTCCGGGGAGATCCTGCCGGGTACGGACGTGGCCGTCGCGGCCGGGCGCGTGGCGTACGTCGGGCCGGACGCCCGTCACTGCATCGGGCCTGCCACCGCGGTCCTGGAGGCGGAAGGGCGGCACCTGGTGCCCGGCCTGCTGGACGGGCACATGCACGTGGAGTCGGGGATGGTCACGGTGACGGAGTTCGTCCGCGCCGTCCTTCCGCGCGGCACCACGGGAATGTTCGTCGACCCCCACGAGATCGCAAACGTTCTGGGTCTGCGGGGAGTGCGCCTGATGGTGGACGAGGCGGCGCGTCAGCCCGCGCACGTGTTTGTCCAGGTCCCGAGCTGCGTGCCTTCCGCACCGGGGCTGGAGACGCCCGGGGCGGTGATCGGTCCCGCGGACGTGGAAGAGGCGCTCACGTGGCCGGGGATCATCGGCCTGGGGGAGATGATGAACTTCCCGGGCGTCATTGACGGAAACGACAAGGTGCACGCGGAGATGTCCGCCGCGCGCCGGGCGGAGAAGGTCATCGGCGGCCACTATGCCTCTCCGGACCTGGGCCTGCCGTTTCACGCGTACGTGGCTGGCGGCGCGCAGGACGATCACGAGGGCACGCACCTGGAAGACGCGGTGGCTCGCATCCGCCAGGGCCAGCGCGTGATGCTGCGCTACGGCTCGGCCTGGCACGACGTGGCCGCGCAGGTTCCCGCGATCCTGGCGCGCGGGCTGGACCCTCGCCACTTCATCCTCTGCACCGACGATTCCCATTCGCAGACCCTTGTAGCCGAGGGCCACATGGACCGCGTGGTCCGTCACGCCATTTCGCAGGGCCTCTCACCCATGGCGGCGGTGCAGATGTCCACTCTCAACACCGCGGAGCACTTCGGCGTGAGCCGGGACATCGGCAGCATCGCCCCGGGGCGCTGGGCGGACCTGCTCCTGGTGGCTGACCTCGCGGACTTCCGCGCGGACGTGGTGATCTCCCGGGGAAAGGTCGTCGCGCGCCAGGGCAGGCTGCTGGAGGAGCTTCCGGCGGCGAGCTACCCCGAGTGGGCGCGCAACACGGTGCGCTTTGTGCGGCCGGTGCGCGCCGCTGACTTCCGCCTGCCCGGGCCGGACCACCAATCCGAAGCAACGGCGCACGTCATCGGCGTCTTAGAAAACCAGGCTCCCACCGACCACCTCGTGATGAACGTGCCCGTGAGCCACGGCGAAGTGGCCGCGGATCCCGCTCGGGACCTCGCCAAGATCGCCCACCTGGACCGCCACCGGGCCTCGGGAGCGGTACAGGTGGGACTGGTGCATGGATTCGGCTTGCGGGGCCGGTGCGCCGTGGCCACCACCGTGGCCCACGACTGTCACAACCTGCTGGTGACCGGCACCGATGACGAGCAGATGGCGCTCGCCGCCAACGAGCTCGCCGCCTGCGGCGGCGGTCAGGTGGTCGTGGCAGACGGCCAGGTGACCGGGAAAGTTGCGCTGCCCGTGGCGGGGCTCATGTCGGACCGGCCCGCCGCGGAGGTGGCCCGCGCGGCTGCGACGGTGCTGGACGGCTTTCGCCGCTGCGGCTGCGCGCTCAACAACCCCAACATGCAGCTCAGCCTGCTGGGGCTGGTGGTGATCCCGAGGCTTCGTCTCTCCGACCACGGCCTGGTGGACGTGGAAAAGTTCGCGGTAATTCCGGTATTGGAGTAGGGGCGGAACCACCCGCGAACGCGCCGCAGATGCGCGGTGGAAGCCGGCCTTGCTCTCATCGCCCGCAGAATCCTACTGGTGACCCAGCACGGGGTGCGGCCGATAGGGCTCCTCGAGAGCCTTCACCTGCTCGGGCTGGAGCCGGATGGCTACCGCGTCCACGGCCTGGTCGAGATGCTCGACCCGGCTCGCGCCGATGATGGGCGCGGTGACCCCGGGCTTGCCCGCCAGCCACGCCAGCGCGGCCTGGGACTGGCTCACGCCGATCTGCCGGGCCACCGCGCCAAGGCGCTCCACCACGGCGAAATCGTCCTCACGGTAGTACATGCTGTGGGCGTACGCGTCCGACCTGCTGCGCGTCGTGCTCCCACCTTTGTTCGGGGTTCGGTTACCCGCCAAGAAGCCGCGCGCCAGCGGGCTCCACGGGATGACGCCGATGCCCTGGTCCAGGCACAGCGGAATCATCTCGCGCTCTTCCTCGCGGTAGACAAGGTTGTAGTGGGGCTGCATGGTCGCGAACCGCGCCCATCCCCGGCGCTCGGACACCGAGAGCGCCTTCATGAGCTGCCAGGCGAACATGCTGGATGCGCCGATGTAGCGGGCCCGTCCGGACCGCACCACGTCGTTGAGCGCCTCCAGCGTCTCGTCGATCGGCGTCTCGGGGTCCCAGCGGTGGATCTGGTAGAGGTCCACGTGGTCCATGCCCAGCCGCTTCAGCGAAGCGTCGATGCCGTCCAGGATGTGCACGCGCGAGAGGCCCGCGGCGTTCGGCGCGGGACCCATGCGGTTGAAGACCTTGGTGGCCACCACCACCTCGTCCCGTCTTGCGAAGTCCCGCAGCGCTCGCCCGGTGACTTCCTCGCTCGCTCCCGCCGAGTACATGTCCGCCGTATCAAAGAAGTTGACGCCCTTTTCCACGGCGCGGCGGTAGAACGGGCGGGCTGCCTCCTCGTCCAGGACCCAGTCGCGCCACTTCGAGGTGCCGTAGGTCATGGTGCCAAGGCAGATGCGGGAGACCTTGAGCCCAGTCGTACCCAGACGGACGTATTCCACGGGGACGCCTCCGAATGCTCAGAAGCTACGCGTGCGGCCCGGCGTGCGTCAAACGGCGGCGATGAGGCGAGGGCCGGTCCGGCTCACGCGCGGGCGTCAGGACGCGCGAAGCTCCGGCGCATTCGGGGGGCCGGTTGCGCGAAACGGGCCCTCGCGCCGCGCGCGGTCGGGCGCCGGCCAGCGGTCGGAGCCAAGGGTCTACTCCTTCTCGAACGGCGTGCCCAGCGCCGCGGGCGGTGTGGCGTTGAGCGCCCGAAGCGCGCGGGCCACTCTGCGGCGGATGGGCTCGGGAAGCCGTGACAGGGACCGCTCCACCCACTCGGCGTTTCCGATGTTCACAAACAGCAGCGTGAGGATCATGAGCGGGAAGGGCGCCACCTGCAACACCTGGCTGGGCACGCCGGGGAGGGCGGGCTGCAGCACGAGGCCCAGCCACTGCAGGAGCGCAAAGAGGTACGCGCCGAAGGCGGCACGGAACGGATTCCACCCGCCGAAGATCGTGATGGCCAGGACGATCCAGCCCATGCCGTCCAGTCCGGAGATGGTGCCTTTCCAGCCCGCCTTCACGGACAGGGAGTAGATGGGCCCCGCGATTCCCGCGATAGCGCCGCCGGCTACCGTGTACACGTATCGCAGCCGGTTCACGGCCGCACCGCGCACGTAGGCCGCCGAAGGCCGCTCGCCGATTCCCCGCAGCATCAACCCCGGCCGGGTGCGGAAGATGTACAGCCACGCCGCCACGATGAGCAGCAGGCTCAGGTACGTCATCACGTCCTGGCGGAAGAGGAGAACTCCGAGCACCGGAATGTCCGAAAGCCCCGGGAGCGGAAGGTTGGACAGACGAGGAGCAGTGGCACCCATGATGGGGTTACCGAGGAAGTACGCAAGGTCCCGGCACAGCAGCGTGAGCACGAACCCTACCGCCACCTGGGACTGACGCAGCGTGATGCTGGCAAAGGCAAGGAGCAGTGCCACCAGGCCCCCGATGACCGCACCGGCAAGGAAGCCGCACACCAGGCTCTTCGTGGCAAGCGCCACGGCAAACCCGCCCATGGCCGCGAGCAGGATCTTGCCGTTCATGGAGAGGTTGGTCACCCCGGCGCGCTCGCTTACCGTTTCCCCGATCACGCCAAAGATGATGGGAGCCGCAGCGGCAAGCACGCCGGCAAGGCCGACCAGGACCACCTGGAAGCTCATGACGCCCTCCGGCTGGTCCGGCTGGACAGCCGCTGGCGCACCCCCTGCGCCAGGAGCACAAACAGCACCAGTGTTCCCTGCAGCACTCCGGCGAGTGACGAGTCCTGCTTCAGGACAATGGGAAGCTGGATGCTTCCCACGTTCAGCGCGGCAAAGAACAGGGCCACCACCGCTGCCAGGGCGGCGCGGAAGCCGGCGAGCATTGCCACCATGAGCCCGAGGTAGCCGTAGCCGCTCGAGATGGAGGGAATGAGCCGGTGGTAGACCGCGGTGACCTGAACGGCCCCCGCCAGCCCCGCGAAAACACCGCACAGGGCAAACGAGATCATCATGTGCTGCCACGTGGGAACGCCCAGAAGGTAGGCGGCACTGGAGTTCTTCCCCACCGCCTTCAGCCGCAGCCCGAAGTGCGTCCCCTGGAGCAGGACGTAGACGATGACCACCGCTGCCAGGGCCAGCGCCACCGCCGCGGGGGCAAGACGGGACTGGGCAGAGAGAGTAGGCAGCCAGAGCTCCTTGACGAACGGCACGGTGCCGGACATGGAGGCTACCCCGGGTCGCTTCCACGGCCCGAAAATGAGCCAGAGGTTAAGGGCCGAGGCAACGAAGTTGAGGCCAAGGCCGCCAAAGATCTCGTTCACGCCGCCGAACGTTTTCAGCGCCCCGGCGAGCAGCGCCCACAAGGCGCCGCCGGCCATGCCGGCCAGGATGCTGAGCGCGATGGCCAGGTCGGGGTCCACGCTCGTGCCCTGTGCGGCGCGGAGGATCCACGTGGTGAACACTGCTCCGAGGGTGATCTGCCCCTCGATGCCGATGTTCCAGAGCCCCGCGGTGAACGTGACCAGCAGGCCCGCCGTGGCCAGGAGCAACGGTACCCAGGAAACCACCACGTTGGCCGCCACGTTCCACGAACCCACGGCGCCGAGGAGGATGTTGAGGTAGGCGGCAACGGGCGGCGCGTTGGCGGCAAGGAGGACCAGGGTGGTGAGCAGGATGGCCAGCACAATAGCCGCGAGCTGAAGCAGCGTGGTAGATGCCCGTGGGAGACGGCGGCGGGGATCGCTCATGCGCCGGCCGCCTTCCCCAGCGTCTCCCAGCCCTTCCCGCCGATGAGCCCGCCCAGGGACTCCACGGTGAGCTGATCCGCGGGCAGGGGAGGGGAGACGCGCCCGGCAAAGAACACCAGCACCCGGTCGCTGAACTGCAGAACCTCGTCCAGGTCGGCGGAAATGAACACGATGGAAGCCCCCTGCGCGCAACGCTCCTGCAGCCGGCTCCAGATGTACAGGGTGCTCTCAATGTCCAGGCCGCGCGTGGGATGCTCCAGGAGGATCAGGGAAAGGGATCTCTTGAGCAGCGCCAGCAGCATGCGCTGCTGATTCCCGCCGGAGAGGGACTCCACCGTGTTCGAAGGGGAACCCTTTATATTGTAAGTGCAGATACGGTCCGCCGCGAGGTCTCCGGCTCCCTTGCGGTCGATGAACAGGCCCCGGCCCTCCGACAGCACGAAGTGATCGGAGAGGCTGAGCCCGCCCACCAGCCCCTGCTCCAGCCGCGCCGCCGGAAGGTAGGCTACGCCGTCCCGCATGAACGCATGGTAGGACTGGCCCGTGAGGTCCCGTTTCTTCACCAGGACCCGGCCGGCCACCGGGTGCACCAGGCCGGCACAGGCCGAGAGCAGTACCGACTGCCCCGATCCTTCCATTCCCGCCAGGCCTATGACCTCTCCTGCGCGGGCATCGAAGCTCACATCGGAGATCTGCAGGCGGAGCGCTTCCAGGGAGACGCCCTGGAGGGAAAGGATCGGCGCGCCGGGGGACGGAGGAACGCGCCGCGACGGCGCGACCTCGCGTTCGAACATCATGCGTACCAGGGACGCCGTCTCGTACGGCGGCCGGGCCGTTCCCACCAGCGCGCCCTGGCGGAGGACCGCCACCGAGGAGCACAGGAGCTCCACGTCTTCCAGCTTGTGGGAGACGAACAGGATGGTCATGCCCTGGGCGGCGAGCCGGCGGAGTGTGGCGAACAGCTTCTCCTTCTGCGGCTGGCTGATGCCGGTAGTAGGCTCGTCCAGGATCAGTGCGCGTGCGCCGAACCACAGGAGGCGCAGGATCTCAAGCTGCTGGCGCTCCCCCACCGTGAGCCCGTTCACCCAGGCATCGGGATCAATGCCGAAGTCAAAGGAGGCGGCGAGGTCACGGAACTCCCGCGCGGCGCGTCTGCGGTCAGGGAACAGCGACCCGGACCGACCCAGGATGAAGTTGTCCAGGACTTTCAGGGGCGGGAAGTCAAGCGGATCCTGGTGCAACATTCCAATGCCCTGGCGGATGGCATCCGCCGGGGAGCGAATGGTAGCCGCGCGGCCGTCCAGCAGGATTGCGCCGGAGTCGGGGCGGATGAACCCCGACAGGATCTTCATCAGCGTGCTCTTGCCGGCGCCGTTCTCCCCCAGGATACCCTGGATGGAAGCCCCGGGCACGGACAGGGTGATGCCGTCGTTGGCACGGACTGGGCCGAAGGTCTTTCGGATCTCGCGAAGCTCGATCTGCATGGGGTCTAAAATCAAGGGGCGAGACCGCGTGGCCTCGCCCCGAATTGCCTGGACGTCAGGGGCCTACTTGGAGGGAACGCTCTGCCCCTCCATGCCCTGGAGGAGCTGCGGCAGGTACCACACCTGCTGGTCCGTGGCTGCCTGCCCGGCATCGAGGTACGAGGTCCCGTCCTGCAGCGCCAGGGGGCCCTTCCACAGCCTCAGGCCGCCGGCAAGCTCCTTGATGAAGCGGTCCACGCCCGCGGAGGCGGCGCCGGTGAGCGCCTTGCCCTTGTTGAAGCCAACCGCCGAGGTATCGGGGTTGTTGATGTTCTTCCAATCCGGCCCGTTCCATTCGAAGTGGGACTGCCACTTGCCCGCCATAGCAGCTTTTGCGGCCGCAGCGTATGCCGGGCCCCAGTTGAAGTAGGGCACGCCGAGGTTGATCGTCGGCGAGGTCTGGTAGGCAGCGGAGTAGTCGTAGGGGATCGCCCACACCTTCTTGCCCTGCGCGGCGTACTTGGCCGCCTCGGTCACGGCCTCCGTGGTGTCGATGCCGGACACCACGACGTCGTACCCGCTGTTGAAGAAGTCATCCGCGACCTGCGAGGGATCGGAGGTGACCCCGGGGATGTTGAACCAGAAACCGATCCATGTGACCTTGAACTTGAGGTCGGCGGGGTCCTTCTTGAGGTACTTCGTCCATGCATAGCGCGCGCCGAGGTACACGGAGGAGGACAGGCGGCGGGTCTCGTCGTTGATGAGCGGACCGAGGTAGCCGATCTGGCCCGTTTTCGTCGTAAGGGCGGCCGCCACGCCGGCAATCATCTTGCCGAACTCCATGCGGCCCATGATGTTGACCATGTTCGGGATGTCCTGGTAGTTCTTTCCGTCTTTCCAGACCTGGCTTCCCGACGTCATGATCACAAAGATGTCCGGGTGCGCCGTTGCAAACTTCACGGCCTCATCCGACATGTCATCCGAGCTGAAAATCACCATCTTGGCGCCCTGTGCCACCAGGCTCTCCCCGAGCTGGGACACCGTGGTGCCTGGCCGGTCCGCCGGGTTTGCCTTGTCGATGTAGATCATCTTGGTGCCAGGGACCTTCTTGACCACGTACTGGACGGCGTCGTAGTTGGCCTGGCTCCATCCCTGGTCGTTATACGGTCCGACCAGTACCAGCCCGATGGTCAGGCTGCTGCTCTGGGCGGACGCCGTCGCGACGACCCCGCAGGCCAGCACCAGGGCAGCCAGCACGATCATCAGTACTTTCCGACTCTTCATTGAAACCCTCCTTTGAAGTGCCGCGTGTGTGAAGTGCCGCGTGTGCATCCCCTCCCGAATACCGCAGCCTCCCCAAGCGAAGGAGTGCACGACATCGGTGACGCGTGAACGAGTCGCAGTATATACTGCCCGCCGGCCGGGGTGCAATCTGCCTAGGGACGCGTGCGCTTGCGGTCCCGGGGGAACAGCGTGGCTTCCTTCACGCTGGTGAGCCCCAGGATCTTCTGCGTCAGCCGTTCCAGTCCTATGGCAAACCCACCGTGCGGAGGACACCCGTACTTGAAGATCGAAAGATAGTCCGCCATGCCCTCCGGGTTCAGGTCGAACGCGGCGAGGTTCTCCATCAGCATGTCGTAGCGGTTGATGCGCATGCTGCCCGAGGTGATCTCGAGGCCGCGAAAAAGCAGGTCGAATGACTTCGAGCGGTTGTTCTCGGCAGGGTGCGTGTAGAACGGCCGCGACTTGCGCGGGTAGCCGTAGACAAAGGCGGCCTCAATGCCGGCGGTCTTCCCCGCCCAGTCGCAGAGAGCCCGCTCCCCCTCGGGTGCGATTTCGTAGACCTTCTTCCCGGTCTCCCTGGAAATGATTTCCCGGGCCTCGTCGTGGGAGACGCGAGGTATCTTCCGGCACAGGTCGGGGTCCGGGACGGTGGCCTTCCACGCTTCCAGGTCCTTCCCGTTGGCGTCCCCAATACCGGAGAAGATCGCCGCGAGGATCCCCGTCTCGAGGTCCATCAGGTCCTGCTCGCTTTCAATGAAGGCCATCTCGACGTCCAGGGAGACGAACTCGTTGATGTGCCGCGGGGTGTCGTGTTTTTCCGCGCGGTAGGCCGGGCCGATCTCGAACACCCGCTCGAACCCCGCGGCAACGAGGGTCTGCTTGTAGATCTGCGGAGACTGGGTGAGGTAGACCTTGGAGTCGAAATAGTTCACCGAGAACAGCCCGGTGCCGCCCTCCGTGCCGGTTCCGATCAGCTTGGACGTCTTGATCTCCGTGAATCCCTGTCCGCGCAGGTGCTCAGCGAAGCAGCGGAGGATAGCGGCCTGCACCCGG
>Ga0335080_10005829_pt1 | contig 12734 bp, 11 predicted proteins | sample Lox_Sample_34_FD_206720 | JGI IMG/M metagenome (GOLD analysis project Ga0335080, IMG submission 206720) | Soil microbial communities from Loxahatchee National Wildlife Refuge, Florida, United States - Lox_Sample_3.4 | ecosystem: Environmental > Terrestrial > Soil > Wetlands | place: USA... | reverse complement strand
GCCCCTATAGGGGCGCAAGAAGCCGAGTAGTCGTCGGAAGATAAGCATACTTCATAAAGTATAGTGGGTCGGTGGCCGACCTGCACCACGCTTTCAGGTCCGCCTTCTCGGTTGCCGACATCGCCCGGCCGTCGGGCTCGAAGTGGCGCACCGGGGCCATGAACCATCGCTCGCGCTGATCCCACTCGACCCGTCTCCAGGTGAAGACGTGGCGCCGGCGCCAGACCTCCGGCCCGAGTGGGATGTCCACCAGACCGGTCTCCTCGGCGAGCTCGCGCGCGGCGGCGGTGAGCACGTCCTCGCCGTCCTCCAGGCCGCCGCCGGCCGGGAACCAGAACGGGGCGCCGGTGTCCGGGTCGTCACCTCTGAACAGCAACAGCCGATCGTCGTCGTCGAGCAACAGCACGCGAACGGAATGGCGCACGCTCACGATCTAGCTGACGCGGTGGTCGTCACGGCGCAGGGCGTCGGTGAACCGCTTGGGCACGGCGGCGTCCTCGCCCTCCTCCCAGAGCGTGATCACGACGAGCTCGGAACGCCCTTCAGGACGGCACACGTAGACGACGTCGCGGCGCTCCAGATCGCGGACGAGGACCGTTCCGCCGGACCCGGGCTCGACCCGGCCGGCGGCGTGCGCGCGAGCGACGCGGGAGGCGATTTCGGTCTTCTCGTCGAGCGTTCCGCGGACGCGCTGGCGGAAGCGCTCGGCGGCATGATCGGTCACGGCTACGAGCATCGGAACGGAGAACGACGATAGAAGGCGCGTCGGTTCGAACTTGAAGCTCGCTGTCCGGACTAGTTAGATCACGGCCCATGCAACTCGTGCGGGAGCGAGAACGCATAGTCGCGGCTGCGCGCCGTCTTGCCAACGGCGGCCAGGTCGCCGGCACCGCAGGCAACCTGTCCGAGCGCGCCGGCGACCTCGTCGCGGTGACCCCAACCGGCGGGGCGCTCGACAGCCTGACGCCCGAGCAGGTGGCGGTCGTCGACCTCGACGGGGAGCAGGTCGACGGCGATCTACTTCCGACGTCAGAGCTCGAGTTGCACCTCGGCGTCTACCGGCGGTACAGCGCCGGCGCGGTCGTGCACACGCACCCTCCGTACGCGACCGCGGTGGCGTGCGTGCTCGACGAGCTGCCGGTCGTCCACTACCAGATGCTGGCGCTCGGCGGCTCGGTGCGGGTGGCGCGCTACGAGACGTTCGGGACCGAGGCACTGGCGGAGGTCACGCTCGACGCGCTCGAGGGCCGCGCGGCCGCACTGATGGCGAGCCACGGCGCGATCGTCCACGGTCCCGACCTCGACGCGGCCGTGGCGCAGTCGTCACTGCTCGAGTGGGCGTGCGCCCTGTACTGGCGGGCGGCGGCGATCGGGCAGCCCCGCACGCTCGACCAGGAGCAGCTGATGGACGTCGTCAACGTGATCGTCGGCCGTGGCTACGGGACCACCCGGAAGCGAACGCAGTGAACACGGAGACGGGAGTGATCACGCTCGGCGTGCACGTCCTCGACGTGCTCGTCCGCCCCGTTGAGGCGATCCCGGAGGGTCAGGGCGGTCAGCTCGTCGAGCAGATCCGGATCGGCCCCGCCGGCGGCACGGCCGGCCGCTTCGGCGTCGATACCTCGCTGCTCGTCCGCCGCGCGGGGATTCAGACCTCGGCGAGCGTTCTGCCGAGCGACGTCGTGACCTCGGCCGACATCTTGGCGCCCGGCGAGCAGGCGGCCGCCATTCTCGACTGGATCGCGCCGGCGTTCCCGCGGACGGCGCGGTCGTGGTCGACGAGACGGGGGAGACGCGCGTGCCGGCGTTCGAGGTCGAGGTCGTCGACACCACCGGCTGCGGCGACGCGTTCTCCGCGGGCTTCCTGCGGGGGCTCGGCTCCGACCACGGCGACTTCGATCTGGCGGCGGCCGACGCATTGATCAAGCACTCGAACAAGGCGGTCTCGAGATGAACGACGAGAAGCGCCCGATCACTCGGCGACGGTTCGTCGCGGGCACGCTCGCGACCGGCGCGGCAGCGGCGTGGCCGGCGGCCGCCGAAGCGGCCAAGCGAAAGCACAAGCCCGATCGCAAGCACAAGCACGCGCGCAACAAGAACAGCCACAAGGCCGATGTGGTCGTGGTCGGCGCCGGCTTCGCCGGTCTGACCGCCGCGCGGCAGATCGCGAGCAGCGGGCACTCGGTGACGGTGCTCGAGGCGCGCGACCGGGTCGGCGGGCGTGCCTGGAACCACGACCTCGGCAACGGTCAGGTGTCCGAGCGCGGCGCGACCTTCGTCGGACCCACCCAGGACCACATCCTGGCGCTGGCGAACGCGGTCGGCGTGGGGACGTTCGACACCTACGACACCGGCGACGATCTGTACGTCAACAACGTCGACAACCCGCTCGGGCTGATCGGCCCGATGCGGTACAGCGACACCGGTCCGCTGGGTACCGCGCCACCGGACCCGACGATCGCGGCCGAGCTCCTCGAAGTGGTCCAGCAGCTCGACCAGATGTCCACGCAGGTCCCCGTCGACGCCCCGTGGACGGCGTCGAGCGCGGCCAGCTGGGACGGCCAGACGCTCCAGAGCTGGGTCGACTCCAACAGCGTCACGCCGCGCTTCAAGGCGCTCGTCCCCGCCGCCACCCGCCCGATCTTCGGCGCCGAGCCTCGCGAGCTATCGCTGCTGTTCGTGTTGTTCTACATCGCTGCGTCGGGAAACGAGCAGAACCCGGGCACGTTCGAGCGCAACTTCGATACCCGTAACGGCGCACAGCAGTCGCGCTTCGTCGGCGGCACCCAGCTGGTGGCGGGGCGGGTTGCGGCGGCCCTCGGCGACCGCGTGCTGCTGAACTCGCCGGTTCAGAAGATCGTCCAGGAGAAGAGCGGAGCGGTCGTCCACTCGGGCCGCCTGACGGTCACCGCCAAGCGTGTGATCGTCGCGACGCCGCCCGTACTCGCGGGCCGCATCCAGTACGAGCCCGCGATGCCGTTCGCGCGCGACCAGCTGATCCAGCGCTATCCGCAGGGGACGCTGACGAAGGTCGCCGCCGTCTACGACACGCCGTTCTGGCGCGCCAACGGTCTCACCGGCGCTGTGCTCGACACCGGCGGTCCCGTGAGCGCGTCGTTCGACGACTCGCCCCCGTCCGGATCTCCGGGCGTCTTGTTCGGCTTCGTCGGCGGCGACAACGCGCGCAGCTACAACGCGATGTCCGCATCAGCGCGGCAGTCGGCGGTGATCGACCAGTGCACGACCTGGTTCGGCGCCCAGGCGGCCAATCCGACGGCGTACTTCGACACCAACTGGTCCGATGAAGTCTGGACCCGCGGCTGCCCGGTCGGAATCCCCTCGCTCGGCACGCTCCTCGCCTACGGGCCGCAGATTGGCCAGCCGGTTGGCCGCATCCACTGGGCCGGCACCGAGACATCGACGTACTGGAACGGCTACATGGACGGCGCAGTCCGCTCCGGCGAGCGCGCGGCCGCGGAGGCCCTCTCCGGGTTGTAGGGTCCCGCCGGCGCCATGACCACGGTCCGCGAAGCCACCCTCGAGCTGTTCCGAGCCCACGGGATGACGACGATCTTTGGGAACCCGGGATCGACGGAACTGCCGATGTTGCGCGACCTGCCGGAGGACTTCAGGTACGTCCTCGGCCTCCAGGAGCTCGCGGTCGTCGGGATGGCCGACGGGTATGCCCAGGCCAGCGGGCGGCCGACGCACGTGAACCTGCACACCGCGCCGGGCGTCGGCAACGCGGTCGGGGGGATCGGCAACGCGAAGGCCAACAAGGCGCCGCTGGTGATCACCGCCGGCCAGCAGGTCCGGGCGCAGGTCACGATCGAGGCGCTGCTGGCGAATCGCGACGCCACCGTCGGCCCGCAGCCGTACGTGAAGTGGAGCCACGAGCCGCCCCGGGCCCAGGATGTTCCGGGCGCGATCGGGCGCGCGATCCATCACGCCACGTTGCCGCCTCGCGGTCCGGCGTTCGTGTCGATCCCGATGGACGACTGGGACGCCGAGGCCGACGAGGATCGCACGGTCAACGCCCAGAGACGGGTCGTGACGGGTCGCGCGCTACCCGATCCGGCCGAGCTGGCGCAGCTGGCCACCGTGATCGAGGAGGCACGCAACCCGGTCTTGATCGCCGGCCCCGACGTCGACGCTAGCGGCGGCTGGCAGTCCGCCGTCGCGCTCGCCGAGAAGCAACGCCTACCGGTGTGGGCATCGCCCGGCACCGCGAGCAGCCGGATCGGCTTCCCGGAGAACCACCCGAACTTCGCGGGCGTCCTGCCGCCGGCGATCGGCCCGCTCGCGCAGACGCTGAACGGGCACGACCTGATCCTCGTGGTCGGCACCTACGTGTTTCCGTATTACCCGTACATCCCGGGCCCGCTGCTTCCGGAGGGCGCCACGTTGGTCGCGATCACGAGCGATCCCGACGAGGCGGCGCGCGCGCCGATGGGGGACGCGATCGTCGGCGACGTCGGCCTCGCGCTTCAGGCGCTGGTCGAGCTCGTCGGCACCTCAGACCGCGCCCGCCCCGATCCGCGTCCGGCGCCGCCTGATCCGCCCGACGCCGACCCGATGAGCGGCTCGGCGGCGATGGCCGCGCTCGCCGACGTGTGGCCTGACGGTGGAATCGCCGTCGCCGAGGCGCCCTCGAGCGCTTCCGCGCTCCGCAACCGGCTGCGGCTGTCCCAACCCGGGAGCTACTACCAGAGCGCCAGCGGTGGGCTGGGCTTCGGGATCTGCGCCGCCGTCGGGGTCCAGCTGGCGGAGTCCGGCCGCCCGGTGGTGTGCGTCGTCGGTGAGGGCTCGGCGCAGTACGGGATCACCGTCCTGTGGACCGCGGCCGCATACAAGGTGCCGGTCACCTTCGTCGTGCTGCGTAACTCCGAGTACATGATCCTCAAGTGGTTCTCGCAGTTCGAGCAGGTCGGGGGCGTGCCGGGGCTCGAGCTTCCCGGACTCGACACCGCTGCGGTGGCGCGGGCCTACGGCGTGCCCGCGGAGACCGTCTCGAGCCGTGATCAGCTCAGCGAAGCACTGCGCAACGCGATCGCCGCGGACGACGGTCCCCGCCTGGTCGAGGCGCGGGTCGCTTCCGGAATGTGGTTCGAGTAGCTACCGCTCAGCGGTGAACGGTGGCCGGCGCGGGGCGGACCTGTGCCGCCTCCTTGTCCTGCTCTGACTGCTCGCGGTCCTCGACGCGCTCGACATGATCGCACAGCAGCGTCCACGCGGTCAGGTCGTCCTTGCCGCGGTATCGGTCCCGGCGCTGGAGGAACGCCCACGCCTCGCTACGCATGTCGGCGGCCGCGAGCCCGCGGCGGGTCGATCGCTTCGCGGGCTTTAGCCACTGGCTGATGCTCTGGAGGAAACCAACGACGAGTCCGAGTGCGATCGCCCACGCCTTCGGCGCGTTCAGGGCCGCGGCCAGCGACGCCCCGACCCCAGCGAGGATCGAGGTCAGGTTCAGGAAGTTGTCGAGGACGGCGTAGCCGCGGTGCATCCGCTCGTACGTCTTCATCGGCCCGATGAAGCGGTGGACGAGGAACGCGCGCTGGATCTCGAGCTGGTCGAGCGCGTGGGCATGGTCGCCCCACGCGATCTCCGCGAGCCGGCGCTCGATCAGCCGGGCTATGTCCTGGGCCTCGCCGCTCAGTTGCTCGCGCATCCCGAGCGCCTCGAGCAGGGCGTCGACCTCTCCGGTACCGGCCCGCATCAAGCGGGTGACGACGCTCTCATTCCTGTCGGTGGCGGCGTCCGCCGATGTGATCGGCTCGGCCGCCGGGGCATCGTCCTGCATGTCGCCCTCCCTCCCTCCGAGTCGGCGCCCCCACGACGAACCGTAATCGGTCCCAAGCCTGCCGTGTGGAAACCCACAAGGGCGTGGACGGCGGGCCGCTCCCTCGCCGGCCGCCGCCCACGCCCACGGACGGGGTCCTACAACCCTTGCAGCGCGGGGACGCCCAGCAGCTGGTTGACGATGTTCAACAGCCCCGAGAGCTCCCCCGAGCTCAACCCGGACGTGCCGGTTCCGTTCAACAGGTTGGAGACCGAGCACAGGAGGTTCCCCAGCAGATTGCCGGCTCCTGGCACCGCGGTGATGTCAAGGACCACCTGGTTGAGGCTCACGTTCAACCCCAGCAAGTTCAGGTTGAGCGGCCCGAGCACCAGGTGAAGGATCGGACACGTCACCGCGGCGGACTTCGCCATGCCGGGGACGGTCGACTGCTGCACCGATGCGGGAATCGCGACGTTCGAGCGCGAGATGTGGCGCCCGCCGACCTTACCGGTCAGAGTGCCAACCGCATAGGTCTTGCCGTTGCGCGTGACGAACTGCGTCACGTCGTAATGACCGGTGAATTTCTTGCCGTTGTGGCTCGTCCCTGACACGGGGATGTGAGACAGGGACGTGGCGGCGATTGGAGCCGGGGCGCTCGTCTGAGCGTCCGCGGCGACGGGGACGACCAACGCCGCGGCGAACGTCGCGGCGAGGATGATCCCGAGTTTGCGTACTGACATTTGACTCCTCCAAGCTGAGGACTTGTGGTTACTCACTTCCCGGCCGAATCAGGTCGGGGGTCCGGCGCTTGGTTGGTGAATGCCGGTACGGCGGGGACGCTCGTCGGCGCAGAACAACCCGCGCCAACGAGCGCCTGGACCTCCCTTGACTCCTCTTACCTCCTTCGGTGCGCCACACCTCGGCTACCCGGTCACTTGAGCGGTAACTCCGCGGCGTGGACGGATGTACGACACCGTCAATCGTCGTTTACCCTCAGCCCGTCAATGCAGGCTTACGCAGCGGGAAGCTTGTGTCCCGAGTCAAAAATTGGACGGCATTCGAGCGGCCCCTGGCAGCGCTGCGCTTTGTCCTCGGATCCTCACGTAGCGCTGCTACGCATCGGATCCTGCGTCCTCGCGCAGCATCCGCCAGTGACCACTCTCGCTGCCGCCGAATCTCTGCCTCGCGACACTAGAGGTTCACGGCCACGTACTTCGTCTCGAGGTACTCCTCGATCCCCTCGTAGCCACCCTCGCGGCCGAAGCCCGATTGCTTGATGCCGCCGAACGGGGCGCCGGCGTTGGACACCATGCCCTGGTTGAGTCCGACCATGCCGGTCTCGAGCCGCTCGACGACGCGAAGCGCGCGCTTGAGGTTGTTGGTGTAGACGTACGCCACGAGGCCGTACTCGGTGTCGTTCGCAGCGGCGATCGCCTCGTCTTCGTCGGAGAATCCTTTGATCGGGGCTACCGGCCCGAAGATCTCCTCGTGGAGCAGGTTGGCGTCGTCGGGGACATCGGTGAGCACGGTCGGCTCGTAGAAGTAGCCGGCGCCGTCACGGCTCCGGCCGCCGACGATCGCCTTCGCGCCGCGCCCGATCGCGTCCTCGACCAGTTCTGAGACCTTGCTGCGCTGTCCGTCGTCGATCAGCGGCCCGACCTGCACGCCTTCCTCGGTACCGCGGCCGATCTTCAGCTCGCCCATCTTCTGAGCGAGCTTCTCCGCGAACTGGTCGGCGACCTTATCGGAGACGTGGAAGCGGTTGGCGGAGGTGCACGCCTCGCCGATGTTCCGCATCTTCGCGATCATCGCACCCTGGACCGCCGCGTCCACGTCGCCGTCGTCGAACACGATGAACGGCGCGTTACCGCCGAGCTCCATCGACAGCCGGAGCAGGTTCTGCGACGCCTGCTCCATGAGCCTGCGCCCGACCTCGGTCGAGCCGGTGAACGACAGCTTGCGCAGCCGCGAGTCGGCAATCAGCGGCGCCATCGTCTCGCCCGACGAAGACGCAGTGACCAGGTTGACGACGCCACCCGGAAGCCCGACGTCCTCGAGAATCTTGACCAGCATCAGCATCGAGAGGGGCGTCTGTTGGGCGGGCTTGACGACCATCGTGCACCCGGCCGCGATCGCGGGACCGATCTTCCGGGTCCCCATCGCAAGCGGGAAGTTCCACGGCGTGATCAGCAGACATGGTCCGACCGGCTGCTTCATGGTCAGCACGCGCCCCTGTCCATTGGTGTTGGTCGAGTAGCGCCCGTCGATCCGGACGGCCTCCTCGGAAAACCAGCGGAAGAACTCGGCGCCGTAGGCGATCTCCGCCTTGGACTCGGCGAGCGGCTTGCCCATCTCGAGCGTCATCAGCAGCGCCAGGTCGTCGGCGCGGGCGGTGATCGCCTCGAACGCGCGCCTGAGGATCTCGCCGCGCTCGCGCGGGGCGTGCGCGGCCCACTCGGGTCCGATGTCGACGGCGGCGGTCAGCGCCGCCTTGGCGTCATCGGTGGACGCGTCGGCGACCTCACACAAGGAGTCGCCGGTCGAGGGATCCTCGACGGACAGCGTGCCCTTCGATCCGTCGCGCCACTCGCCGCCGATGTACAGCTGCTTGGGTACCTCATCAACGATTTTCTGTTCGGCTGGGGCTGTGATCGTGCTCATAGACGCAACCTACCACCGGTGAGGAGCCGTGAACCCAAGAGAAAGTCCCGGCGGGCACAGCGCCCGCCGGGACTTTCATCGCTGCGTTGCCAGCTGGGGAAGCCTGGTTAGGCGGCCTGGCGAATGGCCGCCGGCTCGAGCGCGACGCCCAGCACCTCGTCGACGGTCATCGCGAAGTGGAAGTTCATCGCGTCGCGCACCTCCTGCGGCACGTCGTCCAGGTCGCCCCGGTTACGCTCGGGCAGAACCACGTCGGTCAGGCCCGCCGCGTGCGCCGCCAGCACCTTCTGCTTGACGCCGCCGATCGGCAGCACCCGGCCCTGGAGGGTGACCTCGCCGGTCATGCCGACGGTGTGGCGCACCGGCCTGCCGCTTAGCAGCGAGGTCAATGCGGTGACCATCGTCACACCCGCGCTCGGGCCGTCCTTGGGGATCGCGCCCGCGGGGACATGGACGTGGAATGAGCGATCGTCGAAGCTCGCCGGCTCGATGTCCAGCTCGCCCGCGTGGCCGCGGACGTAGGACAGGGCGATCTGGGCCGACTCCTTCATCACGTCGCCGAGCTGGCCCGTGAGGGTCAGGCCGGGCGAGCCCTGCATTCCGGTGGCCTCGACGAACAGCACGTCGCCGCCGGTTCCGGTCACGGCCAGGCCGGTCGCGACGCCGGGGACGGCCGTCCGGATCGCCGACTCCTGGAAGTGGCGCTGACGGCCGAGTGCGTCCCGGACCGCGTCGACGTCGATGACGACCGGGGCCTGAGCCTGACCCGAGGCGATCTTGGTCGCGGTCTTCCGCAGCAGCGTGCCGAGCTCGCGCTCGAGCTGGCGGACGCCGGCCTCGCGCGTGTACTCGCTCGCCACCGTACCCAGCAGCTCGTCCGAGATCTCGACCTCTTCAGCCCGGAGCCCGTTGCGCTCAAGCTGCCGCGGCCACAGGTAGCCGCGGGCGATCGCGACCTTCTCGGAGCTCGTGTACCCGTCGAACCGAATGACCTCCATCCGGTCGAGCAGCGGCCCCGGGATCGTGTCGGCCACGTTGGCGGTCGCGATGAACATCACGTTGCTCAGATCGAGCTCCACGTCCAGGTAGTGATCGCGGAAGCTGTGGTTCTGCGCCGGGTCGAGGACCTCGAGCAGAGCCGAGCTCGGATCGCCGCGCCAGTCGGCGCCGACCTTGTCGACCTCGTCGAGCATGATCACGGGGTTCATCGTCTCGGCGTCACGCAGGGCGCGGACGAGCCGGCCCGGCAGCGCGCCGATGTAGGTGCGCCGATGGCCACGGATCTCGGCCTCGTCGCGGACGCCACCCAGCGACATCCGGACGAACTCGCGTCCGGTGGCGCGGGCGATCGACTCGCCGATCGAGGTCTTGCCGGTGCCCGGAGGGCCGATCAGGGTCAGGATCGCGCCGGAGCGCTTGTCCTCGGTGATTCCGCGCTCCTGGCGGAGCTTCTTGACCGCGATGTACTCGACGATCCTGTCCTTGACGTCCTCGAGGCCCGCGTGGTCGGCGTCCAGCACCTCACGCGCGTGCTCGGGGTCGAGCCGCTCGTCGGAGCGCTTGCTCCACGGCACGGCGATCAGCCAGTCGAGGTAGGTCCGGATGACCGTGGACTCGGCGCTCTGCTCGCCCATCCGCTCGAGCCGGCCGAGCTCCTTGTCGGCCTGCTCGCGGACGGCGTCGGGCATGCCCGCCTCTTCGATCTTGGTCCGGTACTCCTCGACGACCGACGCGTCGTCCTCGCCGAGCTCCTTGCGGATCGACTCCATCTGCTTGCGCAGGAAGTAGTCGCGCTGCTGCTTCTCGGCGCCGGACTCGACGTCGTCGCGGATGCGCTTGCGGACCTGGAGCTCGGCCAGCCGCTCGCGCTGCATCGAGAGCGCGAGCTCGAGCCGCTCGGTGACGTCGAGCGTCTGGAGCAGCTTGACCTTGTTCTCATAGCTCAGGTCCGGCGAGTAGCCGCCGGTATCGGCGAGCGCGCCGGGCTCGGTGATGCCTCGCAGGAACGAGGAAACCCGCGAATCGGCACCACGCAGCTCGAGGATCTCCTCGACGACCGCGCGATACTCGCGCTCCAGGTTGCGGGTCTTGCCGTCAACCGGGACGGGGTCGGGCTGCTCGTCGACCTCGACGAACAGCCGGCCGTCGGGCGCGGTGTTGGCGGCGCCGGCGACTCCACGATGGAGTCCCTGCAGAGTGACCGCACGAGCGCCCCCGGGAAGGCGGACGCGGTCCACGACGTCGGCGACCGTGCCGACGTTGGCAAATTCGGTTTCGTGTCTGGGAACGAGCAGGACTCGCTCCTCCTCGCCGGCGTCGACCGCGAGCGTGAGCGACATGCCCGGGAAGGCCACGACGTCGTCGAGCGGGATCAGTAGAAGGCGACTAGACATCAGTAAGGGCGTTCGCTTTCGATAGTTGCTTACTCAAGATAAGTAGAGGATACCACGCAGCGAGGGCGGATCCAGCAGCGATCTTAGTCGGGGCGGCTGAGATCTTTGGGGCCCTCCGAGTCGACGAACCCGGGCGACATCTGGGAACATGCCGCCTATGTCAGGCCCGGAGAAAACGTCTGAAGACGCGGCGCACGACGTGCTCGCTGCCGAGGCGTTCGCGATGCCGTCGGGCGACCCGACGCTTCGGCACCAGCCGATCGCGCTGCCCGACGATCCGAGCGGGATCGCGGAGGCGCACGACGTGCTCGCGGCCGAGGAGTTTGCGATGCCGGCGGGTCGCGGGCCGTCGGAGGAGTCCGGTGGCGGCCCGCTCGCGCTCGCCCGCCGCGCGCCCTCGGGCTTGCGGATCGGCGCCGGCGTTGTGGTCGCGCTGCTGGCGCTGGTCGCGTTCGGGCGCCGGCGCCGGCGCTAACCCAGCGACGCTTGGGAAGAAACTGCGGCCATGCTGAAGCTTCTTCCCAAACGCTAAGCGCGGGCGGGACGCTTCCGCGGCGGCATCAGGTCGGTGATCGTGCCCTCGGCCATCTCGGCTGCGAACCCGATCGTCTCGGTCAGCGTCGGGTGCGGGTGGATCGTCAGCGCGATGTCCTCGGCGTCGGACCCCATCTCGAGCGCGTGCACGGTCTCGGCGATCAACTCGCCGGCGTTGACGCCCACGATCCCGGCGCCGAGCAGCCGGCGCGACTCCGGCTCGAACAGCAGCTTGGTCATGCCCTCGTCGCGCCCCAACGAGAGCGCACGGCCCGACGCGGCCCACGGGAACACGGCCTTCTCGTACTCGATTCCGTCAGCGCGGGCGGCGGACTCGGTGAGCCCCATCCACGCCACCTCCGGGTCGGTGTAGGCGACGGACGGGATCGCCCGGGGATCGAACTCGGCGCCGGCGATGCCCGCGATCACCTCGGCGGCGACCTTGCCTTCGTGCGAGGCCTTGTGGGCGAGCATCGGGCCGCCGACGACGTCGCCGATCGCGTAGATGTTCGGCACGTTCGTGCGCATCTGCCGGTCGACCGGGATGAATCCCGCGTCGTCGACGGTCACGCCCGCCGCCGGCGCCCCGGCCGCGCGTCCGTTGGGCCGGCGTCCGACCGCTACCAGGATCCCGTCGAACTTCTTCGACTCGCCGTTCGAAAGCGTCACCTCGAGGTGCTTCTCGGACGCTTCGACCGACTCGACCTTCGTGCCGAGATGGATCTCCTCGTACCGGCCTGAGATGCGCTTGTGCAGAGGCTTGACGAGGTCCGGATCGCACCCCGGGATCAGCTGATCGAGCAACTCGACCATCGTGACCTTCGACCCGAGCGCGTCGTACACGGTCGCCATCTCGAGGCCGATGATTCCGCAGCCGACGACCAGCAGCCGCTTCGGTACCTGAGGCAGCTCGAGCGCGCCGGTCGAGGAGAAGATCCGCTCGTCGTCGGGCAGTCCGGGGATCATCGCCGCCTCGGAGCCGGAGGCGATGATGCAGTTGTCGAACGTGATCGTCCGATCGCCGACGGAGACCGTGTTCGGCCCCTCGAGCACAGCTTCGCCCGTGACCACCTCGACCTTCCGCTGCTTGGCGAGTCCGGCGAGCCCGCCGGTCAGCTTCCCCACGACCGACTCCTTCCAGGAGCGGAGCTCGTCGACGTCGATCTTGGGCTTGGAGAACTTGATCCCGTGCTCGCCCATCTCCGAGGCATCGGACACTACGCGGGCAGCGTGCAGCAGAGCCTTCGAGGGGATGCAGCCGACGTTCAGGCACACGCCTCCGAGCGTGTCGTAGCGCTCGATCAGCACCGTCTTGAGACCGAGGTCGGCGGCGCGGAACGCGGCCGTGTAGCCACCGGGCCCGGATC
>Ga0335080_10005828_pt1 | contig 12734 bp, 10 predicted proteins | sample Lox_Sample_34_FD_206720 | JGI IMG/M metagenome (GOLD analysis project Ga0335080, IMG submission 206720) | Soil microbial communities from Loxahatchee National Wildlife Refuge, Florida, United States - Lox_Sample_3.4 | ecosystem: Environmental > Terrestrial > Soil > Wetlands | place: USA... | reverse complement strand
GCATAGCAGAGCTAAAGATAACCTCTATCACAGCTCTCGCTGGTTATAGCACGAATCGCGGCCGTTGGATTATCCCGCAGTTGCTTGCTAAGGTGAGTTGAGCCGAAAACCATGGCGGAACCCGACAGCGAGGTGAAAAACTCGAGCGCAGAAGAGCCTGCGCTTCCGGTCTCGGAAGTTGCCGCCGAGGCTTCGGTCGAACCGGATGAAGCCCCGCCACCGCCTGCACCTGCGCCGTCCTTTGCGATGGATCGCCACCGAGCCAACCCTATGCTCGAAAAACTACAGGCGGTGTGGCGCGTGCTCCTCTATCTCTTTCTGACCATCGCAGTGGCACCGGCGGGAGTTTTTGCTCTTACAGTCAAGGTCTTTGGCCGGCCACGCGGAGCCTTGAGTCCCGAATTCCTGTTGTTTACGGAAGCCGTCAATTTAGGGTTCCTCGTGGGGCTGACGGTTCTGCTTGCGCTTATGGAGCGCGCTCGCTGGCAGAGTTATGGATTGCCCCTGCGGGATGCGTTTAGAGCGAATTTCTGGGTGGGGCTGTTGCTCGGCCTCGCCGAAGCTTCCGTGCTGATCGGATTGATCGAGTTGTTCGGCGGGTTTTCCCTCGAGGGATGGGCGCTTCGGGGCAAAGCGATTCTGGGTTGGGGCCTATTTCATTTCGTCCTATTTGTTCTTGTTGGGCTGTACGAGGAGTTTTTGTTTCGCGGCTATCCGCAGGTTGCTTTGAGCAATCTCATTGGCTTTTGGCCGGCTGCGATGGCGCTGTCGGTGGGATTTGGATTGGTTCACTTGTACAACCGTGGAGAGAATTGGGTCGGTGCGGTGAGCGTGATGTTTGTCGGCATGCTTTTCGCGTTCACGTTGAAGCGCACCGGAAATCTGTGGTACGCGGTGGGTCTGCATGCGGGATTCGACTGGGCACAGAGTTTCATCTATTCGGTGCCGGACAGCGGAGAGATTTTACAGGGTCATCTCTGGAACTCAACCTTGCATGGTCCGGATTGGCTGACGGGCGGATCGGTCGGCCCGGAAGGCAGTGTGTTCTGCTTCCTGACAATGGGAGTGCAATTTCTCGTCGTGCTGTGGCTGTTCCCCTCACGAAAATCGGAACCGCTTCCGGAGACAACGGCACCTGCCGATCCGGCTTAATGCACTAATTCCGAGACATGCACGAGGCGAATGCCTTGGGCTTGCGCTTCAGGCAGCATTTCCGATAGAGCCCGCAGGGTCTCGGGATGCGGATGGCCGATAGCAATGGCTTCACCTTTTTCCCTCGCGTCCTTGAAAGCCAAGGACAACTGGCGACGGATCGCGGTCACATCGCGCACATCATCGAGGAACGGCACATTGCGGAAGGCAGTGCGAACGCCGTCATTGTGCGCGGTATCGAAGGCCACCGTGGCGGCAGTTGTGCGGCTATCGATGAAAAACAGGTGACGATCGCGCAGCAGCGGCATGAGTTCGTTCATCAAACCGGGATCCGATGTAGCCAATGAGCCTTGATGGTTGTTGACTCCCGCGGCGTAAGGGACGGTCTTCAGCATCTCTTGCAACGCGCCCGAAATTTCCGGCGTGGACATTCCCGGGCGAAGTTCGTGCGACTCGGGAATTTCGCTCGCGACGGCTTCCATCGGAAGGTGCAACATGATCTGGTAGCCTCGGCGATGTGCTTCACTGGCAAGCTGCGCCGAGTGAGCGTGGCCGGGAAGGACCGAAAGGGTAAGCGGGTAGTTCAGCGCAAAAATGCCGTCAGCGGACGCGCTGGAATCATCGCCCGCGACATCGTCCAGGATAATGGCAAGTCGAGGGCCGAATGCAGCGGAACGGGGAGGCCGGGGAGCGGCAGGCGCTGTCTTCCCTGCGTGGCGGCGATGAAACAGGGAATCGTATGCAGATTTCAGCCTGCCGCATCCTGCCAGGTACACAAAGCCTGCAAGCGCGCAGGCGCACAAAAACAGCCTGGCAAAATGAGGGAGTGCCGAAGACTTCGGCTTCACGAACTGAAACTAAGCTGCTTTCTTGGCAGGCGCGGGAGCCTTCAATAGCTCGATCGCTTTGCGAAGAACCGGGTCATCCGCCGAGAGCGGCTTGGGAGTGACCGGCTGGTCTTTCTGATTGGCGGGAGTCGCGGAAACCTCTTCGCCATCGGAATCATCATTTTGCGCCGCCGCCGCGTGTACCACTTCCGTAGGAGTTACCCCTTCCTCGAGAATGGACTTGCCATCGGCGTTGTAGTAATTGGCCACGGTGAGGATCAGCGCGGAGCCATCATCCACGGTAATCAACTTCTGGTCCGAAGCCAGGCCGAAGGTGCGCTCGCCTACGATGTCGCCGCGCTTAGTGTTGGCGAAAGAGGCGGCGAGAATTTCACCCGCGCCCGCGGTGGAGACATCCGTCAGTACGGAGACCGGACCCTTCCAGACGGCCTTGGATGGATCGGCCGAGTAAACCTTTTCGGGCACGGTCTGACCGCGAAGAGTCGTCAACGTTCCGGAGGGAATGAACAGTTGTGCTACAGCGATGGCTTCCGATTCCGTGCCGCGGCCGCAATCGCGCACATCCAGAATGATGCGGCTGATTCCTTGCTTCTGAGCATCCAGCAACCTGGCGCGAACTTCGTCCGCTCGCCCAGGCTCCAGTGTCGGGAACCGAATCGCCAGGGTCTCATTGTCGATTCTCTGAACGACGAGCTTCGCTGGCGCGAGCTTCTGCCGAATCAATTCCAATTCTTCCGGCTGTGTTCGTCCACGGCGGATCACTCCGACTTTTACCGCGGTGCCTGGCTGGCCAGCGAACAGGTTTTTGGCCTGGCCAACAGACATCTCGCGCGTGGTAAATCCTGCAACCGACTCCAGGAAATCGCCGGTATGAAGCCCAGCCTTATCAGCGGGGCTGTCGGGCAGAACGGAAACCACTACCACGTAGCCTGAGCGTTTGCTCAAATTCAGTCCGGTCTCGCCAGTACCGGGATTCGCAGTCTTCTCTTTGTACTCAGCATACTCCCGAGGGGTCAGGTAGCTTGATTCTGGATCGAGCGACTCCAGGAGGCCGTGCAGGGAGCCGGCCGTGACAAGGTGCATATTCGGATCGTCCACGTAGTCTTGCTGGATCTTTTGCAGAACTTCGCTGTATACCACCAGTGACTTGTAGGCTTTGTCGTTCGCGCTGCGCCCGAGTACGTGCCCAATGCCAACCCAACCCACAATCAGCATGGAGACCGTCAGAATGCTGTAACGAGCGAATCGATTCATCCGGCACCGCCTTATTTAGAGCCAAAACGCAAGTATACCATTCCGATGTGACGGACCGACCGAAGAGTTGGATAGGGTGTTACCGCAAGAACAAGAAAGCGAGGGCTGCGAAGTGAGTGCCGCCGATTCTGTTGTATGGATGCCACACTGCAGTGTCCATTTTGTGGTTATTTTCCCATAACTAATTGAAAATAATAGAGAAAATGGTGACATTCCCTCTCGACAGACGCTTTGCTTCTGCGGCATCATATTAGTACCGCGATGTTTCAAACCACAATTCAGCGGCCGGTTTCCGCGCAGGGCGTTGGACTTCACACGGGTGTGCAAAGCCAGCTCCGTCTGGTACCTGCTCCTGCAGATGCTGGAATCGTTTTCCGGCGATCAGACCTGGACTTTTTCCGGATTGAGGCGCACGGAAGCAATGTCGCTCGCGTGAGCTACGCCACCAGCTTAATGAAACAAGGCGTTTTGCTCTCAACGACCGAGCACCTCCTGGCTGCGATTTATTCCTGCGGAATCGACAACATTTACATCGACATTGACGCGATTGAGGTTCCTATTCTCGATGGCTCCGCGGAGCCCTTCATGCAAATGTTGGACGATGCGGGGATACGCAAACTGCGGCGCAAACGGCGCTATTTGAAAGTAATTAAACCTGTCGAAGTCGTGGAAGACGGGCGGCGCATCGGGATCTATCCTGCGGATGAATTTCGCGTGTGCTGCTACGTGGACTTCCCGCACCCTATGGTGGGCCAGCAGGAAGTCGAGATGGCGGTGAATGCCGAGAATTTCCGTTGCGTGCTTTCGCGGGCCCGCACTTTCTGTTTCGAATCGGACATCGAACCGCTGCGCGCCATGGGCCTGATTCGCGGCGGTTCCCTTGATAATGCCATTGTGCTTACCAGAGAAGGCGTACTCAATGGTCCTCTGCGGTACACCGACGAGTTTGGGCGGCACAAGGCCTTGGACCTTATCGGAGACCTCGCGCTAGTAGGTCTGCCATTGCTAGGACGCGTCGAAGCTCGCAAGGCCGGCCACGCGCTGCACACGCAACTTGTCAGCAGCCTGCTTGCGGATGCCAGCGCCTGGAAGATTGCGACCGCTGAACCGGGCGTTGAATCACAGGTGTTTTCTGCAGAGCAATTCGTTCATACCCGCGCCGCTGATTAGATTCTCTAGCAGCTTACTACCTCGCCTTGATGTGCAGCGTATGATGGAATGGTTCGCTGTTCGGGAACATCGTCAATGCCTCAACGCTACGTGTTCTGTTTATTGCTCGTGGTTTTGTTCTCTGCGAGCCCTTTGAGCGGACAGAATTGGGGAAACCCGGTCTGGTCCGATGAATTCGATGGCCCGCTCGGAACACCGATCGACGCTGCGAAGTGGACTTTCGAAACTGGCATTCTCAACGTAAACAATGAAGTCGAGTATTACTGCGCGCCCTCGACGAGCAGTGACGGCTGCAATGTCGCGAAACCGAATGCTTACCTCGATGGCAACGGCCATTTGATCATCCAGGCTATTCGAGTCGGTTCGAGCACCGTCCCTTACAGTGGCAGTTGGACCTCTGCGCGAATGACCACCAATGGCACGAAGCAATTTCAGTATGGCCGTGTGGAATCGCGAATATTGCTGCCGGTGGGACCGGGGATTTGGCCTGCTTTTTGGGCTCTCGGTGCAAATTTTGAGCCGAATCGCTTCGGCAATCCCGCTGTGCCATGGCCGACCTGCGGAGAAATCGATTACATGGAAAACGTCCCGGCGCACGGCGGTCAGGGACCGAACAAATTCTCTTCAACAATGCATCAGAACAGCACCAAGGGCTTGTTCAGCCGGGGGCTGCCATATACGTTTCCGAGCGGCGATGTCACCACTTACCACACGTACGGCGCCATCTGGTCGCCCAACATGGTGCAATTCTACGTCGACGATCCAGCGAATATCTTCTTCGTACACACGGCCGCGGACATTCCGCCGGGCAACACCTTCGCGTTTAATCACACGTTCTTTCTGCTGTTGAATCTGGCGGTGGGCGGCGACGGCTCGTGGCCGGGACCTGCCGACGCTACCACGCCAAATCCGGCCGTGATGAGCGTGGATTACGTGCGGCTATATCAACCTTCGTTTGTGCCCTCACCGAGTTTCGGTAGTCCAAACGGCATTACAGTGCAAGCTGGCGCAACTAGCGGTAACAGCACTGTGCTAACCATAAGCGAAGCTGACAGGAGCGGGCGCATCTTTTTGTCTTGCAGCGCCGACGCTCCCAATGCCTCTTGCTCCATCTCGACGAAGGACGCGCTAAATGCCAGCACCTTGGATTTCTCGCACGCGAGTTCTGGCTCCGCCACCGTCACGTTCGCGAGCGCGGCGGGCTCCAGCGGTGGCGGAACGACGCCGACTGGGAGCTACAGCATTACCGTGAGCGCTTTCACCGTGAGTGGAAGCGGAAACGTGCCGGATGCCACGGTTCGCATACCAGTAACCGTACACTGACGTCTCCGTCGATCCCCTCCGCGGCCGTACCGTTGTCAAAACTCCCGCTACACGGGACAATGCTGCCATGCCGAATCATAAAGACGTCGCTATCCTGATTCTCTCCGCCGGCAAAGGGACCCGACTCAAATCCCACCTCGCCAAAGTGTTGCATGCCGCCGGGGGACGCCCTTTGGTCGAACACGTCGTACGCTCTTGCGCAGGCGTCGGTGCGAAAAAGACGATTGTCGTAGTCGGGCACCAAGCTGAAAAAGTGGGGGCAGTGGTCGCGCCGCTGGGCGTCCAGATTGTCCTGCAGCAGCCGCAAAACGGCACCGGGCACGCGCTGCTGGTTTCGAAGCGCGCGATTGGCAACGCGAAATATGTCGTGGTCTTGCCGGGCGACGCCCCACTGATCCGCACCGAGACAATTCGGGCGCTCATCCAGAAACATAAGAATGGGCAGGCTGCCGCGACTTTACTGACGGCTGTGCTCGCGGACCCTTCCGGCTACGGGCGTATTCTGCGCAAGGGCGGCGACGCGGTGCAGGCGATCATCGAGGAATCGCAACTTACGCCAGAAACGCGCGAGCTCAACGAAATTAATGCCAGCATGTATTGCTTTACAGTGGCGAAGCTCTGGCCCGCGCTGGCGCGCGTCAAGCCCGACAACAAGCACCGGGAGATCTATTTAACCGATGCAATTGCGGCGATGAATGCAGGAGGGGAAACCGTCTTGGCCGAAGTGGCGCAGGATTCACGGGAGATGTTGGGATGCAACACGCGAGCCGATCTGGCGGGCGTCGACCAGACTTTCCGCGACTGGAAGCGGGAGGCATTGATGCGCGACGGTGTGACCATCCAGCTGCCGCAGACCGTGCTAGTTGATCCCGATGTGGTGGTCGGTGAGGATACGATTCTTGAACCTTGCGTGCAGTTGCTGGGCAAAGCGAAAATCGGCGCGCGCTGCTTGATCAAGACCGGCAGTGTCGTGCATGACTCGATTCTTGGCGATGAAGTGATTGTCGAGCCCCACTGCGTGATAAGCCAGAGCCGCCTGGATTCCGATGTTGTCGTGGGGCCGTTCGCGCGGATGCGTATGGAGACCCATCTCAAGAGCGGGTCGCGAATCGGTAATTTTGTGGAACTGAAGAAGAGCGTAGTGGGCGAAGGCACCAAGGCCATGCACCTGACATATCTGGGTGACGCGAAAATTGGAACCAAAACAAATATCGGAGCCGGCACGATCACCTGCAATTACGACGGCTTCCACAAACATCCGACGGCCATCGGCAACAAGGTGTTCATCGGCAGCGATTCCGCGCTCGTCGCGCCAGTGAAAGTGGGCGACGGTGCGTACGTCGCCGCGGGCTCCACAATTACCGACAACGTGCCAGCGGACGGACTTGGCATCGCGCGCGGCCGCCAGGTGAATAAGCAGGGTTGGGCCAGCAAGAAACGCCGTCAACTTGCGGCTGCTGAAAAACCGGCAAAGCGCGGCAAAAAGCGTCGCTGATTTCCGTTGAGCTTGCTAGAATCCTCCGCACTGTTACCCGCCTGGGAGAACGCATGTCAGAAGCAAAGCCCGCCGTCACCGCACAACTTGCGTCCATCAGTCCATCCTTCGCCGTTCCTGACGTCGTCGTGGCGGCCGAGTATTATCGCGACAAATTTGGGTTTCAGATCCGCGGCTATTTTCTGGACCCGCCGGTCTACGCGATTGTCAGACGCGATTCGGTCATCATTCATTTTGGGCGCATAGAAACAAACGTCCCTAGTTCCCCCAATACCATTCGGCGCGAAGAGGGAATCGACGCCTACGTTTGGGTGGACGATGTGGACGCGCTCCACGCCGAATTGCTGAAGCGGGGCGCTCATATTGTCGATCCTCCTACAAAACGGGTGTACGGTTGTTACGAAATGGTGGTGGAGGATAACTTTGGATTCCGGATTGCTTTTGGCATGAACATCGCGGAAGGCTGATGGCGGCGGGCGAAAAGCGCGCCGGCGCACGGTCTCGAGACGAAGTCAGGTCTCCGAGCCGGAGTGCGCTGTGCTAAAATAACAGTTCCCGAAGGAAATCCGGAGGCGCGTCATGAAATTCGGAGTCGTAGTCTTCCCCGGATCGAATTGCGACCACGACGCATTCCATGCTATTGGCCATGTTCTCAAGAAGCCCGTCGAATTTATTTGGCATCAATCCCAGGACTTGCATCGTTGCGACGCCATCATCCTGCCCGGGGGATTTTCGTATGGTGATTATCTGCGTACCGGGGCGATTGCCCGCTTCTCACCTGTAATGCAAGCGGTCGAGCAGTTCGCCAACAAGGGCGGACTGGTGCTCGGCATCTGCAATGGCTTCCAGATTCTGCTTGAGGCAGGACTGCTCCCCGGCGCCATGATGCGCAATTCGGGGCTGCGGTTTATCTGCAAGCACGTGCACATTCGTGTGGAGGATACGCACTCGCCGTTTACCTGCGCGGCGCAACCGGGACAAGTCTTGACCGTTCCCATTGCGCACAGCGACGGGAATTACACCTGCGATGAGAAGACGCTTGCGGCACTCGAGAAGAATCATCAAGTGCTTTTCCGCTACACGACAGCCGGCGGCAAAGATGACCATGCGGGGAATCCCAATGGCTCGACCGCGAATATCGCGGGTATCTGCAACGCGCAGCGCAATGTTGCTGGCCTCATGCCCCATCCGGAGCGTGCTGTGGAGCAGGTGCTCGATTCGGACGACGGCTTAGTGGTCTTCCGGTCGATGGTCGAAGCGCTGGTCGGCGCGGCAAAGGCAACTGCGTGATTTGTAAAGGCGCGACAAACCAGATTGCGTAGGGGCACGAAGTAGCGTGCCCCTTTTACTTTCTTGCACAGGACGAATATAGGGAAATGGCGACGGCACAAACGGAAATCAAAGTAACTCCAGAAATTGCGGCGGAGCATGGCGTAACGCGCGAAGAGTATGCGCGCATTCAACAGATCCTCGGCCGCGATCCCAATATCACGGAGCTCGGCATCTTCAGCGTGATGTGGAGCGAGCACTGCTCGTATAAATCGAGCAAGGTGCATCTCAAGCGGCTGCCCACGCGCGGAAAACTGGTTGTGCAGGGGCCCGGCGAGAATGCCGGCGTAGTGGATATTGGCGACGGGTTGGTCGCCGCATTCAAGATCGAGTCGCACAACCACCCGAGTTACGTGGAACCGTTCCAGGGAGCGACCACCGGCGTGGGTGGAATTCTGCGCGACATTTTCACCATGGGCGCCCGGCCGATTGCGGTGATGGACTCGCTGCGTTTCGGTGAGATTGTAGCGAGCGGCGCGAAAGATGCGGGGCTGAAGCCCGGCGCTACGGCTGCCACTTCGGAGGAGGACGCGGCCAAGAATCGCCGCATCCTGGACGGCGTGATTCGCGGCGTCGGCAGCTATGGCAATTGTTTCGGCGTGCCGACCGTGGGCGGCGAAGTAGCCTTCGAGCCGTGCTACGCGCAGAACCCGCTGGTGAACGCGCTGGCATTGGGAATCGCGCGCAAAGAAGAGATTTTCCTGGCAAAGGCCAAAGGTGTCGGCAATCCGGTGATTTATGTCGGCGCGAAGACTGGGCGCGATGGTATTCACGGCGCATCTTTGCTCGCGTCCGCCGAGTTCACCGAAGAATCGCAGCAGAAGCGGCCCAACGTCCAGGTGGGCGACCCGTTCATGGAGAAGTTGCTGCTGGAGGCCTGCCTGGAAGCGATGAAGACCGGTGCGGTTGTGGCGATTCAAGACATGGGCGCCGCCGGCCTGACTTGTTCGACCTGCGAGATGGCATCGCGCGGCGGCACTGGCATTGAAATTGACCTCGCGAAAGTACCGCAGCGCGAAACCGGCATGTCTCCCTACGAAATCATGCTGAGCGAGTCGCAGGAGCGCATGCTGCTCGTCGCAGACAAGGGCCGCGAAGGCGAAGTGCTCGCCGTATTCAAGAAGTGGGGCCTCGATGCCATGGTGGTCGGCGAAGTCACTGATGGCGGCATGCTGGTGGTGAGGGATCACGGAAAAGTCGCCGCCAACATTCCCGCGCATCCGCTGGCGGAGGAAGGGCCGGTCTACAATCGGCCGATCGCCCAGCCGGCGCCGCGCAACGAAACCGAGAAGGATTGGTTCCAGTTCGCTCCAGAAGGGGTCGACCTCACACCGAACTTCGCGAAGCTTCTCGCCTCGCCTACGATTGCGTCGAAGCACTGGATCACCGAGCAGTACGACAGCATGGTGCGCACGAATACGCTGGCAGGTCCTGGCGCAAGTGACGCGGCGGTGGTGCGTGTCAAAGAAACGAAGCGAGCACTGGCGTTGGCGACGGACGGGAATGGCCGCTGGTGCTACCTGAATCCGAATGTTGGCGCCATGCATGCGGTGGCCGAAGCGGCGCGCAACGTGGCTGCTTCTGGCGCCCGGCCAATCGCGGCAACCAACTGCTTGAATTTCGGCAGCCCGGAGAAGCCGGAAGTGATGTGGCAGTTCTCGCAGGCCATCGATGGCATGGGCGAGGCCTGCATTGCACTCGGCGTGCCGATTACCGGCGGCAATGTCAGCTTTTACAACGAGACCCTCAGGAAATCCATTTATCCCACCCCGGTGATCGGCATTTTGGGCATTCTTGAGAACGCCGACAACGTGCTGAAAGTGGCGTTCCGGCGGGACGGCGACGCTATTTTGTTGCTGGACGGTTTGCCCGACGCGACGACGCCAAATTCCGCACAGGAGTTCTCCTCGTCGGAATATTCGAAGGCGATCACTGCCAGCGTGGCCGGTGAGCCTCCCGCGATGGACCTTGCAGCCGAAAAGCGGTTGATCGACTGTCTGGTTGCGTTGGCTGAGGCGAGAGCCTTGCAGTCCGCGCATGACTTGAGCGACGGCGGGCTCGCCGTAGCCACTGCCGAATCCTGCTTCGCCGCAGGTGGACTTGGCGCACAAGTTTCCCTCGACGGGGAAGACGGAGCCGAGCACGCTCTTTTTGGCGAACGCGGTGCGCGCGCGATCGTTTCCGTCTCGCAGGGAAATCTTGCCGTCGTTCTCGCGACTGCGCGACAATATGGTGTAGGGGCACGCGAAATCGGTAAGGTGACGCGTGACAATATTCTGCGCATCGAATATAAGGGGCGTGCGGTGATCTCGGCAGCCATCCCCAAGTTACAGGACACCTGGGCGAACTCGCTGGAGCGCAATTTGAAGCTTCCATGAACACAAAACTGCCATTTGCAGACGATCGGTTTCACGACGAATGCGGAGTGTTCGGCGTCTTCGGCCACCCCGAGTCGGCCAACCTGACGTATCTCGGTCTCTACGCGCTGCAACATCGCGGGCAGGAGTCGGCGGGAATCGTCTCGAGCACCGGCAGCGACCTGCACATGCACCGCGCCATGGGCGAAGTGGAAGAAATTTTCTCCCCATCCGTGCTGGCAAAGCTTCCCGGCTCCAGCGCGATTGGCCATACGCGCTATTCCACCGCGGGCGACAAGGCGCTGTTGAACGCGCAGCCGATCATGGTCGATTGCAGCAAGGGCAAAGTGGCGGTCGCACATAACGGCAATCTGACCAACGCGGGCGAGTGGCGGCGCAAGCTCGAGCATCGCGGCTCGATTTTTCAGACCAACAGCGACACCGAAGTGATCGTGCACCTGATTGCAAAGTCTCAGGCTCGCAACTTCTCCGGCGCGCTGGGCGACGCCCTGAACCAGGTGGAAGGCGCGTATTCGCTGCTCGTCCTGACGCCCGACGAGCTATATGCTGTGCGCGACCCTCGAGGATTTCGCCCGTTGGCGCTCGGCAAACTCACAGCGCCGGATGGCTCCGATGCCTGGGCCGTTGCGTCGGAAACCTGTGCGTTCGACCTGATCAACGCGCAATATGTTCGCGATGTCGAGCCAGGCGAAATGGTGCGCATCTCCCGCGCCGGACTTGAAACCATCCGCTTTAGCCCGCCGAAGCCGCATCAGTTCTGTATTTTTGAACATGTGTACTTCTCGCGTCCGGATAGCTTAGTCTTCGGCCGGTCCGTCAACGAATCCCGCGAGATGCTGGGCGGGTTGCTTGCTCGTGAACATCCAGTCGAAGCCGACATGGTGGTGCCGATTCCGGATTCGGGTGTTCCGGCGGCCATCGGCTTCGCGCTTGAGTCGAAGATTCCCTTCCGGATGGGCCTGATCCGCAACCATTACATCGGCCGTACCTTCATCGAGCCGTCCCAGGCCATCCGCAATTTCGGCGTGAAGCTTAAACTGAATCCGGTACGGAACTTAATCGCCGGAAAGCGCGTCGTATTGGTAGACGATTCGATCGTGCGAGGCACCACCAGCCGTAAGCTGGTGCGTATGGTCCGGGAAGCGGGCGCAACGGAAGTGCATATGCGCATCAGCTGTCCCCCGACCATTTCGCCGTGCTACTACGGAGTGGACACGCCGACGCGCGAGGAGTTGATTGCATCGTCGAATTCCCCGGAAGAGATTCGCAAGTTCCTGGGCGCGGACTCGCTGGGCTATATTTCGCTGCAGGGTTTGCGCCAGGCGGTGAATGATACCGAGGGCAATTTCTGCACCTCGTGCTATACCGGCGTGTACCCGACCGATCTTGTACAGTTGGAGGTCCGGGAAGGGAACGCACTAGTGAAATTGGACGAAGCCATGACGGTGCAACGTGAAGGCTGACGCACAATCCAAAAAAGTGAAGACCGAGCAACCAGCCGCAACAGCGCCTTCGCTGCGGGAGCGTGTCCGGAACGAAGCGATCGCATGGTTCTGGATCGTCCTCGTATTCCTGCTAATCAATGGCACGCTGGGGCAAGCCCGGGTGATTCCATCGGGCTCGATGGAAAACACATTGCTCGTTGGCGATCACCTGATCATGAGTAAGATCGGCTACGACGCGGGCATCCCGTTCACGAATATTCATGTGCCTCTCTGGCGCCAGCCCCGCCGGCAACAGATCGTGATCTTCAAGCCACCCTATGCGCCGAATCAAACCGATTTG
>Ga0335080_10005826_pt1 | contig 12735 bp, 11 predicted proteins | sample Lox_Sample_34_FD_206720 | JGI IMG/M metagenome (GOLD analysis project Ga0335080, IMG submission 206720) | Soil microbial communities from Loxahatchee National Wildlife Refuge, Florida, United States - Lox_Sample_3.4 | ecosystem: Environmental > Terrestrial > Soil > Wetlands | place: USA... | reverse complement strand
GCGCCGCACAGGCGACTCCCGCGGCGCCACAACTGCCGGACGCACCGGGACCTGTGGCGACCGTGGATGAACTGAGCAAGCCCTGGACAACGGTCAAGTTTCAGTACCACCGGAACACAGGCGAGACGCTCACCGGGATGGTCATCCGCCTGCCCTCGGCTCCCGGCTACTGGGGGCTGCTGTCAGTGGCGCCCTACGGGCGCTGCGAGCTGGCGTTGTACACCGACGTGAAACAGATCAAGGAGCAGTACGGCTACGCTGCCGCGCATCCGATGGTGGTGGATTCGTGCACGCAGGTGGTGTACGACCCGCTGGCGCTGGGCAACGCATCAGGTGCGTGGGTGCGGGGGAAAGTGGCTGCCGGGCCGGGGATTCGGCCTCCACTGGAGGTCGAGATCAAGGTCGAGCAGGGGTTTGTGATCGCCGGGCGTTCCGAGTAATTCCCTTACGACAATCAGGCAGTCATGCAGGCCCCAGATCGGGCCGTGGTGTCGCCGCTTTCGGCCAGGGCTCGCGGAGAGTGGCCCGAGGAAAAGACCCGAAAACACATGCGGCGCCGCATGGAAAGACGGCGCCGCATGCAAGCGGGGCTGACGCGAGAAGCCGTGACTCATGGCGTGTAGACGCGGCGCGCGACGAATACGGGCGTGCCGGTCTGGGGATTCTGGAGGAGCAGGCCGACGACGTGGAGCGGAATCGGGGTGTTTCCGGAGAGAGCCCTGAGCCCGCTCAGGCCGTCGAATTCGGTGGCATCCGAAGTGAGAACGGTCAGGGGAGCGTTCAGCACGACACCGACGATTCCCTTCTCGTTGATCTGGAATGTGCCCGTGTTGCCGTTCTGGATGACGGTGCTGCCGACGACCCACGGGCCGTAGATGCCCTGCCGGTGAAGGACCACGCGCTTGACGGTCAGGCTGGAGCCGTTGAGCGCGCCGCCGACCGTGACGCCCTGCCCGGTGATCAGGCTCTGGCTGTTGAACAGAAGCTGGGTGATGGGCAGGTTCAAGCGGCAGATCAGGAAGCGGGCGCTGCTGCTCGCGTCGAACGCGGCGATCGTATCGGGCTGGAAGGCGGGATTGGCGGGGAGCGCGTCTCGGACGAACAGGTCGAACTGCGCGTCGGTGGAGGTGGGAGGCTGCACGCCTGTGATCAAGCCCTCCGCGACGAAATGGTCCTGTGTGAGGACAGCGACTTCATCCGCGGCGAGGACCATGGTCGTACGGTTCAGCTCGCCGGACAGGTCGACAATCGTATTCGTGTTGAAGGTGCTGAGGGCATCGCCGTTATCGGTGACCGTGGTCGGGCCGATTTGCACGGTGATCTGCCTGCCGTTGGCGATCTGCATGACGAAGGACTGATTAGCGGTGTTCACAGAGACCACACCGCCGCGCAGGTCGTCGATTTCCGCCTCGGCGTTGTCGGGATTCACTTGGCGGATGTCGAACGTGGGCACGATGGTGCCGGTGATCTGGCCGTTCAGATCGACTTGCAGGGACTGGCGCATGTCGAAATCGAGGCGCAGGCCGTTCAGGTTGTCACTGGTGAGGACGAGCGGAGGATTCATCAGCACCGTGATCGTCGAGGTGGTGAGCGTGCCGTTGAGCATGTTGATGGTGGTGGGATTGCCGCTCGAGACGTTCAGGTAGCCGATTACGGGATTCGCCACGGTGAGCGTGATGCTGGTGTAGGAGCCGGCGGGGGCGCTATTCAGGTCCAGAAGCGTGCGCAGGCCGGTGAGCTTGGCGAAGTCGACGGTCTGTGGCGCGGAGAGCAGCGTGGTGGTGTTCACGCCGTCGGAGGCGGTGAGGCCGGTGAGCGTCATTTGGAAGGTGATGACGCTGGCGAGCGGCGCATCCTGTCCGTAGACGGCGACGGCCGACATGGCCTTGGCCGGCGGCGTGTTCATGTTGGAAGCGTCGTTGCTGCTGCCGCAGGCAATCAGCACGGCGCCGAGAGCGAGCACACACATGACTGCACACACGTAGCGTGCGAATTTCATTGGTTCCCTTCCCCTCCGGCGTCGCGCCGGCTTGTACCACCCTGGGCGAGGTGTATTCGGTTCGAATGACGGGCCGTTCTGAAGCCGGCCTCGGAAAAGGAAACCCTGCCACCGGAGAAAAGTTGCGGCGGGGTGCTCGCCTTTTGGGCCGTTGCGCGTCGAGGCTGCTTTGGAACGGGACGGGGCGCCTTGACTTCGCGGCAGGCGGCCAGTACAAATCCCAACGGCGCATGGAGGCGCAAGAAATGGAAATTTCGCGGCGGCGGTGGCTCGGTGCGAGCCTGACGGGGCCTGTTGCGGCGGGCGCGCTGGCTACGCTGGGGCTGGAAGCGGATGCGCAGAACCCGCCGCAGCAGGCGGCGCAGCGAAGCCTGCCGAAGGCATTCGACGCACTGAGGCCGCTGGGGGAGAGCGTCCACCCGATTACGCCGCAGGAGTTCGCCGGGCGGCGTGAACTGGCGCAGAAGCTCATGAGCTCCTCGGACCCGAACTGCGCAGCCGACGCCCTGTATGTGACGTCGGGTTCGGCCCTCTACTACTACGCGGCATTCCACTGGGGTCTGAGCGAAAGGCTCATGGCGTTTGTCCTGCCGAAGCGGGGCGAGCCGTTCTTCATTTCTCCGGCGTTCGAAGCGGACCGCTTGCGCGAGCTGGTTCCCCCGGGCTCCGAGATTCGTGCTTGGGAAGAGGACGAAAGCCCGCACGCGTTGACGGTAAAGACGCTGGCGGATCGCGGCATCCGCAGCGGGAAGATCGCGATCGAGGAGCGCGTCCCGTTCGCCTTCGTGGATGGGTTGAGGAATGCGAACAGCAGCCTGGAGCTCATTTCGGCGAATGGCGTGACGATTCGCTGTCGCGGGATGAAGTCTGCGGCCGAGCGGGAGCTGATGCGCCTGGCATGCTACGCGACGGTGGATTGCTTCCGCGCGGTGTTCGCCTCGCTGCAGGAAGGAATGACCGAACGCGACATAAACGGCCTGATCCGTGGCGGATTCGGAAAGATGGGGCTGGAGGGAGGCGCGCTGGTGCTGTTCGGCCAGTGGGCCGCGCTGCCGCACGGAACGCGCACGCCGCAGAAGCTTCGCGAGGGAGACGTGGTGCTGATTGACGGAGGCACGTCGGTCGAGGGCTACCAGTCCGACGTGACCCGCACGACGGTGCTCGGCACTCCCGCGGAAAAGCACCGCCGCGCATTTGCGGCAGTGCGGCAGGCGCAGGAGGCGGCTCTCGATGCGGCGCGCGCCCTGCGCTTCTCCGGGTCGGTGGATGACGCGGCGCGCGCCGCGATTGTAAAGGCCGGGTACCCGGGCGACTACAAGGTCTTCACCCATCGCCTGGGCCACGGCATCGGCCTGGATGGACACGAGCATCCCTACCTCGTGCGCGGCAGCAAAACCGTGCTGGCGCCGGGAATGACCTTCAGCAACGAGCCGGGCATCTACCTGAAGGGCGACTTCGGGCTGCGCCTGGAAGACGACATGGTGATCACGGCGGACGGGCCGGCACAGTTGCTGACGCCGGGGTTGAGTGAATCGCTGGAGAAGCCCTGCGAGTAGACAGGCGCTCAAAAAACGCCCGTGGGCGCGCACTCAAGGGCTTTCGGGCCGCCGGCGGGAGCAGAATTCAACGATGCGGCATTCCGCCCAGAAGCGTTCGTCGGCATCGGGACGGCCGGCGCCGCCGCGGCTGGAAATGAAGGCGCAGTGGCCGCCGTGGGCCGGGTCGAGCAGCGTGATGCGTGGGTTGGCCAGAAGCTCGGGCCGTCGTACAGAGGCGTGCGGCACCATGGGATCGTCCTGCGCGGTCATGATGAGCGCCGGCACGGCAATGCTCTCGAGCACGTGCTTGGCGCTGGCTTTGTCGTAGTAATTCACCGCGTTACCGTAGCCGCAAAAGGGCGCGGTAATTACGTCGTCAAATTCCCGAATGGTGCGGACGCGTGAGACGCCGTTGAGCGTGAACGTCTGCGGAAACAACTCCACCTTGCGCCGGTAGCGCTTGATCAGGTTGCGGACGAAATAGCGTTCGTAGAAGGCGTTGCGCGGCTCGTGGATGGCGTCCACGCACGCGGCAAGGTCCAAGGCGGGGCAGACGGCGACAACCCCGGCGAGGGCCGCGAGCCCGCCCGCCGCGCCAAGTTCGCCTGCCGCCTTCAGCACCAGGTTGCCGCCCATCGAAAAGCCGGCGAGAAAGATCTCGGGCAGGGCGTCGCGCCCGGCAAGTTCCCGGGCCACGGCGATGTAGTCCGCGGAGAGGCCGGAGTTGTAAAGCGTTGGGGCCAGCGCTTCCGTACCGCCGCAGTTGCGCTGGTTCATGCGCACCACGCTGAATCCAGCCACCCAGGCCTTCTCCGCCACGCCCAGGACGTAGCGGGAACTGCTGGAGCCTTCGAGGCCATGGACGATAACGAGGGTCGCGTGGCTGCGCGGCTGCGGCTGCCAGTGGCAGTGCGCGAGCAGGCGGACGCCGGGCTCGACCTCGAAGTAGCGTTCGACGGGCGCCGGGAGCCGCCGCAGACTGCGCGGCCAGAAGCGGCCGGCGAGCGTCATCCAGTGGGGATTGAGCAGCCGCGGGTGCGGCTCAAAAGCAATCACCATTCGACTGTATCGAACGAGCCGCCGGGCCGCAACCCACCGCGCGAAAGGCAGCAGTTCCGGCCTGCGGAGGGTTCGCGAAATCGGCAAGATTCCGACGAAGACGGCGGGAAGCGAATACGAACGTGTGCTGGTGACCTTTGCGGTAGACGCGGCTACCGGGGCGTGAACGGAAAGACCGTCGAGGTGGTGACCGACGGCGGCGGTGGTGATTGCGGCTACGCGTTCAGACAGGGCGAGAGCTCTGAACGGCACGGCGACTACAGGTAGCGCTCCTTGAGTATGCTCGTGTGATGAACCACGTGCCCCGCGATTACGTAGGCCAGGGCGCGCACAGTGAAGTGGTTTCCGCTGGCGATGCCGGTGCGCATCCAGGCCTCGGCGGGAAGGTTGCGGAAGAAAGCCACGGTGGCGGCACGCACAGCACGAAACTCCTCCACATGGCTGGACCAGGAAACGCGGTCCGCGGCCGCGCCTCGAGCCGCGATCTCCTGGTCGTAGCTGGCGAGCGGCGTGTCGAAGCCACGGGCGAACCACAGGGCCCGGAAGACGAAGGCGCGTTCGGTGTCGGTGACGTGGTTCCACAGCTCGCGGATAGACCACTTGCCGGGCGCATAGCGGTGCAGAGATTTCTCTTCGCTGATGCCGCTGAGCAGGGCAAGCGTGGGATCGTGCTGCGCCGCAATCACCGCCACGATGTCGGGGTCGGTGACGCGGTCGATGTAATTGAAGTAGTAGGAAGCGGCTTCGGTGCGGCTGGGTACGCCGGCTGCGGTTGTGGCGCTCATGGGAATACGGTAGCGCGAAGAGGCGCCGTCCAGGAAGGGTGAGCGCAGCGGCGCAGTCAGTCAAATTGGACTGGGAGGATCCCGAGGAAACTGCAGGCGTGAGACAGGCGTAAGAAAACGATCCGCGGCGGCTTCCGGAGCTGCCGGGTGACCCGGCGCCACAGTGCGCAGCCGCCTTGACGCTCGGCGCGCGCGCCCCTAGAATTGAAGTTTACCAGTGACACGTTTTTGCCGCCAATCGAGTGGTGTTTTTGCCCAGCGGCCCCCGCTGGGCTTTCTTGTTTCCTGGCGGCTTCGCCGGCCGCCATGCGGGCCGAAATCCGACAAGCGGAGACTCCTACCATGATGGACGCGCCGATTCTGGAGGGCCTGACTTTCGACGACGTGCTGCTCGTGCCGGGCGAATCGTCGGTGCTGCCCGCGCAAGTGGACACGCGCACGTGCCTGACCCGGCAAATCTCGATCAACGTGCCCATCTGCTCTGCGGCCATGGATACAGTCACGGAATCGCGCCTGGGCATCGCCATCGCGCGGCAGGGCGGCATCGGATTCATCCACCGGAACATGTCCGTCGAGCGGCAGCGGGAAGAGGTCGACCGGGTGAAGCGCTCGGAAAGCGGCATGATCGTGGACCCGGTGACGATCCGGCCGGAAATCACGATCCGCGAAGCCCTGGACATCATGCGGAAGTACCGCATCTCCGGCCTGCCGGTGACGCGCGGGCCGCGACTCGTGGGCATCCTGACGAACCGGGACCTGCGCTTCGAGCAGAACCTCGACCAGCCGGTGAGCCGGGTGATGACCAGCGCCGACCTGGTGACCGTGCCGGTGGGAACGACACTGACCGAGGCCGAACAGAAGCTGCAGGAACACCGCATCGAGAAGCTGCTGGTGGTGGACACGGAGTTCAACCTGAAGGGTCTGATCACCGTCAAAGACATCCAGAAGAAGCAGCAGTATCCGCTGGCGGCGAAGGACGAGCAGGGCCGGCTGCGCATCGGCGGGGCGATCGGAGCGACTGGGGATTTTCTGGAACGCGCGGTGGAACTGGCGCGGATGAAGGTGGATTGCCTGACGGTGGACACGGCGCACGGCCACTCAGCGCGGGTGATGGAGGCCATCAAGGCGGTGAAAAAGCGGCTGCCGGAAATGCCCCTGCTCGCCGGCAACGTGGGCACGTTTGAGGGCGCGCGGGACCTGATCGCGCTGGGAATTGACGGGCTGAAGGTCGGAATCGGGCCGGGGTCGATCTGCACGACGCGGGTTGTGACCGGCGCGGGCATGCCGCAGATCACCGCGATTCTGGAAGCGTCGCGCGCGGCCAAGGGCAGTGGAGTGCCGGTCATCGGCGACGGCGGCGTGAAATTCTCGGGCGACGTGACCAAGGCCATCGCAGCCGGTGCGTCGTGCGTGATGATCGGCAGCCTTTTCGCCGGCACGGAGGAGGCTCCGGGCGAAACGATTCTCTATCAAGGCCGCACGTTCAAGTCGTACCGCGGCATGGGTTCGCTGGGCGCGATGGAGGCCGGATCGGCGGACCGCTACGCGCAGGAGGAAGCGAGCCGGGGGAAGTCGGTTCCGGAAGGCGTCGAGGGGCGCGTGCCCTACAAGGGGCCGCTTTCGGGGCTGGTGGAGCAGCTCGTCGGCGGGCTGCGCAGCGGGATGGGCTATTGCGGCGTGGGCAGTATCAAGGACCTTCAGGAGCGCGCGCGCTTTGTGCGCATCACCAGCGCGGGCCTGCGCGAGAGCCACGTGCATGACGTGATCATCACCAAGGAAGCGCCGAACTACAGCCTCGAGTGAACCTACAGGGCCTAAAAAGCTGGATGCGGTGGTGGCTGCCCGCGATTGTGTGGGCCGCCCTCATCGCGGTGTTTTCGAGCGACAGCTTTTCCGCCGACAACACCTCGCACTTCATCGTGCCGCTTCTCAAGTGGCTGCTGCCGTCGGCGAGTCCGGCGACGCTGCACCTGTTGCACCACTACATCCGCAAGCTGGGCCACCTGTCGGAGTACTTCGTGCTGAGCATCTGGGTTTTCCGGGCCATACGCGGCAGGCTGAGCGGGTGGCGCGTCGAGTGGGCCATTACGGCGCTGGTGGCATCGGCGGGATGGGCGGGGTTGGACGAACTCCACCAGGCGTTCGTCCCGTCGCGAGGCCCCTCGATGCACGACGTGCTGATCGACGTGTGCGGCGCCGCCGTTGCCCAGGTGCTTGTAGGCCTGGTGTCGCTCTTCCGGTCACGGCGCATGACCCCTGCGGCCGCAGCGCAATAGCGGGCGCCGCGATGGACGGTGGTGCGCGTTCTCGTGTAGCCTACACCGTCGCAAAACCACTGAACCTCCAGGGAAAATTGATGAAAACATTCGCGCTGTTTCTGGTGGCTGCCGTTCTTGCCCTGCCCGCCGCGGCCCGAGCGGCGGCCGGACCCGTCGACTACGAGCTGAAATTCGAAGCGCCGAATACCCACCTGATGGACGTCACGATCCGGGCAGAGGGTCTGTCTACACCCTGGGTGGAGTTTGCCATGCCGGCCTGGGCGCCCGGCGCCTACACAATCAACGACTATGCGAGGAACGTGCAAGGGTTTGAGGCGCACGCGACCGACGGCAGTGCGCTCGCGTGGCGCAAGACGGACAAGCAGACCTGGCGAATCGAACTGGCCGGCCACTCCGCGGTGGGCGTGCGCTACCGGCTGTATGCGAATACGATGGCCAATAACTGGGCGCAGTACAACGAACGGCACGCCTTTATCGGCGGGCCCGCCGTATGGATGTACCTGGTGGGCGGCAAGGAACGCCCCGTACGGCTGAAGATCACGCTGCCGGCAGCGGCGCCAGGATGGCGCGCCGCCACCGGGTTGGCGCGCGCGGGGGAAAACTCCTTCACCGCGGCAGACTACGACTGGCTCGCGGATTGCCCGATCGAGCTTTCCGACTGGAACGAGAAAACGTTCACGTTTGCGGGCACGACCTATCACTTTGTGGTGCATGACGTGATCGGGAAGAAAAGCTACGAGCAGGCGGAAAAGGACACCGAGAAAATCGTGCAGAGCTTGGTGCCGCTCTTCTCGCAGGTGGCGGGCACCAGCGCGCAGCCCGCTCCATTTGCCGAGTACTGGTTCCTGATGCACATCTGGCCCGATTCGGGTGGCGGGCTGGAGCATCTGGACTCGACGCAAATCAACTTCAGAACGGATTGGGACGACCGGACGCCGCGCGTGGGGGGCAGCGCGTACGAACGGAAGCTGTTTGTCATCGCGCACGAGTTCTTCCATGCCTGGAACGTGAAGCGCCTGCGGCCGCTGCCGCTCGGCCCGTTTGATTACAGCCGTGAAGTGCACACGCCATCGCTGTGGATCAGCGAGGGATTGACGAGCTACTACGGCGACCTGAGCCTGCTGCGCGCGCGCATCATCAGCCCGGAGACGTATCTGGCGGAGATGGCCCACCTGTTCACGGAGTTTGAGGCGGAGCCGGGCCGCGCCGAGCGAAGCATCGAGGACACGAGTTGGGACACCTGGTTCCGCAACAGCGAAGCAGGCCGCCAGAAGTTCGGCATCAACCTCGAGAACACGGAGTACTCGTACTACGACGGCGGGCAGGTGGTGGGTCACCTGCTCGATTTCGCCATCCGCCAGGCCACCGGCAATCAAAAGTCGCTCGACGACTGGATGCGGCTGCTCTACTCGCGCTACGCCCTTCCAAAGCCGGGATTCGAACCGCCGGACGCGGTGCGCGCAGCGTCTGAGGTGGCGGGGCAGGACATGAGCGACTTCTTCCGGCGCTACATCAGCGGCAAGGAGCCGTTGCCGTACGAGCAGTACTTTGGCTACGCGGGGCTGCGCGTGGTCCGCGAGCCGGAGGCGCCGCGGGCGTTTACCGGGATCGTGGAGGGCAAAGGAGACAACGGGCGAGCCGTCATCAACAACATTCTTCCCGGCAGCCCGGCGGAGCAGGCGGGACTCGATCGCGGTGACCTGTTTGTCGCTGTGAACGGCAAGGAAGTGACCGCGGAGAACTTCTCGGGCGCATTCCTGGGAATGAAGGCCGGGGACACGGCGCGCGTGACCGTGCTGCGCGGCGCCGAGCTTCGCGAATTCCACCTGGTCCCGGGGGCATATCCGCACGCGATCCTGCGTTTTGTGCCGGTCGAGAAGCCTACGGCGCTGCAGAAGAAGATTTACGAAGGCTGGAGCGGACATCCCTGGCCCGAGAGGAAGTGACGGCGGGGGCCGGCAAAGAAAAAGGGCGGGCACCCTGGCCCGCCCTTGCGGTTTCTGCGCTCGACGCCGCTGCCGCGCTCGTCAGGACTTCGCGACGGCTTCCTTCTCCTCCGGCTGCTCGGCTTCAGCCTTTTCCTTCTTCTTGGGTTCCTTCTTCTTCAGCTTGTAGCCGACGAGTTCGAGGATGGCGAGCTGCGCACCGTCTCCAATTCTCCAGCCGGCCTTGATGATGCGGGTGTAGCCGCCGTTGCGGCCGGCGAAGCGGGGAGCGATGTCGGCAAAGAGCTTTTTGGTGGCGCCCGGCGTCATCAGGAAGGCAGCGGCCTGGCGGCGGGTGTGCAGCGTGTCGCGCTTGCCAAGCGTGATCATGTGCTCGACCAGGGGGCGCGCGGCGCGCGCGCGCGTGACGGTGGTGTGGATGCTCTCCCGCTCGATGACGTTGGTCACCAGGGCGCGGAGCACGGCCCGCCGGTGCGCGGGCTGCTTCCCGAGTTTAGAACCTGAATTGAGGTGTCGCATTACGCTCTCTCTCCGGAACCTGCCGGACGGAAGCCCGGCGCTACTGATGGCGCCGGCCCCGCCACGCAGGACCGGCGGTCGCCTCTGTTACAGCGTTGCTGTTTCTTCCGGCGCGGGCGCCGTCTGGCTGGGCGGCGGCGGCCAGATGATGCGGCCGTGCTCGTCGAACTTCATGCCCAGGCTGAGGCCCATGCGCGTCAGGATTTCCTTGATCTCGTTGAGCGACTTGCGGCCGAAGTTCTTGGTCTTCAGCATCTCGTTCTCGCTCTTCATCACGAGCTCGCGGATGGTCTGGATGTTCGCGTTCTTCAGGCAATTGTAGGAGCGCACCGAGAGCTCCAGCTCTTCGACGGAACGGTCCAGGTGCTCCAGTCGGGAATCGGCAAAGGATTCTCCGGCTTCCTCGGGCAGGTCGGGCTGCTCCTCGAAATTGATGAAGATGCTCATGTGGTCCTTGATGAGCTTCGAGGCCAGTCCGATGGCGTCCTGCGGCGTGACGGCGCCGTTGGTCCAGACTTCCAGGGTGAGCTTCTCGTAGTCGGTCATCTGGCCGAGGCGCGCGGCTTCGACTTCATAATTCACCTTGCGCACGGGCGAGTGCACCGAATCCACCGGGATGTAGCCGATGGGCAGGTCTTCGTCGAAGTTGCGGTCGGCGCCGACGTAGCCGCGGCCGTTCTTGACGCGCATCTCGATCTGGAGCTTGCCGCCCTCGCTGACCGTGGCGATGTACACGCCCTTGTCGAGCACGGCGATGTCGGAATCCTCGGCGATCATCGCGGAGGTGACTTCTCCGGGGTGGTCGACGTTCAGCGTGACCGTCTTGGGCTGGTCGCTGGTGAGCTTCAGCGGCACCTGCTTCAGGTTGAGGATGATGTCAGTGGCGTCTTCCACGACGCCGGGAATGGGCGAGAATTCATGCAGCACGCCCTCAATCTTGACGGCGGTAATGGCCGCGCCTTCGATGGAGCTGAGCAGGGCGCGCCGGATGGCGTTACCCACGGTCGAGCCCCAGCCGCGCTCAAACGGCTGCGCGCTGAACTTGCCGTAGGTATCCTTGAGAGTTTCGAGCTCCGCCGCCAACCGCTTCGGTTTCTGAAATCCCTTCCACATACTTCGCTGCCTCCTCCCCGTCAGGGCCGTCCGGGCCCTCTCGGGCAATCACGAAAGAAAACTACTTCGAATAGAGTTCGACGATGAGCTGTTCGTTGATGGCCGGGGTCTGCACGTTCTCGCGCTTGGGCAGAGCGACGACCTTGGCCTTGCCGGCGTCGCGGTCGACTTCGAGCCACGGCGCGAGGTTCATGCCCTGGGCCACGTTGCGCGCTTCGAGCACCATGGCGTTCTGAATCATCTTCGGCTTGATGCCCACCTCGTCCCCCACGTTGACCTGGTAGGACGGGATGTTCAGCTTGCGGCCGTTGACCAGGACGTGGCCGTGCGTGACGATCTGGCGCGCCTGGGCGCGCGAAGAAGCCAGACCCATGCGGTAGACGACGCTGTCGAGGCGCCGCTCGAGCATCACGATCAGGTTCTCACCCGTCGGCCCCTTCGAGCGCTCCGCCTTTTCAAAATAGTTGCGGAACTGGCGCTCGAGCAACCCGTAGGTGCGCTTGGCCTTCTGCTTTTCGCGGAGCTGCACGCCATAGCCCTGAAGCTTGGCGCGGCGGCTCTGCCCGTGCTGTCCGGGAACGAAGTTGCGCCGTTCGATGGCGCACTTGTCCGTAAAGCACCGCAGGCCCTTGAGGAAGAGCTTGACGCCCTCCCGCCGGCACAACCGGCATACTGCGTTACGATGTCTTGCCACTCCTTCTTCTCCTCACCGTCCTGATGGCCAGGACGGACATCCGGACTCAGAACTTCAAATCAAACTCTGCGCCGCTTCGGCGGCCGGCAACCGTTGTGCGGGATGGGCGTGACGTCGCGAATCAGCCGGATCATTAGCCCCGCCGTGGACAGGGCGCGGATCGCCGACTCGCGTCCCGAACCGGGGCCCTTCACCCGCACTTCCACGGTCTTCATGCCGTACTGGTCGCGCGCCGTGCCTGCGGCGTTCACCGTGGCCTGCTGCGCGGCGTAGGGCGTGCCCTTGCGGGAGCCCTTGAAGCCGACGGAACCGGCCGAGGACCAGGAAAGCACCTTGCCCTCGGGGTCCGTGATGGCCACGAGGGTATTGTTGAACGAGGCGCGGATGTGCACGATGCCGTGCGGCACCACGCGGCGCTCACGCTTCTTCTTGAATTCCTTCTTGCGCTTGGAGGGTGCCTTTGCCGCCGGCGCCGCTCCACCCGGTGCTGCCGCGGCCGGGGCCGCTTGTTTTTCCTTGGCCACTCGAGTGTGTCCTCTCTAACCTGTCTCGCAGCCCTTACTTCTTCATCGCCGCTTTCTTCTTGTTCGCCACGGCGCCGCGCCGCGGGCCCTTGCGCGTCCGGGCGTTCGTGTGCGTGCGCTGGCCGCGCACGGGCAGGTTGCGGCGGTGGCGCATCCCGCGGTAGCACTGGATGTCGATCAGCCGGCGGATGTTCATCTGGATCTCCTTGCGGAGATCGCCTTCCACGCCGCCCTGCTGTTCGATGGCCTGCCGCAGGCGGTTCACTTCGTCCTCGGTCA
>Ga0335080_10005823_pt1 | contig 12736 bp, 9 predicted proteins | sample Lox_Sample_34_FD_206720 | JGI IMG/M metagenome (GOLD analysis project Ga0335080, IMG submission 206720) | Soil microbial communities from Loxahatchee National Wildlife Refuge, Florida, United States - Lox_Sample_3.4 | ecosystem: Environmental > Terrestrial > Soil > Wetlands | place: USA: Florida... | reverse complement strand
AGCCCGCATTGAATCCAAATGAAATAATAGTCCTGCAGCCGCGGCAACCACACCCAGCGTGCCGGCGAAAAGCATGATCGGCGCCAGCGCGCGGCGGTAGAGCGCGGAGCGCTCCATTAAAGTCCGGATGGTTCGTAGATTTTCTTCGGCCCAATTGGTTTCCATGGACATACTTTGCATCACAAAGTCAAGTTCGGCAAGCGGAAAATGCCGTTTAAAATCCGCCCTGTGCATCGGGAAACATCCTCCGGAGCGCCGGTCTCCGGCCCGGCGCGTATTGAAGTTCGTCCAGATTTGCGCCGGATCGGAGATCGGCGCTCCGCAAAGGCTTGTTTTCGAGCACGAGGAGGAGGACGAGAATGAGGACGAAGCGGATGCTTGCTTTCCCGGCGGGTTCCACCAATGCTTTTCCCGCGCATGTTGCCGCCGAAATACATTCCGCCGCTCCGGCTGGGAAAGATTTCCGCCCGCCAGCGCGTTTTGGCGCAGTGGCGCGGCGTGGATTTGTCGCCGCTCGAAACCGCGCAGTCCGTGCGCGCCCGCCGCATCGGCGATGTGCTGCCGAAGCTGGCGGTGGATTTGCATCTGGACACCCGGCGGGCTGAAGCCGAGGTCGTCAAGGTGTGGAATTCGTTGATTGATCCGAACATTGTCGCGCACGCCCAACCGGCTGGCGTGCGCAAGGGCACGCTCTTCGTGAACGTGGACAGCAACGTCTGGCTCGCCGAAATCGTCCGCTATCGCCGGAAAGAAATCCTGGACCGGTTGCAGCACAGTTTCGGGAAGAATTTGATTCAGCGAATTTCCTTCCGGGTCGGGTGAAGGGAACGCGGTTGGAGTTCGAGCTTCAGCTTGGAAAATGCTGGTGGGGCGAGACTCCCGGCGAGCCGAACCCAAATCCACTGGCGGCTCGCGAGGACGCTCGCCCCACCAAGAAAAGGCTTGTCACGTCATCCACTTCATCTGCTTCGGTGTCAGGAGCCAGAGCAATCTGGCGCAATGGCCGGCGTGCAGCGTGTCTATACCCAGTTTGCAGAGCCCGCCCTTTTTCAATTGGATGTCCGCGCCGCTGCCGCCCGAAATCAGCAGCGAAACGAATCGGCTTAAATACGGTTCGTGTCCGACGAGGAGGACGTGCTCCGGCACCGGTTTCGCCGCATTCAATTGTCGGATGAGCACGTCCACATCGCCGTCGGGCGTCAGCGCCACGGAAAAATCAAGCCGCTTTTCCTGCTTCAAATTTCTGGCCACGATCTCCGCCGTCTGGCGGGCGCGCCGAAACGGGCTGGACAGAATCCGGTCAAAGCGCACCCGCTTTTTCCGCAGGAAGGCGGCGACGTGGCGGAGTTCGCGTTTGCCTTCCGCAGTGAGCGGCCGGGTGGAATCATTTTCGTATCCCGGCGACCCGGGTTCCACGGCGATGCCATGGCGCAAAACGTAGAGTTTCATGCGGGAAAAATACACTCTGCCGGGTCCGGCGCAATGTCCGGTAAAATGTAACATTTTTCGGTTGGGTTTCCGCGCTGCCGCTGAGTAGCTTTGCCGCCGCATGGAACCCGTTCGCCGTGCCGTCATTGACGTCGGCACCAACTCGATCAAGTTACTGGTCGCCGACGTGTCGGGACACGACGTGCGGCCGGTGCACGAGGAGAGCCGCCAGACGCGGCTGGGCCGGGGTTTCTACCAAACGCAACGGCTCCAGCCGGAGGCGGTCGCCTGCACCGCCGAAGCGGTCTGGGAATTTGCCCAGATCGCGCGCGAACGAAACGCCGATTCCATCCGCGTGATCGCCACCAGCGCCGCGCGCGACGCGAAAAACCCCGGCGACCTTACCTCAACCATCGAGCGCGTGTCCGGGCTCAAGGTAAAAATCATCTCGGGCGAACAGGAAGCCGAATGGGCGTTTCAGGGCGTGACCGCCGATCTGGAACTGGTGAAGCAGCCGCTGTTGCTGCTGGATGTCGGCGGCGGGAGCACGGAATTTATTCTGGGCCACGGCGAGCACAAGCATTTCGCGCGCAGTTTTCCGCTCGGCACGGTGCGGCTGATGGAGAAATTTCCACACAGCGACCCGCCCACGCGCAGTGAATTCAACGCCTGCCGCGATTGGATAAAGAATTTTCTGAAAGATGAAGTCCGCCCGCAACTGGAACCCGCCCTGCGGCGGGAAAATCATTCCCGGGAAATTCAGCTTGTGGGCACGGGTGGCACCACCAGCATCCTCGCGCGCATGGAGGCGAAGCTTGACCGCTACGACCGCGAACGAATTGAGGCCACGCGCCTCAGCCTGGAACAAATCAAATCGCACCGACGTCAACTCTGGCGGCTGCCGTTGGCCGAGCGCAAGGAAATCGTCGGGTTGCCCAAATTGCGGGCGGACGTGATTCTTACCGGGGTAGTGATTTACGAGATGGTAATGGCGGAATTCGGCTTCCAACAACTGCGAGTCAGCACGCGCGGTCTGCGGTTTGCGGCAGTCATGGACTGAAACCATTTGCGATATACAATATTCGACTTACGCGGTCAGGAAAATTTTGAGCGGCGCGTAAATCGTCAATCGCATATCGTAAATCGAATGAAATGTCTCGTCGTCGGCTGTGGTTACGTCGGTTTGCCGCTCGGTGCCGAGCTGGTTCGCCAAGGGCATGAAGTCTTCGGCTTGCGCCGGAGTGCCTCGTCGGATGCCGAGTTGAAGGCAGCAGGCGTCCAGCCGCTCGTCGCTGACATCACCCGGCCCGAAACGCTGGCGAAATTGCCGCGCGAATTTGACTGGGTCGTGAATTGCGTTTCTTCCACCGGCGGCGATGCGGAGAATTACCGGCAGGTTTATCTCCAGGGCACGCGCAATCTGATTGAGTGGCTGGCGCATGCTCCACTTAAGAAATTCGTTTACACCAGCAGCACGAGCGTTTATGGCCAGACCGACGGTTCGCAGGTCAAGGAAAGCAGCCCCGCTGAACCGTTTACGGAAACGGCGAAGATTCTCGTGGAGACGGAGAAATTGTTGCTAGGACAGAGCGGCTCGCGAGTGCGCTCGCCCCACCAAAACCTGCCGATCGTGATTTTGCGTGTGGCGGGAATTTACGGGCCGGATCGCGGTCATGGGTTCAAGCAATTCCTGAAAAATGAGGCGCGCATCGAAGGTGACGGTTCACGTTTCTTGAACATGATTCATCGCGACGACGTGATCGGCTGCGTCATGGCGGCGCTGAAGAACGGGCGTCCCGGTGAAATTTACAACGCCGTGGACGACGAGCCGGTGAGCCAGGCGAACTTTTTCCATTGGCTCGCCGCCACCGTCGGGAAATATCCACCGCCGTCAGTGCCCGACAATCCTGACGAAAACCGCAAACGCGGCGTGACGAACAAGCGGGTGGTGAATCGCAGGCTGAAGATGGAACTCGGTTACCAGTTCAAGTACCCGAATTTTCGCAAAGGCTATACTGCCGAGATTTTGCGGCTGGAACGGGCCGGCGAACTGCACGTCATGCCGGATGAACGGTGACGCGATTGGCTGCGCGCTCGAAAACGGTGTTCGCGTAGCGGCCGAGGTAACGAGGCTCTGACTATTTCGGATCTCGGATTTCGGATTTCAATTTGAGCCTTCTCACGTCGGCTCCTACAAGTTGGGCTGGGCGTGGCTCACGCCTTTGGTAGCGCCGCTTTGATCCGTTCCGGCGTCATGGGCAGTTGATAGAGCCGGGCGCCGGCTGCATCGTAAACCGCGTTAGCCACCAATGCGCCCATCAAAATAATTGCCGGTTCGCCTCCGCCTTGCGGGGGAGTTTCGTTATTTTTAACCAGAACGGTTTCGATTTCCGGTACCCACGAAAAGCGTGGCAATTTGTAAGTGTCGTAATTGGTGTCCAAAACCTGGCCGCCCTTGAAATGAACTTCCTCGGTGAGCGCGTAGCCGAGGCCCATCGTGACGCAGCCTTCCATTTGGATCTTCGCGCCTTCAGGATTGATGACTACGCCCATGTCCTGCGCGCAGACGACGCGTTTCACCTGCACCGTGCCTTTGTCAGTGTCCACGGCCACTTCGGCGATGGCCGCAACGTAGCTACCGGCGTCAATGCCGCAGGCGACGCCGAGCCCCCGCTTGCTCGGCGACTTGGCGGGTTTCCACCCGAATTTGTCGGCAGCGGCCTTCAGAACGCGGATCATCCGCGGATCGCTCAAATTGTTCAGTCGAAATTCCACCGGATCCATACCGGCGCCGGCGGCCATGATGTCAATGTGGGACTCGCGGGCAAACGTATTGGTGTTATTGCCGGGCGCGCGCCACGCGCCGGTGGCGAACGGGTGTGCGCTCGCCGGCCCGCCGAAACCGGAGCCGCGCGACGCCGTGCGATGGTTCGGCACGGTGTAAAATTGCGCCGCGCCGCGCTCGCCGGCGAAATAAACATCGTAATCCCAGAACGCCATTTTGCCCGCTGCGTCCACGCCGGAACTGATTTTCACAATCGCAGCGGGCCGGAAGGTGTCGTAGAAAAATTCCTCCTCGCGGCTCCACATCACCTGCACCGGCTTACCGGCCGCCTTGGCGAGCCGCGCCGCCTCGACGGCTTCGCGATTGTTCGTTTTGCCGCCGAAGCCGCCGCCTACATACGGCGTGATGACGCGGACTTGCTCCGCCGGAAAACCAATCGCTTCAGCAACCTGGCCGCGCGCGCCGAACGGATTTTGCGTCGAAGCCCAGACCGTTGCTTTGTCGCCTTCGATCTGGCACAAGGCGGCATGCGGTTCCATCGGCGAGTGGGAAACGTAAGCGTTGAGATATGTCGCCTCAAAGTTCTTTGCCGCGGATTTTTTGCCGGCGTCCAAATCGCCGCCGTGCGCCATTGTTCGCGGCGGTGGTGCGACGCTTTGGAGATGGTCAAAAACCGTCTTGTCGTCGTAAGTTGCCGCCGGCGTGTCCCACTCGGCTTTGATTTTGGCGAGCGCGGCCTCGGCCATATCCGGCAATTCATGCAGCACGGCAATCAAATCGCCGTCCTGAATCACCTGCGCGCCCGGCACCGCCTTGGCCGGCGCCGTGTCCACGCTTTTCAACGTCGCGTTGTGCGCCGGCGGCCTCAGAATTTTCGCGTAGAGCATTCCCGGCACGCGGATGTCCGCGGCGTAATGCGCCTTGCCGGTGACTTTCGCTTCGCCGTCCCGGTGGGTCAGTGGTTTGCCAACAATCTTGAACTGCGACGGGTCTTTCAACACCGGCTTGGTTTGCAAATGCCTCGTGATTTTTTGTCCCTTCGCCAGCTGGCCGTAGCTGATCTTGTTTTTCGGGTCCTGCTGGTCGGAAACGACGCCGTCCTGGGTGACGAGCTGCGTTTGCGGGACCTTGAGTTGCTCGGCGGCGAGTTCCAGCAAAACGCCCCTGGCTTCCGCCGCCATCGCGCGCAGCACGGGACCGAATATCCGCGTCGTCATCGAGCCGAACGTGCCCATGTCCCATGGACATTGGTCGGTGTCGCCCATCACGATGTCCACCATGTCGAGCGGCGCGTCCAATTCCTCGGCCACTTCTTGCGGCAGCGACGTGATGGGGCCCTGGCCCATTTCGATTTTGCCGGTAAAGCAGGTCACGCGCCCGTCCTCGCCGATGCGCAAAAAGGCGTTGAAGTCGGAGGGCAGGCCGGGGCGCCCGCCGCGCGGCCGGGCCGCCTCCTCCTGGCCGAGCAACGCTTCATTGATGGCCATGAAAATGAAGATGCCGCCACCGACGCGCTTGAGAAAATCCCGCCGGCTGCTGGTGAAGAAATCCTCGTAACTGTGGATATCGCGGAAATTGGCCGCCAGAAAATCGTTCGTGTTCATTTAGGCTCCTTTCATCTCCGCGGCAGCGGCCTGAACGGCGTCCACGATGCGGGTGTACGCGCCGCAGCGGCAGAAGTTGTTGTTCATGCTCTGAATGATCTGTTCCCGCGTAGGTTGCGGATTTCTGTTCAGCAGGCTGACGGCGTTGAGCACCTGCCCCGGAATGCAGAATCCACACTGCAACGCATCGTGGGTCATGAATGCTTTTTGCACCGGGTGGAGTTTCCCGTCCTCCTGTTCGAGTCCCTCGACGGTCAGGACTTCCTTGCCTTTGACCGAACTGACAGGCATCAGGCAGGAGCGGTATGCCACCTTGTCCACCAGCACCGTGCAACAGCCGCAGTGCCCTTCGCCGCAGCCATACTTGGGGCCGGTCAGCCCCAACTCGGTTCGCAATACCCACAGCAACATCCGGTCGCCATCCACCTGCAACTGCGTGGGCTTGCCGTTCAGTTTAAAGGAAATGGTGTCAGCCATGTCAGCCTCCTCTTGGAAAACTCTTTCGCTCTTTCCGGTACCTGGTCGTTTTACATCCTCTGCACCGGCCTTTGTAACGCTTTGCCCCGGAGTGTCAAAGCAGAATTATTAGCAATTTCCCGCGAGCCGCACGCTGCCAACCCGAAATTCAGGACGCGAGAAGCGAAAAGAACTGGATTCCGATCTGGGAAACTTCGACATCAACCGATGAGTTCTTCGAATTTCGGGCTTCGGATTTGTGTCGGTTGACCACGGCCGCTGTGGTTGGAGACACGCGGAGCTTTACACCGCGCTATCGCCTTGTTCGCTGGTGCGAATGCGCCAGGCGTCGTCAACGGTGGACACAAAAACCTTGCCGTCGCCGATCTTGCCGGTCTTGGCGGCTTTGAGGATGGCTTCGACGGCGGCCTCCACCAGGGCTTCCGGCAGCACGGTTTCAATTTTGATTTTGGGCAGGAAATCCACGGTGTATTCGCTGCCGCGATAAATTTCAGTGTGCCCCTTTTGCCGGCCAAACCCTTTCACTTCCATGACGGTCATGCCGAGGATGCCGATGCCGTTGAGGGCTTCCTTGACGTCATTCAATTTGAACGGCTTGATGATGGCTTCGATTTTTTTCATGCGTTGTCTCCGGTTTATTCGTTGTAAGCGCGCTCACCGTGTTGTGACAGGTCCAGACCCACGCTCTCGTCTTCCTGGTCAACCCGCAAACCGACAATCCGATCCACCAACTGCAACAGGACCCAGGTGGCGATGCCCGCCAGCGCCACGGTGACCAGCACGGCCTGGAGTTGGTTGAAAAACTGATGGGTACCGCCCGTGATAGCTGTAGTCACGCCATTGACTTTGAAGGCGGCGGCGAGAGCCGGGTTCACCTGTTGGCTCGCCAGGAAGCCGAGCAGTAACATGCCGGTGGCGCTGCCCACGCCGTGCACGCCGAACACATCCAGGGAGTCGTCGTAGCCGAATCGCGCCTTCAGCTTCGTGACGGCGAGATAGCAAACAACGCCGGCCACCAGTCCGATGCCGAACGCGGAAGGGACGGACACGAAGCCCGACGCCGGCGTGATGGTTGCCAATCCGGCCACCATGCCGGAGGCGGCGCCCAGCACGCTGGGTTTGCCTTTGAGCAGCCATTCGGTGGTCGTCCAGCTCAACGCCGCGGCGGCCGCCGAAAAATGCGTGGCGGCGAACGCGCTCGCGGCCAGGCCGCCCGCGCTCAATGCGCTGCCGGCGTTGAAACCGAACCAGCCCACCCACAACAACCCGGCCCCGATAAGCGAATACACGACGTTATGCGGCATCATCGGTTCATGCGGGTAGCCGTCGCGTTTGCCCAGTACCAACGCGCAGACCAGTGCCGACACGCCCGAACTGATGTGCACCACGGTGCCGCCCGCGAAGTCGAGGGCCGGCACCCGCCCGCCCAGCGCCCAATTGAAGAGTCCGCCCTTGCCCCACATCATGTGGCACAGCGGGAAATAAACTACCGTCGTCCACAGCACGATGAACACCAGATAAGCTTTGAACCGGATGCGCTCCGCGATCGCACCGCTGATCAAGGCCGGGGTGATGATGGCGAACATCATCTGGAACAGCATAAACGTCTGGTTCGGCACGGTGGCCGAATAATCCGGGTCGGGAGCCGCACCAATGCCTTGCAGGAACAAATGTCTGAATGGATTGCCGAAAATCGCGTTGCCCTCACTGAACGCCATGCTGTAGCCAAATACCATCCACAACGTGGACACTACCGCCATGAGAATCAGGCTGTGCATCATCGTGGAGAGGACGTTTTTGGTGCGCACGAGCCCGCCGTAAAACAGGATCAGGCCTGGGGCCGTCATCATCAGCACCAGCGCCGCGCTGGCGAGCACCCAGGCATTGTCCCCGGTGTTGATGGGCAGATTACCGACGGTGCCGGGTCCGGTGGCCAATTGTGCTACCGGCGCGGAGTCGGGCGAGTCGGCGGCCAGCCCGGTGTTTGCGATACCAGCCACCAGCGCGAATAGAAAACCGATGACCGGCAAACGGCGGCTAAAACGAGCTGACATGATCATATTGAAACAGACTAATGCCGGCAAATGGACATGGCCTGTCGCATTTTGGCAAAGTGTGGCCAAGTATTGTCGCCGTAGAACAATTTTCAAGAGAAATCACGGATTCAATCTTTCCGCGCGCAGTATCGAATCCGATCCAGCCGGGCCAGCGCGGATACAAAAATTCTTCGACGCCGGTGCGGTTCGAGTTTAGTTTCCCCGCCGATGGCCGCCGAAACCCAGCTCACGCCCATGATGACGCAGTATCGCCGCATCAAAAGCGAACTGCCGAAGGACGCGTTGCTGTTGTTCCGGCTGGGCGATTTTTACGAGATGTTTTTTGAAGATGCGCAGACCGGCGCGCAACTTCTCAATCTGGCGCTCACGGCGCGCAACGGCGTGCCCATGTGCGGCCTGCCGCATCACGCCTCCCATGCCTACATCGGCCGGTTGCTCAAGGCCGGGCGCAAGGTTGCCATCTGCGATCAACTCGAAGACGCCCGGCCCGGAAAGCTGGTCAAACGCGAGGTCACCCAAATCCTCAGCCCCGGCACGCATTTCGACGAGCGGATGCTCGTGGCCGAGCGCAATAACTTCCTGGCGGCGATTCGTCCGAGTGGAAAAACGTTTGGCCTGGCGCTCGTGGATTTGACGACGGGCGATTTCATGACGACGGAGGTTGAGGGCGAGTCGGCGTTGCTTACGGAACTGGAACGGCTGCGTCCGGCGGAAATAGTTTTCCCAAGTGAAGCTGTAGCCTTGCGGGATTTATTGGGCGGCGTGGCTGCGACGCCCCGTCGCAGTAATGCGGAAGCGCCGCCCTCGGCGCATGTTCCCGGCGGCGAGGCGCCGCCGCCACGATCGAGTTTCGGCTGGACGTTGACCGGCTATGATGATTGGACTTTTACGCCAGAAACCGCTCTATTCACCGTGCGCGAACATTTCAAGGTGGCGTCCCTGGACGGTTTTGGTTTGAAAGACCGGACGGCCGCCATCGGGGCGGCGGGTGCGGCGCTGCATTACCTCACGCAACACCTGCGCCGCGACGTGCAGCACCTCACCCGGCTCTCGTTTTATCGCCGCGACGATTTTCTCGCGCTCGATTACACGACCCTGCGCCATCTCGAAATTCTGGAGCCGCTGCGCCACGACGCCCAGCGCAACGCTTCGCTTTACGGCGTGCTCAACCGCACCGTCACGCCGATGGGCGCGCGCCGGCTGCGCGACTGGTTGTCGCAGCCGCTCGCCGCCGTCGAGCCGATTCACCGTCGGCAGGAAGCGGTGCAGACGTTTGTGGAAAATTCCACCGGTCTGGACAATTTTCGGGCGCAGCTTTCGCAGGTGCGAGATCTGGAGCGCACCCTCGGGCGGTTGAGTTCCGGCAGCGGCAATGCGCGCGACCTGATTGCGTTGCGAATGGCGCTGGAGCAGATCCCGGCAGTGAAAGGAATTCTGAGTTCGGTGGGGCGAGACTCCGTCGAGCCCAAATCAAATCTCCTTTCGGAAAGCATGGGCTCGAGCGACTCTCGCCCCGCCATTTTAATTGCCGAGTTAAATGCTCAACTCACCCCAGCGCCCGACCTCGTCGAGTTGATTTCCCGTGCTATCGTGGAGGACCCGCCGCTCGCGGTTAAGGAAGGCGGCATGATCCGCGACGGTTTCGACACCGCGCTCGACGAACTTCGCAACGCGACGCGCGGCGGCAAGGATTGGATTGCCAAATTGCAGGCGGACGAAATCGCGCGCACGGGCATCCCGTCGCTCAAGGTGCGGTTCAATTCCGTCTTCGGCTACTACATCGAAGTGACGAAGGCGAATCTCGACAAGGTGCCGCCGCATTACATCCGCAAGCAGACCATCGCCAACGGCGAACGCTATATCACACCGGAATTGAAAGAGATGGAAGGTAAAATCCTCGGCGCGGAGGAGCGGAGTGTGAAGCTCGAATATGAACTTTTCCAGCGCGTGCGCGAGGAAGTGCTCGGCCAATTGCCAAAAATGCAGCAGACCGCCGCGGCGCTGGCGCAGCTCGACGTGCTCACGGCCTTCGCGGAAACCGCGCGGCTGCACAACTATTGCCGGCCGGTGGTCGCTGACGCCGGCGTGATTTACATCCGTGACGGCCGCCATCCGGTACTGGAACAAAGCCTGATGGACGAGCGGTTTGTGCCGAACGACACAGGACTGGCGAGCAGTGCGTTTTCACCTCCCTCTCCGCCGCAGAGCGGGGGAGAGGGCCGCCTGTCCGCCGTAGCTTCAGAGCGAAGGACGGAGGGTGAGGTGGCGCAAATCCAGACCCCTCACCCGGCCTCTGGCCACCCTCTCCCCGCCGAGCGGGGCGAGGGAGAAAATCCTGCGTTTCCGCAGATTGCGCTCATCACCGGGCCGAACATGGCGGGCAAAAGCACTTACATCCGGCAGGCCGCGCTCATTGTGTTGCTGGCGCACACCGGCTCGTTCGTGCCGGCAGCGGAGGCGCGGATTGACCTGGTGGACCGCATCTTCACCCGTATTGGCGCCAGCGACGATCTCCTGCGTGGGCAATCCACTTTCATGGTGGAAATGACCGAGACGGCGAACATCTTGAACAACGCCACGCCGCGCAGCCTTGTCGTATTGGATGAAATCGGGCGCGGAACCAGCACGTTCGACGGCTTGAGCCTGGCATGGAGCATAGTCGAGCACCTGCACAACCAGGTTGGCGCAAAAACACTATTCGCCACGCATTACCACGAATTGACCGAACTGGCGGCGCGCCTGCCGCGCCTGAAAAACTTCAACGTGGCCGTACGCGAGTGGCGCGACCAGATTGTTTTCCTCCGCAAAATCGTCGAAGGCGGCACGGACAAGAGCTATGGCATCCACGTCGCTCGGCTGGCCGGGGTGCCCAAGGAAGTGTTGGAGCGGGCCAAAGTGATTCTCGGCAATCTCGAAGAATCCGAACTCACGCCCGAAGGGACGGTGCGCCAATCTGCGCGTCGCCAGCAGGACCGCGACAAGCTCAAGCAACTCGCCCCGCCGCCGCAGATGGATTTGTTCGGGTGAACCCGAACCGCGTGTCTATTTGCGAATTCCCCGCGGCAGGAAAGTGTCCCAGGTCCGGCCGGTTTCCACCGTGCCACTCCAACTGTCCCCCCGTCGGGGAGGACGCGGAACGCGAATGAGGTGATTGCAGCTCGGGCATTGAAACTGGCGCCCACTTTGTTCTTCGGCGACCTGTAGATGCTGGTCGCAGTGGGGACAGGTAAATTTGAATTCGTTCATAACGGCCTGTTGTTTTGCGTTGGATGCTTTCTTCAAATAGCGGTTCAACCGCTCATTGGTCAGTGCGTAATTTCCCGCACCCAAAGGATCAGAAAAATTTTGAGTAATGGCTGAGCCGTTTCATCCCGACAATTTCGCACTACCCAATGACGGCTTGGACCGGATCGCCGAACAGAAAGCCGGGCGAGCCGCTGAAATTGGAAAGGGCATTATGAAAAAGCACTATGTTTTGCAATCGAGTTGGGATTTTAATGGAGGGTTCGCCATGACAACCCGGACATTGGCCTCCATCCAGGTCATCCTCGTTTTTGCGGCCGGCCTTGGATCTCAAAGTTTCGCCGGCACTGTCATCACCAGCAATCTGCCGCCGAATATCGCCATCATTAACATTGACGCCCGCGCCGACGGATCGGCCTATTATAACTCCGATCAGTCATTGTTTTATCAGCCGTTTAATGTGGGCGGCGCCACGCATTTGCTCACTTACGGCGTTGCTCCGGGAAGCTACACTTTTCGGGCAATCAATCCGGCGGACGCCGCACAAATGTTTCCGGCACTGACTTCCGACCAGACGAATGAGATTTACACCGCCTGGACGTTCAATTCACCGTGGGTCACAGATTATTTGGTATTTGACGGCTCGGCGGCCACCAACATCTCAACCCCGCAACTCTTCGATGGGGCGTTCTCGAACCTGAAAGGCGGAGACGTCAATTTTATCCTCTACCCTGATCCGAACAGTGCCTACATCGGCGCCATCACCAATCGATTCTATAATTTGATTCGCACCGCTGCCACCGGGGGCCGCAACAGCACCAATGACATAACCTCCTACACCTTCACTTCATCAAACACGCTGATTTTCGCCGTTCCTGACCCCGGGCTGGGCGACAATGCCGGCGGCGTTTCGGTACTGGTCGCACCCCAACCTCCTGGTTCTCCGACCGGACGGGTCGCCCAGGTTTCCGCCGGATGGTATCATACTCTCTTCGTAATGTCTGATGGCAGTGCCTGGGGCATGGGCGATAACTCACTCGGCCAGTTGGGTCAGGGCCCAGCCTTTGGCGGCAGCCACCGGCCTGTCCAGATAATGCCTGGAAACGTCACCGGCGTCTCAGCCGGGGCTTATCACAGCCTCT
>Ga0335080_10005817_pt1 | contig 12740 bp, 7 predicted proteins | sample Lox_Sample_34_FD_206720 | JGI IMG/M metagenome (GOLD analysis project Ga0335080, IMG submission 206720) | Soil microbial communities from Loxahatchee National Wildlife Refuge, Florida, United States - Lox_Sample_3.4 | ecosystem: Environmental > Terrestrial > Soil > Wetlands | place: USA: Florida... | reverse complement strand
ATTGGTCGAGAGGTAGCCCTCCTGCTCGGCCGCAAAGGAGCACATGTTGTGGTTGCCGACTCCGATATAGAGGGCGCAATGATAGTGTCCGCCGAAGCAGGCAGGTTGTCTTCGGAGGAGTTCGTTGCCGCCACGGCCGTCAATCTGGGTTCCTCGGAATCTCTCTCAGAGTCGGTCCAATTCACAATTTCCAAATTCGGCGGCATCGACATCGCCGTTAACACTGCGGCAATTTATCCAGTACCCGGCGCCGATGGAGAACTCTCGGACGCACAATGGGCGAACACTTTCATGGTCAACGTGACTGGTAACTATTTGCTCGCGCGTCACACTGACTGGGTCTTCAAAGATCAGAACTTGCCGGCAACGATGGTCCTGACGAGCTCTGCGAATGCCGTCGTTCCCAAGAAAGGCAGCGAAGCTTATGACACCAGCAAAGCGGCGCTCAACCATCTGGTTCGTGAACTTGCGATCAAGCTCAGCCCACACGTCCGCGTAAATGGAATCGCACCCGCCACCGTAGTGGCGGGTTCGACAATGTTTCCGCGTGATCGCGTCATCCAGTCGTTGCAGAAATACAAGATCGACTTCTCGGAATCGGAGTCCACTGAAGAGCTGCGAGGCAAACTCGCTAACTTTTACGCTCAGCGCACATTGACCAGGTGTCCGATTCTCCCTCAGGACTGTGCCGCTGCCATTGTTTGGTTGGCGGGCGAGCAAAGCGGCAAGACTACCGGGCATGTGATCCCGGTGGATGGTGGATTGTGGGAAGCCTACTTGCGTTAAGGAGAGATCCATGCAGCGCATCTGCTTTGTGTTGCAGGTCAAGCCGGAGCGGCTCGCGGAATACAAGGAACGCCATCGCCGTGTGTGGCCCGAGATGCTGAACGCCCTGCGTGAAACCGGTTGGGGCAACTATTCGCTCTTTTTGCGTGTCGACGGCCTGCTCGTTGGATACCTGGAAACCGAAGACTTTGAAAGGGCACGGTCCGGTATGGCGAAACGTGAAGTGAATGAGCGATGGCAACGGGAAATGGGTGACTTTTTCATCCGGCCTGACGGAGCGTTACCGGATCGCGCGATGCAGCCGTTAGAAGAAGTGTTCCACTTATAGCTCAGATTCGAGGAGACGAATGGATCCTAACCCGGCGCTGGGAGTATTTTTCCATTGGCTTGGCGGTCTCGCATCCGGCAGCTTTTACGTCCCTTACCGCGGAGTGAAGAACTGGGCGTGGGAAACGTACTGGCTTGTTGGAGGGTTCTTCAGTTGGATAATCGCGCCATGGCTGCTGGCATTCACAATGACTAAAGACCTCACTCACGTGCTCCACCTAGCGCCTCCCAGCGCGATATTTTGGGCCTACGTCTTTGGTGTCCTTTGGGGACTCGGGGGGCTTACGTTCGGGCTGACCATGCGTTATTTGGGCATGTCACTTGGGATGGCGGTAGCGCTGGGGTACACCGCCGCGTTCGGCACCTTGATGCCGCCGATTTTTCGAGGCGAGTTTGCGAGCCAGGTCTTAGGGACACGTTCCGGGCTGATCATTCTTGGAGGTGTTGCCATTTGCCTGTTGGGAATTGCAGTCGCCGGTGCAGCCGGAGTTTCGAAAGAGCGGGAGATGTCTCAGGAGCAGAAGCGAGCGGCCATCAAAGAGTTCGATCTGAAAAAAGGATTGTTAGTAGCTACGTTCTCCGGAGTTATGAGTGCTTGCTTTGCCTACGGCCTCGCCGCGGGAGATCCGATCAAATCGATTACTGTGCAGCGCGGGACCGCGACATTATGGCAGGGCCTGCCCGTCTTGGTGGTGGTACTGGCTGGAGGATTTACAACGAATTTCATTTGGTGTGTCATTCTAAATTTTAGAAATCATACCGGCTATCAGTATTTCCATGCGGAGATTCGCGGTGAATTTCCGAAGCGAAGTGAGGAACACATTCTTGAAGCAGTTACGGATGCACCAGCAGAAGAAATGGCTGTGGCTGTGGCCGTCAGAAACGAAGTTCCGCTGCGAGCCCCGATGCTTCCTAATTACATGTTCTCGGCTTTAGCGGGAACAACCTGGTACATGCAGTTCTTCTTTTACACGATGGGCGAAACGCAGATGGGGCGCTTTAAGTTCTCCAGTTGGACCCTGCACATGGCTAGCATCATCATCTTCAGCACGCTATGGGGAGTCGCGCTGAAAGAATGGAAAGGTGCCGGGGCAAAGACGAAGCTGCTTGTGGTCTTGAGCCTGTTGGTATTGGTCAGCTCAACCGTAGTTGTAGGCTATGGAAACTATGTGGGTGGACGACACTGAAGTCCTCGACCGCTCTTGTGCTACGGACATGTGGTGGCCGGAAGATCGTGCCTCGCCAACGCCATAGCCTCACTCCAACTGACCCACCCGCTTTGCCTCCGCAGCGTTTCAACGGAATCGCAAGTGTTGATGGCCGGAATGCAGGGGAGTGATGTGTCCCTTCCACACGAAATCACCCGATACGCTCGCAGGAAGGTCTACTTCGGCGTCGACACCCGTCAGATTCGACGTATAGCTCACTTCGATAGTTCCTTTCGGAGTTGGCATTGCCGAAACCACATTACCCAAGTGCCCCGGATAAGGTTCAATAGTGACGCTGGAGAAACCGGGTGTCTTTGGTCGAATTCCTGCGACTATCGTGAGAAAGTCAAAGTTCGGATGAGCGCTCCATGCGTGACAATCAGACCTCGTAGGTTCTGGTTGTTCCGCCCAGGTTGTAAGTCCAAGTGAAACCATCTCCCGCCACGGTTTCAGTAAATCTAGATATCGGTTTCCCAGACCGGCATGGTCAAGCGCGCGTGCCAAATAGAACCGGAAGTAATAGGTCGCCTGCGTCATGTCCGGAACAGGTCCTGTTGTCGTAAAGCCAGGATCGCTGGCTGAGAGAATCTTGGCAAGAACATCCTTTTGTTTCTGGGTCGGGATCACGTCCAGCCACACTCCGAGAATGTTGGCGTGCTGGCTGTAGTGCGTTTGGGCTGGCGTGTCGGCGATCAAGCCATAGGTATCGTTCCAGCACAATTTTCGGATAGCCTCTACTGCCCGAGCCTCAGCCTCACGGTAGTGTTGCGCTCGAACCGGGTCGCCGAAGGTCGACTCCAGTTCTGCCGCGTAGCGAAGCGCTTCAACATACTGCAGCGTTATGGGGGACGACCCTCCGTCTGGATCCTGAGGAGGCATCCCAAACCCAAAGTCTTTTCCCCAATCTGTGAATGGCCACCACGTGATGTTTCCGATCAGCCCATCTGGTCTTTGCCTGTCAAGAAACCAGTCCAAGACTGTTCTTGTGCCGGGGATCTGTGCCTTGACAAATTCACCATCCCCTCGGTACATCCAGAAGTCGTGCAGCATTCCGATCCACAGCAGGGAGAACGTTGGAATCATCTGGGTTACGGATGAGGGATAGCGACTCCGCGTAAGGCCGTCAGGGACTCGGGAATCGTTAAAGGCTTGAATGGCCTGGCGTGCGAGCCGATCGTCGCCGGCAACCGTGTATGAGATCAAAGCTTGAATGCGCGTGTCACCGATGTACTGCATGCGCTCATAATATGGGGTGTCCATGTACGTATCATGGGCATCGAGGCGGGCAGTCTGCCAGCCAATATGCCAAATCGGAGTAAGGGACGGGTCGTCTGATGAGAACCGAGCTCGCTCTTCGAATGGGAACGCCGTAAACCAGCAACGAAGGTTTTCAAGGCGAAGCGGTTGATCTGCGGTGTTGATGTCAAGTTGTAGATATCGCCACGTGCGCCAGACCAAGGGCATGAATTGACGCCCTTGAGATCCGTCCGGCAAAAACTCGTCATAGATCCCCTCTGCGTGCTTGCCGTCGATTTCATCTCGATTACCCTTTTCTCCATTACTGTCGAACAGAGCTTCCGCGTATGTGAGACGGATTGTGCTCTGAGCGCCTCCAGTCACATTCAACACGGGGTATGCCGTAGTTAAATGGGATTGGTCTAGCAGTAGACGGACCTTGGAGTGAGCCGGAATTTCAAGTGGCGAGTTGGGAAATTCCGGAGGCGCCGCAATTCCTGTAGCACGAACGACGCGTCCTGAGGACGTTAGTTCCATTTGCATCGGAGGCAGCGGGTCTGGCATCAGTTGCCAATTGTTGTTCTGCAGCACCGCTCCTCGCAGGGATGCGTATCCAATCGAAAATGGCTTCTCCCACTTGCCATGTGAAGACGCCGCGTCGTTCCAGGACCAATCGAATGCTGTGCCGTCAATGCGTTCGGGAGGTTCTGCGACGTAGTAAAACCTTTCAACGTCAGTGGGAGTCGGCAACGCGCGTATGCCTTTTTCTTCCTCGACTGCCCAACTGTTGTCCGTGTTGGCGATCGCTTCGCTCGCGGTATCACCTTGGACTACGAATGCGGTCCGATCGGAGATCTGAGCCAGCGGCGTGACGCCGAAGTTCCATACCGTGGCAGAAATCTCGTTTTTTCCAGAGTGCAGAAATTTCGCGAGGTCGTAGGTTTCGTATCTCCAATGCGCAAGATCGCTTCGCGAGGGCCCCCGCCCGATCTCTTGCCGGTTTATGCAAAGGATGAATTGGGCATCAGCGCTCACATGAACAACGAAGTGTTCCGGATTCTGTGACATATCGAACACCTTCCGGAAGTGCAAAACGACGCTGTCTCTCTGAGTTGCACGGGGTGAGGTTATCCATTGCGCCTTCCATAAACCTTTCAGCGCTTCGGGTGGAAGCTGAGCCGACGCCATCGTTCCGGAAGCTATCAGCAGAGCCACACAAGTAACCGCAAGGAATCTGGCTCTCATGGCCCGTTTCTCATGTGACTAACGTATGGCGCGGATGTTTTCACTCAATCGATATGCATGTCAATCTGTGTTTCTGAGGCTGGCGTGATTTTACGTTGCGAAATGTCGGCATCGGAAGCCGAGCGGGCGGCCACGCAGTCAAGGGTTGCTTGTGGCATCTACCACAGCTACGAATACGAAAACCCCCGATCCGTGTTCGTAATTCCCACACATCCAAAATCAAGTGGTGAGAAGCTTACCCATACGGCCAAACTTGCAGAAACTTCCGATTAGTGGCAGAGAGCCTGATGGCCTGTGGATTTCGTATTGCAGAACACGTTCGTTCGGTGCTCATGCTCTTGCATGCCGACCTGATTAACTCGTATGCTGACGGCCGCCTCCATGCGGGAAAAGTGTTTCTCAAAGACGGTCTGCAGTGACCTCGGAGAATGTGCGGGTATCAGCAGCCGACGTCAAATTAAGAATGCCAATTCAGCCTCTAACGTTCCCCTGCCAGGGCCGAGCCGCCTTGCGCGTGGCTCAAAGCTGGAAGAAATGTTTTGGAGAGATACGAACCATGAAACAGGCGTCGACAAAATCCTCGGTAATGGCACTGATCGTTGTCTGTATCGCTGCTGTTTCGCTTGGCCAGACTGCCGAAGACGCCTTGAAGAAAGGCTTCGAAAATCCGCCCAGCACTGCGCGGCCGCGCGTCTGGTGGCACTGGATGAATGGAAACATCACGCAAGAAGGCATAAAGCTCGACCTTGAGTGGATGCATCGGATCGGAATTGCCGGATTCCAGAACTTCGATGCCGCCCTGCAAACGCCACAGGTTGTTGAGAGGCGCTTAGTGTACATGACGCCTGAATGGAAGGATGCGTTTAAATACGCGATCAGTCTTGGCAACCAGTTCGGCATGGAAATGGCGATCGCGGGTTCGCCAGGCTGGAGCGAAACAGGTGGCCCGTGGGTACCACCAGCTCAAGGAATGAAGAAGTATGTCTGGACTGAGGCCACCTTGGAGGGCGGAACCCGGTTCGTGGGGAAGATTGCTCATCCTCCGACCACCACGGGTGCCTTCCAGAACCTCGGCGTTCGTGAACAGTTCGGACCGCCGGCTGCACATCTGCCGGAATTTTATGCGGATGCGGCGGTAATCGCATTCCGAGTTCCGTCGGGCGTATCCGGCTTAGTCACAGGGCAGCCCAAGGTCAGTTCCAGTGGCGAGGGATTAGACCCCGCCGTGTTGAGTGATGGAGATCTGACGAAGACAACGAACGTTCCTATTCCTGGCTTAGGGTCTGAGTCCTGGATCCAGTTCGAATATCCCGCTCCACAGGCAATTCGCGCAATTACGTATGTGACCAGGGATCCCGGATTCATCGAGGAATTCGCCACTGGAATCTCTGCTCCCGAGAAAACCTTGGAGGCGAGTGATGACGGCCACAACTTTCGCAAGATAGCTGCCTTGAGTCTGGGCAGGGCGCCGGAACACACGATCTCGTTCGATCCGGTGACAGCCAAGTACTTCCGAATTACCTTCAAGCACAACCCGCCGCCCCCGATGCCAGCTTGGGCAGAAGGAATCGACTTTTCTTCATTCGGTCCAAAGCCCGCCGTGCCTACCTCTTACGAAGTTGCAGAGCTCGTTCTTCACTCCGATCCGCGCGTGAACCACTTTGAGGAGAAAGCGGCTTTTGTCCCTGAGCCCGATCTCTACCAGTATGCGACTCCCCAGGTCGACGCCTCGATGGCCATCCAAAAGTCGGATGTCATCGATCTGACGTCCAAGATGGCTCCCGATGGCACGCTGGACTGGACGCCGCCCGAAGGCAAGTGGGTACTGTTGCGATTCGGTTACTCACTGATCGGAATCACCAACCACCCGGCAACTCCCGAGGCGACAGGACTCGAGGTCGACAAGCTCAATCACCGCTTCGTGAAGAACTATTTCGAGAAGTACCTCGACAGCTACAAGGAGACTGTCGGTGCGGATGAGATGGGCAAAAAAGGTATCCGCTACGTGATCAACGACAGCTGGGAAGCGGGTTCACAAAACTGGACTGACAATATTCTCGCGCAATTCAAAAAGCTGCGTGGGTATGACGCAATTCCGTGGTTGCCTGTGTTAGCCGGCCGTGTTGTTGAAAGTGCGGGAGCCAGCGATCGTTTTCTTTGGGACCTCCGCAAGACCATCGCGGACCTCATTGCCAACGAGCATTACGAGCAGTTGGAAGAAACCCTACACGAACGAGAGATGGCCCATTATGGAGAATCCCACGAATCGGGGCGCGCTTTCATTGCAGATGGAATGGAAGTGAAGAAGATGAATGAAGTGCCAATGAGCGCTATGTGGACCCAAAGACCAGGAGTGAATCAGCCACAATATGGATACAACGCTGATGATCGTGAGTCCGCATCTGTGGCCCACATTTACGGCCAGAACATTGCGGCGGCTGAGTCGCTGACGGCGGCAGCTGCGCCGTGGGCATGGTCTCCAGGCACGCTGAAGCCAACAGCAGATCAGGAACTGCTCAACGGAATCAATCGTTTTGTGATTCATGAATCTGCACACCAGCCGCTGGTTGGCAAAGTGCCCGGTCTGACACTTGGTCCCTTCGGGCAGTGGTTCAATCGCAATGAAACGTGGGCGGAACAGGCAGCGCCGTGGGTCAGCTATTTAGCCCGGTCCAGCTACATGCTGCAGCAGGGGCACTTCAGCGCGGACATGGTGTACTTCTACGGAGAAGACTCCAACCTCACGGCCATCTTCCAACATTCAACTCCGGACATCCCGCCAGGCTATGGTTTCGATTACATCAACGCCGACGCTCTGATCCATGAATTGAGCGTGTCGGGTGGTCAGATCGTGACCAAGAGCGGCATGCAATACAGTGTGCTAGGGTTGGATCCGTATAGCCGCCATATGTCCCTGCCGGTCCTGCGTGCAATCGCCAAACTAGTCCAGGACGGCGCGGTTGTCGCGGGTCCAAAGCCGATAGATGACCCGAGTCTGGCGGACGACCAAGCCGAGTTCGAAAAGCTTTCATCGCACTTGTTCGGCGCGGGCAGCGGTGTACAAAAAGTGGGGAAGGGAACGGTCTATGCCGGCCAGAACCTCACTGATGTTTTTACTGCGCTCAATCTGAAGCCGGATTTCGATTATCCAAAACAAGGTGGCGCCGCCGACGTAGAGTTTGTCCACCGCAAGCTGACACACGGCGACATCTATTTTGTCGACAACCGAAGCGATCACGAAATAGCAATCGATGCTGTTTTCCGGCTGGCTGGCAGACAGCCGGAGTTGTGGCAGGCGGAAACGGGCACATCGGAGTTGGTGTCGTTCAAAATAGCAGATGGGCGCACTACGGTACCACTTCACCTCGAACCTTGGGGCACAGTGTTTGTGGTCTTCCGCACGTCCACATCCGAAAAGTCGCACTCTTTTCCACAATCGACGGAAACCAAAGTTGCCACACTGAGCGGTCCATGGAATTTGGTCTTTCAGTCAGGCCGTGGTGCCGCCGATCCGATCACTCTCGACCAACTTTCGGATTGGAGCACCAGCAACGATCCGGGAGTAAAGTATTTCTCCGGCATCGGCACGTACACGAACAGCGTGCAAGCCTCGCCCGACTGGTTCATCAAAGGCGCGCGCCTATGGATCGATTTGGGCGACGTAAAGAATCTGGCGGAGGTGAGCGTCAACGGTAATACACTGGGACAGACTTGGCACGCTCCCTATCGCCTCGACGCAACATCCGCCCTTAAGCCCGGCGCAAACCAGATCACCATCAAAGTGGTAAATGCATGGGTGAATCGCTTGATCGGTGATGAGCAGCCCGGGGCGACGAAAGTCACCTTTGCTGATGTGAAGCCGTACAAGGCGAATTCGCCTCTCTTATCCTCCGGTCTGCTTGGACCGGTGACCGTGGTTCGCGAAGAAAAGCACTGAACAACGCGGTAAGATGTCCTGGCGCCTTAGGCTGCGCCAGCGAGGCCGACTTGGAAGCACACAGTCGCAGTCTTTTCGTAATGGCTGGACGGTGAAAAACCGGGTCGCCACGGCAGCGATAAGTGGAGGCGAGCCGCTTGTGGTCTGGTCCCCATGCGAGGTGGCAGCCCCTCTTATTCAAGTTCTGGAATTTCCGGTCATAATCTAGCAATTCCTCGTGCCTTGACGTCATTGAACTCCCGTCCAACGAAACACAAGTGTGAAAACGACAATGAAGAATACTGTGAGGATGAGCAAAAGCACTATTCCTTGACGGGTCGTAAACGGCAGACCCTTTTTTTTACCTCGGCCCATTACACTCCTCGGTCCTGATTTCTTGCCCTGGGGAGGACTCTCAAGGTTGCATCCCTATCTCGAAATCGAGAGTCGAGAGAGTCAGCCGATATTGGTACTGGGCATTCACGTAGCCAATCGCAGCATCAGTCTGCTGTAACTGCGCCTGACTAAGCTCTACAATCGAGCCGAGGCCGAGTTGGTAGCGGCTTTGCGCCAGGCTGAGACTGAGATCGGCTTGTTTGGCGAGTTCGGCGCTTACCCCGACTCGCTGAAACGCAGTGCTGGCGGCGAGCCAAGCGGTGCGTACGTCACGTGCAATGCGATCGCGCAGGTCGCGAGTATTCTCGGCGGCCGCTTGAGCACGATATTTCGCTTCTGTGGCCTGGGAGGTTAATAAGAAACCGTTAAAGATCGGAATGCTCATGTTCACTCCAATCGCCCCATACCAACTGGAAATGTAGTAATTGGGAAAGCATCCACCGAAGCAGTCGGGTCGCACCGGAGTTCCGCCAGCGACGCCAAGTGCACTGATAGTCGGGAAGAGTTGATCACGCTGGGCACGGCGGAATTTCTCGGCTGCTTGCTGTTCGTAATTGAACGCCTGCAGGTCAGGCCTCTGCTGGAAAGCAGTACGGACGAGCCCGTCAACATCGGCGGGAGGTGCCGGAGGCTGAACATCGTCCTCGCTCAATTCAAACGTAACCTGCTTGTCGAAGCCCAAAACTTCTGCCAATGCTGCCATGCTTGAATCGAGATTGTTTTGTGCGTCCAGTTGCAACAGCTTCGCTTGAGACAAATTGACTTGGGCAAATGTCAAATCAAGACTTGACTTCAGGTTGTTCTTGGCGAGTTCGTCGATTTGATGTTCAACGGACTGCCGGGTAGTCACAGTTTGCTGCGCCACTTTCAGAAGAGCTTGATCCTGAAGTACGTTGTAGAAAGCCTGATCCGTTGCGATGACGATGTCCTCGGTCGTGGCCAATGCGCTGGCGTTTTGTGCTCTTTCACGAAGTTTCGACGCAGAGATCAGGTTGGTCGTGCGTCCGAAGTCGGTGAGCAGTTGACTGAGCGTTACGCCAGCCCCGGCGTGTTCCAGAAGACGAGGTGAGGTAAGTGCCCCTGCGCCTATCCGGCTTCCTTCGTTTGCATCAACGGCGGTAATCGCTCCGTTGAACGTGGGAAGAATGGCAGACCTGGTTTCGCGATAGACCTGATGCTGAGCCAGGGCCAGCAGCCGTCCAACAGTGATCCGCGGGTTGTTTTTGATGGCTAGCTGCTCCGCATCTTTTCTCGACAGCCGCATTGAGCCACCCATTGCCTCGGCGGGTTGAGTCGTTTGGGGCCCAGCGGGAGAATTTGCCACTGAACCGGAGGTCTGCTGGGATGCCTCGACCTGTTTCCGGGGAGGGACAAAGGGCTGTACGACCGGGACGAGTCGTGCCGCCGGCTGTGGGGCTGATGGCAAGTCTTGCTTCTGTGGGTTGTTTTGTACGGTGCTCTGAGCTGCAGCCGGCAGAACTGAACCGTCGACGCAGTAGAACATTGCACAAAGAAGGGCGATGCCGATGGAACTTTTCATTTGGCGGTCTCCGCAGAACAAACGGTCGTCGCTTGCCGATTTCGCTTTCCATGTTCCAGCAAACGGGCTGCCGGCGCCGATGTTCACCCCGGGATCCACCGTCGATCCCGGGGAGAAAAAAGTGCGCATCTGGGGATGCCGCTCGGCCACTTCCTCTTGCAGCCGATCCACGTGAGTCCTGCTCATGATGCCTGCTCTGCACTTTGCACATCAGACGACCTCTTGCCATAGACCAACAAGTAGGCGGCAGGAACGATAAAAACGGTCAGTACGACTGAGACGGCGAGGCCTCCGATAATGGCGCGTGCCAGCGGAGCATATTGCTCACTGCCGGTTCCAAGTTTGAGGGCCATTGGCACCATCCCAATAATCGTCGCCAACGAAGTCATCAGGATTGGGCGCAACCGGACTCTGCAGGAAGTGATCACCGCCTCCTGGATGGACTTGCCTTGCTCCTCCAGACGGTGGGTGAATTCGACAATCAGGATGCTGTTCGACGCCGAGATGCCGACGAGCATCAGCACGCCCATCAGCGACATCACGTTGAGGGTGGTGCCGGTCAAGGGAAGAATGATCAGCACGCCAATGAAGCCCATGGGAATCGCGAGCATGATCAGGAATGGATCCTTGAATGATTTGAACTGAGCCACCAGGATGAGGTAGAGGAGAACCACCGAAAGGGACAATCCAATCGCGAAGCTGCGGAACGAGGCGTTCATTCCCTGGACCATGCCGCGAAGATTGATGCGGATATTCTCCGGGGCATTGAGCTTTGCAATTGTTTTGGAGATCTCATCAGACACCTGCCCCATGTCTTCTGCTTTCGGCGTTACGTAGATATCGGTGACGCGCTGGATCTGGTAATGATCGACTTCGGTGGGGGTCTGGACCTGCTCGAGTTTGACGACGGCATCGAGCGTAGTTGGCTGTTTCAGGTTCGGAGCGCGGATAGGGATGTTAGTGAGATCGGCAAAATCGTGGATCGAGGCGTGACCCTTTTCGAAGTACTGCACCGTCAGGAAATAATCGTTACCCGTTTTATGATCCACCCAGTAGTTGGGTGCGATCATGGTATTCGAGTTGAGCGCAGTGATGACGTTGTCCACGATATCTTTCTGAGTCAGCCCCAACTCGGCCGCATGCACTCGGTCCACATCCAGCCGTAACCCGGGATAATCCAGGTCTTGTGGGATGTACACCTCGCCCACGCCTGGCAGCGCCCGAAACTGGCTCGCCAAATTCTGAGCCACTGCGTAGTTTTGGCGCAGGTGCGGACTGCTGACCTGTACGTCGATCGGTGCAGGCATGCCCATATTGAGCACCGCGTCGACCATCGACCCGCTTGAGAAAAACGTGCGGATGTCCGGATACTGCCTATCCATCTCCGCTCGCACCCGGTCCATGTACCAGAAGCTGCTCTTGCTGTGATCGTCCTGCAGCGCGACCTGAACCGTGGCCGTGTACGGTCCCGCATTGGTGGTGTAAAGGGAGGAGAAATCTGGGACCACACCCAAGTTCGAAACGATCATCTTGAGGTCCTTAGGATCAATTTCGTGCCGGATCAGATCTTCGACCCTGGCCACATATTGTTCGGTGACCTCGAGACGGGTGCCGGTGGGAACTTTGAGATTGATGGTGAACTGTCCGGCATCAGTCCTCGGGAAGAATGCGAGGCCGAGCAACGGATAAATCGCCATGCTGGCGAGAAATGCGCAGCTCAGTATGGCAACTGTGAGCCCTGGCCTTTGCACAGCACGCCGGACCCAGACCTCATAGAAGTCGAGAATGCGGTTGAACATGCGATTGAAACCGACGGTAAAACGCTCCCACCACGAGTGATCGATCGCTACCGTGGGCTCGATTTCGTATTCGCCCGCGTGTCCGTGCGCTTCCACTGCGTGCGGCACCGCTTTCAGGAACCTGGCACAAAACAGGGGAATGACTGTCATTGCGACCAGGTACGAAGCGAACAATGAAATCACCACTGCGAGCGCCAGGGCCGAGAATAAGAACTTGCTGACGCCATACAAGAACGTTACCGGGAAGAAGACCACAACGGTGGTCAAGGTGGCGGCAAGGACTGCCA
>Ga0335080_10005815_pt1 | contig 12742 bp, 9 predicted proteins | sample Lox_Sample_34_FD_206720 | JGI IMG/M metagenome (GOLD analysis project Ga0335080, IMG submission 206720) | Soil microbial communities from Loxahatchee National Wildlife Refuge, Florida, United States - Lox_Sample_3.4 | ecosystem: Environmental > Terrestrial > Soil > Wetlands | place: USA: Florida... | reverse complement strand
TGGTGTGATTTCTCCCAGTCACCTTTTGCATCATACCACAGGGCTTTCAAATAATCGGAAATTGTTTCCGGTGGCTTGATTTCTGAAAGGGATGCTTTGAACTCTTTAATCGTCATAATTTAAAACACGAATTACACGGATGATCACGAATTATACTAATGGTGATCTGGTCTGGAAGATCATAATCAGCGTTCCCCATCCAATTTAAAAAATTAAGCCTTCAGTAATTTAAATGCGTGAGTCCATTGATTGCGAATGAACCCGGGAATGCACCAGAGTATGCATAAAGGCTCGATTGCTCTGGCGGCTTCCACTTTGCCCATGTCTTCGGTTTCCCAGCCAAATGAAGTCAGAATTTCTGCAACAGTTTTTTTTGCCCCGTCATCATTTCCGCAAATAAACATGGTGGGTTTGCCTTCTTTAAAAGATGGTTTATACATGAAAGCATTACCTACGCTATTAAAAGCTTTCACCAGCTTTGCCTTAGGTATCAGTCGCTGAATTTTTTCCATCAATGAATCTTCCAGGCTGGTGAAATATTTCAACACGCCATTCACGGGAGGAGCGGCGGCAATGGGATTGGTTGCATCAATCACTATTTTATTGCTGAAGTTGTCAATACCCGCCAGTTTTACTGCTTCTTCGGTGATGGTTCCTCCGGTAGCAATCACCAGCAGCTCGCCGAATTTCGCCGTTTCGGGAAACGTCCCCACTTGTCCTCCGGCATTTTCTCTTTTCCATTTCTGCACTTCCTCCTTTGATGTATTCCTGGTTCCCAGCATTACCTCGTGACCTTCTTTAAGAAATGCTGTTGCCAGCACACGGCCGACAATACCCGATCCGATAATTCCTATTTTCATAATAAATAAATTTAAGTGTGATCTTTCCATATCTCTGATCAACCATGAACAGGCGCTCCCTGACCATTGTATATAGCTGCAAAAAGATTTGCAAAATCTTCAAGCTTTCTTTTTCCCAAATGACCGGGATGATGTTTCCAATAATCAGCAGTCATTTCACCTGTACGTATTGCATGACCCATTTCAACATAATTCTTTGCAATCTCTTCGGGTAGTCCGGCCTGTAGCATCCCGAGCAGGGCCTGTTGATCGTCGAATACAGCCCATTGCAAGTCTGGTTTACCAATGGCAGCACCTACTATGCGTGCTATTTCATCTCCATTCTTTTCGTCACTGGCCATATAACGAACTGTTTTGCCTGCGAAGTAAAGATGGATCAGTTCGTCTGCCGCAACATCTGCTATATCATCTGTGTTTGACAAAACCAGTTTTGAACCTGGTCCTCCAAAATTGCCTCCCATGATGCCGAGGCTTTTTATCAGGCCAATATTGCCCAGGAGATTCTGGTAAAAATACCCGGGACGTAAATGTTTGATGTTGGCATCAGCAAGTGCATTCAAAGTCTGCTCTACATGATACAAACCGCTCACCGGTCCGCAGCCATCAGCCATATGCGCGCCTATACTACTTAAATTCACTACATGGCCGACACGATTGGCTTCGATGGCCTTCGCATAATTGCCACCCATCTGCGCAATGTAATTTTTCCAGTTTGCAACTTTGATATTTGGGGGCACCATGATGTACACGGCATCCGCCCCGGCAAACGTTTTGATAAGAAAATCCACGTCGTCAACAGATCCAATGGCGGGCTGAGCTCCTTTGTCCACTAATTCTTTGAGATGATCCGCATTGCGCCCGATAACAGTCACCTGGTGGCCCGCATTCAATAATTTTTCTGAGAGCGGTTTTGAAATATTTCCCGACGCCCCTGTAATTACGTATTTCATATGTTTGTTTTTAGTATGTAAGAAATAATAAAGAAAACTACAATTTATCAGAGATCTTGTTCATGGTCTGTGCGAGCCTGGCGCTTTCATCCCTGCCAATGATGCTGCAATATTGTTCATAAAATGCAGTAAGACATTCCCCGAGCACAGCCCGCATTGCCCTGGCCTTCTGGCTGGGATAAACTTTGGTGATTTTCCCTTCGGTTTTGCGTTGTACCAGTTTTTTTTCTTCGAGCTTTTCAATTAGTCTCGTAACAGTGCTCGGGGCAAGTAACAACTGGTCTACAAGAGCAGTAGGTTGAATCCCCGGGTCATCGATCACAAGCATTAAGAGGTACGCGTGACTGGGAGATAATTTGACCCTCTCCCAGGCCTTATCAGCCAACTTTTCTATTTTCCTGGCCAATGCATGCGATGCAAAGTATAGACACCTGTTGTATCTGCTGTCGACAGCCTTCATCCGGCAAAGATAGAAGAGATTTATATTTGTATATACAACTACTAAATTAAAACCTTTTACTCTTCGCCTGCGACCAAAGTCCGGCAGAATGTTTTAATTTTATCCCATGTCCAATCTCAATCTGAATACCGATAAAAACTTGTTGGGAGCAGCAGACAGGGAATTTGAAAACAGTATTCGCCCGGTTGTACTCGATGATTTTTCAGGTCAGCTCCAATTGATAGAAAACCTGAGAATCTTTATCAAAGCGGCAAGGATGCGCGGAGAAGCGCTCGATCATATTCTTTTCCATGGACCTCCGGGACTGGGCAAAACCACATTGAGCAGGATCGTTGCAAATGAACTGGGTGTGCATATCAAAGAGAGCTCCGGGCCCGTCATTGAAAAACCTGGCGACCTGGCAGGCCTTCTCACCAATCTTGAACCGAATGATGTATTGTTCATTGATGAAATCCACCGGTTAAGCACAGTTGTCGAAGAGTATTTGTATGCGGCGATGGAAGATTACCGCATTGATATTATGATCGACAGTGGGCCCAATGCCCGAAGTATACAGCTCACATTAAATCCATTTACCCTGATCGGCGCCACGACCAGGAGTGGTTTACTAACCGCCCCATTGCTCTCCAGGTTTGGCATCAAATCGAGGCTCGAATATTATGATAGTCATACACTGCAAAAAATTATTCTTCGATCAGCTTCCATCCTGAATGTCAGAATCCACCCGGATGCCTGCGGCGAAATTGCCCGTCGCAGCAGGGGAACACCCCGCATTGCAAACGGATTATTAAGACGGGTAAGAGATTTTGCCCAGGTACTTGGCGATGGTTTCATTGATAACGGCATCACGCAGCATGCCCTGCGCGCACTGAATGTCGACGAACATGGATTAGATGAAATGGATAACCGGATCCTTACAACCATTATTGAAAAATTCAAAGGAGGCCCGGTTGGGATAAGCACCATTTCCACGGCTGTCGGAGAAGAAACGGGAACCATCGAAGAAGTGTACGAACCCTTCCTGATACAGGAGGGATTCATCATGCGCACACCGCGGGGACGGGAAGTAACTGCAAAAGCGTATGAGCATCTGGGTAAGAAACCATCGTCAGGCGGCGGCAGTAACCTGTTATTTTAATTTTTCTGCATTTTAACAGATTCGCTGCAAAAATCTATGAAGATTTATTGCGCGACCTGATATCGAAATCAAGCGGAACATCCAGTTTGAACTGGATATTTCTTCCCATATTATAAATCCCAAGATGACCATTGGGGGATGAAGAATAGAATTCAAAATATTTCAACCTGCTCAAATGATCCTGGTAAGCAACATTAAACAAATTATTCCCCATGATGTACAGATTAAAAATCGTTTTACCCTTACCGTTAGCTATGCCAGCGCCTATCCCCGCATTAAACAAAGTATACCCGGGCGTGGGGGTTTCTGTATTGTCGGTAAGATATACGCGATCCTGTCTGGCATAATAAGCAAGCTGCACTTTTACAAAGGCATTTACAATCTGCGCCTGTTTGATATCAAAATTGTATCTCAATTCCGATATGCCGTGCAATGGAGGAATCAATGAAAGATATTTATTACTGTCGGACTTTAGCCTGGGATCTACGCCTTTATTCAAACCATACACTGCCGACAAACTGTTTTCAAAATGAAGAGCCCTTACAGGATGAATATCAACACTGACCTCACCTCCGTAGAGCTGTGCTTTGCCCTGCTGGAATTTGTATGTCTGATTATTTCTGACTATCACAGAATCGCCGCCGTTAACACTCAACAGCCGCTGATTGAAAATATAGTTTGATATGTTATTGTTGAATATGCTCAGTTCAATTTCCACATATTTGGAAGTAAATGCCATTCCGATATCTTCCTGGAGACTGAATTCGGGTCGGAAATCAGTATTGCCGATCTGGTAAATATTGGTACCGGGATGTACCCCATTGGAAGAAATTTCAGCAATATTCGGCGCACGGAACCCGCGGGCGAGATTTGCTTTGAGAGATAATTTTTCTGTAAAATTATACGTCATGCCCAAACTTCCCGATATACCTGAAAATGTATGGCTGTAATTGGAAAAAGGTTTGTCTGCCCCGACTGTATCAGCACCATATACCGGAGTAGTAAAACCAGTAACCGGATCGGGTTTGGTATACAGTTCACTATTTCTGAAAGAACGACTGTCAAATCGCAGGCCACCCGAAAGATCGAGTTTTCCAAAACTTTTTTTGACCATCGCAAAAGGCCCGATATCAAATTGAGTGTAAGAAGGAATGACGAAATCCGTTCCCTTTGTCACCTGGTTATCCTGGTACATGCCATTGATTCCAGCCGTAAAATTCCACCCGTTGAATTCAGGGAAAAAATATTTCAGATCATAAGAAAGAGTATTGAGTTCAAGATATAAGCCCGGCACTTCCTGATATGGTGATTCCGGATGACTGAATTCACGTCGCACACTTCTTTGAAATCCGATATTTACTCCCAATCTTCCTTCTCCAAGTACGAAATTATTATTCATGTACGCCCGATAATGTTGTACGTGCTGATGCAAAGGCGTTATCGTGTACGATTTCAATTCCTGCGGTGTGACGATCGGTCTGAATGTATCTATTTCTGTAATCTGTTTTGTGAACTGCCGGGTTGCAGAATCCCTGCTCCCGTCAGGGATCTCCTGTAAATCATCAAACAAAGAGAGATTAATATGAGAATAACCCCAGGTTCGATGCAATCCCAGGGATAAGCTTCCGTCGGTTTCATCAAATGCGGTATTGTATACTCTGCCGTCAATGGGATCCTGGTAATTGCTGGCCCGCTTATGTGAAAACCGACCAATCATTTCAATTCCATTTTTTGTTGCTCCAACCATTGCAGATCCTCCGTACAAACCATTATTGGTTTGGTACTCTGTCACCAGATCTGCGATCAGTTTTCCTTCGGGGGCAGGTTGAGTAGGAATTAAATTGACTACGCCGGCCAGGGCATCGGAACCATAAGTCAGGCTTGCCGGCCCTTTGATCACTTCTATTTTTTCAATCCCATACTGATCCACTTCAATCCCATGTTCATCTCCCCACTGCTGGCCTTCCTGTCTTATTCCGTCATACAAAGTCAGAATCCTGTTGTAGCCCAGGCCACGAATAAAAGGCTTGGACACATTGGGGCCGGTGGTCAGTGCATTCACTCCGGGCACTTTGGCTATCGCATCAATAATATTCGTGCTGAGATTAGTAGTGATATAGTCATGGCTGACGGCCACGATGGGAACCGGGCTTCTTTTTATCTGAGTCGCTTTCGACAATCCGGTTACAACCACTGCGCTCTCTTCAAAATATTGATCCTGCAATGCAAAATTGGCCACAGTAGGTCCATTGATCAAGACATTTTGAGTAAATGTTTTATATCCGATTGAATGTACTTCCACCAGGTAGGTTCCGGATGGTAGTGAATTGAAGCGGTAATGTCCGGTTGAATCCGCAATCGCACCAAGCTTGAGATCGGAAATATAGATCGTTGCGCCCGGCAGGGGATTCCCTTTTGCTTTTTCAGTGACCTGACCGGATAGAGATCCACTCAGAGACAGGTCGGTTTTCTTCATATCACCGCCGCTATACATAGGCTGTGAAAAAGCATATTGGGCTATTGTGAAAGAAAGTAATAGTAATGTTGTATTGTGTACAAATTGTTTCATCAGAAATCCCGATTTTCTATTTTACAACGAAATTGTAATTTACGAGTGATCGATACCGTTAGTAGTGCAGCAGGAAAGAAGAACAAACTGCGATGCCGATATTTACTATCGGCGCGAAGGGGTTAAGCGATACTGGGAGGGCCGCGAAGTTCAAAATAAAAATGTGGAGGAACTGTGAAGGGAACGGGCCGGTCAGCGGGATGTTCTATATAGCCCCGCTCCACGGGTAAGACAACAGGAATAAAATCACTTATAAAAGGAGATTCCACTACAAGATTATCGCAATTACACCGGAACCCTGAATACTCGAATTGTTGTTGGGCAGTTCCGACTAATGTAAACGGAGCATCCTTGTGATCCGCAAGTAAATCATGTATTATTTTCTTCGGAGTTACGCAAAAAGCAAACAATACAAGCAGGAAACCTGCGGATAAATTTCGTATGATGCTGTTTGTTAACAAAATTTTTGCGACGGAGTTGCAAATATAGACACTTCATGCTCTTCATAACGAAAAGAAAGGGTATTTAATTAAAGAGAAAAGTTAAAGATTTTGTGAAAGTTTTTCCTGCTCATTGTTTCGGCTCATATGTTTTCTATAACCCCTGCTATTCCCTGCCCCCCTCCGACGCATGCAGTCACGATTCCATACTTTTTATTGAGACGTTTCATATCATTAACAAGTTGAATGGTCAATTTACATCCGGTACAACCCAGTGGGTGACCAAGAGCGATTGCCCCTCCGTTAATATTCACAATATCAGGATTCATTCCCAGTTTTCTGATTACGGCAAGGGCCTGCGATGCAAATGCTTCATTCAGTTCAACCAAATTAATCTGTCCTAAATTCATTCCGACCTGTTTCAAAACTTTTGGAACAGCTTCTACCGGTCCAATTCCCATAATACGGGGATGTACACCCGCACTCGCACAAGCAGCCAGCCGGGCAATCGGCTTCAATCCAAGTTGATTAATCATGGCTTCACTCATCACAATGACAAAAGCGGCACCATCACTTGTCTGAGATGAATTGCCAGCTGTCACAGAACCTCCGGCAGCAAAAACCGGTTTCAGTTTTGCCAGGGCGTCCAGCGAAGTATCAGCTCTCGGACCTTCATCCGTATCAACTACAAAATTTCTTTTTTGTTTTTTCCCTTTATTGTCAAGATATACTTCTTCCACATTGATAGGAAGAATGCCTGATTTAAAATATCCGTTTTGAATAGCGCGAAGGGCTTTTTGATGTGAATTATAAGAAAATTCATCCTGGTCTTTCCGGTTCACATCAAATTCTTTGGCCACGGCTTCAGCCGTCAATCCCATACTCAAATAATAATCGGGTTCGTCGATGGCGATCGAATAAGCAGGCGCAACTTTCCAGCCTGCAGTCGGCACCATGCTCATGCTTTCTGTTCCACCTGCAATGATACATTCTGCCTGTCCGCTCCTGATTTTTGCGGTAGCGATGGCAATGGTTTCCAGTCCGCTTGCACAGTACCTGTTCACAGTTACTCCGGGAGCATGAATTCCAACTGCCCTGGCTGCAATAATTCGACCCACCTGCAATCCCTGTTCTGCTTCGGGCACTGCATTTCCCACAATCACATCATCTACCTGTTTCGGATCCAATTGCGGAACCGAAGCCAGCAAAGATTTGATCACTGTGATAGCTAAATCATCGGGACGATAAAATCGAAATCCACCACGCTTGGATTTTCCTACGGCCGTTCTATAACCGGCAACTATATACGCTTCCTGCATATAATTTTATTTAAGAGATTGCACGAATTACCACGGATTACACGAATTCATGTGTCAAAGGTAAAGCTTTGCACGAATTACCACGGATTACACGAATCACAAGAAATACTTAATAGAACAATAGACTAATTTGTATAATTCGCGTAATTCGTGTACTATCTTCGTACCGACTTATGTATAAACTGCTCCGCAACATTCTGTTTTTATTCCCGACAGAAAATGTCCATTACTTTTCGATGAATGCGTTGAAACTGATTTGCAGGATTTCGTTTATCAAAAATTGGCTGGGCAGGCGATGTGCATCAGAAGATGATGGAAAAAGCAAGGAACTATTCGGCCTCTTATTTAGAAACCCTATCGGTTTGGGTGCAGGCTTTGACAAAAATGCGCTTTATCTTTCCGAGCTCGATACTCTGGGATTTGGATTCGTAGAGATAGGAACAGTAACTCCATTGCCACAGCCCGGAAATGAGAAGCCGAGATTATTCAGGCTGCCAAAAGATAAAGCGCTGATTAACCGGATGGGGTTTAACAATGATGGAGTAAAAACAATTGCTGAAAGAGTAAGAAAATGGAAAGCCGGGAAATCGGGTTTGATTGTTGGAGGAAATATTGGTAAGAATAAAATCACGTCTAATGAGGAGGCCTGGAAAGATTACGAAACCTGCTTCAGAGAATTATTCGATTGCGTGGACTATTTCGTTGTCAACGTGAGTTCCCCCAATACCCCGGCGTTACGTGAACTGCAAGAGAAAGTATCGCTGAGAAAAATCCTGGCGACCCTTCAAACCGTCAACCAGCAATTGTCTGGTCCAGGGAAGGAAAATCCCAAACCAATATTAGTGAAAATTGCTCCGGATCTCAGTTGGGAACAGATTGATGATGTGATTGATCTTGCCATTGAAATAAAACTGGACGGATTGGTGGCAACGAACACAACAATCAGCCGTGAGAAGCTCAAAACTGAAAACAAAAAAATAGAAAAAATCGGAGCAGGAGGATTAAGCGGGTTACCTCTGGCAGATAGATCAACTGCAATCATTCGGTATATCGGGGAAAAAACAAAAGGTAAAATTTGCATCATTGCATCGGGTGGAATTTTTACCGGCAAAGATGCTGCTGAAAAACTTGACCTCGGAGCATCCCTGGTCCAGGTCTGGACGGGTTTTATTTATGAAGGTCCTTTTATTGTGAGAAAAATTCTGCGCGGTCTTTCGGTTCAGCCGCAAAAACACACTCATTAAGAAGAATTTTTTAAAATCGCCGCAGCCACGATCCCTGCTGTTTCTGAGCGCAGCCGGGTTTGCCCCAGAGCAACCGGTACGAAGTGGCGATTTAAGGCCAGTGCAATTTCTTCAGTGGTAAAATCCCCCTCGGGACCAACCAGTATAATTTGGGAAGAAAGGCTTTCATTCACAATATCAGCCAGGTTCATTTTTTTATCGGGCAGGCAATGCGCAATAAATTTCTGATCATAACGGGATTGATCAACCGCTTTTTCAAAAGCAATCGGTTCATGCAAAACAGGCAGCCAGGCTTGTTGAGACTGCAGCATGGCACTGACTAAAATATTCTTCATCCTGTCCATCCGGAAATGTTGTTTTTCCGTGCGCTCACAAATAAGAGGTATAATTTCTGAAATTCCAATCTCCGTAGCTTTTTCCAGGAACCATTCGAAGCGGCCGGTATTTCTTAACAGTGAAATAGCTATTGTGATTTTTCGCCCTTCGGGTTTAATAAGTTTAGCTTCCTCAATTTCAACAATACATTTTTTCTTCTGATCGCCGGTAATTATTGCTGTCAATACATTTCCCTTCCCATCTGTCAATTGCAGTTTGCCGCCTCGTTTCATCCGCAAAACCTGGATCACATGCTTTGATGTGTCTTCATCAAGTTGAATCTCTTTGTGTGAGGGATCAAAAAAAGGAATATAGAAATAAGGAAGCATCATGATAGGACAAAGATGTAGTAAAATGAGTTTTGTGGAAAAAATACTTCCCTTCTTTACGCCGTGGCGCTTTGCGAGAGAATTATCTCGCGGAGGCTCAAAGGCGCGGAGGTTTATACAAGGCAAGGCGCCGCTAAAATGAAAGCTCCGGTTTGCACCGGAGCCGAGGCATAGATAGCGACCCAGATAAAGCTTAAAATGGGTTGTCTTCTTCTTCGCTAAAAGGTAGGTCGTTCATCTTGCTGCCTGCCTGAATATATAATTTTGGTCCGCCTTCATCACCCTGAACCGGCTTCCAGTTCCCTGCCGGCAATCCAATCCCACCCATGTCATTTCCATCATCTTCTATGAATTTCTGTATATGCAGGAGTGCTTTTAACCTGATTGTCTCCAATGAGCCGTTACGATGTTTTGCAATGCGCACATGTGTTTCTCCCTTATTATTTTCACCGAATTCATTTGCGGTGATATCATAATATTCCGGACGGTACAGGAACATTACCACATCCGCATCCTGTTCTATCGCACCGGATTCACGCAGGTCGCTTAGCTGAGGCATCTTGTTACCTTCTTTTCTTTTTTCCACTTCGCGGCTTAACTGGGACAAAGCGATGATAGGAACCTGTAACTCTTTAGCCAAGCTTTTCAAATCTCTCGATATACGGCTGATTTCCTGCTCGCGATTACTATTTCTGTTTTCTCCCGTACCACTCATCAGCTGCAGGTAATCAATAATGATCAGCCCGACATGATGTTTATTTTTCAGTCTCCTGCATTTTGCACGCAATTCAAAAATGTTCAACGCAGGAGTATCATCAATAAAAATCGGGGCCTGTGCCAGGCGCTGAATTCCCTTTGCGTAGAGCTGTTTCATTTCATGTTCTTCCAGTTTTCCCCTGGCGATCTTCTCCAGCCATATTTCACTTTCAGCTGAGAGTATACGCTGCACCAATTGGCTGGCGCTCATTTCCAGGCTGAATACAGCGACTGGCGTGGATTTTGTTTGATGTAATGCTGCGCTTCGCGCGAGATTTAAGGCAAAAGCCGTTTTACCCACTGAGGGACGAGCAGCAAGAATAATGAGATCCGTAGGCTGCCAGCCATATGTGATCCTGTCGAGTGAAGCAAAGCCGCTCGGAACACCTGAGATATCTTCATTCTTGTGCCGAAGGTCTTCGATCCGCTGAATGGTTTTGACCAATACCGTATCGATGCTGTCGAAATTCTTACGGAGATGGTTATTCGTAATTTCAAACAGCTTGCTTTCTGCGTCATCAAGCAGGTCAAATACATCGGTGCTGTCTTCGTAAGCATCTCCGATAATTTCACCACTGATGCGTATCAGTTCGCGCTGGATGAATTTTTGCAGAATGATTCTTGAATGGGCTTCAATATTTGCCGAGGATACGACTGCATTGGTGAGCTTGGTCACATAATAAGGCCCTCCGATAATATCCAGCTCCTCCTTCAATCTCAATTCTTCGACTACGGTAAGCATGTCAATCGGCTGACTTTTTTGTGCCAGTGACTGCATGGACCGGAAAATCCGTTGATGGCTATCCACGTAAAAGCATTCCGGTTTTAAAATTTCCACTACCGTATCGAAAGCGCTTTTTTCAAGCATCACCGCACCCAGTACTGCTTCTTCCAGGTCTTTTGCCTGCGGGGGTACTTTCCCGTATACCATGGTGCTCAGGTCAACAGGTGCTTTTCGTCTGAGCTTCCGGTCTTTGTTCAAATTTGTTAAATCCATGAATAGCCGTCCATAAAGAGTTTACAATATTGTTCCTGGCTTGGCAATCGGTTGATCTTTCATAGTTAGTTTTGGACTTTAACGGAATCAGGTTTTTCACTCCTTTTACACAGGACAAAATGATAAAGCCACTTGGTTAAATCACTTGTTTTAACCAGGCTCATCGGGTCAGTATTCCAGCCTTATATTAAGAAATTGTTACAGCACTATGAACGGAACGTTATCCCTTTGAGTCGGGACGGCGAATATAAACCGCATTTGTCCGTTCAAAAAAAAATTTCTTTTTTTTAATTTATCCTTATGCCATGCACAGGGTTATCTACTTTTTTTTGTGGCTTGTCCACATCAACCGATAAGCTTTCCACAATTTAAAAAAGTTTTTCGCTTATTCCTGTTTTAAATACACACTTCATGTGCAGAAAGATTTTCAATATAAAATTTTGCCAGGTTCCCGGGATTACAGAATGGGGTTTTAGCAGGTTTTGATACGTGTTCGAAACAATTCAGAAAGAAAAAACCCGCTGTGATAGCGGGTTTTCGTACAGGTATCTGTTTAGGGGTTAGTATGATTGGTGTGTTTTATTTGTTTTTGTCTTCAGCATGCTTTTCGATTTGTTTTTCATTGCTGGTTTTCGATGGCTTCGCATTAGGATTGTGTGGCGCCGTCTGCTGATTAGCCGGTTTGTTATTGGTTTTATTCAAATTATTATTATTCTTAGAACTGCCGTTTTTAGAAGATGAGTTATTGTTATTGGACGGCTTATCATTGGTATGGGTGCTATTATTGGTTGAATTGTTTGAATGATTAACCGAATTATTGTTGACACCCGTAGCGTTCACGGCACTTTGGTTATTGTATGCATTATTTCTGTTATTGTATTGGGCGTCCGCCGGCCGGTTATTCGTGTTATTGTTGGGCGCTGTTTGCTGATTGTTATTTGTACTGTTTACCGGTGAATTTGCATTTGCATTATGGTTATTATTGTACCTGTTGTTAGAAGGTTCATTGTTATTCAGAGTTCCCTGTTGCCTTGCATTTGAATTTGGCAAATTTTCATTCATACTGCTGTTCGGATTATTTGAAGGAGTAGCGTATGTGTTATTATTTCTTGTAGCAGGCTGATTGTTATTCGGATTATTGTTTGAAGCATTGCTGACCACCGGCCTGATGTCATGCAGGGATTCAACTCTGGATGGAGCCATCCTGGTTGTTGCACCGCCAGAACTCTGCTGAGACGACGTATTTACCTGTGGCCTGTAGATAGCATATTGCCCGTTATTCATTTGTTCACCAGGACGATTGTT
>Ga0335080_10005814_pt1 | contig 12742 bp, 10 predicted proteins | sample Lox_Sample_34_FD_206720 | JGI IMG/M metagenome (GOLD analysis project Ga0335080, IMG submission 206720) | Soil microbial communities from Loxahatchee National Wildlife Refuge, Florida, United States - Lox_Sample_3.4 | ecosystem: Environmental > Terrestrial > Soil > Wetlands | place: USA... | reverse complement strand
TCCCGTCCGGGGCTCCGGAGGTGGAGCTGCTCGAGGATGATCGTGTCGAGCCCCTCCTGGGAGAGCACGATCGGGACCTCGTAGATCGTCTCCACGTCCTTGGCCGTGATGACCGCCTCCTCGGGCACGTCGCAGAAGAGGGCGAGCTTGGCCTTGAGGTCGGGGGAGAGGAAGCGGTCGGTGCGGCAGAGGAGGACACTCGGCGAGATGCCGATCGCCCGCAGCTCGCGCACGCTGTGCTGCATGGGCTTGGTCTTGAGCTCGTGGGCGGTGGCGATCCAGGGCACGAGGGCGAGGTGGACGAAGATCGCGTTCTCCCGTCCCACGTCCTGGCGGAACTGGCGCACCGCCTCCAGGAAGGGGAGGCCCTCGATGTCGCCCACCGTCCCCCCGATCTCCACGATCAGGACGTCGGCGTCTCCCGCCGCGGCCCGGATCCCGGCCTTGATCTCGTCGGTGATGTGCGGGATGACCTGCACGGTGCGGCCGAGGTAGTCCCCCCGCCGCTCCTTGGCGATGACCGAGCCGTAGATCTTCCCGGTCGTGATGTTCGAGGCCTTCGAGGTCTCGCAGTGGGTGAAGCGCTCGTAGTGCCCGAGGTCGAGGTCGGTCTCCGCGCCGTCCTCGGTGACGTAGACCTCCCCGTGCTGGTAGGGGCTCATCGTGCCGGGGTCCACGTTGATGTAGGGGTCGCACTTCATCATCTGGACCTTGAATCCGTGCCCCTCGAGCAGGGCTCCGATCGAGGCGGACGCGAGGCCCTTGCCGAGCGAGGAGACGACTCCGCCCGTCACGAAGATGTACTTGGTCAAACGGTCCTTCCTCTCGCCGCGGAACGGCAGGCTGTGCGGAAGTCGGGAGAGCGGCGGCGGCCGCGGCCGGTCATGGCCGGGATCGCCCCGCGCTGGGTACGGCCGCGGACAGGAGGCCCCTCACGCGCTCGAGGTCCTCGGGGGTGTCGACCGCCGGGCCGCCCTCGCCGTCCACCGGCACGACGCGGATCCTCATGCCGTGGTGCAGGGCTCGGAGCTGCTCGAGCCCCTCCGCCTCCTCGAGGGGCGAGGGGGGGAGCGAGGCGAACCGGAGGAGGGCCTCGCGCCGGTAGGCGTAGAGGCCGACGTGCTTGCGGGCGAGGGCGCGCTCGACCGCGGCCTCGGCCGACGCTCGCGCGCCGTCCGCTCCGGCGAGGCGGACGTGGGGGATGGGGCTGCGCGAGAAGTACAGGGCATTGCCCCCCTCGTCGGTGACGACCTTCACCACCGACGGGGCGAGCATCTCGTCCACCGAGCGGAGGGGAAGCGAGAGCGTCGCCATGGGAAGCGAAGAGTCGTCGACGAGCGCTCCCGCCGCGGCGTCGATGCCGGCCGGATCGAGCATCGGCTCGTCGCCCTGGACGTTGACGAGGAGCTCCGCGTCGATCGACCTCGCCGCTTCGGCCAGCCGGTCGGTGCCGGTCGGGTGGGCGGGCGAGGTCAGGACCGCCTCCCCACCGAAGCCCCGCACCACGGCCGCGATCCGCTCGTCGTCGGTCGCCACCACGACCCGGTCCACGCGCGTCGCCGCACACGCCCGCGAGTACACCCGCTCGATCATGGTCTTGCCGTGGATGTCCGAGAGAGGCTTCCCCGGGAGGCGTGTGGAGGCGAAGCGCGCGGGGATGATCGCGACGATGGCCAAGTCTCGCTCGGGGCCCTCGTGATGCGGAATGCTACCAGACCCGGGGCACCGGTCCAAGCGGCGGGAAGCGCGACCGTCGCCGCCCCGCTCAGCCGATCGAGCGCACGGCTCGCGCGGGGACGCCCGCGACCAGCGTCCGCGGCGGCACGTCGGCCGTCACCACGCTCCCGGCGGCGACGAACGACTCCGAACCGATCCGGACTCCGGCGAGGAGGGTGGCGTTCGCGCCGACGAAGGCGCCGCGCTCGATCACCACCGGGGCGGCCATCGCCGGGAAGTGGGCCTGCAGGGGGTGGTCGCGGTAGCCGACGTTCAGGTGGGTCAGCACGATCACCCGCTCGGCGAGGGTGACCTGCCGCTCCAGCCGGATGCCTTCGGCGAGGTCGAGCAGGCACTCGTCCCCGAGGAAGCACTCGTCGCCGATGTCGAGCCCGGCGAGCCCGCGCCGGTAGAGGTTGAAGAACCGCACGTCGTGGAGGACGGTGCGGCGCCCGACCCGCGCCCCGAGGAGGCGGAGCCAGGGGGCCCGGAGGTGGGGCACGAGGGCCAGGCGGTAGGGGACCATGGCCAGCGTGAAGAGCCCGAACCGGAACGCCCGGCGCCAGCCGATCTCGTCGAGGCCCTTCACGCGCGCCCCGCCAGGCGCCGCCTGAAGCGGACCAGGCGGGCGAAGTAGCGGATGGAATCCCGGACGCCGCGCACCGTCGACGTCTTGTCCTCGCGGCGGACGTAGGCGCCGGGGATCTCGACGACACGCAGTCCACGGCGGTGGGCGCGGGCCATGAACTCGGTGTCCCAGAACCAGCCCCCGTCCTCGATCTCGCCGAGGAGGGGCAGGACCGTCTCGCGACGGAAGAACTTGTAGCCGGTCTCGGTGTCGCGGAAGGGCAGGCCGAGGAGGCGGCGCACGAGGAACGAGTAGCCGCGGCTCATGAAGTAGCGGTCGAGGGCCCGGAGCTGGAAGGCGTAGATGCGGCGCACGGTCGCGATGTCCGCGCCGCTCTCGATCGCGCGGACCAGGCTCGGGATGTACCTCGAGTGGACCTCGAGGTCGACGTCGAGGTACCCCGCGATCGTGCCCCGGGCGGCCCGGAAGCCGTCGGTGACCGTCCGGCCGCGACCCTGGTTCGTCTCGTGCTCGATGACCCGGAGGTCCAGGGACGGGTGGGCGGCGAGGATCGCGTCGAGGACCTCGCGGGTGCGGTCGCGGCTCGCGTCGTCGACGAAGACGACCTCGTGCGGCCACCTCGTCTGCTCCAGAGTGGCCCGGATCTCGTCGAAGCTCGCCTCCAGGTGCTCGGCTTCGTCGTAGCAGGCGAGGACGAGGCTCAGGTAGGGGGCTTCGCTCACGCGCCCGTCTCCCGGACGGCGGCCACGACCCGACCGACGTCCTCGTCGGTCAGGAGGGGATGCAGGGGGAGGCGCAGCAGGGTCGCGGCCACACGGTCGGTCACCGGCAGCTCGCGAGCGGTGCCCCCGATCGTGCGCCCGTAGGGCGACGAGTGGAGAGGCACGTAGTGGAAGGTCGCCCGCACGCCCCGTGCGCGGAGGGTCTGGAGGGCTTCGTCGCGGCGCCGCCCGTCCGGATAGCGCAGGACGAAGAGGTGGTGGTTGGGGGTCCTGTCCGGCAGGTCGTTCGGGAGGCGCACGCCCCGCTCGACGGCCCACCCGGCGAGCTCGCTCCGGTAGCGCGCGACGACGCGCGCCCGCCGGGCCTGGATCGCGTCGAGCTTGTCGAGCTGCGCCTCGAGGAGCGCGGCCAGCACGTCGGAGAGCACGTAGCTGCTGCCCTCGGCGACCCACGTGTACTTGTCCACCTCCCCCCGGAAGAAGGCGGCCCGGTTCGTCCCCTTCTCCCGCGTGACCTCGGCGCGCTCGGCGATCTCGGGGTCGGAGACGACGAGGGCGCCTCCCTCGCCGCACGTCACGTTCTTCGTCTCGTGGAAGCTCAGGCAGCCGGCGTCGCCCAGGGTCCCGAGCGCGCGCCCGCGCCAGCGGGCGGGGAAGCCCTGGGCGGCGTCCTCGATCGTCCGCAGGCCGTGCCGGCGGGCCAGGTCGAGGAGGGCCTCCATGTCGGGGGCGACGCCGGCGTAGTGCACGGGAAGGAGGGCCGCCGTGCGCGGGCCGATGAGCCGGGCGACGTCCGCCGGGTCGAGACCGAGGGTCTCCTCCTCGATCTCCGCGAAGACCGGGCGCGCGCCCACCCGGAGGACGGCGTTCGCGCTGGAGACGAAGGTGAACGAAGGGCAGATCACCTCCCGGCCCGGCCCGATGCCGAGAGCCAGGAGCGCGAGCTCGAGCGCGTGCGTTCCCGAGGTCGTGAGGAGCACGCGCGAGGTCCCGAGCATCGCGGCGAGCCGCGCCTCGACGCGGCGGCCGATCGGGCCGTCGCCCGACACCTGGCCCGAGAGCGCGGCCCGGACGGCCTCGACCTCGCGTTCGTCGAACCAGGGTGCGTGAAAGGCGACCGGCGAGGGCGCGGCCGTCATGAGCGCGCGTATGCTAGCATGCGCGCGATATCCTCAGAGACCTTGGGGCGGGGCGGCCGTGAGCGTGTCCGATTTCGCCGGGGGTCGGGCACGCTGCGTGCTAGACTCTCTCGCGGACGCTTCGCATGGCAGGGATCCGGACAGACGCGGTGTGAGCTTGACACGCTTATACCATCGCGTTAGCATCCGGTGACTAAGTCTTTGTGGCTGCGTGCTTTTTGGTGACTGAGCGCTGAATGCCCGTCAAACTCGGAGAGCTGCTGTTGAAGGAGAACATGGTTTCCCCCCAGCAGCTTCAGGACGCACTGAACCATCAGAAGATGAACGGGGGCAAGCTCGGCAAGGCCTTCGTCAGCCTGGGGTTCGTCAAGGACGAGGAGATCACGAGCCTCCTGTCCCGGCAGTACGGCGTGCCGTCGATCAACCTCGACCACTTCGAGGTCGATCCCGCGATCATCAAGATCATCCCCGCCGAGACGGCGCGGAAGTACCAGGTCCTGCCGCTGTCGCGCTCCGGCGCGACCCTGACCATCGCCATGGCCGACCCCACGAACGTCTTCGCCATGGACGACATCAAGTTCATGACCGGCTACAACGTGGAGCCGGTGGTGGCCTCGGAGAGCGCGCTCGAGGACTCGATCGACCGCTACTACGGCACATCGCGCTCGCTCGAGCTGCGGAAGGACACCGCTCCCGCCGGCGGCTACGGCATCCCGAGCGCCGGGGCGCCGAGCCTCAAGGAGGCGCTCGACGGGCCCACCCTCAGCGTGGACGACATGGCCGCGATCGGCGGCCTCTCGGAGATCGACCTCGACTCGATGAGCGACGCCGAGGCCGACGTCGAGACCGTGAAGGCCGACGACGAGGAGATCGACCTCGGCAACCTCGCCAAGTCCGCCGACGCCGCCCCCGTCATCAAGCTGACGAACGTCCTCCTCGTCGACTCGCTGAAGCGGGGGGCGTCCGACATCCACATCGAGCCCTACGAGAAGGAGTTCCGCGTCCGCTTCCGCATCGACGGGATCCTCTACAACGTCATGGCCCTGCCCATGAAGCTGAAGGACCCCCTCACCTCCCGCATCAAGATCATGGCCAAGCTCGACATCGCGGAGAAGCGGCTCCCCCAGGACGGGCGCATCAAGATCAAGATGAAGGTCGAGGACCGCAGCCGCGACCTCGACTTCCGCGTGTCCGTGCTCCCCACCCTGTGGGGCGAGAAGATCGTCATGCGGCTGCTGGACAAGTCGAAGCTCATGCTGGACATGACCAAGCTGGGCTTCGAGACGCACTCGCTCGAGCGCTTCAAGAACGCGATCAGCAAGCCCTACGGGATCGTCCTCGTGACCGGGCCCACCGGCTCCGGCAAGACGAACACGCTCTACTCGGCGATCGCCGCCCTCAACAAGTCCGACACCAACATCATGACCGCCGAGGACCCGGTGGAGTTCAACCTGCCCGGGATCAACCAGGTCCAGATCCGCGACAACATCGGCCTCAACTTCGCCGCCGTGCTGCGCTCGTTCCTGCGCCAGGATCCCAACATCATCCTCGTCGGCGAGATCCGCGACTACGAGACGGCGGAGATCGCGGTGAAGGCCGCCCTCACCGGGCACCTCGTGCTCTCGACCCTCCACACGAACGACGCGCCCTCCACCGTTTCGCGCATGGTGAACATGGGGATCGAGCCGTTCCTCGTCGGCACCGCGGTCAACCTCATCCAGGCCCAGCGCCTGGTGCGCCGCATCTGCTCGAAGTGCAAGGTGGACGTCACCGCCGACGTGCCGGCCAAGACGCTCAGCGACATCGGCTTCGAGGCCGACAAGATCGGCAGCTTCCAGGTCCTGAAGGGCAAGGGCTGCGCGGGCTGCAACGGGACGGGCTACAAGGGCCGGGTCGGCCTCTACGAGGTCATGGAGATCACGGAAGGGATCCGCGACCTCATCATGGTGGGGGCGACCGCGGTGGAGATCAAGAGGAAGGCGCTCGAGGAGGGGATGCTCACCCTCCGCATGAGCGGCCTGGAGAAGATCAAGAGCGGCGTGACCACCGTCGAGGAGGTCCTCCGCGAGACCGTTCTCTGACGCCTTCAGGGGTGCTCGCCCCCGGCCCTCCCCGCGGGGGCCGTGGCGTCGTGTCGGGACAAGGGGGTAGCGCGTGGCGGTCAGCCTTCACCAGCTGCTGAAGACGATGACGGAGATGGGGGGCACCGACCTCCACGTCACCACGAACTCGGCGCCGCAGATCCGAGTCGACGGCAAGCTCCGCCCGCTCGACCTGCCGCAGCTCTCCGCGGTCGAGACGAAGCAGCTCGCCTACAGCGTGCTCACCGACGCCCAGAAGCACCGGTTCGAGGAGAACCTCGAGCTCGACTTCAGCTTCGGCATCAAGGGCCTCGCCCGCTTCCGGGCCAACGTGTTCATGCAGCGGGGCGCGGTGGCCGCGGTCTACCGGACGATCCCGTACGAGATCCGCGGCTTCAAGGAGCTGGGGCTCCCCCCGGTCGTCATCTCCATCTGCGACAAGCCGCGCGGGCTCGTGCTCGTGACCGGCCCCACCGGCTCCGGCAAGTCCACGACCCTCGCCGCCATGCTCGACAAGATCAACTCCGAGCGCCACGAGCACATGCTGACCGTCGAGGACCCGATCGAGTACCTCCACCAGCACAAGAAGTGCGTGGTGAACCAGCGCGAGGTCCACGCCGACACCCACTCCTTCGCCAACGCGCTGCGGGCGGCGCTGCGCGAGGACCCCGACGTCGTGCTCATCGGCGAGATGCGCGACCTGGAGACGATCGAGTCGGCCCTCCGGATCGCCGAGACCGGCCACCTCACCTTCGCCACCCTGCACACGAACTCCGCCTCCCAGACGATCAACCGCATCGTCGACGTCTTCCCCGCGCACCAGCAGTCCCAGGTCCGGGCGCAGCTGTCGCTCGTGCTGGAGGGCATCATGTGCCAGTCCCTCCTGCCCCGCGCGAGCGGCAGCGGGCGCGCGCTCGCGATGGAGATCCTCGTGCCCAACGCGGCCGTGCGCAACCTGATCCGCGAGGACAAGATCCACCAGATCTACTCGGCGATGCAGACCGGCCAGGAGAAGTACGGGATGCAGACGTTCAACCAGTCCCTGGCCAGCCTGTACTTCGCCAAGCAGATCTCGCTGCAGACCGCCCTCGGCATCAGCTCGAACCCCGAGGAGCTGCAGGACATGATCAACCGCGGCGCCGGCCTCGCCACCCCGCAGTCCGGCGCCCGCCCGCCCCTGCGGCCGGCCGGCCGCTAGCTCCGGGAGGAACCCATGCCTGCTTTCGTCTGGAAGGGCAAGACGCGCGACGGTAAGGTCGTCTCCGGAGAGAGGGTCGCCGACAACAAGGAAGCGGTGATGCAGCTCCTCCGGCGCGACCAGATCCTGGTCTCGTCGGTGAAGGAGAAGGGCAAGGAGATCGCCCTCCCCAAGTTCGGGGGCGGGATCCCGGCCAAGGACCTCGCCATCTTCACCCGCCAGTTCTCGGTCATGATCGACGCCGGCCTCCCGCTCGTCCAGTGCCTCGAGATCCTGGGCACCCAGCAGGAGAACAAGACCTTCGCCAAGGTGCTGCAGCAGACCCGGATGGACGTCGAGGGCGGGGCCAGCCTCGCCGACGCCATGCGCAAGCACCCGAAGGCGTTCGACGACCTCTACACCAACATGATCGCGGCCGGCGAGGCGGGCGGCATCCTCGACACGATCCTGAAGCGCCTCGCCACCTACATCGAGAAGGCGGTCAAGCTGAAGGCGCAGGTCAAGGGCGCGATGGTGTACCCGGTGGCGGTCATCTCGATCGCGGCCATCGTCATCACGGTCATCCTGTGGAAGGTCATCCCCACCTTCGCCGCGATGTTCGCCGGCCTCAACGCCGAGCTGCCCCTGCCCACGCGCTTCGTGATCGCGCTCTCCAACTGGCTGGTCCGGCTGCTGCCCTTCCTCGTCGTCGGCGGCTTCCTGATCGTCACCGCCTTCCGCCGCTACTACGCCACCTACGGCGGGCGGCGTGTGGTGGACCGCATGATCCTCGGCGCGCCCGTCTTCGGCCCCCTGATGCGGAAGATCGCGGTGGCCCGCTTCTGCCGCACCCTCTCGACGCTCATCTCGTCCGGCGTCCCCATCCTGGACGGGCTGGAGATCACGGCCCGGACCGCCGGGAACGCCGTCCTGGAGGACGCGATCATGCTGGTGCGGAAGGGGGTGGAGAGCGGCCTCACCGTGGCCCAGCCCCTGAAGGAGAGCGGCGTCTTTCCGCCCATGGTGGTGCAGATGATCGGAGTCGGCGAGCAGACGGGCGCCCTCGACGCGATGCTCGGGAAGATCGCGGACTTCTACGAGGAGGAGGTCGACCAGGCGGTGGCCAACCTGCTCACCCTGATGGAGCCGATCATGATCCTCTTCCTCGGCGTCAGCGTGGGCGGCATCGTCATCGCCATGTACCTGCCCCTCTTCGACCTCATCAGCAAGCTGTCCTGAGCCATGTCCCGGCCCGGCGCCTTGGGGCTCCGGGCGGGTGTCGATGAAGAGGCCTTCGCCGAACTCCTGCACCGGGGAGGACCGATCGTGGTGAAGCTGCGGGCCCCGGGGTTGGAGGCGTCAGGGCCCCGGCACGCCGGCCTTTCGCGCGGGCGGCGCCGGTGAACGCCGGCCTGGAGGCGCGGCTCCGGAGGCTGATGCTCTTCCGGGTGGTCATGGCGACCACCCTCCTCTTCATCGCCACCTACGTGCAGGCGGTGTCCGAGACCCTCCTCCCCATCAACCCGGTGTACTTCGTCGTCGGGGCCACCTACGCCCTCACCGTGGTCCACGCGGCGCTGCTCCGCGGGCGGCTCGACCGGCGCACCCTCGCCTACGCGCAGGTGACCTTCGACCTGCTCACCATCACCGCCCTCGTGCACTTCACGGGCGGGGTGAGAACCGGCTTCCTCCTGCTCTACCCCCTCTCGGTCCTCTCCGCGACCGTGCTCCTGCCCCGGCGGGGCGCCCTCGCCCTGGCCGGGGCGGCGACCGCTCTCTACGCCGCCCTGCTCCTCGCCGTGCGGGAGCACGCCCTGCCCGCCCAGGGGCTGGAGGAAGTCGCGTACCAGCCGCCTCGGATCCTCTTCTTCTCGGTCTTCGTGCTCGGCGTGGCCTGCGCCACCGTCGCCTTCCTCGGGTCGTACCTGGAGGAGAGCCTGCGCCACGCGGGGGCGCAGCTCCGCGAGGCGGCGGCGGAGATGGCCGACCTCCGGGAGCTGAACCAGGTGATCGTGAACAGCATCCAGAGCGGGCTCATGACCACCGACGAAGAGGGGCGGGTCCTGTACGTCAACCGGTTCGGGGAAGCGATACTCGGGCGAACGCCGTCCGCCCTCCGGGGCTCGCCGGTGAGGGGTGTCCTCGGCTCGCCGCTCCTCGGGCCGGCCGAGCTGAACGCGCGCGCGGCCACCCGGGCCCTGGCCCGACTCGAGGTCGCCTATCGGCATCCCGACGGACGGACGCTGGAGCTCGGCGTCTCGGTCACGCCCCTCGCCACCCAGGAGCAGACCCGGCGGGGCTACCTCGTGGTCTTCCAGGACCTCACCGAGATCCGCCGGCTCGAGGACGAGGTGCGCACGAAGGAGAAGCTGGCCGCGGTGGGGGAGATGGCGGCCCAGCTCGCCCACGAGATCCGCAACCCGCTGGGGTCCATCCGTGGCTCCGCCCAGGTGCTGATGGGCGAGCCGGCTCTCGCCGAGGAGCAGGGCCGGCTCCTCGCCATCATCTTCCGCGAGTCGAAGCGCCTGTCCGACACCCTGAACCGTTTCCTGTACCAGGCTCGCGCCCCCGCCGCGCCCCGTGGGCCGGTGGACCTGCGCCCCGTGGTCGAGTCCGCGATCACCCTCCTCCGGAGCGGGGGGGAGCTGCGGGCCGACCACGTCCTCTCGTTCGCGGCCGACGAGGGGCCGCTCGTCTGCCTCGCCGACCCCGACCAGATCGCCCAGGTGTTCTGGAACCTGGTCCGGAACGCCCTCGAGGCCATGCCGGGGGGCGGCCGCCTCGACGTGACCCTGCGCCGACGGGGGGAGGACGTCGTCCTCGGCGTCTGCGACGAAGGCCGCGGGATCGAGCGCGACGAGCAGGGGCGCATCTTCGAGCCCTTCCGCTCCCGCGGGTCGATGGGGACGGGGCTCGGTCTCGCCATCGTGTTCCGGATCGTCCGCGAGCACGGCGGCGACATCGGCGTGCGCAGCGTTCCCGGCGAAGGCACGCAGATCGAGGTGCGGCTCCCCCTCGCCGCGGTCCCGGCGCCGGCATGAGGAGGGCGCGACGCGGCCCGGGCCCGCCGGCGGTTTGAAACCGTCCGACCGCGACGTTAGCATCCGCATCGGGCGGGAGGCCTTCCCGGGGTGAAGCGCATCCTCATCGTCGACGACGAGCAGTCCATGCGCGAGCTGCTGGCGATCCTCCTGAAGAAGGAGGGCTTCGAGGTGGCCACCGCGGGCAGCCGCGCCGAGGCCGCCGCCGCCCTCGCCGGCCCCGCCGTGGACATGGTCCTCACCGACGTGCGCCTGCCCGACGGCGACGGGCTCGAGATCCTGCGGCACGTGAAGGCGGCGTCCCCGGAGACGGTCGTCATCGTGATGACGGCCTTCGGGACCACGGAGACCGCGGTCGCGGCCCGGAAGCTCGGAGCCGAGGCCTACGTGCTCAAGCCCTTCGACGTGGACGAGGTGCGCATCGTCATCCGCGACGCGCTCGCCACGCGCGACCTGCGCTCCGAGAACGTCCGGCTGAAGCGCGAGGTGGGCGAGCGCTACGGCCTCGACCGCCTGATCGGGGTCTCGGCGGCCATGGCCTCCCTCTTCGAGATGGTGCGGGCCGTCGCGCCGGCGAGCTCGACCGTCCTCATCAGCGGAGAGAGCGGCACCGGCAAGGAGCTCGTGGCCCGGGCCATCCACGCCCTCTCCTCGCGCGCCGACAAGCCATTCGTGGGCGTCAACTGCGGGGCGCTCCCCGACACCCTGCTGGAGAGCGAGCTCTTCGGCCACGTGAAGGGCGCCTTCACCGACGCCCACCAGGCGAAGAAGGGCCTCTTCGAGGCGGCCCACGGCGGCACCCTCTTCCTGGACGAGGTGGGCGAGACGTCGCCCGCCATGCAGGTGAAGCTCCTGCGGGCGCTCCAGGACCGGAGGGTGCGCCGCGTCGGAGGCACCGAGGAGATGGACGTGGACGTGCGCGTGATCGCGGCCACGAACGCGCCCCTCGAGGAGCGGGTCAAGGAGAGGCGCTTCCGGGAGGACCTCTTCTACCGGCTCCAGGTCATCCCCATCCACGCGCCGCCCCTCCGGGAGCGGCGCGAGGACATTCCCATGCTCGCCCAGCACTTCTTCGAGCGCTTCGCGCGGGCGATGGACAAGCGAGTGGCCAAGATCTCGGACGCCGCGGTCGAGGCGCTGAAGAGGTACTCGTGGCCGGGCAACGTGCGCGAGCTCGAGAACGTCATCGAGCGGGCGGTGGCCCTCGAGACGACCGAGGCCGTGCTGCCCGAGCGCCTGCCGGAGGCGATCCGCGCCTCGAGCCGGGGAAGCGGCGCCGCGCTCCTCGGCCCGGGCTTCAGCCTGGACGAGCACCTGCGCGCGGTCGAGGCGAACCTCCTCGTCGAGGCGCTCGAGCGGGCGGCGGGGGACAGGGGCCGGGCGGCGGAGATCCTCGGCGTCTCGCCGCGCTCGCTCCGGTATCTCATGCAGAAGCACATGGCGCGGGCCAGCCGGGGTTAGACTGCTGTCTCGCGAGCTCGAAGGAGCGGGGATGAAGATGAGCGAGAGCGGGTGGATGGCCACGGGGGCTCTGGTTCTCTGTCTGGTTTCGCCGGCGCGAGCGCAGGCCCCTCCCGCCAACCCGCCGCCGGCGGTCCCTCCCGCGCCCTCCATCGGGGACGTGATCCCCTCCTTCGACGCCCAGGCGATCGACGGCGGGGCGCAGCACGTGACGTTCCCGAAGGGATCGGGCACCGTCCTCGTCTTCTTCCTGAGCGGCTGCCCGAGCTGCCACAAGATGATCCCCGAGTGGAACAGCGCCTTCGCACGGAAGCCGAAGCAGCTCCGGATGATCGGCGTGCTCATGGACCAGGAGCCGCCCGGCTTCTTCACGGCCACTCCGATCGCGTTTCCGGTCGTCCGCTCGCCGGGCCGTGAGTTCCTCCAGTCGCTCAAGGTGAACCGGGCCCCCGTCACCCTGCGCGTAGCGGAGGGGGGGAAGGTGGTCGACGCGGCTCTCGGTGTCATCGACCCGATCCGGCTCGGGGAGTTCTTTCACCCGTGAGGGGTGACAAGAAGTGGCGGCGGGACAAGAATTGTCCCTCAACGGGAAGAGCAGCGAGAGCCAACTGATGATTCCAATGGAGTTAGACTGCTCGGGCGATGGTATCGATCTTGCACTGACGCCGGCCGGCCCTCGTTGAGTGGCAAGAAGGAGAGTCAATGAAGAAGCAAGAGGGGTTCACCCTGATCGAGCTGTTGATCGTCGTCGCGATCATCGGCATCATCGCCGCCATCGCGATTCCGAGCCTCCTGAGAGCGCGCATCTCCGCGAAC
>Ga0335080_10005813_pt1 | contig 12743 bp, 11 predicted proteins | sample Lox_Sample_34_FD_206720 | JGI IMG/M metagenome (GOLD analysis project Ga0335080, IMG submission 206720) | Soil microbial communities from Loxahatchee National Wildlife Refuge, Florida, United States - Lox_Sample_3.4 | ecosystem: Environmental > Terrestrial > Soil > Wetlands | place: USA... | reverse complement strand
GTGCTCGGCCGCCTGGCCGCGGCCGAGTCCGAGCGGCGGCCCGTCGTCCTGGTACCAGAGCGTGCGCCAGAGCTTCGCGACGAGCTGGGTGTCGTACGCGTCGCGGCCGTAGACCTTCACCACGAGCGGGCGGCCTTCCGCGTCCCGGCCGACGACGCCGAAGACGCCCGCGGTCTGGCGCTCGGAGACCGCGAGCCCCTCGGCGGCGACGCCGAGCTCGGCGAGCGCGGCCGCCACCGACGTGAGACCGGGGCGGCCGGCCGAGGTGCCGAACGCGAGCCGCACGCCGGCGGCGGCCACCACCGCGACCAGGTAACCGGCGGCGGTCCCGCTCGGTGTCGCGGGGCCGGACAGCAGGGCACCGGCGAGGCCGAGGAGGACGATCCAGCGGCCCGTGGTCTGCAGCGGGCGGACGAGGTGCGGGGCCGCGGTGAGGGCGACCGCGACCGCCTCGGCGACGGCCACGGCCGGGAACCGCGGCGAGCTCGACGAGCCCGGGATCAGGGCGGCGGCCCCGGGCCATGCGCCGGCCGCGAGCCGGGCCGAGACGAGCGCGAGCGCACAGGCGACGGCGAAGGCCGCGACCGCCTCCAGCGCGAGCGCGCGCCTGCGGGCGACGACGGCTGCGACCACGACCGCGATCGCCCAGATCCCGAGCAGGTCGTAGGCGAAACCCCAGACCGGCGTGAGCCAGCCGGGGAAGCTCGCGAGGAACCGCTGCAGCGACCGCTCGAACGCCGAGGGCGGGTAGGCGGCGACCAGGAACACGAGCGCGGCCAGGGCCGGGACGAGCATCAGCACGTCGGTGGCGCGCCGGAACCGCGGCTGGCCGGCCGGCGACGCGTAGACGCGGAGACCGCGCCGGAACCGTCCGGCAGTCGCCTGGACTCCCCGATCTGCGCCGACCACTAGCGGCTGAATCTACTTAATGAATCTTCATCCGCGGGCAACGGCGGCTTTACGCGCTCCGGATAGCGTCGGACCCATGAGATTGCTCGCACTCGCCTCGCTGCTCCTCCTCACCGTCGGCGTCGGCGCTGCCGCGGCGCAGCCGGTTCCGCCGTCCGTCGAGCAGCAGATCGCGAAGCGCGCCGGGATCGAGAGCTACACGCCGGCGCGGATGATGACCGGGTGGCACTATGCCCGCTGGCAGTACGTGCCGGGCGAGCTCAGGCTCTGGTTCTACAACCGCTCGCACTGGGAGGTCGAGTTCGTCGTCACGCCGCTCCTCACCGCGAGCTGCGACGCGGGGAAGCAGAAGACCTTCCAGCTCGACGGCAGCAAGGTCTACTGGTCGCAGACCACCGACCCGTCGGTCGACCGCTACCAGCAGCAGGCGTGGCGCTGCGTCAAGGGCCCGTCCGGCCGCTGGATGCGCCTCGTCGCCCTGAGCCCGCTGCCGCCGACGAAGCTCGCCGACGTCGGGCTCGGCATCGTCGCCGCCTCCGGTCGCCTGATCCACGCCTGAGGCGCGCAACCCCGCTCGACCCGGGGTGGGCGCCGCATTAGATCCGCTAGTCGCCGTCGTCGCCGGACGCGGCCAGCGCCGCGGCCTGATCGGCGTCGAGCCGGATCACCTGCTCGCAGCCGTGCAGCGTGACCGGGTCGTGCTCGATCACGTAGGCCACGTCGTAGCCGGGGCCGCAGTCGAGAACGTCGCGCTGGTTGTCGTTCGCCAGCGCGTGGAGGACGTCGTTGCCCTCGCCGCCGAACTGGACGTCGGCGCCCGCGCCCGCCCAGAGCACGTCGTCTCCGGGGCCGCCGTAGAGGGCGTCGTTGCCCGGGCCGCCGCGGATCACGTCGTTGCCCTGGCCTCCGTAGACGACGTCGTTCCCGTCGTGCGCGCGCACGACGTCGTTGCCTGCCCGCGCGTAGATCAGGTCGGCGCCGGCGGTTCCGTTCAGCGTGTCCGGGCCGCTCGTGCCGCGGATCAGGTCGAGCTGCGCGGCCGACGCGGCAGCCGTGGCGGCGAGCGCCGCGGCGGCTGCCAGGACGATCAGCCTTGCCTTCATCGTGAGACCCCCTGGTCGGAGTGGTGACCGACCCGTTGTCTCACGCCCGTGTTCGCGCGCGGTCAGCCCGTCGCAAGCGCCGGGTAACGGCTCTGTAAGAGCCAGCCCACGGGTCGCGCCCCGGCGCGTATGAGCGGCACGGACACCGCGGCCGTCCTCGTCGCGCCGCCGTCTCGTAACCCTGGATTCACCAGGACGACGCCCACCCCTCGTCGTCCGGGGACGACACTTGCGGAGCCGCCGTCGGCGGATCTCGAGAGAGTCGACAGAGGGGAGCCAACCATGAAGCCGAAGGTGAAGCTGAGCGCGCTCGCCGCGCTCGCCGCTGCACTGATCGTGCTCGCCGCGACCGGAGTCGCGGGCGCGCGCACGGGTGGTGCACCGACGGCCGGATGCCAGCTCGGCGCCGGCAACTCGAAGATCAAGCACGTGATCTACCTGCAGTTCGACAACGTCCACTACCGCCGCGACGCCTCGAACGTCGCCTCCGACCTCGAGCAGATGCCGCACCTCCTGAGCTTCCTCCAGGACAACGGCACGCTGTTCACGAACGACCACACGATTCTCATCTCGCACACGGCAGGCGGGATCCTGTCGAGCCTCACCGGGCTCTACCCCGACCGCAACGGCCAGACGGTCACGAACGCCTACGGGTACTACAAGCCGGACGGCACGATCGGCTTCTCGTCGGCGTTCAAGTACTGGACGGACCAGGTCGACGCGACGTTCGACCCGCTCCCGAACATGGTCACCGATGGGCAGAAGACCACGCCCGCGCCGTGGGTGCCCTACACGCGCGCCGGCTGCGACGTCGGCGGCGTCGGCACCGCGAACATCGAGCTCGAGAACACGTCCACGAACGCGACCGGCGACATGACGCGCGTGTTCGGCACAGGCTCGCCGGAGTGGAACGAGGCGGTCGCGACGCCCACCGTCGCGCAGACCGACTTCGTCGGGATCGCGGTCCACTGCTCGCAGGCCCCGGGCAGCAAGTGCGCGGGGAACGCGAGCGCGAAGCCCGACCAGCTCCCGGACGAGCCGGGCGGCTACAACGGCTTCCAGGCGCTCTTCGGGGCGAAGTACGTCGATCCGGCGATCAGCGGCGGCGCGTGCGTGAACGACACGGCCGGCCAGGCGATCGCCGATCCCGACGGGCACTGCGGCTTCCCCGGCTTCGACGGGATGCTCGCGAACAACACGCTCGGCTACGTCGAGCAGATGCAGGAAAACGGCGTGCCGGTCACGTTCGGCTACATCTCCGACGTCCACGACGCCCATTCGCCGAACCCGGTCACCGACTCGTACGTGAGCACCGCGACGGGCCCGGGCGAGGCGGCGCACGACGCCCAGCTGAAGTCCTACGACACCGCGTTCGCGGCGTTCTTCCAGAACCTCGCCGCGCACGGGATCGACAGGAGCAACACGCTCTTCGTCGTCACCGTGGACGAGGGCGACCATTTCGCCGGCGGCGCCGGCGTCCCGCAGGCGGACGGGACGCTCCAGTACGCGCAGGACGCGAGCGGGAACCACACCGCGTGCGCCGTGCTGACGGCCTGCCCGTCGAACCAGATCGGCGAGGTCAACGCGAACCTCAACGCGATCCTGCCCAGCGGGGAGCCGCTGTTCAGCATCCACAACGACGACGCCCCGACGTTCTACCTGAACGGGAACCCGGGCAGGACCGACCCGACGGTACGGAAGCTCGAGCGCGACGTCGCGGGCCTGACCGCGCCGGACCCGTACGTCGGGAACGGCAAGACCGTGTCGATGGTCGACAACCTCGCCGACCCGGTCGAGGAGCAGGCGCTCCACATGGTGGACGCCGACTCCAACCGGACGCCGACGTTCACGCTGTTCGGGAACGACGACTACTTCTTCACCACGTCGGATCCCTCGTACAAGGCGCCGGGGTCGAGCGTCAACCAGTGCGCCGGCGTGCACCTGTGCGCGGTGCCCGGCTTCGCCTGGAACCACGGCGACGACCAGACCGAGATCGGGAACACGTGGGCGGGGATCGTCGGGCCGGGCGTCGCGGCAAACGGCGTCGACTCGCAGACGTGGACCGATCACACGAACCTCCGGCCCACCATCCTCGCGCTCGTGGGGCTGAAGGACGACTACCAGCACGACGGCAGGGTGCTCACGGAGGCGCTCGATCCCGGCGCGGTGCCGAAGGGCCTCCGCTCGCCGCTCACGCAACAGCTGGCCGAGGTGTACGAGCAGCTGAACGCGCCGTTCGGGGAGTTCGGGCAGGAGACGCTCGTCGCCTCGACCCACGCGGTGGAGAGCGGCACTGCGACGACCGACGCGAAGTACACGCGGATCGAGGCGGCGCTCCAGGCTCTCACGAAGCAGCGTGACGCCCTGGCGGGCCGGATCTCCTCGCAGCTCGACGCCGCTGCGTTCGGCGGAGGTCGCCTGACCCTGCCGGAGGAGCTCGTCGAGATCGCGGGCGCGAGGCTCCTGATCGGAGCGGCGCAGCTGCTGGCGGCCTCCTCGGGCTGATCCGGCCTTCTGCGTGGGGCCTGGGCAGCGGCCTGCCCGGGCCCCACACCCGCCGCGTGCGGTGCGATCATGTCGGGCGCCGGCGACCGCACGTCGAAAGGAGGCTCGAGATGGGCCGGTGGCTCTTCGCGGCGGCTCTCGTCGCAGCCGCCGTGCTCGCGGGATCCGCCTCGTCCTCGACCGGCCTGGACGGCAGCTACCGGTCGACCGTCTCGGCCGCCGACCTCCGAGCGGTGGGGACTCCCGTCGACATCGCGATCGTCGACTCCGGCACCTGGACGCTCGTGGTCGCCAACGGCCGCTGGACGCTCAGCCAGAGGGGCGGCCTCTACGGCAACGCCGTCGACCGGGGCGACGTCGTCGTCTCGGGGCCCGTCGCGAAGTTCACCCTCACGAGCTCGGACGGCCACCCGCACCACGTCTACGACGGCGCCCTGCGCTGGCGCCGCACCGGCACGGGGGTTCGCTTCGCGATCGTCGGGCACGAGCGCGAGGACGTCGCGGGCGTGCTCGCCGCCCGGCCCTGGGTCAGGGCGGCGTGACCTCGTAGATCGCTTCGCTGCGCGGTGGGCCCGGTCGACGAGGAGGACGCGGCAGTTGCGGATGTCGGCGACCATGAAGAGCCGCTTTCCGGACGTCGCCCGCCCGCGGAAAGCTCCAGACGTCGTGAGAGCCGTCCGGCCCCGCGTGGTCGACGACGAGGATCGGGCGCACGGTTCGTATTGTTCCCCTATGCGCGCGCTGCTCGCCCAGCTCGAGTCGGTGCCCGGGGATCCCGGGGCGAACGCCGAGCGCGCCGCGGCCGCGCTCGCGGCGCATCCCGAGGCCGAGCTCGCCGTCTTCCCGGAGCTCTACCTCGGCGCCTACGACCTGCGCGCAGTCGACGACACCGCACGCTCCGTCGACTGCGACGAGCTCGGCACGGTCGCGGAGGCCGCCGCCCGGGCCCGCACCGCCGTGGTGATCGGCTTCGCGGAGCGGAACGGGGACGGCTCGTTCTCCAACTCGGTCGCGTGCATCGACCGCGACGGCTCGCTCGCAGGCGTCTACCGCAAGACACAGCTCTACGCGGGCGAGCGGAAGGTGTTCCGTCCGGGAGCGGAGCTCCGGGTCGTCCGGCTCGCCGGCCTCGCCGTCGCGCCGCTGATCTGCTTCGACATCGAGTTCCCCGAGCCGGTGCGCGCGCTCGCGCTCGCGGGCGCCGAGCTGCTCGTGACCTCGTCGGCGAACATGGAGCCGTTCGCGCCCGACCACGAGCTCGCCACGCGCGCGCGGGCGCTGGAGAACAGGCTGCCCCACCTCTACGCGAACGCCGTCGGCGCGATCGGAAGGCTCGACTTCGTCGGCCGCAGCCGGTCGGTCGGCCCTGCGGGCGAGGTGCTCGCGGAGGCGGGAGGCGAGGAGTCGCTGCTCCTCGTGCCGGTCGGGACCGCAGGTGCGGCCAGCGAGAGCCTGGACTACCTGAGCCAGCTCCCGGAGCCGCTGCCGGTCGTCGTCTCCTGACTGTTGTGCAGCGGGGCCGTCCCGCGACATAATCGGCCCCCGATCGTTTTCCCGTCGTGAGCCTGGAGGTCAGCGTTGTCCGACGAGACGCCTTCCGCAGCCGAGGCCGGTACGAGCGCAAAGCTCTTCGTGCGCCAGTCGTCGGGCCTCGTGCGCAACGTGAGCGTGACGAACGCGCTCTTCTTCAACGTCGCCGCGTTCGTCGGCGTCGGCCTGACGCTCTATCCGATCTTCTACACGCTCGCCTACGTGCCGGTCTGGACGTTCGGGCCGCTCTCCGAGTACGGCTGGGCGGCGATCTTCGCCGGGCTGTTCTGCGTGGTGCTCGCGTTCATCTTCGCGTCGCTCACCTCGGTGATGCCGCGCTCCGGCGGCGACTACGTGTTCTCGAGCCGGATCGTCCATCCGTTCGTCGGCTGGCTCGAGTCGTGGAGCCTCGTGATCGCCTCGGTGCTGATCATCGCCTTCGAGGTGCCGCTCGTCCTGCGCAACCTGCAGATCACCGGGCGGATCATCGGCATCGGCCCGGGCGGCCACTTCTTCAGCAACGCGAACACCTGGTTCACCGACTCGACCGGCGGGATCACGGGCTCGCCGGGCTTCTTCGCCTCGATCGTCGTTCTCGTCGTGATCGGCGTGATCGTCTGCCTGCCGACCCGCAGCTTCCACCGGGTGGTCACCTCGCTCGCGGGCTTCGGCGTCGCGTGCTTCGTCGCGATGTTCATCTTCGGCCTCGCGTCGACGTCGAGGTCGAGCTTCAACGCGCACCTGCCGGCCTACACGGGCGGCGTCACCGCCGACAAGATCGCCGCCTCGGGCAAGGCGGCGTTCCTGCCCGGGCCGACGCACGACTTCCTGGGCGCGATCTTCTCGACGACGGTCTTCCCGTTCATGCTCTCGATCCTGCTCTTCCAGTACATCGGGTTCCAGTACTCGGCCTACATCGCGGGCGAGGTGCGGGGCAACGTCAAGCGCGGCGTGCTGATCGCCCTGATCGGGGCGCTCGCGATCGGCGTGCTCGCGAACTCGTTCTTCGTGGACACGATCTCGAAGCACCTCGGCTTCGGCATGAACGTGAGCTGGGGCGCGAGCTTCTGGGGCTTCAACTCGAACCTGAGCGCGCTGCCGATGGGCCAGCCGAACTCGATGCCCCTCCTGGCCGCGGTCGCGAACAAGGGCTTATGGCCGCTCTGGATGCTGATCTCGCTCGGCGGGGTGCTCTTCCCGCTGCTCCTGTGCCCGGTCTACATCAACTTCATCAGCCGCATGCAGCTCGCGTGGAGCCTCGACCGCCAGGCGCCCGAGTGGTTCGGCAACGTGAACGAGCGGCTCCGCGCGCCGCTGAACGCGATCCTCGCCACGCTCGGGCTCGCGGCGCTGTTCGTGTTCTTCCAGAGCTACAACGCGCTGCCGCACATCTTCGCGACGACGGGCAACAAGCTGAACCTCGCCGGCACCGCGTGGTTCTCGATCGTGATGCTGATCCTCACGTGGATGATGCCCGGGATCAACGCGATGCTCGTTCGCTGGCGCAGGCCCGACCTCGTGCGCAACGCGCCGTTCGCGAAGGCGCTGCCGTGGCTCGGGCTCGTCTGGATCGTGTTCCCGGTCTGGGTTTACATCTTCGCGGTCTTCAAGCCGATCAAGGAGGCGCTGTCGGGCGGCGGCAAGCTGCACTACCTCGAGACGAACGGCATCCTCGACGCGCTCGTCTTCTACGGGATCGGGGTCGTGATCTACTTCGTGATGGCGTACCGGTCGCGGGCCAAGGGCGTCGACACGAAGATGCTCTTCACGGAGATCCCGCCGGACTAGGTTTGGGCGTATCGCAACCAGGCTCTACATCGCGAGCGACTTCCACGCCGCCGAGAAGGCGTGGCGGAAGTACGTCAACGCGATCAAGCTCGACGTCTACAAGGCGGACGTCGCGCTCGTCGCCGGCGACCTGACCGGGAAGGCGATCGTGCCGATCCTCGAGGGCGACGGCCGCTACGAGACGGAGCTGTTCGGCGTGAAGCGGACGGCGCACGGCGACGAGGAGCTGGCCCAGCTCGAGCGGGACATCGCCGACGTCGGCTACTACTCGTTCGTGACGACCGCCGACGAGGCGGAGCGGCTCTCCGGCGACGAGGCGGGACGCGACGCGCTGCTGCACCGGCTGATGAACGAGCGGGTCGAGTCGTGGCTGGAGCTCGCGACCGAGCGGCTCGCGGACTCGGACGTGCCGCTCTACCTGATGCCGGGGAACGACGACGACTTCGGCATCGACCCGGTGCTGGACCGCGACGCGTACTCGACGGTGAACGCCGACGGGAAGGTGCTCGACATCCCCGGCGGGCTCCAGCTCCTCGCCTCGGGCTGGTCGAACGTCACGCCCTGGAAGACGCCGCGCGAGGAGACCGAGGACGAGCTGTACGCGCGGCTCGACGCGCTCGCACGGCAGGTGCGCGACCCGCGCCGCGCCGTGTTCATGATCCACGTGCCGCCGCACGACTCGGGCCTCGACACGGCACCGATCCTCGACGAGAACCTCCGCCCGACCATCTCCGCGGGTGACGTCCTGCGTGGGCCCGTCGGCTCGACGGCGGTGCGGAAGGTGATCGAGGCCTACCAGCCGCTCCTCGCCGTCCACGGGCACATCCACGAGTCCGGCGGCGAGCGGAGGATCGGCGCCACGCTCTGCCTCAACCCGGGCAGCGAGGCGAACCACGGCATCCTCCGCGGCTACCTCGTCGACATCGGCGAGAGCGGGATCGAGCTCGTGCAGCGCGTCGAGGGCTAGGGCGAGCGCCAGACCGAGCCGGGCTCGGCCATCTCGGCCGCGAGGTCGGTCGTCGCGACGATCCCGAGGGGCACGGCGTCGGGGTCGCCGGGGTCGACGACGACCAGCCGGTGGATCTCGTGCTCGAGCATCAGGTCGGCGGCCTCGCGGAGGCTCGCGCCCGGGCCGATCGTGATCGGCGGGTGCATCAGCTCGGCGACGGCCCGCCCGCCGCTCCCGGTGCCGACGAGCGGCAGCAGGTCGGTGCCGGTGACGACGCCGAGCGGGCGGCCGTCGGCGCGGACGACGACGAGCGCGCGCGCGTGGCGGTCGGTCATGAGGCGCGCCGCCTGACGGGCGGTGGCGCTCTCGCGGCAGGCGACGAGCCCGTGGGACATGACGTCGGCGACGGTGCTCCTGCCGAGGTGACCTCGCCCGAGCTCGCGGACGAGGTCGGAGGTGGCGAGCACGCCGACCGGCTCGCCGCCCCGCACGACGACCAGGCGCGCGAGCCGCTGCTCGGCGAGCAGGGCGGCCGCGTCGCCGACCGGGGCGTCGGCGTCGATCGTCACCGGCGGCGAGGTCATCAGCTCGCCCGCGGTCAGTGACCGCATCGCGGCGAGGCTCTCCTCGTCCGTCGCGAGCCACTCGCCGGCGAGCAGGTCGGTGTCCGAGACGACGCCGGCAGCCGCGCCCGACTCGTCGAGGACGACGACGCCGTGGACACCCCGCTCGGCGAGCAGGGTCGCGAGCTCGCCGAGCGTGGTGCGCGCGGCGCACGAGACGACCGGCGAGGACATCAGCTCCGAGACGCGGGTCATGTCGCCGCGCAATATCGCATGGCGGCGACGGCGAGCCCCTGCGCGCACGCGACCAGCCCGTCGACGGGCACGTACTCGTCGACCATGTGCGCGAGGCTGAGCCCGTCCGCGTCGAAGCCCGGCGGGCCGTAGCCGATCGAGGGAATCCCGGCGAAGCGGGTGAGCGTCGCCCCGTCGTACCACGAGTCGAGCCCGCCGAGCGCACCCGGGCGGCCGACGTCCGCGGTCGCCTCGGACATCACGCCCACGATCGGCTCCGTCGAGGGGATCTCGAGCGGCATCACGCCGTTCGGCCACCAGTCGATCGTCGGCGGGTGCTCGGCAAGCCAGTCGTCCGCGGCCGTCTCGCGCGCGATCCACTCCTCGACCTCGCGGCGCACGTCGGCGCCCCAGCCGCCCGCGTCGGCCTGGCGCGGCACGTACATCACCGCGACCGTCAGGTCGCACGCGGCCGGATACGTGACGGGCCATTCGCCGGCGGCCGCGACCGTCGGCAGCAGGGCGGGCCGGGAGAGGTACGGGTGGTCGAGCCCGTCCCGCGCGGCCCACTCGGCCCGGAGCGAGCGCATAGCGTCGATCACCACCGTCGCCTTCTCGATCGCGTTCACCGCGCCGCCGTCGCGCCAGTCGGGCTGGCGCACCTCGGCATGGCCCGGCCTGCCCGGGATCCGCACGACGCCGTACTCCGAGCCCCGGCACGCGACCCAGACGTCGAAGCCCGTCGCCTCGGTGACGATCCCCGCGTCGGCGCGGAGCCCACGCTCGACGAGCGCGGTGCCGCCCGCGCCGGACGACTCCTCGTCCGTGTTCGTCGCGACGATCAGGTCGCCGGCGAGCTCGACGCCGCTCGACGCGAGCACCTCGGCGGCGAGCACCATCGCCGCGATCCCGCCCTTCATGTCGCACGAGCCGCGGCCGTAGAGCCTCCCGTCGCGAACCTCGGCGGCGAACGGGTCGCTCGTCCAGCGCTCGCGCGGCTCGATCGAGACGGCGTCGATGTGGCCGTTGAAGACGAGCGAGCGGCCGCCGCCCGAGCCGCGCCGCCGCGCGATCAGCTGCGGCCTCCCGGCGAAGTCGAGCCCCGGCGGCACGAGCGGCTTGCCACGGAGCTGCTCCGCGTCGGGCTCCCAGAGGTCGATCTCCGCGCCGGTGGCGCGCAGCCGGCCGGCGAGGAGCTCCTGCAGCGCGGCCTCCTGGCGGGCCGGCTCGCCGACCGTGCGCGCGGTCGTGTCGAGGGCGATCAGCTCGGCCGCGAGCGCGACCAGCTCGTCGCGGCGCTCGCCGATCGCGTCGCAGACGCCTCGCTCGACGTCGCTCAGGGCCATGCGCCAACCCTATCGCCGGGGTTACGGTGTCGCAGTGAGCGAGGCGCAGACGACGACCGATCTCCTCGACGAGGGGCGCGCGCTCGTCGATCTCGCGACCGCGCGCGGGCTCGTGCTGCGGCTGCTCGGCGGGATCGCGGTGCGCGAGCTCTGCCCCGACCTGCCTCCGCGGACGCGGACGGGCCAGGACGTCGACTTCGGCTCGGTGTCCTCGTCCAGGCGCGCGCTCGCCGACCTTCTCGCGGAGCGCGGCTTCGTCCCCGACAAGACCTTCAACGCGCTCTACGGCAACAAGCAGCTCTACTTCGCACATCCGGACGGCTGGGCGGTCGACGTGCTGATCGACAAGCTCGCGATGTGCCACACGCTCGACTTCGCGGACCGCATCACGCGCATGCCGTACACCCTCGACCCGCTCGACCTCCTGCTGTCGAAGCTCCAGATCGTCAAGTTCAACGAGAAGGACGCGGACGACTGCCTGCGCCTCCTGGTCTCGTACCCGGTCGGCGAGTCCGACGAAGCCGGGACGATCGACCTGCGCGTCTTCCGCAAGCTCGTCGGCGACGACTGGGGCTGGTGGCGGACCGTGACGCTGAACCTCGAGCGGCTGCGCAGCCTCCTCGACGCGGGCGAGCGGCCGGCGATCGCCGGAGGCCGCCTCGACCCCCGCGGGCAGGTCGACGCGCTCGAGCAGGCCGCCGGGGACGCGCCGAAGACCAGGCGCTGGAAGCTGCGCGCGCGCGTGGGCGAGCGGGTCAAGTGGTACGAGGAGCCGGAGGAGTCCCTCCACCACTAGCGGCGCCCGCCTCAGTCGAGGCGGAAGATCTCTGCCAGCGCCGGCGCCCCCGCCTCCGGGACGCGCTCCTCGAGCAGCTCGGCCATCGCGTCCTGCCAGCGCGCGCAGACCTGCTGCTCCGCCAGGTACGCGGCGGCCGCGTCGAGGTCGTCGGCCTCGAAGTAGCCGAACACCTCGTTCCCCGCCCGGAAGATCGTGTAGTTGCGGATCCCGGCGCCGCGGAGCGCGTCGAGCATCTCGGGCCAGACGGTGCGGTGCGCCTCGACGTACTCGTCGATCCGGTCGGGCCGGACGCGCAGGACGAACGCCGACCGCTCCGTCACGTCGCCTCGTACGCGCTCTCGACCGACGAGACGCCCCGCTCGCGGGCGAGCGCCTCGCCGTAGCCGCCGCCGCGGAACGCCGCGACCGGGTCCTCGTCGACGCCGGCTTCCCGCCTCAGCTCGGCGAGCAGCGGCCGCACGTCCGTCTCGAAGGCCTCGAGCAGGACCCGGTGGCCGCCGAGCACGTCCCCCTCGGCCTGGGCGTCGGCGAGCCGCTCCTCGTCGACGAGCAGCGCCTTCGCGTACGCCGTCTGGATGTTCATCACCGACTGCAGCATCGCGTCGATCTTCCCCTCGACGTTGTGCGACTGGTCGATCATGAAGGCGACGTCGTCCGCGCCGGCCCCGTGCGCGATCTCGCGCATGATCCGGAACAGCTCGAAGGGGTCGATCGAGCCGACGATGAGGTCGTCGTCGGCGTACTTGCGGTTGTTGAAGTGGAACCCGCCGAGCAGCCCCTCGGCCAGCAGGAGCGCGACGATCTGCTCGACGTTCGTCCCCTGCGGGTGGTGGCCGGTGTCGACGAGCACCTGCGCCTGCGGGCCGAGCCGGCGGCAGACGAGCGCCGCGGTCCCCCAGTCGGGGAGGTCGGTGCTGTAGAAGCCCGGCTCGAAGAACTTGTACTCCACGAGGAGCCGCATGCCGGCCGGCAGCGAGCCGTAGAGCTCCTCGAGGCCGGCGAGCAGCCGCTCGTGCC
>Ga0335080_10005812_pt1 | contig 12743 bp, 8 predicted proteins | sample Lox_Sample_34_FD_206720 | JGI IMG/M metagenome (GOLD analysis project Ga0335080, IMG submission 206720) | Soil microbial communities from Loxahatchee National Wildlife Refuge, Florida, United States - Lox_Sample_3.4 | ecosystem: Environmental > Terrestrial > Soil > Wetlands | place: USA: Florida... | reverse complement strand
CTGAACAGACGCATCGATGTCCTCCTTCGTGGGTGCTACTGCGGCTGGGCCGCCTTGGGTTCAACAGGAGCCGGCGTGGGAGGCGGCGGAAGCTGCCAGCCCCCTCCCAGCGCGCGGTACAGGGTGACGTAGGCGGTCGTGCGCTGTGCCCGCACGGCCGCCAGATTCAGCTCCGCCGGGAAGAGGAGATTCTGGGTGGTGGTGACCTCGAGGTAGCTGGAGACGCCTCCGTAGAACCGGTCGACCGCCAGCCCCACCGATTCGGTGAGGTTGGCGACTTCCTCCTCTCGCTGCTGGACGACGCCGTCGAGCCGCTGGAGGTCGGCCAGGGCGTCCGCCACCTCGCGGAAGGCGGTGAGCACCGTCGATTCGTAGAGGTTCTTCGCCTCCTCCCACTGGGCGGAGGCTGCCTCGGCCTGTCCGTGCAGCGCGTCGCCCTGGAGGATGGGCGCCAGCCAGCTCACGTTTCCGCCCGCCCCCCAGACGAACGACTTGTCCCCGTTGAAGAGCTGGGTGAGGTCCGCGCTGGCCAGGCCGGCGAAGGCGGTGAGGCTGAACCGGGGGAAGAAGTCGGCCTTCGCGACGCCGATCCGCGCGTTCGCCGCGACCAGGGTCTGCTCCGCGGCGAGCACGTCGGGCCGCCGCTCCACCAGGCTCGAGGGCAGCCCGGCCGGGACCGGACCGACGGCGTGCAACCCCGGTGCGATCTTCGACCGGGTGATGGGCCCGGGGATGCGCCCGAGGAGGAGCGAGAGGAGGTTCTCCTGCCGGACGATGAGCCGCTCGGTGTCGAGCGCCACCGCCTGGGCGTCGTTGACCTGCGCCCTCCCGGTGGCGACCTGGAGCTTGTTTCCCGTTCCGCCCTGAAGGCGGTCCGTGTAGAGCTGCAGGGTGCGCTGGTAGTTGGTGACCGTGCGGCGAGCGATGTCGAGCTGCGCGTCCAGCTGGCGGAGCTGCACGTACGCTGTCGCCACCTCCGCGACCAGGCTCACCGTCGTCGCGCGCCGTCCCTGCTCCGAGGCCAGGAACGCCGCGACCGACGCCTCGGTGCCGCGGCGGATGCGTCCCCAGACGTCAAGCTCCCAGGACAGCTGCGCATCGAGCGAGAACACCGCGCCGGACTGGGGGCTGTCGGTGGGAAGCGTCAGGCTCCCGCGGCCGTAACCCGCCGCGGCGTTCGCTCCGACCGCGGGAAGGATCTGCGCCTTCTGGATGCGGGCCAGCGCCCGAGCCTGCTCCACCCGGGCGATGCTCGCCCGGAGGTCCCGGTTGTTCAGCACCGCCTCGCCGACGAGCGAGAGCAGCTCGGGGTCCTTGAAGACGTTCCACCACGGCAAGTCGGCGAAGGTCGCGGTGTCCTGCGTCGCCGGAGCATCCCGGTACTGGGCCGGCGTGGGCACCACCGGGCGCTGGTAGTCCGGGCCCATGAGGCAGCCGGAGGTTCCCAGGACAAGGCTCACTGCCAGGAGCACTCTCCTCACGGATGCTCACCCTTGGCGACCGCGGTCGCCCCTCCCCCGTGGGCCGTAGCAGCCGCAGGGTGGGCCCCGCCCGTCTTCCCTCCGGCGAGCTTCCCCACCACCACGAAGAGCACCGGGACGATGAAGATGCCGAGCGCGGTCACCATCGACATGCCGGCGATGACCGCCGTGCCGAGGATGCGGCGGGAAGCCGCGCCGGCACCCGCGGCGATCCACAGCGGGACGCAGCCGAGGATGAAGGCGAAGGAGGTCATGAGAATCGGCCGGAGCCGGAGCTTCGCCCCCTCGAGCGCCGCCTCGACGATGTCCTTCCCCTCCTGCTCGTGCTGCATCTTGGCGAACTCGACGATGAGGATGGCGTTCTTCGCCGCCAGGCCGATGAGCATCACCAGGCCGATCTGTCCGTAGACGTCGAAGTCGAACCGGCGGGCCATCAGCCCCAGAAAGGCCCCCATGACCGCGATCGGCGTGCTGAGGAGCACGCTGAAGGGGAGTGACCAGCTCTCGTAGAGCGCGGCGAGGACGAGGAAGACGAACACCAGCGCCAGGCCGAATACCGCCAGGGTTCCGCCCTCGGACGCCTTCTCCTGGTACGAGAGGTTGGTCCAGGCGTACCCCATCTCGGGGGGCTGCGTCTGGGCGAAGACCTCCTCGAAGGCCTTCAGCGCCTGGCCGGAGCTGTAGCCCGGAGCCACCGTTCCCAGCAGCTCCGCCGACCGGAAGAGGTTGAAGCGGACGGTGTACTCGGGGCCGCTCACGTTCTTCACGTTGACCAGGGTCGACAGCGGCACCATGTCGCCGCCGCGGTTGCGGACGTAGAAGCTCTTGATGTCGTCGGCCTTCACCCGCGCGCTGCCCTCGGCCTGGAGGTAGACCTTCCACTGCCGGCCGAAGCGGGTGAAGTCGTTGAGGTAGCTGCCCCCGAGGAAGGCCTGCATCGCGCCGTAGACGTCGGTCAGCGCCACCCCCTGCTTGAGCACCTTGTCCTTGTCCACCTCGACGAAGATCTGCGGTACCGCCGGCGAGAAGTTGGCGGTCACCGCCTGGAACTCGGGGCGCTTGCGGGCCGCGGCGAGGAACTTGTTCACGTTCTGCGCCAGGAACTCCACCGAGCCCCCGGAGCGGTCCTGGAGCATCATGTTCGCTCCCCCTGCGGTCCCGATGCCGGGAATGGCCGGAGGCTGGAAGGCGAAGACTCGGGCCTCGGGAAGCTTCGAGAACGCGACGTTGAGCGCCCGGACGATTCCGGCCGCAGACTCGCTCTCGTGCTTCCGCTCCGCCCACTCGTTGAAGGCGATGAACACCGTGCCCAGGTAGCTCGAGGCGGTGTTGGTCAGGATGTTGAAGCCGCTGACCACCGTGTAGCTCCGGATGCCTGGCGTCTTGGCGAGGATCTCCTCGACCTTCTTGCCCAGCTCACGGGTTCGCTGCAGCGAGGCCGCGTCGGGGAGCTGGATCGCGGCGAGCGCGTACCCCTGGTCCTCGGTGGGAACGAAGCCGGTGGGGATCCGCGACCCGGTGAACCCGGCGATCACCGCCACCCCGGCGAGCAGCGCCATCGCGAGCACCGTCTTCCGGATCAGGCCGGCGCTGATCTTCACGTACCCGCCGGTCATCCGGTCGAAGCGGACGTTGAACCACTTGCCGAACCGGGCCATGAGCCCCGTCTGCCCGTGCTTGGACTTCAGCAGCATCGCCGAGAGCGCAGGGCTCAGGGTCAGCGCGTTGAAGGCGGAGATCAGCACCGAGATGGCGATGGTCAGGGCGAACTGCTGGTAGAGCCGCCCGGTGATGCCCGGGATGAAGGCCACCGGGATGAACACCGAGGAGAGCACCAGCGCGATGCCGATCACCGGCCCCTGCACCTCGTGCATCGCCTTCGTCGTCGCTTCCCGGGGCGAGAGCCCCTTCTCGATGTGATGCTCGACCGCCTCGACCACGACGATCGCGTCGTCGACCACCAGGCCGATGGCCAGGATGAGGCCGAAGAGCGACAGCGTATTCAGCGAGAACCCCAGCATCGGGAAGACGGCGAACGTGCCCACCAGCGAGACCGGCACTGCCAGTAGCGGGATCAGCGTGGCCCGCCAGCTCTGGAGGAAGATGAAGACCACGATGATGACCAGCACCATCGCCTCGAGCAGCGTCTTCACGATCTCGTGCATCCCCTCGGTGATCGGGAGGGTGGTATCGAGGGCGACCTCGTACTCGAGCCCCTGGGGAAAGGCCTTCTTCACTTGGGCCATCGTGGCCTTGATCCCCTCGCCGACTTTCAGCGCGTTCGAGCCCGGGGTCTGGAAGATGGCGATGACGCCACCCGGCTTCCCGTTGTAGCGGCCCTCCTGCTGGTAGGTGAGCGCGCCGAGCTCGATCCGGGCCACGTCCTTCAGCTTGACCTGCGAGCCGTCGGGGTTGGCCCGAACGACGATCTCCCCGAACTCCTCGGGGGTGACCAGGCGGCCCTGCGCGCGGACCGCGTAGGTGAACTGCTGCCCTGCGGGAGCCGGCTCGGCGCCGATCTGGCCCGAGGGGTTCACCACGTTCTGCGCCTTCACCGCGTTCTGGATCTCGGCGACGGTGATGTTCAGCCGGGTCAGCGTGTCCGGGTTCACCCAGATCCGCATCGCATAGTCCGACGATCCGAAGAGGACGACGTCCCCCACCCCGGGCACGCGCTTCAGCGCGTCGATGATGTTGATGGTCGCGTAGTTCCCGAGGAACTTCGCGTCGTAGCGGTTGTCGGGCGAGAAGAGCGAGACGATGATCAGAGGGAACGGCAGCTTCTTCTTGATCGTCACCCCGTAGTTCTTCACCTCCTGGGGAAGAACCGCCTGCGCCTGGCTGTAGCGGTTCTGGACCAGGACGTTGTCGATGTCGACGTCCGTTCCCAGGGCGAAGGTGACGATCTGGGTGAGCGTCCCGTCGTTCCCGTTGGTGGACTGGAGGTAGAGCATGTTGTCCACGCCGTTCATCTGCTGCTCGATGGGCGTGGCCACCGACTGCTCGACCGTGAGCGCATCGGCGCCCGTATAGGTGGTCGTCAGCTGGATCTGGGGCGGGACGATCTCCGGGAACTGGGCGATGGGTAGACGGAGCGCGGCTGCCGCGCCACCGATCACCATGACGATCGAGATGACGATGGCGACGATGGGGCGGCGAATGAAGAAGGCGGAGATCACCGCTCAGCCCCCCGCGTCCGCCGCCGGGGCAGCGGCTTTCGCCCCGGGCGCGGCGGGATCCGGCTGGGCGACGACCTTCTGGCCCTCCGACACCTTCTGCGCGCCCTGGGTGATGACCCGGTCGCCGGCGTTGATTCCCTTGGTGATCGCCCACAGCTGGCTTGCGCGGGGGCCCACCTCGACCGTCCGGACCTGCACCGTGTCGTCGGATCCGACCACGGAGACGGTGAACGAGCCCTGGAGCTCCTTCACCGCGCCCTCGGGCACCACCACCATCGGCTTCCCTTCCGACGGACGCGGGATCCGGACACGGCCGTACTGCCCGGGGCGAAGGATGCGCTCGGGATTGGGGAAGACGGCCTGCACCTGGATGGTGCCCGTGCCCTTCTCGACCTCGCGGCCGACCGAGACGAACCATCCCTTGTGGGGATAGACCGACCCGTCGGCGAGGACGAGGTCCAGCACCTGACGCTCGGGGCCCGCGTCCAGCGGATCCAGCTTCTCCAGCGCCACCGCGCGGGACGCCACCCGCATGTATTGTGCCTCGCTGATCGGGAAGGTCACCCGCATCGGGTCGAGCTGGGAGACGGTGGTGAGGAGCGTCGGATCGCCCTGCCCCACCAGGTTGCCCACCCGAACGAGCGCCGTCCCCGCCACCCCGTCCACCGGGGAGGTGATGCGGCAGTACCCCAGGTTGATCTGCGCTTCCTCGAGCGCCGCCTTCGCAGAGTCGACCGTGGCCGCCGCCGCCTGCTGCTGGGCGACTGCGTCGTCCAGGTCCTGCTGGCTCACCGCCTGCTTCGCGGCCAGCGGCCTGTACCGGTCCGCGGTCACCTTGGCCTGCCCGTACGAGGCCTGCGCCCGGCCCAGCGCTCCCTTCGCCTTCGCGACCGCCGCCTGGTACTCGGAGGGATCGATGGTGAAGAGCAGCTGTCCCTTCTTGACGAAGGCACCGTCCTGGTAGTCCTGGGTCTTGAGGAACCCCTTCACCCGCGCGCGGATCTCGGCGTTCACGTAGCCGTCGATCGTCCCGACGAACTCGGCGGTGAGGCTGAGGTCCTGCTGCACCGCCGGAGCCACCAGCACCGTGGGTGGAGGGAGCGGTGGCGGCGGCTTCTTGCAGCCCGCGGCGAGCCCGAGCGCAGTCAGGCCCCCCGCGACGACCCACCTCGTGACGCCTGTGCGCCCCATCGTTCCCTCCCGGACCGGTCCGTCGAAACGCCGAGTTATCGACATCCCTGGGCCCTGTCGAGGGGGACCTGGGAGAATTCGCCGCAGTGTCTCAGCGTGCCGGCGGAGTCGCTGGCTGTCCCGTGGGCGTCTCGACCACCGGCGGGGTGTAGTCGGCCGCGGTCAGGGCGATCTCGATCCGGCGGTTCTGGCTGCGCCCGTCGGCGGTGTCGTTGGACGCGAGCGGGCGATACTCGGAGAAGCCGGCAGCGCCGAGCATCTTCGGGTCCACTCCCTTGGACTGGAGGTAGCGAACCACGCTCACGGCCCGCTCGGTCGACAGGTCCCAGTTGTCCTTGAACCGGCCCTTGGACCCGGTCGGAACGTTGTCGGTGTACCCGGCGACGATCACCGTCTTCCCCTGGAGCCCCTGGAAGGCCTTCGCCACCGCGTCCAGCGCCTGCTGGCCCTGCTTGTTGATGGCCGCCGAGCCCGATCCGAAGACGACCTTGTCCTTGAGCTTGACCGTCATCTTCCCCTTGAGCTCGGAGATCTCCACCTCGCCGCTCTGGATCTGCTGCTTCAGCGATCCGGCCAACTCCTCGTACTGCTTGCTCTTGGCCTCGAGCTCGCCCTTCTCCTGGGTCAGCTGGGTGGTGGACTTGGTGAGCGTGTCGTTCTGGGCCTGGAGGTCGGTCACCTTCTTCTGGAGGTCCGCGCTCTTGGCCTGCTCGTCCGTGAACTGCTTCTTGTAGTTGGCGGCGTCACGCTGCGCTGCAGCGAACTCGTCCTTCGAGGGGCCACAGGCGGCGAGCAGCACTCCCATCCCGATTGCACCGATGATGCGCTTCGACATGCGTCCTCCCTTCGTCCGGAGTCCATGCAAACCCCGGGAATTCCGGCAATGAGACCAAGGTCCCAGACCCGGAGGTCCAGCCCTCCGGGGACCCCCGTTCAGCGGCGGGCGGCTGAAGGAGCCACCACCCGGTAGACAATCGCTCCGAGTGCCGCGCCGATGGGCGGGGCGACCCAGAACAGCCACAGCTGCTCGAGCGCCCAGCCACCGACCACCAGCGCCGGGCCCGTGCTCCGCGCCGGGTTCACCGAGGTGTTGGTCACCGGGATGGAGACCAGGTGGATGAGCGTGAGGCAGAGCCCAATCGCGATCGGCGCCAGGCCCTTCGGAGCCCGCTCGTCGGTGGCGCCCATGATGACGAACAGGAACGCCGCGGTCATCACCACCTCGGTCAGGAAGCACGCGCCGAGCGAGTAGCCCCCGGGGGAGTGCGTACCGTAGCCGTTGCTCGCCATCCCGCCCGCGGTGCTGAAGCCGGCCTTGCCGCTGGCGATGAGGTAGAGCGTGACGGCGGCGATGACCCCGCCGACGACCTGGGCGATGACGTAGGCCGGAAGCTCGGAGGCCTTGAACCGCCCTCCCACGACCAGCCCCACCGAGACCGCCGGATTGAGGTGGCAGCCGGAGACGTGGCCGATGGCGAAGGCCATGGTGAGCACCGTGAGCCCGAAGGCGAGCGCCACGCCCAGGAAGCCGATGCCCAGCCCCGGGAACGCCGCGGCGATCACCGCGCTTCCACATCCGCCGAGCACGAGCCAGAACGTCCCGACCAATTCCGCCGCCGCACGTTGCCAGAGCGCCATCCAGGGACCGCCAGGAACGAGGAGGCACCGGTCCTAGCACGCTCCCCGGGTATGGCGAGCGTCATGCTTTCCTCTCGTCGCCGGCACGAGTGAAAACGGGGCTGCAAGACCCGCGCTCCGAGGCGAGCGGCGGTCCGACCCGAGGATGGCGCAGCACGATTTTCGCTGATCTGCCTCGTCCCCGACGCCACGCGGACCCGGGGTTCTCTACGTGCTCCGCCGTACGACCAAGGACGTAGTGCAACCGCTCGGCGAATGAGGGAAGGAGGGCGGAGCGTGAGCGCGTGCACCGGCTTCGGGACATCGCCCAGGGCCCTGCGTTGCGGCGCGAGGAGGACGCGATGAGTGCCTGGAGTCGCCAGACCGTGTTGTCCCTGTTCGTCCTTGCCCTCACCCTCGGCACGGCGTCGGCGCAGGCTCCCAAGCTCGCGGCGGCGCCCGAGCCGGCGAAGCCGCGGATCACCATCCTCGCCACCGGCGGAACCATCGCCGGCGCGCAACCCAAGCCGGGGGAGGCCGGCTACAAGGCCGGCTCGTTCTCGGTGGAGTCGCTGATCCAGGCGGTCCCGGGGATGCGCGACATCGCCACCGTTACCGGGGAACAGATCGCCAACATCGGCAGCCAGAACATGAACGACGCGGTCTGGATCAAGCTCGCCCGCCGGGTGAACGAGCTCCAGTCCAGCGCAGACGTGGAGGGCATCGTCATCACCCACGGCACCGACACCATGGAGGAGACCGGGTACTTCCTCGACCTCGTGACCAAGGGCGAGAAGCCGGTGGTCCTGGTGGGCTCGATGCGACCGGCGACAGCCACCAGCGCCGACGGTCCGATGAACCTCTACAACGCCACCGCGGTCGCCGGGGACCGGGCCGCCCGCGGCCGGGGCGTGCTGGTGGTGATGAACGACCAGATCCACTACGCCCGCGAGACCACCAAGACGAACACCACCTCGCTGCAGACCTTCGCCTCGCCCAACCGCGGCCTGGCCGGCATCGTCAACTTCGGGAAGGCTCGCTTCTACTCGCCGCCCACGACCAAGCACACCAGCGGGAGCGCGTTCGCGGGTTCGGTCCCCGACAAGCTCCCCGTCGTCTTCATCGTCTACTCCTACGCCAACGCGGGGAAGGAGGAGGTGGAGGCCGCGGTCGCTGCCGGTGCGAAGGGGATCGTGCTCGCCGGGGTGGGCGACGGGAACTCGACCGATCCTCTCATCGAGGCGCTCTCGTCCGCAGCGAAGAAGGGCATCGTGGTCGTCCGGAGCTCGCGCGTGGGCTCGGGAACCGTGGCCCGCAACGTCGAGCTCGACGACGACAAGCTGGGCTTCGTCGCCGCGATGGAGCTGAACCCCCAGAAGGCCCGCATCCTCCTCCAGCAGGCGCTCACCAGGACCAAGGACGTGAAGGCCGTCCAGAAGTACTTCGAGGAGTACTGAGATGCGGGCGCACAGGGTTCTCGCGACGGCGCTCCTGGCGCTGCTCGTCCCCGCATCGCTCCGGGCGGAGGAGGAGACGCCCCCGCGGAAGCCGACCTTCGAGGTCTACGGCTTTGCCATGGTGGATTACATCCAGGACTTCAAGCGGATGCCCTCCAACTGGGACGCCACCCTCCGGCCCACTCAGATTCCCACCACCGAGGGAGCCGCCGGCGGCGACGGGCAGGCGATCCTCAGCGCGCGCCAGAGCCGCCTGGGCGTCAAGGGATCGGTCCCCGCCGGAGACTCGGACGTCTTCGGGCGCGTGGAGTTCGACTTCTTCGGACGGGGAACGGACCGGCCCGACGCCGCCGGCCAGAGCACCATCCGGCTTCGCCACGCCTACGGGTCGTGGGGTCCCGTCCTCGGTGGGCTCACCGCCAGCCTGTTCATGGACGACGACTTCTGGCCCAACATCGTGGACTACTGGGGACCGGCCGGGATCGCGTTCTACCGGAACGTGCAGGTGCGCTACACCATCTTCACCGGGACCCACACCCTCGCGGTCGCCATCGAGCGACCGGGCGCGGACCTCCAGGCCTATCCACAGATCCCGGACCTCGCGGCCGACAACAAGATCCCCGACTTCACCGCGCAGTACCGGCTCAGCCAGAAGTGGGGGTACGTGCAGGTTTCCGGGATCCTGCGCCGCCTCGGCTATGACGCGACGGTCGCCGGTACCCCGATCCAGGGCAGCAGGCTGGGCTGGGGGCTCAACGGCAGCACGACGCTGAAGGTCATCCCCGACCGGCTGAAGCTCCTGGTCCAGGTCGTCGGCGGTGAGGGCATCGCCAACTACATGAACGACGCCACCCCGGACCTCGCCGCGGACGGAACCATCACCGCCCCGACCGCCGCGGCGGTTCCGCTCCTGGGCCTGACCGGGTACGCAGACATCGCCTGGAGCAAGATGTTCAGCACCTCCATCGGCTACAGCACGGTGTTCATGTTCAACACCAGCCTCCAGCCGAGCTCAGCCTTCAAGCGAGGCCAGTACGCCTCGGTGAACCTCCTCGTCGCGCCCTTCCGGAACTTCCTCGCCGGGCCCGAGTTCCTCTGGGGACGGCGGAACGACCTCAGCGGGGCCCACGGAGACGACCTCCGGCTTCAGATCTCGATCAAGTACTCGTTCTCCAGCCTGGACTTCTGGAAGCCCAGCTAGTCGGCTTCCCGCCCAGCGAGGCCCGAGCCCCGAGGGATCCGCCCGGATGTGGACCTGGTTCGTGCAGATGCTCCGCCAGCACCCCGAGCTGGCGCTCTTCCTGACCCTGGCGCTGGGCTACTCGGTCGGGAAGCTCCGGCTGGGATCGATCCGCCTCGGGCCGGTGGTGGGAGTGCTGATCGCGGGTGTGGTGATCGGCCAGCTCGGGGTCAAGGTGTCTTCGGACCTCAAGACCGCCTTCTTTCTCCTCTTCCTCTTCGCCATCGGGTACCGGACCGGGCCCCAGTTCTTCAGCGGGCTGAAGAGCAGCGGCTTCCCCCAGATCGCACTCACCGCCCTCTTCTGCGTGAGCGCACTCGCCCTGGCCTACGGCGCCGCGCGCGTGCTCGGTTACGACGCCGGGACCGCGGGCGGGCTCATGGGGGGAGCGACCACCGAGTCGGCCACCATCGGCACGGCGACCGACGCCATCCAGCGACTGGGGCTCGACCCCGGCCAGACCCAGGAGCTGCTCAGCAACGTCGCGGTCGCCTTCGCGGTCACCTACTTCCTGACCGTCCTCACCAACATCGGCTTCCTCTCCCGGGTTGCCCCGCGCCTGCTCCGCGTCGACCTGGCGGCGGAGTGCGCCGCGCTGGAGAAGAGCATGGGCGTGGTGGACGAGACCGCCACTGCCAGCGGCTACCGGACGTTCACCTTCCGGGCCTATCGCGTCGAGGGCGAGGGCTTCGCCGGGAGGACGGTGCGAGAGGTCGAGAAGACCTTCTTCGACCGGGGGCAACGGCTCCTCGTTCCTCGGGTGCGCCAGAAGGGGGCGGTGACCGACACGACCCCCGACACCGTCATCGGCCGCGGTGACGTCCTTGCCATCGCCGGGCGGCGGGCGAACGTCATCTCCGCGCAGTCGGCCATCGGCCCCGAGGTCGAGGACAAGCCCCTGCTCGATGTCGACGTCGAGGCCGCGGACGTCGTTCTCACGGAGAACGCGGTGGTGGGCCGGCCTCTCGGGGACGTGGTCCGCGAGGCCGGGCCCGAGCTGCTCCGCGGCGTCGGCGTCCGGAAGATCACCCGCGCCGGCGTGGAGCTACCGCTGGCGGCAGGCACGCCGCTCGCGCGCGGGGATGTCGTCACCCTGGTGGGCATTCCCCAGGACGTCGCGCGCGTCGCCGCGGGGCTCGGGTACACCGACCGCCCCACCAACGTCACGGAGATGACCCTGGTGGGCGCCGCGGTCTTCCTCGGCGGCATCGCCGGGATTCCCGCCCTGCGCCTCGGGGGCCTCGAGCTCGGGCTGAGCGAGAGCGTGGGCGTTCTCCTCGGAGGCCTGGTCCTCGGATGGCTCCGCTCGGTGAACCGGCGCATTCCCCGCCTCCCCGAGGCGGTGGTCACGCTCTTCGACTCGCTGGGCCTGACCGCGTTCCTGGCGGTGACCGCGCTCGCCGCGGGTCCGGACTTCATCCGCGGGCTGCAGCACTCGGGCCCGACCCTGATCGTCGCTGGCCTCGTCGTCGCCCTCGTCCCCCAGCTGCTGATCCTCCTCGCCGGCAAGTTCATGTTCCGGATGCACCCCGGAATCCTCCTCGGCGTCTGCTGCGGCGCCGGAACGTCCGCCCCCGCGCTCGCCGCCGTCCAGGAGGTCGCCAAGAGCAAGGTCCCCACGCTCGGATACGGCGTGACCTACGCGGTGGGAAACGTGCTGCTCGCCCTGTGGGGGTCGGTCATCGTCGCGCTGGTGCATTGAAGGGGTGCTTCCCATGGATTGGTTCATCGATGGCCTCAGGCACTATCCGGAGCTGGCGATCTTCCTCACCCTCGGCGTGGGCTACTTCGTCGGGTCCCTCAAGCTGGGCACTTTCAGCCTCGGCGCGGTCACCGGGACGCTGCTGGTGGGTGTCCTGGTCGGACAGCTCCACATCGACATCCCCGCGACCGTGAAATCGGTCTTCTTCCTGATGTTCCTCTTCGCGGTGGGCTATGGGGTCGGCCCCCAGTTCTTCCGCGGGCTGAAGAGCGACGGGCTGCCTCAGGTCTTCTTCGCCATCATCGTCTGCGTGCTCTGCCTGGTGATCAGCTGGGGCTGCGCGGTCGTGGCGGGGTTCGACACCGGCACCGCCGCCGGTCTCCTCTCCGGCGCCCAGACCATCTCCGCGGTCATCGGGGTGGCGAGCGACACGATCAACGGCCTCCAGCTCCCGGCGGACCAGAAGAAGGTCCTCATCGACCACATCCCGGTGGCCTACGCCGTCACCTACATCTTCGGCACCGCTGGGACCGCCTGGGTGCTGGCCTCGCTGGGACCGAAGCTGCTCGGCGTCGACCTGGCCCAGGCCTGCAAGGAGTACGAGGCCAAGATGGGAGGGGGCGAGCCCGAGGGCCTCACCGCGTACCGGATGTTCTCGGTCCGGGCTTACCGGATCGACGACCCCGTTCGGGTGGGTGGGACCGTCGGCGCCGTCGAGGGGAGGTTCGAGAAGTACCGGATGTTCATCCTCCGGATCCGGCGCGGGAAGGAGATCCTCGAGGCCGGTGCGGAGACGAAGCTGGAGAAGGGAGACGTGGTCGTCCTCTCCGGCCGGAACGAGGCCCTGGTGGAGGTGAGCAAGGCCGCCGGGGGCCA
>Ga0335080_10005811_pt1 | contig 12745 bp, 9 predicted proteins | sample Lox_Sample_34_FD_206720 | JGI IMG/M metagenome (GOLD analysis project Ga0335080, IMG submission 206720) | Soil microbial communities from Loxahatchee National Wildlife Refuge, Florida, United States - Lox_Sample_3.4 | ecosystem: Environmental > Terrestrial > Soil > Wetlands | place: USA: Florida... | reverse complement strand
ATATAACCAGCGCCTTCTTCAGCAGGTGCTCGCCCTGACGAACCCTGTTTACATCACTGCGAATGACGGGTCGTTCAAGTACCACCTGCAGGCCTATCAGTTCGGGCCGCTTGAATTTCAGGGACTGAAGATCTTCCTGACGTCCGCTTCTGCAGGGGCAACAAACGCGCATGCCGGAAACTGCGCGTCCTGCCATCAGGCTCCGGACTTCTCTGATTTCGTATTTCACAACAACGGTGTTGCGCAGGCGGAATACGACGCCGCAAACGGAGCCGGGGCGTTCATGAATCTCCACGTGCCTGGCAACGACGAACGCCTCGCCAACTTCGACGCGTATTTGCCGGTCTCCGCGGCTCATCCGAACGCCCTGGAGGCCTTTCGGCATGAAGCAGCACAGGGGCAGCCGCAGTACGCGGACCTCGGACTCTGGAACATCTATCTGAATCCCGATGTGCCCAACCCCCAGGCGAATCTCAAGAGTTTCGTCTGCGCCGCGGGCAAAGACTGTTCGGTAGACCAGGGACTCGCATCCACGATTGCGCAGTTCAAGACGCCCGTGCTTCGCGACCTCGAGGACTCGGCGCCGTACTTCCACAACGGCAGCGCCGTTAAATTCAATGATGTAATCAACCACTACATCGCGGTCTCGTTACTGGCTCGGCAGGGACTGCTTCGCAACGCGCCGACCGAGTTCGCAAACATGGCGATCAGTCAGGACGACCTCGACGCGCTCGTCGCCTTTCTCAAGGCGCTTACCGAGGACTACGACGACGCCTAGTCGCCGTAGTCCCACAAAACATGCCGGCCACCCGACCAGGAGGCCTGCTGGACGCAGGGTCGCTTTCGAGAACCGGAATTTCGCGCTGATTGTCGCCGAGAGTTATTCGCAACCTGTGAAGGAGAAGAATTCTCCGAGTGGATTGGGGAGTGTAGGCGTGAACGGATGGAACTTGTACTTCTTCGAAGTGTCAAATCCGGCAGATTCGGCGGCTTCCTCATCGACGAAGGGCGTGAGTGCGTCCACGGCCTGGCTGATATTTGTCCAGCAAAGCGTCCGTTCGTAGCCGTTATTGTTGGGGGGATCGACGCTCTCCTTGACTCCCTGAGCGCCGGTAATGAATTCGATTGGACCTCCGTCCTTTGCCGTGACTTCGGGTCCGATGACGCGAGCCAGCGTGCGATGGTCGCTCTCGATTCCCATGATGCGCGCAGCGGTCACACGCAGCGCCGTTGAACTGAAGTTTGCCACTCCGACGAGATAGGCGGCTATGAATGCGTCCTCCAGGGTCACCAGAGTGTTCAGCGTTGTCTGCGCGTCGCGAAACATGTGTTTCGGATAGAAGAACTCATCGAAGGGAGAGTTTTCGTTGGTCACCGATTGCTCAAGCGCATAGTGTGACATTTCTTCCTGGAGGGCTGCTTTGATGTAGCCCTGGTCATCATCGGGGATTCGCTTGAAGAACGGCGACTGATGGATGATATGCGAGTAGGTGGTGACGGCCAAGGCTTCAGCAATTTCCGCGGCGATGAGAATGTCCTTGTCGCCTGCCATGAGGTTGTTTGGTTGCGGCATTGCGTTGCTGGAGTCCCGTTGATGGAAGCCGAGAGCGGATGCTGTTGGTGCGAGGACTGTGCCGGCAACGGCGGTCGCCCCCAGGGCAGTTGCATGTTTGAAGAATGATCGTCTCGACAAGCCAGGTTCATCCTGGTTGTCCAATCCGAGCAGTTCACGAAACTTCAATGTACTCATCGCTGTCCTCCCGGGATGTTCAGGACATTTGGATCGGCCGATGGCAGGTCAAGCACTGCGCGATAGGCTTCCCTTTCGTGTCCTGTCTGCATCGGGTAGGGTGGCCGCAGGCGAGTGGATTTGATCGCGAGAGAAATAATTGAGACATCGCGAGTCTTGTCTGAAATGCCTGGAGAGAATTTGCCTGAGATTGGCCGAAGACGGGTAGAATGTCGCTGTTCCGCGATTTCCCCCGATGCTCGAACATCCGGACAATCCGGCGCCGTCCGATCCTCGTTCTCAGGATGAGAGAGCGATCTCATCCGGAATGTACAAAAGCGAAGTGGGCAGCGACAAATCCCTGATCGATCGAGTGCGAACCCGCGAGCAGCAGGCGATGACTGAGATCTTCGACCGGTATTCGGGCCTGGTGTATTCGGTGGCTCTACGCGTGCTCAATGACAGCGGCCACGCGGAAGATGTGATGCAGGAGATTTTCTTTCAGCTTTGGCGAAACCCTGACAGCTTCTCATCTTCCAGGGGATCACTCGGGGCGTGGCTGCTGGTCGTCGCGCGAAACCGCGCGATTGATCATTTGCGGCAACGCAAGTCCGGAGAACCTGTGGATGAAGCGATCGTCGCTTCAGGCGTGAATCTACAGAACGAAACGGAGCGCAGCATCATCATTCAGCGAGTTCAAGGCATCATGGTCGACTTGCCCAGGGAGCAGCAGCAATCGTTGCAAATGGCTTTTTTTGAAGGTCTGACTCACTCGGAAATCGCAGTGAAGACCGGACAGCCGCTGGGAACCGTGAAGACACGGATCCGGTCAGCTTTGACCAGTTTAAGAAAGAGGCTTGAAGCATGACGGGCCCGCTACACATCTCGCAAGACGATCTTGCGCTCTACGCGATGCAGCGTCTCTCTCGGGAGGAGTCTGCTACGCTGCGCGAGCATCTTGCCAAATGCGACGAGTGCCGGACCGAACTGGCGAGATTACGGGGTGATCTCGCCATGGTTGCGATCAGCGTGGATCAACATCCGCTGCCTGGAGGCGCGCGCGAGCGGTTCATGCGAAGAATAGGGAGCGAGTTCACCGAAAACCCACGGCCGGCGAAACCCGCTGAGCCCGTAACGATTGATCGTCCTTCGAGATCCCGCGGCGCTGCCTGGATGGGCTGGATTGCCGCTGCGGCTGTTTTGGTTGTCGCTGCGGGCCTGGGCTTCCAGGTAAGCCTTCTCAAGGCACGTCTGCATGAACGGGACAGCAGAATTGCTTCGCTGGAGGCAAGCAAATCGCGTGCGGAGCAGGTGGTTGAAGTGTTGACGGCTCCCGCGTCGCAGAGGGTTCTGCTCACCGGAACCAAGACCCCACCCGTCCCGACCGGGCGCGTTGTTTACCTGCCGTCGCAAGGCGGACTGATCTTGCAGGCGAACAATCTGGCACCTATCCCTGCCGGCAAGACATATGAATTGTGGGTCATTCCGGCAAATGGTTCGGCCCCTATTCCCGCAGGTTTATTCCGGCCAGATGCCGCTGGAAACGGATCGGTGGTGCTGCCGTCAATTCCATCGGGAATCAATGCAAAGGCATTTGGCGTGACCCTGGAGGATGCGGCTGGCTCCAAAACGCCAACAGCTCCCATCTTGCTGGCCGGCGCTGTTCCGGAGAGTGGCGTGTAAGCCTGGCACCGACGACCAATGCAACTCGTGCCGTGATCGGCAGCATCCCAACTGACTGAGGGTCAAAGGATGCCGTATCTCATTACATCTATAAAAAAAGTAGTTCCCATATCTCGCGGAGTGGCATTCAGCAGCTCTACGGCGGTTCTGCGAAACGGCTGGGGAATGCCTGTCAACCAGCCGCAAGCAGCCTGCCCACAAACGAGCGACGACTCGATCGAGAATTCTGAGCCTGTCGAAGCGGCCTGAAATCAACACATCTCACCGGCGCTTAGCCTCTGAATCGAATGCAGCCGGATCATGGCGATGGATCGGTTTGGGAATCGCCTCGGTCGCCTGTCACAACCCGGACATAGCCAGATCATGTAGTCTCGACTTTTCCGGTTGCGATGACCAGCGCTGAGGCCCAAGCCCGATATCCGCTCACCCAAGGCGTTAACCCCTGGCTCGTAACGTGCTCGGTGATGCTGCCGACGTTCATGGAGGTGCTCGACACGGCCATCGCGTCGGTGGCGCTTCCCTACATCGCCGGAAGCCTCTCCGCCACAACCTCCGAAGCCACGTGGGTGTTGACCAGCTACCTGGTGGCCAACGCAGTGATCCTCCCCGCCTCCAACTGGTTTGCCCGCCGGTTCGGACGCAAGCGCTTCCTCCTTTCTTGCATCGTCATCTTCACCATCGCATCCTTCTTTTGTGGAGCGGCCCCCTCGCTCGCCGTCATCCTGTTTGCCCGCGTAGTGCAAGGGGCGGGTGGCGGAGCATTGCAGCCTCTGGCTCAGTCGATTCTGCTGGAAAGCTTCCCGCCCGCGGAACGCTCCAAATCCATGGCCGCTTACGGCCTCGGCATCGTCGTCGCGCCCGTTCTGGGCCCCACGCTGGGCGGCTGGCTCACCGATACCTGGAGCTGGCGCTACGCCTTCTACATCAACATCCCTGTCGGCATTCTCGCCGTCATCATGGTGTCGCGCTTCGTACACGATCCGCCCTACATCAAGCACGCCAAGGTCAGCCCATTCGACAACATCGGTTTCGGGCTGTTGTGCGTCTGGACCGGATGCCTCCAGGTTGTTCTTGACAAGGGGCAGGAAGACGACTGGTTCGGGGCTCTTTGGGTGCGGTGGGCAGTCGCGGCCCTCGTCGTCGCTCTCATCGGCTGGATCTGGCGGTCGTGGACCAACCCCAAAGGCCTTGTCGATCTCCACATTCTCAGGAATCGGAACTTCCGCACCGGCTGCTATCTCATCAGCCTTCTCGGTGCCTGCATCTACATCACCATCACGATCCTCCCGCTCTACTATCAGGAGATCCTCGGCTATACCGCCTTCACCGCCGGCATCGTTGTCGGCCCGCGCGGTGTCGGATCGTTCATCGGCTCGCCTGTCATTGGCATTCTTGGCTCGAAGATGGACAATCGCAAGCTTCTCAGCGCCGGATTCGTCGGCTTCGGCGTATGCGCACTCTTCTTCGGCATGGTGAACCTCGACATCGGACCCTACACGCTGCTTCTTCCGATCACTCTCACCGGATTCGCCCTCAGCTTCGTCTTTGTGCCTCTCGCCACCATGACCACCTCCACGATTCCCCGGGAAGAGATGGGCAACGCCACCGGCCTCTTCAACATGCTCCGCAACATCGGCGGGTCGATTGGGATTGCGATGGCCACTACCGCCCTTATCCGCCGCGCCGCTCTCCACCAGACAGAGATCGGCGCCAATCTTTCGGCATCTAGCCCGGTCTTTCAGCAAAAGTCGGCGGCTATCACCGGCTATCTCAGCCATGAACTTGGCCGTGCCTCGGCGCGCCCCGGTTCCATGGGCCTGCTCTACGGGCTTCTGGAACAGCAATCAGCGCTCATGGCCTACGTGGATGTTTTCCGCTGGACAGCCCTGCTGGCCTTCTTCTGCGCCGCAGCCGTCTGGCTCTTCCGCAAACCACCGAAGCATGTCGCACCGCCTCCCGGCGCGCACTGATCCAGTGCGCGCACTACCTACTCGCCCTCGAATTTCCGCATCCAAGTAACCGGATCAACCACGCCTCTGCGGGTGCGGAATTGATCCAATTCAGGGCAGGGGCGTTGGGGTTTTCGCGATTTCCCCCACCTCACCGGCGGCGAAGGAGAATCGCAATGACAGCCGCCGGACCCTGCCCTCTTCTTATCCCATCTTCGGAGAGTTCCCCTATGTCGTCACCCTCAAAAGACCTGAAAGAAGTCGAATCCGCTCTGCGTTCCGTTATCCAAGCCCTGATCGATGGTCAGGACGGTTTCAAGAAAATCGGCGAAGAAATCAAGGACGAAGCCTTAAAGGAATACTTCCTCGCCGAGTCGCTCACGCGCGCACAATTCCGCGGCACTCTCGAATCGATCCTCCACCAGGAAGGCGTTCACGACATCAAGGAGAGCGGCACGGCTGCCGGAACCATCCGCCGGGCCTGGGGCGATCTGAAATCTCTCCTCGGCGCCGGCGATGCCAGCCTTCTCTCCACCGCTGAGGAAGGCGAGGATGAAGCTATCGAAGCTTACGCCAAGGCGATGGAGTCTTACCTGCATCTTCCTGTACGCCAGGTTCTCGCCACCCAGGCCGCGCACATCGAGAAATCTCACGAGTTCGTGAAGGCGGCCCGCGATACCAAAAGATAGTCCGCCAACTTTCTCCTCACGCGGAGTGCCTTTATACGGGCACTCCTTTTTCGCGTGTTCCTTCGCATTACGAGGAGGTGTTACTCGGCTTGATGGCCGGATGCGTCTCCAATCCGGAGCGCGCACCGCAGCGTTCCCTCGGCGCCTAACTCAAAAACCCGGAACTAAAATCCCGACTTACGCTCCTCACGAGTTATGCTTGGCCCATGCTTCCCCGCCAGTGGTGTTCTCTGTTCCAGCAATTCCTTGCGTGTGTTGTGCTCTCGAGCGCCTCGCTTCACGCGGCGTCCCCGGCGGATGCTTCGACGCGCACCCTCGTTCTCGATGGACTTGGCAAAGACGCGGTGCCGATCGACGGCCCCTGGCAGTTTCACCTCGGCGACGATCCCTCCTGGGCCTCGCCTTCGTTCGACGACTCGCAGTGGGAGCAGCTCACCGCTGACCAGCCCTGGGGCGCGCAAACCCATTCCAGCTACACCGGGTTTGCGTGGTATCGGCGCACTATTGACATCAAGCCGGCACCGGGCGCCAGACCTGATTTCGCCTTGCTTATTCCTGCCGTGGACGATGCCTATGAGATCTATTGGAACGGTGTCAAGATCGGCCAACTCGGCACGTTGCCGCCAAACCCGGCCGTCTACCAAGGCGTGCCTCCCCAGACTTATGGCCTCGGTCCGGCGCGCACGGGCGTCCTTGCCGTACGGGTCTGGAAGATCCCCCTCGCCTCCAACGACCCAAGTAATCTAGGAGGATTCGAGGGCCTCCCACTCATCGGCACCCCTGAAGCCATCGCAGCCGCGAAGGGCAACCTGGACTTCCAATGGCTCCGTGCGAAGCAGTTCACTTTTGGCCTTACCTCCCTCCATGCGCTGGTGTCCTTGCTGGCCCTCATTGCATGGCTTCGCGATCGCAGCCAGTGGCTCCTTTTCTGGATGACCATCTTCGCCTCCATGCCTACCCTGTCACTCCTGCTCCAGGGGCTGCGTCTGCCGCTGTCGTTCGCGCCCCAGCAGACACTGATCCAGACCTCCATCGCAGTACGCGAAGCCTCGGGATGGTTCCTGCTCATCTGGCTGATGCAGCTCCACGAGCACTCACGGCTTGTCCGCACTATCCGCCTCCTGGCGGTCATCGGCATCGTCTTTGCTGCATTCGATGGATTTCTTGGTTTTCTCTATCCTCAATTGATCAGCGAGACATCTTTTCAGGTCGCCGACGCCATCCTGACCGTGCCCGCCATTCTCTTTGAGGCAATCCCCACGATCCTGGTGGTCTTCGCGGTATTCACCCGGAAGCGTCTGGACTCCGCCCGCTGGCTGGTCGCTACTCTTACTTTCCTCAGCGCGACTGTCTACTGGATTTCGAACCTGGCTGCGCAGGGTGAGCGCTTCACTCACTGGACTCTGGCAGACCGCATTGGCGCCTCTCTATTCACAGTGGCCGGCAACCCGTTCAGCCTTCCGACAATCCTGCGGACACTGCTTTTCCTCTCGATCGTCTATGCAGTCATCCGTTACACCATCGACAGCCAGCGCCGCCAGACCGTTCTTGAGAGGGAGTTCCAGAACGCTCGCGAACTCCAGCAGGTGCTCGTCCCTGAAACCATTCCCACGCTCGCAGGTTTCTCGCTGACCAGCGCCTATCGTCCGGCCCAGGAAGTCGGCGGAGACTTCTTCCAGATCATTCCCCTTGAGAGCGGATCGACCCTCATCGTCCTCGGCGACGTGAGCGGCAAGGGCCTCAAAGCCGCCATGGCCGTCTCCATGATCGTAGGAGCCATTCGCACTCTTGTTGAAGCCACCTCGAGCCCCGCCGCAATTCTCTCCGGCCTCAATCGCCGCCTCGTGGGCCGCCTTCAGGGAGGCTTCGCCACCGCAGTTGCCTTGCGTCTCGACAGCGACGGTTCCTGCACGATCGCCTGCGCGGGACACCCCGCGCCTTTTGTCAACGAGCGCGAACTAGCCGTCCCCGGCGCTCTGCCTCTCGGTGTCGCGACTGACGCAGGTTTCGATGAAACTCGCATTCAGCTCGGCGAGCGCGATCAGCTCGCGCTTTACACCGACGGCCTGCTGGAGGCTCGCAGCCAAAACGGCGAACTCTACAGCTTCGACCGCCTCCGCACGCTCTTCTCCACCCGGCCCACCGCCGAACAAGCAGCCGAGGCTGCGGTCAACTTCGGTCAGGACGATGACATCACGGTTCTAACTCTCACGCGCATCGCTGTTCGCGAAGAGGTCACAGTCTGACGCCGCTGGCGATGCCCGCCTTGTCGCCCGTCTCGAACGCATGGGTCGCTTGCTCTAGGACGCCAACGGCATAAACCGCCGCGCATCCTCATCGAAGCGCTCAATGCGCCCGCTCAGGATGTCGTAATACCATCCGTGCACTTCGAGCCGCCGTTCGCGCATGGCGCGCCCCACTGACGGTTGCGCCTTCAGGTTCAGCAACTGCGCCACCACATTCCCGCGAATCAACGAACACAGTTCCGCGTGCTCGCCATCCGCATCGTTCAGCGGTTGACGATGGGAGAACGCAGCCTCCACATGCTGCAGCCATCGGCTCGCCTTCGGCAATTTCTCCAGTCCCTGCCGATTGACGGCGGCCTTCAGCGCTCCGCAGTCCGAGTGCCCGCACAAGATGATGTGCGGCACCTTCAGCACATCCACGGCGTACTCGATAGTCGCCGTCACGCCGTCCACATCGTTCATCGAGACCGGCACCACGTTGCCGATGCTGCGACTGATGAACAAGTCTCCCGGCCCGGTCCCCAGAATCAGATCGGGCACAATCCTTGAGTCCGAACATGTGATGAACAACCACTCCGGCGCTTGTGACTCCGACAACAGCCGAAACTCATCCTTTCGCCGCGGAAAGACCTCCGCGCGAAACTTCCGGTGCCCCTCGATCAGACGCTGCATAGCGAACCTCGCACGATTTCAAGAGCCAGATCCAGCCTATCGCACCGCCTTTGTTAGGCTTTTAAACAGAAACTCAGGAGTTCATCTGCCGTGATCAAATCAGCCGGTGTTTGCCTCTTTCTCTTTGCAGCCATCACTCTCTCGATTCAAGCTCAGACAGTCGACACTATCGATCCAGCCCTCAAGGCTCGCATCGATCGCATCGCTGCCGGCGTCCTCGAGCAGCGCGGAGTTCCTTCCGCCTCCGTCGCAGTCGTCAAAGGCGGCAAGCTCGTTTACACCCATGCCTACGGCCTTGCCCACATCGATCCCGACAAGCCCGCGACGCCCGACATGCGCTACTCCATCGGCTCGGTCTCAAAGCAATTCACAGCCACCGCGATTCTGCTCCTGCAGGAGCAGGGCAAGCTCACTCTCGATGATCCTGTCGGCAAGTACGTGCCGGGCCTCACCCACGGCGACGAAGTCACCATCCGCGAGATTCTCTCCCACACCTCCGGTTACCAGGACTACTGGCCCGAGGACTACCTGATGACGCCAATGATGAAGCCCGCGACGCCGCAGCAGATCGTCGATACCTGGGCCAAAAAGCCTCTCGACTTTGAGCCGGGCACACAGTGGCAGTACTCAAATACGAACTTCGTCATCGCAGGACTCATCGTGGAAAAAGTCAGCGGGCAAAAAGTCATGGATTTCCTGGCAGAGCACATCTTTCATCCGCTCGGTATGAAGAGCGTGTGGGATTCGGATGAAACCAAGCTCACGCAAACCGACGCCTCGCCATACATCCGCTATGCACTCGGGCCTCTCCGCCTCGCCCCCGAGGAAGGCCGCGGTTGGATGTTCGCTGCAGGCGAACTCGCCATGACTCCGCACGACCTGGCGCTGTGGGATGAGAGCCTGATCGCCCAGACCATCCTCAAGCCGGAGAGCTACAAGGAGATGTTCACTGAGGTGAAGCTCAAGAATGGCAGCGGCACCCACTATGGGCTTGGCGTCGAAGTCACTACTCGCGACGGCCATCGCTCCATCGAACATAGCGGTGAAGTCACCGGCTTTGTGTCAGACAATGTCGTCTTCATCGACGACGGCGTCGCAGTCGCCGTGCTCACCAACCACATGGAAAGCGGCGCAGAGCAAATCGCAAATCTTGTGGCAGCAACTGTGGGCGGTGAAAAGCTCTCCCCAGCGGAGGAGCAGGCACTCAACATCTATCTTGGCCTGCAGAAGGGCGAAATCGACCGCAGCCTTCTGGCTCCCAACCTGAACGACTATTTTTCCCCGCAGGCCGTAGCCGACTTCAAGGACAGCCTCGGGCCGCTGGGCGAACCGCTCACGTTTCATCAGACCAGTGAGTCATTGCGAGGAGGTATGACTTTTCGCGCCTTCCGAATCGTTTACCCCACACGCCGCCTCAGCCTCAGCACTTACACCTACCCTGACGGCAAGCTCGAGCAATACCTCGTCGGCCCCGCAAACTAGCTCCCAACTGCTCGTGTCCGCGTGAACAAGGGTGCCCATCCATTCGACGTCCTTTGTCGAATGGGTGGGAAAGCAAGCCGCTAAGCGAAGACACTGCCCATGGTGCTGCACCGCTTCATCTTCACCGCCGCTCTCACCACCACCAGCCGCATCGTGCAGGTGCGCGATCGCCTCCTCGGCTACGTTCCGAGCAGGGATCCACACTGTCCCAATATCACCGTGAAACAACAGACTATTGCCAGCGGCGGGAATCTGGTCGATGCCGTCCATGTACAACCAGAAGACATTCAACCGAAATCCGTCGTTCTCATCTGTCACGGAATCGGCGAGATCGTTCCGCAATGGTTCGGCGTGCAGAAGCTTCTGGCCGAGAGCGGCATCGCCTCCCTCGTGTTCGATTATTCGGGATACGGTCGAAGTACGGGCCGCATCGATTGGCTCCAGTGTGAACACGATGCAGTTTCGGCTTTTAAATACCTTCAGCGTCTCAATCCTGGCGTTCCAATTTCGCTGCTGGGCTACTCACTCGGTACGGGCATAGCTCCCGCCGTCCTTGATCGCGTGACGCCGGATCGCCTCATCCTCTGCGCCGGCTATACCTCGTTCCGCAACGCCGCGCGCGCCGCCTGGATTCCACCGTTTCTCGCGCCGCTGGTCCCGCCTATCTGGTCCGCCCAGGACGCACTTTGTAGCTGTCATCTCCCCATTCTCATCGTCCAGGGAGATCGCGACCGCCTGTTCCGCATGCAGATGGCCCACGACCTCGTCGCCTGCTGCGGGGGCCGCGCGGAACTGCTCGTTCTTCCTGCCCGTTCGCACAATTACCCCGTATACCACCCGCAGCCGCAATACTGGAAACCGATCATCGCCTGGCTGCTCCGGGAAGGCCCAGAAGGCCCGGCCCATTAGCCAACGGTTTCAGAGCTGCCATCAACTCGGAGGAATGCCTAGTTCCATCCTTTGAGAGTCGGCCACACCTGCTGGAGATCGGTCTTCAGCCCGCGGCAATGATAGATGGGGCGATTTGAGTCAGGTCGCGAGTAGGGATCACTGGGGTGTGCCACCATGGTGAAGCTCGCACATTGGTCAACGTACTTCTCGGGCGAATCTTCATTCAGCAGGATGATGCTCTGACCGTGGTAATCACGGGGCCCCCAGATCCAATAGTTATTGTTTGCACTGATGGACTTCGGCAGTCCGTACTTTGGACCGAACAGATCGATTGCGCCGGCCTGCCCGTAGTCGGGCGCGCCGATCGCCGTAAGTCTCTGTTCTTCGATCGGCAGTGAATGGTAGTAATCGGCCACAAGCTTTACACGCTCTTCCCAGCCGCACATGTCGGCAAAGATCTGCGGTAACTCGCGTAAGGGCTGATTTTCAAACTTCTGCTGCTTGATGCCAAGTCTCTGCGAGTAAGCGATGAATGTTTTGATCGAAAGCAGCGGGATCATGGTCGGCGCAATCAGGCTTCCCACGGCCAGCATCACGAACGCGTAAGCGGGCCTCACCCATCTCCATCTGGTCGATTCGGTTAGCTGCTCAAACTGCACCGCTCCCGCCGCAAATATCACCGGATACACCGGGGCGACGTAGTAGAACTTGCCCTTCAGCACCACCATGAGGCCGAGGACGCCGAGAAAGCCGAAGCCCAGCACAGCATAGCGGCGTCCTCGCGTTGAAAACAGAAACCACACTCCCAGGATCACCAGAACCGCCGAAACAAAGCCGATCATCTGCGTCTGCTGCCAAAGATATGGCAGGGGCGGCACCATCACATCGCGGGGTCCCTGGCGAACGTTGATGATCAGTTGCAGGAATGGATAATTCCAGTGCCTCTGCCAAAGAAAGTTGGGCAACGCAATCAAAGTCGCCAGCAACGCACCGAGCCAGAACCACGGTTGAGCCAGGCTCCTGCGGAGTGAAGTGATCACCACTCCCGCCAGCAACCCAAACAAGAAAAAGAGCACTCCGTATTTGTTCAGCAGCGTGATGCCGACCAGCGCCCCGATCCAAAGCCACCATTTCTGGTTGCCGGTCTGAACCAGCTTCACAATGAACCAGGCCAACAGAGTCCACAGCATCGGATCAAATGCATTCATCGTGAAGAGCTGGCTGAGCCCCAGGTAAATCGGCGTGACCAGCACGGCGAGCGCGGCCAAAAACATCGCCCAACGTTTTCCGCCGAGATCGCGCACCAGCAATCCCGCCACAAGGATTGCCCCCACATGCCCAAGCATGGGCAGCAGGCGAAGCGCATAAAGTGAGGTGCCGATCGTGTGTTCCAATAGCCAGGCC
>Ga0335080_10005810_pt1 | contig 12746 bp, 10 predicted proteins | sample Lox_Sample_34_FD_206720 | JGI IMG/M metagenome (GOLD analysis project Ga0335080, IMG submission 206720) | Soil microbial communities from Loxahatchee National Wildlife Refuge, Florida, United States - Lox_Sample_3.4 | ecosystem: Environmental > Terrestrial > Soil > Wetlands | place: USA... | reverse complement strand
GCCACCGGCGAGCACGTCTTCTTCGGTGAATATTTGATGAACGCGCAGGGCGAAGACGTCGTATCCGGCGTCCGCACCCCCATGCCCATCAGCGAGCTCGAAAAGGCTATGCCGCAGGTCTACGACCATCTGAAATCCATCACCTGGAAGATGGAAAAGCACTATCGCGACATGCAGGACTTCGAGTTCACCATCCAGGATGGCAAGCTCTACATGCTGCAGACCCGCAACGGCAAGCGCACTGGCCTTGCCGCTGTCCGCGTGGCCATCGACATGGTTCGTGAAGGTCTCATCACGCAGGAGGAAGCAATCTTCCGCGTCGAGCCGAACCAGCTGTATGACTTCCTGGTTCCACGCCTCATCGAGAAGGGCGAGAAGGTCGAAGTGCTTGCCACTGGACTGCCTGCATCGCCAGGCGCGGCTGTCGGCCAGATCGTTTTCACCGCGGAAGACGCCGTGAAGTATCACCAGAACGGCGCTTATCGCACCATCATTCTTGTCCGCGGCGAAACCACGCCGGAAGATATCGCCGGCATGGAAGTGGCCGCCGGCATTCTGACCTCGCGCGGCGGCATGACCTCGCACGCAGCCGTAGTAACCCGTGGCATGGGCAAGTGCTGCGTAGCCGGCGCAGGCGACTGCACCGTTGACGAAGCCAACAAGGAACTGCGCGTGAAAGGACGCACCTTCAAGCAGGGTGACTGGATCTCGCTCGACGGCACAACGGGACGCGTAATTGCAGGCCAGTTGAAGACGCTGCCCGCACAGCCGGACGATCCGGATCTGGTGAAGTTCATGAGCTGGGTTGATCCGGCCCGCAAGCTCAAGGTCCGCGCCAATGCCGACATCCCGCGCGACGCCAAGCAGGCACGTCTCTTCGGCGCCGAGGGCATCGGCCTCTGCCGCACCGAGCACATGTTCTTTGCAGAAGACCGCATCGGACACATGCGCGCGATGATCCTCGCCACCACTGAAAAGGACCGCCGCGACGCGCTGAAGAAGCTTCTGCCCATGCAGCGCGCTGACTTTGTCGGCCTCTTCAAGGCGATGGAAGCTCTGCCGGTAACGATCCGCCTGCTCGATCCGCCTCTGCACGAGTTCCTGCCCAAGCGCGAAGAGCTGCTGGTTTCGATCGCTCGTCTCGAAGAAACCAAGCCGCGCTCTCCGAAACTCAAGGAGCTGCGCACGCTGCTGGCCCGCGTTGAAGAGCTGCACGAGATGAATCCGATGCTCGGTCTGCGTGGCTGCCGTCTCGGCATCACGTTCCCGGAGATCACCGAGATGCAGGCTCGCGCCATCCTCGAGGCTGCGGTCAACGTGAAAACCAAGGGCGGCGATCCGCACGTCGAGATCATGATTCCGCTCATCGGCTCCATCGAAGAAATGCGCAACCAAGCCGCCATTGTCCGCCGCATTGCAGCGGACGTCTTCAAGGAGAAGGGTGAGACGGTCGACTACATGGTCGGAACGATGATCGAGCTGCCGCGCGCTGCCTTGACTGCCGATCAGATCGCCGAAGAGGCCGAGTTCTTCTCGTTCGGAACCAACGATCTGACGCAGACCACGTACGGCATCTCGCGCGACGACATCAACAACTTCCTGCCTGCGTACCTGAAGGCCGGCATCTTCAAGCACGACCCGTTCGCCACGCTCGATCAGAATGGCGTCGGCTCGCTGGTGAAGATGGCCACCGCAAAGGGACGCAACACGCGGAACAACCTGAAGGTCGGTATCTGCGGCGAACACGGCGGCGATCCTGAGTCCGTCAAGTTCTGCCACAAGATCGGCCTGAACTATGTCTCATGCTCACCGTTCCGCCTGCTCACGGCCCGCCTCGCAGCGGCTCAGGCAGCGGTCGAAGAAGCGACAGGAACCAGCCACACCAACAAGTAGTCATAGCAAGGCCAGTGACCGAAGGGCGTCCGCAATGCGGGCGCCCTTTCTCTGTCAGACACCAAAAACGAATGTACGCCTCGCTAGACCGACCGCAAGGCCTCAACTGGATCAGCCGAAGCCGCCCGCAGAGCAGGCAGCGTTGAGGCAAGCAGACCCACTGCAATCATGATGAGCACGCTTCCGATGTAGATGAGAGGATCCGTTGCGCTGACCTGAAAGAGAAACGTACTGACCAGCTTTGACACCGCGAAAGAGCCGAGAACGCCAAGTGCGCACCCCACCACCGCGAGCTTCGCCCCCGTAAGCAGCACCATACGGGCAATGCCACTGCGCTGCGCCCCAAGCGCCATTCGGATGGCAATCTCCTGCGCACGGATGGAGATGGAGAACGCAACGACTGCGTAAATACCGGTAATCGCCAGGATGAGGGCTCCCACCGCGAAAACCGTGATCAGTTTCGTATTGAACCGGCGGGGCGCTTCAACATCCGACATGACCTGCGTCATCGACTGAACCTGCTGCAACGAAAGAAGCGGATCGACGCCGGCAACGGTTTCGCGGAGAGTCTGGATCATCTGTTCGGGTGGAAGCGTCGAGCGCAGGGTGATGAATCCTCCCGCAGGCGCGACGAGGTTTGCCGTGGGTTCCGTTCCAAAGAGAATCTGGGGCTGCTCCATTGGGACGTACCACGTGTCTTCGCTCGGCGCATCGGGAGAGCCGACCTTGGTATCCGCCACAACGCCGACGATCGTGGCCCAAGGCAGTCCCTTATGCGGGTTGCCGACATGCAGGCGTTTCCCGATGGCGCTCTGCCCGGGCCAATAGTGATTTGCCATTGACCGGTTGACAATCGCAACCAGCGGCGCGTTCCAACGGTCCGCACGAGTGAAAGTCCGCCCTTCCTGCAGCCGAATCCCCAGTGATTCAAAATAGCTTCCATAGACAGCCCCAAACACAGCCCATCGCACCTTCCAGCCTTCCACCGGCTGCCCTTCAATCGTGTAAGCGGCGCGACCGTAGTTCCCGGAACCGGGCACCAGGCCGGAGACACCAACCGCAACGATGCCCGGCTTTGCGGAGAGCCGGTCAACTACTTCGCGATTGAAGTTATCCGCGGCGATATAGGTTCTGTACTGGTCAATTGGCAATTGGAATCCGGCAACGAGGACGTGGTCGGGCTTGAATCCGGGATCGACAGCGAGCATTTTTTGATAACTGCGGAGGAATGCTCCACACGTTGTCAGCAGGACGAGGGCGATGGCGATCTCCGCCGCAATGAGAGACGAGCGCAGCCACGCATGGTTGCGCCCGGGAGAGCCACCCCGCGTCGCGTCTTTTAGAGCGTCAGTGATATTCGCGTGCAGGGCCGCGAACGCCGGCGCAAGGCTCGACAGAGCGCCTGTGATCAACGCAAGGAACAACGCGAACATCGCGACTCGCGCATCGATTGCGATTGATTCGGTGCGCGGCAAAGTATCCGGCAGAAAGCGCAAAGCTGTGCGCAGCGCCAAAGCCGCAAGCCCAAGTCCAAGAATGGCTCCGGCAGAGCTGAGCACTATGCCCTCGAGCACCGACGCGCGCACGATGGCCGACGCGCGCGCGCCGAGAGCAAGCCGAACGGCCGATTCCCGCCGGCGTCGAATCGCACGCACGAGCATCAGTACCGCAACATTGACGCAAGCGATAAGCAGCACCACCGCAACCGCGGCGAACAGCCCGCGCAGCGCCGGACGAACTTGTCCCACAACGAACTCGCGCAGCGGCGTCACATCTCCACGAATCCGGATCGCCGACATCGCAGCCGGATAGTTGCGCATCACTTCGTGCGATGCCCGCTCCGCATCCTGCGCAGCCGCCGCGAGGCTCACTCCGTCTTTGAGTCGCGCGATGATGTGATATCCAAACATTCCGGCATTCTGATCCGAGAGTTCATCCGCCGTCAGGCTGAGCGGCACCCAGAGCTGCGCCTGGTTCAGCCTTGTTGTGTCCACTGGAAACTCAAACGTGCGCGGCATGACGCCGACAATTGTGTATGCCTTGCGATCGAGTTGGATCACCGCGCCCACAAAGCGTGGATCGCGATGATAGCGATTCTGCCAGAGCGCGTAGCTGATGACAGCAACCCGCTGCTGTCCTTCGTCCTCCTGGTGCGTAAAAAATCGGCCAAGTTCCGGTCGAACACCGAGCGTGCTGAACACGCTTGCTGACATCCGCGCAGCCTGGATCGTCTCCGAAGACTCTCCACCGGAGATCTCGTATCCCGAACCGATATATCCTCCCATCGAACTGAACGCACGGGTGGCCGTCGAATAGATCCGGATCTCCCGTGCGGTCACGGGCGTATTCACGTCTTCGCCGAGATGATCGCCGAGGATAACCAGACTCTCCGGATCCGCAAATGGGAACGGCCGAAGAAGGATCCCCTCAATCAGCGAGAAAACCGCAGTGGTGGCGCCGATGCCAAGAGCCAGCGTGGCGACCACCATGAGCGTGAAGCCCGGCGACATCCGCAGTTGCCTGCCAGTGAAGCGAAGTTCACGCAAAGGATTGCGCATTGGTTCTCCATAGTTGTGGTGCCGCTCGATGCGGGGATTGCAACGGTAATCGGAAATGACCTCGGAAACCGCTCCTTTGAATCGCAGGATCGAGGCAGGCTGGCGTCCTCAGCGACCCTGCCTTGCCGCAACAGACCGGGCGATCATTTCCCTCAGGACCTGCTCGTCCACATCCGCGAGCTTCTTGATGTACAGGCATCCTCTCCCGGTGGTGACCTTGCCCAGCCTGGCAAGCAGTTTGTCCGAGCCGTCCACTCCCAGCAACCCATAAAGCACGCATGCATTCTTACGCGGGGAAAAGCCGGCCAGCGGCGCGTCGCCCTCGCGTCCGCTTTCGTACCGATAGTGGTATGTGCCAAAGCCGATAATCGACGGGCCCCACATCTTCGGCTTCTCCCCGGTCGCTTCCTGCATGATCTGGAGAAGCCGCCGGGCATCGGCACGTCTCGTCTCATCAGTCACCGCGTCCACGTACTTTGCGACGCTTACTTGGGTGGGCTTGGTCTTATTCTCCGCCACGATGTTCCTCCAGGGCTTTTCCTGCAAGCCTACATTCCCTGGAAGCGAAAACAAAGCATCAGTCTAGAGGAATCTCTCTCCCCATCGAGCATCCGGCGGGGCCTTACTTCGACTCTTCCCCGCCCGGCGCGTAATATCCTTCACGCGTCGACACCTGCAGGTCGCCCTTGTTCGCCTTGAGCAAAATCTTGTGGTATCCGCCTTCGTTGTCCACCTTATCTGGCGTATAGGTGAGCAGGTACTGGCCGCGCAGTTCCTCGGCAATCAGCTTGTAGATCGGTTCCAGGTCCTCGCGTTTTTTCGCCTCGTAAGCGTGTCCGCCGGTCCGTGTGGCAATCTCGGCCATAATCTTCTTGCCGTCGACAGCCGGCTTCGACTCCCCTCCGCGGTGCCCTCCTCCGGGATAACCGCCTCCACCGGGATAGCCGCCACCGCCCGGATACCCACCGCCACCCGGATAGCCTCCGCGGTGCCCACCGGGGTAGCCGAAGCTGGAGTCGCGCTCTTCCTGCCCCTTGAAATAGATGGTATAGATGACGACATTCGCGCGATCGGCAGCGTCCACCGCGTCGTTCAGAGTGTCCTTGCTGCCGCGATCCACACCGTCAGAAAAGACGACCAGCGCTTTGCGCCCATCCTGGTGCTTCATCAGCTCGTCCGAAGCAAGAAAGATCGCGTCATAGAGTTGCGTGCCGCCGCGGCGGTTTGAAGGACGCTGGCGGTCATCTCCGGTTGTCTCCGGTCCCTGGGTGTCATCGCGCGAAGACACCCGCGTGGCGTTCATCTCGTCGAGATCTCGATGCAGCTTGTCGCGCGAGGTGGTGAAGTCCTCGAGCAGTTCAACCTCGCGGTCAAAATGAATGAGGAAGGCCTGGTCGGGATCTTTCGCGCGCGGCTGCTCCGGCAGCATGGCGTCCACGAAGTCGCTTCCGGCCTTGCGCTCGTTTTCGAGGGCTCCCGAAACACTGCGGCTGGTATCGATCAGCAGACCCAGCTTGTAGGGCAGGTTGCTCTCGCGCGTAAAGCTCTTGATCGTCTGCGGACGCCCGTCCTCGGTCAGTGAGAAGTCGCCCTTGTCGAGACTGGTAACGAGTGCACCCTTTTTATCGCGCACAGTAACCGGCAGCAGCACCTCGCGCGCCTGGACTTTGAGTGTGCCGACAGGCTTTTCGTCTGGGGTGGGCTGGTTATTGGCGGCCTGCTGCGCAATAAGGGCAGCAGGGCTAGCGGCAAGGATGAGCGCCGATACAGTCAAACTGGAGAAAAGCCGATTCTGGGTCATGGATTCAAAGCACGCTTTCATTTTCTTAGACGCTGCTGACTGTCAAGCGTTGAGCGCCATGCGAGGCGAAGGGGCTGAGAGCAACAGTCCGAGTCGCCAATTCATGACAGCAAGCCTAACTCCCGCAGATTGCGCCCCGCAATCCGGGCCGGAGTTAAGCTTGTCTTCGTGAGCAACACCATGCGCGCCGCCGTCTTCGACTCAGCCTCCGCCACTCCCCAAGCCGCCAACTCCGGCCGATGGCTTTCGATCGTGGACGTCCCGCGACCCGAGCCGCAGCCAGGCCATATCCTGCTCAAGGTCCTCGCCTGCGGAGTCTGCCGCACCGATCTCCACATCGTCGAACGCGACCTCTCGCCCCTGCATCCGCGCATTATTCCCGGCCACCAGATCGTCGGCGAAGTGATCGATGGCGCCACATCTGAGCTGCCGCTCGGCTCACGCGCCGGCGTCTCCTGGATTGGCGGTGTCGACGGCGACTGCTGGTACTGCCGACATGCAATGGAGAACCTCTGCGACCACCCCGTCTTCACTGGCTACTCCGTAAACGGCGGCTATGCCGAATACGCATCGGTGCGCGCCGATTTCGCCCTACCACTGCCCGCCGTCATCCCTGCCACGCAGATCGCTCCCCTCCTCTGCGCAGGCATCATCGGCTACCGCAGCCTGCGGGTTGCCGGTGTTGAGCGCGGCGAGCGAGTCGGCCTCTACGGCTTTGGCAGTTCGGCGTCGCTCGCCATCCGCGTCCTTCAATCCTGGAATTGCGAGGTCTACGTCATCACCCGCGGCGAACCACACCGCAAAGCGGCTGAGGATCGCGGCGCAACCTGGGTGGGCGACGAAAACACGCGGCCGCCGGTCGAACTCGATCGCGCCGTCACCTTCGCGCCCAGCGGCAAGGTCGTCGTCTCTGCCCTCTCGCACCTGCGCAAAGGCGGAGTCGTCGCCGTCAATGCCATCCACCTCGACCAGATGCCGGCCTTCGACTACGACAAGCTGCTGTGGGGCGAGCGTCAACTACGCAGCGTGGCCAACATGACCCGGCAGGATGCCCGCGAATTCCTCGCCCTGGCCACCAACCTGAATCTGCGCCAGCCCGTGTCCGAATTTCCACTCGATGAAGCGAACGCTGCTTTGAGAGCCGTGAAGCACGAGACGGCAGGCCAATCGACCGTTATCGAAATGTAGTCTTGGCAACGTCTCTGCGTTGGCCTTCACTTCCCCGCCATGCTGAGTTCTACTTCTTCTGACTCCTCACGATAAATTGTGATTTGATGCGCGCGGAGCACGGGGTTAAGCTTTTGTCCGCCTACAGCCGAAGTAACCTTGGCGGACTGCCGCATTGGCATATGACAATCCACGCACCTCTTGCGAATTGCCGCGCCGAGAGCCTTGTACCTTCCGCAGGCACTCACCTCATGGCAGGTGAGGCAGTGCCGCGAAAACGAATCCGCATTCTCCTGCTTCTCGTGCACGTTGTGGCAGGTAGAACAGGTCATGGTTCCGGATGAAAAACACTTGCTCTGTTCGAGCGCACCAACCTGGTTGCCATGCACATCCACCATCGTGCCGGGAGCCGCCGCCTGGATTTTCAGGTAATCCCGAATATTGTCGCCGACCACAAATCTCATCGGGCCGCCAATGGGCTCCACAGCTCCCGCGTGGCACAAGGCGCAGAGGTCGAGCTGCCGCTCGCGGCTCAGGTGTGTAGGATTCACGATGGCTGTATCACGCGAGGATTCGCGCGCAGCGTGCGTGCCCGCGCGCTCGAGCGCAACGTGCGCGGATCCGGGACCATGACATCGTTCGCAGTTGATACCGAGCACTACGCTGTCTTTCGCATAGCGATTTAGCGGAGGAGCAAGCGAAGTGAAGTAGCTCGCGTGGCACTCAAGACAGCGAGGCGGAACTGCGCGCTCAAAGTGGATTTGCCCGGCAGGAAGGCCCGGACTGACAACCCATTCATGGCTCCAGGTCCAGTAAGACGCCGGCAATTCATACAGTTCGTCGTCATCCCAATAGAGATAGGTCTGTCCGTGACGGCCCGAACCAATCACGATGTCGAACCGCTCGCTCAGGTGGTTCCTCGGATCCGCCAGATTGACGGCGTTCTGATAAAAGCCGTCCGGCGCCGCGATCATATTCACCACCAGGTTCGGATTGGATGTATGCATGACGTTTTGTCCAGGACTGAAACTGCCCACGATGAACTTCGCTGTGGCTGGCCCGGAATCGAGAGCGTGAGGAGTGGTCGGGTAGAATTCCGACTCTTTGCGGTGACACTGCGCGCAGGCGGAATCGCCCGCATAGGCATTGGGCGGCGGCGCCTCGGCGCGAGTCGTGGCGCTCGGCGAATCCTGGGAAATCGCGATCGGTACCAGCCCGCCACACGCCAGCAGCAGAAAAATGGAGACAGACGCACTCAGCTTTTCGCCGCACTTCATCTTGGAGTTGTTCAGAATTGGGGACCCGACCTCTTGGGGAATTCTGTCTCTGAGATCATAAAGAATCGGATGCCAGAATTTCCATACCTGCGCTCTCGCGTTGGTATTCGGACTCAACCTGTGCCAGGCTGCAACGGGATTCCCGCTCGCCGATGCCAACGAGCCCAAAGGCCGTGAACACGAAGCCGTAGAGGCAGTCGACTGTAATCGTGGGAAAAAACCCGCCAAATCAGCGAGCTCAGCAATTCAGAGTCTGGTAGCGCTAACGGGAATCGAACCCGTGTTTTAAGATTGAGAATCTCACGTCCTAACCCCTAGACGATAGCGCCACATTTGAAGGGAGCAGCCTTTGGGGCCGCTTTCTTAAATCTACCAAAAAAACGACGGTAAGCAAACCGTGCCGGCGGCGGGAAGTGGCTCTAGATGCCCAGTTTGCGGACTTCCTCGTTGTAGTACTTGCGGTAAAGGATCTCCCACTCCTGTGAGCCTTCGAGGATGATCTTTCGCTGGGAGGCGATCTTCTGGCGAGCCGAAGCATCGATGCGAGCCTCCTCTGTCAGGAGGTTCTCGAGAGCCTTGCGGGCTTCCTGGCGGATGGTATTGCGATCCTCCATGAAACCGACTTCCTCGATCTCGGCCAGGGTATCGGCCACGGTATGCGCCAGCTTGTTCAGCTTGTCGCGGCTGATCCTCATAGTACCGCCTTGTATTTTCGGGTCAGCTCGGTTTTTACCTTCTTGAACATCTCGGCGTACTGCGCGCCCGACTTCCGCATCTCCTCAGAGTAGGCGTCGAGGATCACGCGCACCTCTTCGTTAATCCGGTCCTCGAGCGAGAGCTCTTCGGTAAGGCCCCCGGTCACGCGCGCCTCAGTCCCCTTCAAGTCACTGGTGGTGATCAATTTGGCATCGATGAGGTGCTTGACCGTGCGGCGGGCGAGATACCCAATGTATTCGCGAGAAAAGATCATGGGCTAAGTAATGAGAATAACGCATCAGGCCAGTGCCCGGCCAGTGGTCAGTGAACAGAGTCCAGCGAAAACAAAATCCAAAGTCTGCTCAGAACCTATCTGCACCTGAAACCGAGATTGGCGATCGAGAAAACCCTCGGTCGCAGTGAAAGGCTATCGATTCGATCACTGTCCACTGTTCACTGTTTATTGTCCGCTGTTCACTGAAGGCCGGTGCGGGCATGCCTTCGTATTCACGCATTCGTCGGCAAGCTGTAGCCGTTCCACGGGTCGGCCACTGATCAGGTGCTCCTGCACAATTTCAGCTGCATCTTCGGGCTTCACGTGCCCGTACCAGACCGCTTCGGGATAAACCACGACCGTGGGGCCGTGCTCGCACTGGTCCAGGCAGCCGGATTTGTTGATGCGCACCGTGTTTCCCAGTCCCGCAGCCTTGGCAAGCTGCTGCAGCTGCGTGTGCAATTCGCTCTTTCCATCGGCAGTGCATGATGGTCGGGGGGCGCCTTCCGGGCGGTTATTATGGCAGACAAAAACGTGGTACTTGAATGGTGGCAAACGTTCGCTCCTCCTGACTCCAGCTTACAGGCTGGCCTCCGGCACGAACTTTCCACATTTAGAACCTCTTGACCGGCCGCCATCTGAGAGAATGATTGCTTGACTATGGGCACGGACAACCTGCTGTCGCTGAAAGACGATATGGTGGCCTTCATCGAGGGTCACGGTCTCGTGCGTCTTCCGGGATACGTGACAGAGGATATTCCCTCCATCGTATGGGAAGGCGAAGGCAATCCCGATTCGTGGAAAGACTTCGTGGAAATGGCGAAACGTGTTGGCGCGCCTTTTGTGACGTTCAGCGAGATGCGCCTGGAGCGGGAAGAGCTCGACCGCCTTGTCGAAGAAGCCGGCGAGATGAATTTTCCCGACGAAGAGGCTACGGAATTGGTTGAGGCGCAGTGGTTGCGCAAATACGCCGGGATGATCGGCTATATCCAGCTTGGTTTCGTCTATCAGGGCATCGTGATCCTCCACGAAACCACGACCGAGTGGTACGAGCGCTTTCAGTCGCTGCTCGAAGATATCGAGAGCTTTCACGACATCGTCATCGACGACCACGATCACGAACACGACGAAGAGGACGAGTAAGCAGCGTGAGCGCCACCGGCGCAATGCAGAACGGGACCGCAATTCTCAATGCACCGCGCCAGCGCTGGATTCTTGCCGAGCCGCATCCGCACGAGGCCCAGGAACTCGCCTCTGCGATCCGCATTCCATTGGTGCTGGCTGAACTTCTTGTCGCGCGCGGCATCACCACTTCCAGTGAGGCATTCTCTTTTCTGAACCCTGAAATCGCGCACTTGCACGATCCCCAGCTGATGCTGGGGATGAAGGCCGCCGTCGAGCGCGTCGAAAATGCCATCGCGCGCAGAGAACCGATCCTGCTCTACGGCGACTACGACGTCGATGGAACCACTGCTGTCGTACTGCTGAAAACTGCGATTGAGATGCTTGGCGGCACGGTCCGCTTTCACGTTCCGCATCGGATTCGCGAAGGATACGGCCTGCAGTCGGAAGTGCTCGAGACTGCGTATGCCGATGGCGTGCGCCTTGTCATCACCGTCGACACCGGAATGCGCGCGTTCGCCCAGGCGGAAACCGCACAACGGCTAGGGCTCGATCTCATCATCACCGATCATCATCTTGCACGGCATGACGACGCAGTCCCCGCCGCGCTCGCAATCCTCAATCCTAATCAGCACGGCTGCGCATATCCTGAGAAGTCCCTTTGCGGCGCTGCCATCGCCCTGAAGCTCGCCCAGGCTCTGCTTGAACGGTGTGATGCCGTGCGCACGCGCGAGAAGCTGTTGCCCAGCTTCCTCAAAATGGCAGCCATCGCAACCATTGCCGATGCGGTCCCGCTGCACGGTGAGAATCGCGTGATCGCCGCCTTAGGCCTGCGCGAACTTCGCCGCCCAGTCGGCGCGGGCTTGCGGGCGCTGTTTGCGGCTGCGCAATTGGATCCGGCCTCAAAGCCGCTCACGGGATTTGATGTCGCCTTCCGCCTTGCACCACGCATCAACGCCGCAGGTCGCATGGACGTCGCCTCCGATATCATCGAGCTCTTCTGCACGCGCGATGCGGCCCGTGCAAGCGAACTCGCCAACAAGCTTGAGCGCCTCAATCGCGAGCGTCGCGAAACCGAGGCCCGCGCACTGGCGGCGATCGAAAACCGCCTTGCGACCGACTCGGAACTTGCCGACGCCCGCTTGCTCGTGGTCGACGGCGACGGCTGGCACAGGGGCGTCATCGGCATTCTTGCCTCGCGCGTTGTGGAGCGCACCGCCAAGCCTGCACTCGTGATCAGCGTGGAAGACGGTGTCGCCCACGGCTCGGGCCGCTCCGTGGATGGCTTTCCGTTGCTCTCGGCAATCGAGACTTGCGCCGATCTCTTCACACGATTCGGCGGCCACGCCTTCGCCGTCGGATTCGCGCTTCCTGCAACATCCCTTCCTGACCTGAAGCGCCGGCTTGCCGAGTGCGCCGCCGAACGCCTCGCCGCGCGCGTACCTGAACGCGAGCTTCGTATCCACGCAGAGCTACCGCTTCACCAGATAACAGCGGTACTGGCCGGATGGCTGCGCAAGCTTGAGCCACTTGGGCACGGCAACCCCGATCCCATCTTTGTGGCCCGTAACGCCCGCCTGGTCTCCGCGCCGCGCATTATGAAAGATCGGCACCTTCGACTCGAGCTGGCCCATGAGAACGGATCAGCCACTCGCGCGATTGGATGGGATATGGCCGCGCGTTCCGCCGAGCTCGGGCTTACGCAGGACTCGCGTATCGATATCGCGTATCGCATTCGCGAGAATCTTCATCCCGATTTCGGTGGTCTTGAAGTGGAGCTCGCCGGCATCCGGTCCACCGACACCTGAAACCAATCCCAGCCGAAGCCGGAGATCGGCATAGGGGGGAGAGTCACCTCTCCTCCCCTGCCACACCACCGGACAAGCGGGTCCGCATCCGGCGGTTCGAGGAGTTGAGGTCAACAGAGACGGGGGATGCCGAGTTGATCGGCCCAGCTT
>Ga0335080_10005809_pt1 | contig 12747 bp, 14 predicted proteins | sample Lox_Sample_34_FD_206720 | JGI IMG/M metagenome (GOLD analysis project Ga0335080, IMG submission 206720) | Soil microbial communities from Loxahatchee National Wildlife Refuge, Florida, United States - Lox_Sample_3.4 | ecosystem: Environmental > Terrestrial > Soil > Wetlands | place: USA... | reverse complement strand
CAGCAAGGTGGGTTGAGCCTGGAGCGAGTTGTTCTCGACCACGTGCCGGATTTGTTCACGGGATCAGATCGGGAGCAGGCGCAACGAACGCTTGGGATTGGAAGTTAAAATATATGAAGACCGAGAAACCACATAGCGACCTACCTTATCTCGTTTGTGCTTGCGATGAACCGAAGCGTTACTTCATCCAATGCAAATGCGACAAAAAGCACATGGGTTACATTCTCCAGTTGGAAGACGGTTGGGAAATCGAAGAACAATTGGAGCCGCCAAGACCGACCCGCTACGTTGTTGAACCGCCGAAGCCGCTTCGCTTTCGGGAGCGACACGAAGCGGCGCTTTTTGTGTGTATGCGGGACAGGGTATTTGAAAGAACCATTGACAACATCGGAGACCCGCTAAAATCTTTGAAGATCAGAATCACCCCCAATTTCGGTGGCGGGCGATGGCTTCGGTGTTCTCGTGGGCAATGGGTGGCGTCTATTTGGGACGGCGAGGAGATGATTGACATTGGTTGCGCCGATTCGCTGCAAGCCGCCAAGCGAGAAGGGCTGCTGAAAGCGTACTATGGCACTCCGTCACCAACTGAGGGGCGCTTGGAGGAGATGTCGAGCGACGATTGGCCTGAAACAGCCGATCAGACCGCCTCGTAAAGACGCACGTCAATAGGCGACATCCGACGATTTCCCAGGTCTCTTGGATCTGGAAAAGGGGAAAGGTCACGGGGGCTTGTCGGCGTAGCATGGCAACGACGGCGTGCCCTTTGTCCAGAAGAGAAACCCAGTAAATTCCAGAAAGGGTACCCATCCGTTTCCGTTTTACAAACCCGACCCACCTGTTATTTGGGCTAGATTTCGATCCCGGTGAAAATCTTGAAAAAGGTACCCCCCGCACGGAATCCGGGTTGGGACTCCGGTCTCGAATTTTATTCTTATTGATCCCGACAAGAATGGAAGTCTCTAGCAATCAACCGGACATGGCAATCTGACGTTCTGGGCTGCGGATCTGTACAGCGTGGCCCGATATACCCTCTGGCTAATGGCACATCGGATGGATGCCGCTTGGCCGTCATCGAGACCAAGTTCAAGGAAGTTTAGTCCTCCTCCGCTGCTCCTCCGAACGCCCCAAACAAATCCTGCTGCTGCACCTGTTCGAGATTGAACTTCGCCGCCCGCTCCAGCATCGTGTTGAGCACCTTTTCGGCGGCGGGTGGTTCACCTTTGATCCACCGTAGCGGATTGATCCGGGCGACGACGAAGTTCCGCAGATATGGACTCTGTAGACCCCGAGCCTTCAGTTTCGAGACGACCTTCGCTACGTTGTCCTCCAGTTCCAGGACCAATTCAGCCCGGTGCTGGTGAACCTTCATCGCTGCACGGATCGCCTCGTCGGAAAAGCTCTCAACCCGCTTCAAAATCGGATGGTACGCCCCGCCAGCGAACTTTGGGCGTTGATCGTAAGCAATGCCCAAGGTCACCAGCGAGGCGTCCTCCAGGTAAAATGCAAAGCTCGATTCCGGCTCCGTTCCCTCCTCTTCAACCAGACCTTTGCAAATTCTGAAAACTTCCAGCGCCCGTTCCTTCAGATTGTGCGCTTTCTCGGTATTGAGCGCCAGGATTTGCTTGGCGATTTCGGGCTCAGCCACAATGAGCGACGTGATCGACCGTGCTCCCAAGCGGCGCATCGCTTCCAGCCGGTGGTATCCGTTGGGGGTCCAGAACAGACCGTCTGGGGCGGGGACGGCAATTACCGGATCAAGGAAGCGTCCGGTTTTTTGAATGACACCGGCAAGGCGTTTGTGGTGCGTGTCCGACAGGTCCCGCTGGAAAGGAGTTGGCTGGATGGAGTCGATGGGCAGAACGGCAAAGACGAGGGCGTTTCCTCCGAGCGGATCACGGTACGTGGCGAGAACACAGCCGCCCTTGGATTCGATTCGTTCCGCAATCGGCTCAAGCTCGTCGGTGATGTCGATTTTGCAGGCGGGCGGTTCCAGTCCTACAGTTTTCGGCTTCCGTTTTCGTTGTGGAGGTTTCCTGGGCCCTCGGCGGACACCTGAAAACCGGCCATGAGTGGACACGTCAAAACCGGCCAACGACGGCCGACCCAGAACATCTTTATTAATACATGGCCGGCGGCAGTTGCGCCAGAAGTTTCTAGTGTCTCGACGGAAAGCAACTTATGCTGAGTTCACCTGGGCGGAGGATACGGCAACGCAGGGATGCGACCGGAGCGCCGACCTAGCGGCCGGAATGATGGGGCGGCGCAAGCCGCCCTGCCAGCAACATTCTGGCTCAAAAGCGCTAAATCCCAGGGGTTTGGTGACAGAGTCCCCAAAATTACCGCGTGATCGGCACTCACCCGAAATAGATTGGGTTCTTCTCAGCCGTTGCGACGCGAATCAGCTCTCGCATCTGTAGTATGAACGCCTCGAGATCTGGTGATGGCGACCGCTCCGCTGCTGCGGAGAGGAGGTCCAGTTCTTGTTGGAGTGCCTCCATCAAGGAAAGTTCGATGAAGTCACCGCAATGCGTGCCGTCACCTAGCACCCTTGTCTTGATGATCGGAAGGTGGGCGGTACAACGCTGTAGCTCCTCCTGGAGTTGGGCGATTGAGGCTACGTTACCGAGCCGGCAATGGATTGCCACTACATGATTGGCAAACCGGCGATACAAGTCGGGATCATCAAAATCAACTACACCTGTTCTATCGTCAACTGAGACTCCGGCAGTGGCGAGGTCGAAGGCGAAATGCGTCCGGTTGCGATATACGTAGGCATCCAGGCCCATGAAGTCTCCAGAGTAACCGAAGCAACCCCTCCATCAAAATGCCTATGGAGCAGTTCCCGCTGCGGTTTTGGTTCGCCAGCTCCGGGGACCGCACTTGAGCACATGACCGTGATGCAGCAAGCGGTCGAGCATGGAGCTGACCGCGGCGACATCACCGAGCAGTTTGCCCCAGTCCTCGACCGGCCGATTCGATGTCAGCAACGTGCTGCAGCGTTCGTAACGGCGCATGATAATCTCCAGCAGATCCTCGGCGGCCGTATGCGGCAACTTGCGCATGCCGAAGTCATCAATGATCAGCAGTGGCACGGTGGAAACGGATTCCATATAGTCCTTGCGGTTGTCCTCGGCCACGGCCTCTGCCAGTTCGTCCAGCAGGATGTGGGTTTCCCGATAGAGCACCTTGTAGCCCTGCTGGATGGCGCACTGGCCGATCGCCTGCGCCAAGTGGCTCTTGCCGGTGCCACCTGGACCGAGAAACAACGCGTCTTCGCGCTTGCCGACGAACGTGCCGGTAGCCAGGTCGAAGACCAGGCTGCGGTTCATCTTCGGGTTGAAGGTGAAGTCGAAGTTGTCGAGCGTGCGATCGGGATCGCGGAATCCGGCGTGTTTGCGGCGGCGCTCCAGCAATCGATCGGCGCGGCGTGTGAGTTCGTCCGAGACGAGGCACGAGATCAGATCGATAGGCGTCATGGTTTCCGCCTGGGCCTGACGGATGCGGGTTTCAAGCACGGCGGCCATACCGCCAAGCCGCAGTTGGCGAAGCGAGCGTTCCAGTTCGATGAGGTTCATGGTTCCTTCTCCTGGTGATCTTGGGTTCGGCTTTCGATGAAGTCGCGGTAGAGCGTGAGTTGGCGGATAAGAGGATCGATCTGCCGCAGGTTTAGAGGCAGTTGCGGATTGCGCTCCAGATAGCGACGAACGAAGCGGTGGGTACAGACGCCGCTTTCCAGAGCCAGGGCACAGGCATTATCAGCGGAAGCCGTGCCATACTTCTTGGCCAGCGCGAGCACGCCAAGAATGCGCCGCACGGCCATCTCTCCATCCGTGCGATGCATGGTCTGGCACAGCGTGCCGATGTGAGGGCCGGCCACTTCGGCGCGGCGCAGCAGTTGTTGGGTTGTGAGCGGCGTCTGCTTGGGCCGGTCTTCGTCTTTGATGCGATGGCCGCCGCGCGCGTGACGAAGGTGCTCTCGCAGCAGTTCTCCCGTCTGTGGGTTCAGCAACCGCACGTGGTGTGCGTCCCATTGAACCTGGACGCGCCGACTGATCCAACCCGGCGGGGCACCATAGTAAGCGGCCTCGACTTCGACGCAGCCGTCCAGGTGCACTGTGCGTTCACCATACTGGTAATAGCGAAACGGCTCGACCGGCAGTGGAAGCATTGCCGGTCGCTCTTCGGCGAACATCGCCGCCACCTGGCGTTTGGTGGTGCCATGGATGCGCGTGTCAGCCCAGCGCTCTTCCCAGCGATCCAGATAGGTCTGCGCCTCTTCCATGCTTTCGAAACGCAAACCCTTCAATGGAGTCTTCTGCGCATGGCCGACGCCGGATTCGACTTTGCCTTTGCGATCCGGATCTTTCACCCGGCAGGGCAGAGCCACCGCGCCATAATGTTTCAGCACGTCGCGATACAGCGGGTTCAACTCGGGGTCGTAGATGTCCGGAGTGAGTACGCCCTCGCGCAGGTTGTCGAGGTTTTGTTGCCGCTTGCGTTATGTGCCCTCGGCCGCGCGGAGCCACACCACTCAGGGCGGATGTCGTGATTCCGGGAACATAATCGTCAGAGCGCCTCGAGCCATTTCATCAGGTCCTGGTTTTGCCGCCATCCGGCCGTGGTGCGGCATTCCGCCGAGGAATCGACGGGCGGCAGGCAGGCGGCCACGGCGGCCTGCTTCGTCCGTAGCGTGATCTCGGCGTAGCGATTGGTCGTGTCGAGGCTGACATGCCCGAGCCATGCCCGGATGACATTGACGTCAACGCCTGCCTCAAGCAGGTGAACCGCGGCGCTATGTCGAAAGGCGTGTGGGTACAAACCATGGTGCTTCTGTCCAAGTGCGCTGCACTCCAAGCCGGCGGTATGCCGTTTGACGATTTTGTAGATTCCGAATCGGGTGATTGGCGTTCGTTGCTGCGAGAGAAACACCGGAGCCGTTTTCTCGGCCGGCTTGGACGTCATCAGTCGCTTCAGCAACGCCGCGGTTTCGGGCCACAACGGACAACAGCGCCACTTGTCTCCTTTGCCATGCAGTCGGACTTTGTAGGGCTCATCGACGTCGACGTCCGCGTTCCGAAGATCAGCAGCTTCTTGAACGCGAGCGCCGGTATTGTAAAGGAACATCAGGAGCGCCCGATCACGCAATGCCATGTTGCCGTTTGTTGGGAGGGTTCGAAAAAGCGCGTCGACCTCATCGCGTTCCAAGTAGATCGTTCTGGAAGGCTGGGCGCGTTTGGTTGGTATGGCTTCCACTCTTTGAGCTTCAGCCAACATTTCGGGATGATGGACAGCGAGGTAACGATAGAATGTGCGTAGTGCGGCAAGCCTTTGATTTCGAGTACGTGCCTGATTTCCGCGCTGTTCCTCAATCGTGCGCAGAAAATCCAACACCCGATCAAAGACAAGATCCTTGAGGCTCAGACGTGTGACAGGCTGGCTACACAAAGCGGCAACATGCACGAGCAACAGTTTAATGGTGTCGCGGTAACTCCGAATCGAGCCTGGACGGAGGCCTTTCTGAATCTTCAAGTGGTCTTCGAAAAAGGCGACCACAACTTGGCCAAGGCTGCCGTTCATTGATTGCCTCCGGATGGGGCAAAGGCGCGAAAACGGCGATCAGCCTCCCGCAGTAATTCTTCTGTGATCGTCAGGTACACTGCCGTTGAATTGGGGTCCACATGCCCAAGAAACGTGGACAAGTGGATCAGCCGGCAGTTCGGATCGATGCCCTGGCGGTACCATCGCAACAATGTTCCAACGGCAAACGAGTGTCGAAGATCATGCAATCGCGGTGACGATACACCTGGCGGCAAAATCAACCCGAGTTTGGGAACGAGAGCGTGAAACGTTTGGCTGACGGTCTCCGGGCATATACAGCCGCGTTTCGTAAACGAGAACAGCGGCCGATCGGATGCGCTCGTGCTATGGTGTTGCTCTATGTAATCGCGGAGGCGTGTTGCCAACCTGGGCCCCAGCGGCACAAGGCGACTCTTGCTGAACTTCGTCTCGCGAACGAATAGCGTGTCGCGCTGGAAATCGACATCTCCCAGTTTCAGCCTGACCGCTTCGCCGACACGCAGGCCGAGACCGTACAGCAGGGCGAAGATCATCTCGTAGGTCTGCGCCCGGCGAGGGGCGCGAGAACGTTCCGGGAGCTTACGAGCCAGTTCCAGGAGATGCCGAGCATCATTGAGGTCGAAGAGATATGGAATGCGCTTTCCGGTATCACGGCGCCGCGTGGCCTTCACGGGATTGCTCGCGACGAAACCCTGCAGTACGGCCCATTCAAAGAACCGATGGAGTACGCCGAGGAGATGATTGTAACTGCGTGGCCGGGATCGTGGTCGCGACTGGAGGAAGTCTTCGATCAGGACGCTGTCGATCGAGTTCCACCCGGTTGCATCGTGCTCACAGAGGTACCCGTCGAAAAGGCGCAAAGCCGCCGACTCCGGCCGGTATTTGCGGTTGAGCGCTCGCTTGTACTCAACGAAAGTGCGAATGGGCTCAGCTAACGCGCTATGGAGGCCAGCGACCACTTTCATAGTTCCTCCCCGTTGCCCATGGCGACCTCGCGTAATGCGGTGATGGCGACCTTGGAGTAAATCTCCGTAGATTGCGGAGAGCGATGGCCGACGTAATCGCCAATGGTCTTGAGGGGAAACTCCGCTTCTATCAGTTTCTGGACACAGGTGTGGCGGAGCGTGTGTGCGCCTGGCCGGCGCACCTGAATCCCTGCCTTGCGAAGGTACGCTGCCACGGTGGAGGAAACAGCGCCGTTGGTGATGGGCGACTGGGGAGCCAGAACACGAAAGAATAGGTGCCGATCCTGCGTTTCCGGCCTGCCCGAGCGCAGATACTCAATCAGTGCTTCGGCCACTACATTAGCGAGCGGGTAAGCCGTCGAGTGCCCGGCTTTCCGTTCGGGAATCTGCAATCTCTCCCGTTTCCAGTCAATGTCGTCGAGGGTCAGTTTGGCGACCTCATGCGCACGCAGACCATACGTCACCAGGAGAAGAAGCATGGCATAGTCGCGTCGCCCCCGAACCGTCCGCCGGTCCACCGCTTCGAGCATCCGGCGCACTTCTTCCCAAGTGATAGACCGCGGCACATCGGCTAAGCGGTATACCTGCGGCATTTCGACTGCGCCACTCAGATCCTTCCCAATCACTTGCTGGCGATGGCAGTAACGTAGAAAGACGCGAATGACCCCACAGAGGTCCCGTTTTCCAGTGCGTGCCAGTTTCGGGGCCGTATCGATGACAAAAGATGCGAGCAGAGCTGGCGACAATTCCGTCAAAGACGTGACGCCGGATCGTTTGAGGAAATTTGCGAAGCCATGCAGGCGGTGCCCGTAGTGATAAATCGTCGCCTCACGTAAGCCACGTTCTTCACGGAGATAGCGCAAGAATCCGGGTGCTTGGTCCTCGAAGGGGAACGGCTTGTGAGTACGGAGAGTGGCGACGTGCCCCTCCAGTGATAAGTGCAGCATCTGCCGCACAGGATTCCTGGCTTCTTCCGCAACTTTGGACCGGGCTGCGGTCGACCCACCTTGAGATCCATGACTGGCCAGCCAATGGGATGCGAATCCCTCGACGTGTGGCACCGCCGATTTCGCATCGGTAGCGCCTTGCAGTCTGGCGAACTCAGCAAACCGACACAGGATCGGCACGCGTCGGTAAAAGTTCCGGATGGCGTAACCCTGTGATGCCATCCATTCCACATAACGTTCAATCTCTGGGGCCAGCCAGCTTCCCCGGATGCGGTCGATCGTGGCAGGCTTGACGAAATAGCGTTCGAGCATAATGACAATCTCCGTTCGGAAGTCCCGAACCGAAGATCATCATGATTCGAAGCCAAACCATTATGTGCCAGAGATCATGCCTGAGCGCCACATTCCACAGCTCTTGGGCGGCCGAGGGCACATAACGCAACCGGCAACAAAACTACGATTTTGTGCCCGGGCACAAAATCGTACACTACCACGCGTGTGACGCCACCCAGCCGGCGAAAGGCTTTTTCGTGCAGTTCGGCCCAGATCCGCGCGCTCGAACGGAAGACGAGAAGCCGCACGGATTTCCGGCTGTGGCCCAGCGTTAATACGAACAACCGCGTGCGGCGGTAGCGGCCCGTGTTCGGGTCGCGCACCATGGGACCGGTGCCGTAATCGACCTGCGCTTCCTCGCCAGGTGCGGTCCGGATTACTACCCGCGCTTCCGGCGCCGCCGATCCGCGCAGCTTTCGTACGAAGCGTTTGACGCTAGCGTACTTGCCGGAAAAGCCGTGGCCATCCACCAGATCCTGGAAGATGGCCATGGCATTCCGACCCTTTGCGAGTGCGCTTTCGATGATCTCCCGGTACGGCTCGCAGGCGCTATCCGAGGGGCTACGGCCGGGACTCGGCACGACCTCCGGCGGCCGTTTTTCGGCGCCTGGGTCGGTGGACACCTCTATGGCCGGTTTTGCCTGCTGCCGTCCCCAGCCGCCCGGCCGCCGCACCGCGATGCCGGCGGCTCTCAGGTAGCCCGCGGCGGTTTCGCGCCGAATCCTCGTGGCACTCTGAATCCGCCGCAACGACCAGCCAAGCCGGCCCAGCGCAATGACTTGCTGCTTCTTCTCTTCGCTCAAGACATTCACCGCCGGAGGGTAAACCCTCCCGTCACAGTCAATGTCCTGGGTCAGCTACTCCGTTGGCCGGTTTTCAGGTGTCCACGTATGGCCGGATTTGGGTGTCCACCGAGGCCTGGGCTTCGTGGTCTTTGCTTTTGCGGCTCCTGGCATCGCTGATTCAATTTTCGCATCGTCTGCTGGAATTGATCGGTCTATGTTGGTAACCCGTGAATGCCACAGGCGTCTCCAGCCGTTACCGAATGCACATGCTGCCGAGGGTTGGAACCGTTCAGGGTGGGGCGCAGTAACGAATCGATACCTACTCCGATTTCGCATTCCAGCCGATTCACTTGTGGAGGATCTCCATCGTGAGATTGGCGAGGCTTTCCTGATCCATGCAGCGAGTTTAGCTCATAACATCCGATTCGGTCTAAGCAACCGCCGCAACACCCGCCACGCACACACCAATTGCTGAATCGAAACTGCGGGCGGTGTTTGCTTCCGACGAAGGCGCAATCACGATGGGCCGTCTGGTAAACCTGCTCGACACTCGGAATGCTCAATCGCAGCAAGTTGTTTTCAAGCTCGGCCAGTTCCTCTTTCGTTAAGATCCGCTCGAATTCTGGACGGCGGGCCATTGCGATTCCCATTTTATCAGATTCGCCTTTTGTTCGCCACGGCAATTTTGCCGTGATTTCCCTAATGGCGTTCTCGTCTACTCGGGCTAGGACGGCAGATCAGGATAGTGGTGTAGCGGCCTTGATCGATTCTCGCAGCCGAAGAACAGATGGGGAATGGCTGAGACTTCCGCCAGCCGAGGGTAGGCGACGAGGAGCGAATTCGCCGGCTACACAAATTGCCGAATTCTGGACAGTGACCAATCTTGTCGGGTGGCGTTTGGTCCCGAACATTGTCCAGGACCAAGACGCTGCGGAGTTCACCGGGAAAACTCAATCGGAACGGATGAGCAAACCAAAACCGTGACCAGCAGTGGGGACATCGCCGATCCATGTCCTCTGCGCTTTGAGACCGTTACGATCAGCTTTCTGTACATATAGCGGGGGGAAGGCTGCGTTATTCTCAGAAACCGGCTCGGTGGCGGTCGTGGGGTACCAGGACTTTGAGGTCTTGAAGCTGAGCGCTGCCAAGATCGGGAACATCGGAGTCCGTAATGCTGCCTTCGCCAGTCTGCCCTATTTCGGGATGGGCAACAGAGCCGGCGTGCCAGGGTGTTGAGGCACATCTGGAAAGAGTGAAGACGGTGGGCGCTGAAATCTGGCTTCCCACACTCGCCCTTTGGAGTCCATAATCTCAACAACTGGTACTCCTCCCCTCTCAATTCCGAAAACGCCACGAGCAACGCCCTTCTCATCCACAAGCACGAACTTCTTAGCCCGGACTTCTTCCGGTACCGCTGGCGCTTGTGCATGAACCGGGGCGGGGATGATGTAGCGAGATGCGAGACCGCCGAGGAAGCCAGCGACCAGGGCTGACAGGATGCAGAAGTTGGTGCGCATGGATTTCAGTATGCGCTTGTTCGAGTCTCGTTGATCGAAGGCGGTTCACGGCTCGATTTCGACGATCACGGATGAAAGGCTAAGCGGCTGAATCCGCCTTGGAGGATTGCGACAGCTTCGTCGGTCTTCGACTTAGCAGGATGAACAAGAAAACAACGAGTGCTGCGAGGCTAACTGCAAGCGTTCCCTCAATTTTGTTACCGGCAATGAATTCACCCACGCCACAGCACAAGCACACGACCGGAATTGCGCCAAGCACGACCACTTTCACACGGCGGAACTGATGAAAGATGAGAGTTACTAAAATAGCGAAGCCGACCGAGAGAAGCAGGACCGCAAAAGGAACGTCCTTCCGATCTCGCAGTCCCAGTATCCCTTCCACAATCTGAACAACCGCCAGGAGAATCATCAAAACCTTGGATTCTGGTTGCGACTTGCTCTTATCAGCGTTCGTGACGGGCGCTGTCGGCATTTCACACCAGTGTATCTGATTCCATCCTTGGAACTCGCCGTCATCAGCCGCTCGTCGTTCGATACAGTGGAGGAGTGCAGCGGTTGGGGTGGCGCTCGACATTGGGAGGTAGTATCTTTTAAGGCATGTTGTCACCGGCACCGCAGCCCCTCAGCACTCGATATCGGCATCATTTGCGGAGCGTGCTGAAAGTAACCGCCGCTCTGCTGTGGGTTCCGGTTGGCCTCGTTCGAGCGTTGAAACGCCGTCGCAGGCCCGATGATTCGTCGGAGCCGTTTGCTGGCGTGCGAGAACCGAGGACGCCCCTGATTCCAAGGCGGTCTGCTTCGGTTGCGCTTGCCGAACCGGACTAGGCCATCTTCGATCCAACACGAGTGCAAACCATGGACGTTGAAGTTTCCAACCAGCACAATGAGTTGATCGCCGGTCTTTACGAGTTGCGCCAACGTTTGAATCGGATCAGCCGGGATGAGCGCCTGATTCTGGAGATGGCAATCCAGACGCTTGAGTACCTTGACGAATACGCTGTAGCTCTTCCGGCAATGGGGCATGACTACACGCAAGAAGAGATTGAGGCCAACCAGCGCCGTGTTAAATCGGCAAGGAGGGCGTCCCTGGTCCGGTGGACGACTGATGATTTCGAGCGGCTGATTTGCTCTGGCGGATTTGAATTGCACAAAGGCAATCTCCGTCCACGGCTATGAACGCAAAGCCCCGGCGTCTTCAGTCCGTCTCCCGGATGTGCTGACGGAGGGACCGAAATTCCACCGGCAATATACAGGTGGGCAGTGATCAATCCCGACGATTCCAACGACCGCACGTACACCATGTCCAAATGAGGCGACCAGCACACTCATCAAGGGTTATCAGCTAAAGCGTTTTCTGCTGCTGCGGCCCGTTGGAATGAAGGTCTGCATACATATTCCAGCGCTTCGGCACTACCCGAGCATAGACAAGTTCAAAAACCTCGGGCAAATCGAGGTAGTCCTCGTCAGTCCACAGAGTGACCTTATCGGGCAATGCTCCCGTTGTCCTCCGGTGGATTTCCTCCAGCAACGACGCCGCCAGATCTAATGCCATCCGTTCATACCGCCCCGCATCGGCATGACGCTGCTGCAACTCGTGGATATCGGCTAAGAGGCTCATGAGAGAATTGTCCCGCAACGGCGTCCCGTGAGCACGTTCCCGGAAAGCTGTGGTCGTAGTCTGGTCGGTGGTGCTTTCGCCGCAAGGTCAAGAGGATGATCGAGGAGGAGCGGAGTCGGGAAAGCGTAAAGCGGTCTGATGCGCCGGTCATTGGATTTCTGAATTCGAGGTCAGCAGAGCGGGAAGGCATGGCGACGTTCACGGTCCCAACATCCGCCCGCTGAAGATAGCCTGGGCAGTGTTCGCAGCGTCCAGGGCGGCAGTCTTCAGAACTGCACAGAAAATGGAAGCCGCTATCGGGACACAAGCGGGCAAGTGGTCTGGCTGCGTGCGCCGGTTGGTTTTGGAACTGTCGGGGAGGTAGACTTTGCGCTATGACGGAAGTATGACAGCACGAAATCGGGAACGGACCCTTCAGGAATTGTACGACTCCGAACTCGACGTGACCATTTCGACGCTGTGGGATGGAGGGGTGGACTTCGCATTCATCTCGTACATGGAGTTCGATGAGGCTAAACCTGACGACTGGCACAACGTCAGGAACTATTCGGAGTTGGCCGATGCTCTACACGAGACGGCGATGAAGCTGTACCCGGAAAGCGATTATGCAAAAAAAATCTCTCGGCTGCGTAGGTAAATGCGGTGTAGCCGGGAACGCTAATTGGCGGTTTTGGGTTCCGGTTGGACCTCGTGACATTCGTGGACGCAGAAGATTGTTTCGTCGCCGTGATCTTCCCGATGAAAATGGCCGGGGCAGCGGTCGCATTCCCCACGTTGGCATTCCTCTGCAATCGCCGTTAGGATTTCCGGTGCATCCATCTCGCTGAACTTGTGGAACACGAATGAATCAGCGATGGCCTGTTCCAGCGCCGTAAGGATCGCCGCATTGATGTTCCCCACCAAGACTCCGCACACGTTGCAGCGGAGTGTTACCAGATCGCCGTCTCGTTCTGGAACGATGGAGCCGGTGCCAGTTGCCGCCAGCGGCACGGTGGGGGACGACAG